>Ga0129310_1000042_pt1 | contig 166631 bp, 149 predicted proteins | sample Go1ome_2_FD_94433 | JGI IMG/M metagenome (GOLD analysis project Ga0129310, IMG submission 94433) | Western lowland gorrila individual fecal microbial communities from Wisconsin, USA - Go1022A metagenome | ecosystem: Host-associated > Mammals > Digestive system > Large intestine > Fecal...
TCAAACTACACGGAAAATAAAAATTTTCAGTGTAATCTGAGTTCTGCCTGCATACCAGTAACATACTCACTTCGTGACTCCCTAGTCACATAAGTTTTCTTTTCTAAGTTTTTCTCTGGTTTTAATTCTATATAATAATTCCTGCAATGTCAAGTCCTTTTTCTTATGTAAAATGATCATCATTCATCAAATATACTGACAATCTCACCATTGAGTATCCGGTTCATATTTTTAACCGCGCAAAAATTGCCGCACATGGAGCATGTATCTTCCTTTTCCGGTTTTGCGGATTCCCTGTAGCTCCTGGCCTTTTCAGGATCCAGGGACAATTCAAACATCCGCTCCCAGTCCAGATTCTTGCGGGCAGTGCTCATCTCATGATCCCACTGGGCAGCCCCCTTGATCCCCTTTGCAATATCCGCCGCATGGGCCGCGATCCTGGATGCAATGATTCCCTCCTTTACATCATTTACATCCGGCAGCCTCAAGTGCTCTGCCGGAGTCACATAGCAGAGAAAGGATGCGCCGCTGGCCGCTGCCAGGGCTCCCCCAATGGCTGCTGTTATATGGTCATATCCAGGGGCAATATCTGTTACCAGGGGGCCCAGTACATAGAACGGCGCTCCCTTGCAGATGGTCTGCTGTATCTTCATATTGGCCTCGATCTGGTTTAACGGCATATGTCCCGGTCCTTCGATTATAATCTGAACATTCTTATCCCACGCCCTCTGTGTAAGCTCACCCAGCGTTACCAGTTCCTCTATCTGTGAAATGTCCGAGGCATCAGCGATACATCCCGGACGACAGGCGTCTCCCAGGCTCAGGGTCACATCATATTCCTGGCAGATATCCAGTATCTCGTCAAAATGCTCATAAAAGGGATTCTCCTGTCCGGTCATCTCCATCCATGCAAAGATGATGGAACCTCCCCTGGACACGATATTAGTCAGACGCTTCGCCTTCTTAAACCGATCTGCCGTTCTCCTGTTGATCCCAATATGGATGGTCTGGAAATCCACGCCGTCCTCCGCATGCATTTTTACAATATCGATCCATTCCCGGGATGTGATATCCTTTAAGGGCTTATGGTAATATACCACCGCATCATAGATGGGGACCGTGCCGATCATGGCCGGGCATTCCCTGGTCAGTTTCTTCCTGAAGGTACGGGTATCCCCAAAGGAACTGAGATCCATAATAGACTCTGCCCCCATCCGCACTGCATCATTTACCTTTTCCAGTTCCATGTTGAGATCCATGCAGTCCCTGGATGTGCCCAGATTTACATTGATCTTTGTTTTCAGCATGGAGCCGATCCCATTTGCCTCCAGGCATTGGTGGCGTTTATTGGCGGGAATGGCCACTTTGCCTTCCGCCACCAGCTTCATCAGCTCTGCAATATCAAACTTCTCCTTTTCAGCCACCTTTTTTAATTCCTTTGTCTGGATGCCCCTTCTGGCTGCATCCATCTGCGTTGTGTAGTTCATGATTCTCCTCCTTATTTTCTTTTGTGGAAAATAAAAATGGCCCGCTCCGTTAAGGAATGGGCCATGAATCACTCATGCTGTACAGCAACCTCGCATATTCCGCGCGATTCCTGTATGTTCCATATTTCCCTACGTTGGCATTATCCAAATCAGGTATAATAGGTCGAAGTTCGATTACTTCCTCTCAGCCTGCGCTACAAGCTCCCTGTTGTAATTGTATCGGACGTGTACATTGGATACCGGGTCCAAATTTATATATCCTTTACCAGTTTATTCGGTAATTCCCTATCTGTCAACCCCTTTTTTCACATCTCAGGCTTCAGATTCACCCGTTCTCCGGGAGGGCAGACGGTGCTTATCCCCCCATGCACACATCATATCCAGAATGGGGATCAGTGACCTTCCCCGCTCTGTCAGGCTGTATTCCACTTTCGGCGGGATCTGGGGATACTCCTCCCTGTGTACCAGCTGGTCGCTCTCCAGTTCCTTCAGGGTGACGCTCAGTGTCTTATATGATATCTCACCAATATACTTTTTCATCTCATTAAAGCGCACCACACCAAATTCCATTAAAGTGTAGAGGATCGTCATCTTATATTTTCCATTGATCAGAGACAGGGTATAGCTGAAACCAGTGTCTCCCAGACATGCCTGGGATATACGGCATTTTTCCATTTCACACTCTCCTCTAGGTAAGTATATAACTTTTAGTTTAGTATCTAACTTTAAAGTTAGTATCTCACCTGAATGTTCGTACTTGCTTTTTATAATGGTACTGTTAAAATTATAATATGTTGTAATGGAAAAGTCAATGGACCATAAAGCAGACGATTCCAGTATTAACACTAAAAAGGAGATTTATGAATACAGTACAATCTAAAAAGCACACCACGACACAGGCGGACATGCACGACACACAAAGCAGACAATACACGGTTTCAGGAAATACGGCTCTTTCTAAGGAATGGGAACTGAATATTCCCAGCATCATCCATACCAGTCCTTTGGAATTCAGGAAACTGACCATACATGACCGCACCTGGGCTGCTCCCATTCTGGCAGCGGAAGACAGTCTGGCATCCGATGGATGCTTTGGGACCTTCTTTCTTTGGGGCAGCGCATATGGAATGACGGCAGCCAGGATCGACAACAGGATGATCCCAAAGTATAGCACAAAGGAGGGGCTGTTCTTTTCCTTTCCATCGGGCAGCGGTCCCCTCAAACCGGCAATCCTTCAGATGAAACGGTTGTCAGAACAGCAGGGACAGCCCCTTTTGATCAGGGGCATGACCGAAGAGCAGAAAAACCGCCTGGAAAAAGAGTTCCCGGCCCAGTTCACCTTTGAGGAGGTTCGCAGCAGTGCGGATTATATTTACGAAGCAGAAGTCCTTGCAGGGCTGGGCGGCAAAAAACTGCACAATAAGCGCAACCACTGCAACCGGTTTGAACAGGAGTGCCCGGACTGGCGCTTTGAACAGCTCGGCAAAGAACATGCCAAATCCTGCCTTGATCTGCTAAACAGCTGGGAAGAAGATCACAGTGGGCAGGAAGGCGGTATGGCCGAGGCGGAAAAAGAAGCCATTCTGACAGCCTTTAAGCATTACGACCAGCTGGGGCTGGAAGGCGGCGTCATCTATGGCGGGGACCGTCTGCTGGCATTTACACTGGGGGAGCCTGTTGGCAGGAACGGGTTTGATGTAAGGTTTGAAAAAGCCGACATCTCAGTCCACGGCACATACCAGATGATCAACCGGGAATTTGTCCGCCATCTTCTTAAGACCCATCCGGGGCTTCGCTATATCAACCGGGAAGAAGATATGGGCATGGAAAACCTGAGAAAGGCAAAGGAGTCCTATTATCCGGCCTTTATGCTGAATAAATATGCGGCCCGCTGGTAATCAGCGGACCGCCCTCCGGGGCCCATTGAACCAACTGCGCCTTTGCCAGCCCGTTTGATCATCATTGGCAGAACGCCGTTTGAAATCATGTGTATAAGATCCCCTTGTCCACTGAGGGTAGCATCTGAATATAGATACGTCAAGATTAAAATTCCTGTCTTATAAAAAGGGACTTATAAAAAAGGGACATCAGACATGATATCCCTTTTTTGCCGCCCACCGAAACATTCCCTGGGGCAGTTCAAACACAAATACAATCCCCAGCACAATGGCAACCGCCACCTTCACCGCCTCATATCCCGTATATACGGCCAGGCGGAGCTGTTCTGTCACCAGATAGTACGCGGTCCAGTAAATACCTGCCCCGGGCACCAGAGGGAAGATGCCTGATACAAGGAAAATGGTAACCGGACACCTGTTTCGCACAGCGGCGGACCTGGACAGGAAAATCACCACCACCGTGGCAATAAAGGATGCCCCCGCCGGTCCGCAGCCGCCGGATGTTGTCAGCACATATACGGCCCATCCGGCTCCTCCAATGGCCCCGCACCATGGGTAGAATACCCTTGGGACTCCAAACAGAAGAGAAAACGACACCGTCCCCACCATGGCAACACAAATCTGCAGTATCATAGCAGCGTACCCCCCTTCAGCCATCCGATCACGGTGAATCCCACGCCCACACCTATGGCAATGCAGAAAAACACCAAAAGGGCGTCCAGCATACGGACCGATCCTGATATATAATCACCATTGGCAATATCCCTGATGGCATTGGTAAAGGGCACTCCGGGTATCAGCGGCATGATGGAGCCGATCACCATATAGTTGAGATGCTGCCCCACCCCCAGAAGATACATGGCGCTGCACAGGATGGTGACCAGTGCCCCGCCGCTGATATTTGCCACGATCTTGGACAGATGAGGGCCGCTGACATACAGCACATACAGATACAGGGCCAGTCCTGCTAAAAGTGCAACAGTGCTGTCCCAGGGACTCCCTCCAAACAGATAGCAGAATGCGGCACTTCCGCAGCCGGATGCCATCACCTGCATAAGCCGGGTCTTACCCGGCATTCTTTTTATATCCTCCAGCCTTTCCCCCACTTCTTTTATGGTATATCTTCCTTCCTCTATCTCTCTGGAAAGCTGGTTTACAGCCGCCACACGGTCCAGATGGGTTCCGCTGACCGGAATGTGCTCCACCTTTGCAAAAAACGACTCGTTCCTGTCCCCTACCGTTGTAAATATACCATTGGAAAGCACAAATGCATTTCCGGAACGGACACCATAATAGTTGCAGATCCGGTCCATGGTTTCTTCCACCCGGGAGATCTCGGCTCCATTTTCCAGCAGCAGATGACCTGCCTGAAGCGACACCTCCATGACTTCCTTTTCCCTGTTCTCCTCCACTTCCCCACTTTCCTCCTAATAATCCCACCGGTGAAAATCCTGAATCAGGATGCCGGACGTTCCTATCTGTTCTTTTGTGTATTCCGAAAGATCCATATGCTCTGCAAGCCTTCGGTCCACAATGGCAAAGGGTATGGTCTTAGGGACCTTCCCCTGCTCTATGGCTGTAAGCCCCACACTGGCATCATCTGCTTCAAGGCCTGTCTGAATAGCCTTTACCGGATCAAATTTCCAGATTTCCCCTGCACATTCGACCACATCCTGTACCCTGTCACCTATAAAGGAACAGGATCCTTCCGCTTTCAGCATTTCACTTTCAGGGATGATGATTTCAAAACTGAACTGTCCGTCTTCCGGATAACGGTTCATCCAAAATCCCCTGACATGGGAAAATCCCCTGTAATCAAACAAGATCTGCTTGTAATTATGAAGATATGTTTCCGTGAACCCCAGTTTAAAATCCTGCTCCAACAGCCTCTGGTTAAAGGCGGCTATCTCCGCAAAGCTGTTATCCTCCGAATTCCAGTAACCGCTTTTAAATATAAGGCCGGCCTTTTCCAAAGCCGTATGAAAATCCATTACAAACAAGGGATAGAGGTCCTCTCTCTGAAACTGGATACTCAAATTAAAATATGCCGGCATGACCATACACCTCCCCGCTTAGCCAGCTGTATTATTCATGTCTCTTCAGTTCAGGCACGTCAGGTCTTGCATAATGCCCCCAAACATCAAATTCCATAGGGATGCACAACACAGCTTCCGTCCCTGCATACGGTTGGGGGAAGCTTTTGAATCTCATCCGGGTATGCAGCCGGCCAAAAATCAGCCGCAGCCATGGGTGTGGAGGAGAATCCGAACGTACGCTCTTAGCTTACCACATTTTTATCCCATATTCTACATTGCCTGTATGGAATCGGGAAATATATATGACAGAAAGCAGGACGTACAGACAGATTGTTTTTCTTCTGCCTGTACGTCCTGCCTGTTAATTCTACGGATCCTGCCTTCCGTCCCTCAACTATTATGTCTCTCAAACCCCAGATACCTGGTCCCCTGAAACTTCAATGTCCCGGTATCTCCCTCTGCCAGCATCCCATATTCCGAACCGCTCACGGACAGTTCCATCCGGTCACCGCTTTCCACCTCAAATGTAACATAATAACTGGTGGATGAGGAGGAATGGAATCCGTGGGCTCCTGTCATATCCCCTGCATTGGCATGCTGGCGGCGGACCACGTTGGTGCGTTTTGCCGTTACCCGGGCTGTCACGGATAATCTGGGAGAATGGTTGTTTTTATTCCACTGCCCGATCCCCCGAACGGCTCCAACCACAAACATTACAATAATAATGGTGAATATAAGGAAAAACAGAATATCAAACCCGCCTCCCCAAAAGAACGAATCCATATACATGATCCATCCACCTCCTGCTGCAAAATTAATGATCCCGCATATGGTTAAATATTACCATATGGCCGCTTCCACAATATTACTATTTATTTACGTTATTCTAAATTTTTCCTGTAACATTGCGTCATCTGGCTTGTATTGTGCGCAGGTTTGTGATAAAATTAATTAAACCATTAGTTTAATTAATTAACTGTATGGAAAATCCCCGCCGGGAGGAAAAGATGGGACGAAGAAAAAAAGAACCGGAGCATGTGCACCGTGAGGCCATTGCCTCTGCCGCCGAAGACTTGTTCGTGCACAAAGGGATACAGGCTGCCACCATGGATGACATTGCTAAAAAATCCGGCTACAGCAAGGCAACCCTGTATGTGTATTTTGCAAACAAGGAGGAAATCGTGGGATATCTTGCCCTAAAAAGCATGAAACTTCTCTGTCAAAGCCTTTCCGACAGCGCTTTAGGGCAGGGAACCATAAGGGATAGGTACAACAGCATATGTACCGCACTGTGGAAGTACCATGAACAGTATCCTCTGTATTTTTCCTTTACCCTGAGCGAGATCAATGTGGATTTTGATCACGGTGACTTTCTTCCGGTGGAAAAGGAGATTTACCAGGCCGGGGAACAGATCATCGAAATCATTGCCTCATTTATACGTGAAGGGATGGAGACCGGGGACTTTCTGCCCGATCTGCCGGTTCCGGAAACTGTTTTTTTATTCTGGTCAGCGCTGTCAGGCCTGGTCCAGGTTGCCTCAAACAAACAGTTTTATCTTGAGAAAGCCATGCAATTGTCAAAGCAGCAGTTTTTGGATTTTGGATTTGATAAGTTGTACCGGATGATTGAAAGGAATGGTGTGATATGAAAAAAAGAATGGTCGCGCTTTTGGGAAGCCCCCATAAAACCGGCTCAACCGCATCCATGTTAGACTGTGCCGTAAAAGAAGCAATGGGAAATGGATGGGAGGTCACGGTAATCCATCTGTATGAGAAGCAGATCGGGTACTGCCAGGGCTGCCGGGCGTGTATGGATACCGGGATCTGTGTACATCATGATGACCTGCAGGAAATCGCCGGACTTATCAAATCCTGCGACCGTGTTGTACTGGCTGCCCCGACTTACTGGGCCAATGTACCAGCGGTTGTCAAGAACCTGTTTGACCGTCTCCTTGGAACCGCCATGGAAGAAATCGCTGCATTTCCCCGCCCCCGGCTTTCCCCCGGCCAGGGCTATCTGCTTTTGACAGCCTGTAACACTCCCTATCCTTTTTCATGGATCTTTGGCCAGAGCAGGGGGGCCATCCGGGCTATGAATGAATTTTTTAAGACTTCCGGCATGAAAAAACTGGGAACGGTTGCATTTGCGGGGGCAAAAGGAAGATCCCACCTGCCTGCCGGCATACAAAAGAGGATCATCCATGCCCTAAAGTAATTGCAGCACCTGATTTAACCGGATACCAGTTTTGCGATCTCCTCCGCACTTTTTCCGCAGCAGAGGCATCCGTCCACCATCACATTGGGAGCCGTACGGCAATGCTTTAAGCAGGACCTGGTTTTCAGATACACGGTCCCATCCCTGGATATCCCATCCCCGTTGATTCCCAGCTTTTGTTTTAGCTTCTGCAGGACATCCAGACTGCCCTTTGCTGCACAGTTTTTTCCGATACAGAAGACGATCTCATGCCTATAAGCGGATTCCTTTAAACTGGGAATCCGCTTTATGATGGCCTGTATGGTGGATACCTTTACATCTGCTGCCTGCGCCGCCATTTCCCGGAGTCCGGGACCGATACAACCGTTCACTTCCTGGAGTTCCCGCAGCATTTCCACGATCATTTCCTGGGAGGAACGGTTTTGCAGACCTGCATAGTAGTCCAGGATCTCATTTGTTTGGATCTCATTTTCCGTGTTGCTGTTTGACTGCATTTTCTGTCTCCTTATTTCCCTTATATCTTCTGCCACTCCCCATGGATTTATTCATTTCATTCTCCCGCCGTCTGAACAGTTACATTTTCATTATATTTCATCCCTTGTACTGTTCTAAATCAAAATGCCGGTGCATACAGGTTATCCCTGTCCGCCACACACCAATCTCATTCTGCCGCATAAGATATGGCAAAGAATACTTTGAAAGGTAACCTTATGTACAACAACACTTACAACCCTTCGCTGACGGAAGATCCTTACTACTATCCCACTGCCTATTCTGAATCTCATCCCCAGGCAGAAGACTCCGTTGAGTGGGTGTATTCACAGGAATTAGAACCTATCATACCTTACCCTGATGATGTCTTTGATGAGGTTGACGATATCCTGGAAGAGGCTGAGGACACCATATTAGAAGATTTTGACGATACCGTCTTTGATGATTCTGAGGATACCATGGAATTCACTGCCCAGGAAGGAATGGGACGCCCTGCGCCTCCGTTTATGCCTGACAGGCCAGGCCGGCCTCAGCCGCCAAGACCCCAGCCACCACGGCCCGAACCTCCAAGGCCCCAGCCTCCAAGGCCCGAACCTCCAAGGCCCCAGCCTCCACGGCCCGAACCTCCAAGGCCCCAGCCTCCACGGCCCGAACCTCCAAGGCCCCAGCCTCCCAGACCTCAGCCTCCAAGGCCCCAGCCTCCAAGGCCCGAACCTCCACGGCCCCAGCCTCCCAGACCTCAGCCTCCACGGCCCCAGCCGCCCAGGCCCGAACCTCCACGGCCCCAGCCTCCCAGACCTCAGCCTCCAAGGCCCCAGCCTCCAAGGCCCCAGCCTCCCAGACCCCAGCCGCCCAGGCCTCAGCCGCCCAGACCCCAGCCGCCCAGACCCCAGCCGCCTAGACCTGACTGGTCATGGAATTGGGGCGTGCTTTTGCCGGGAAATGTTTTCCCAATCACCACTGCACGCGTCAGATTCTATAACGCCGCGGTCCGTGAGCCGGTGCAGATCTACGTAAATGACCGGCTGGTTGTCTCCAACCTGGATTTCCTGAACTTTACTCGTTTTTATAATGTGGCACCGGGACGCTACCGCATCACGGTTTACCGAAGTTCCAACCTGCGTACACCCCTTGTGGATACCTGGATGAATTTCCTTCAGAATAATTCTTACACCGTTACCCTGGCCGGCTCCGGCTCCAATTTCTGGCTTGAGTCAATGGCATTTTAAAGACCCCTGAACGCTCAGCCATCTTATGTTCTAACTCCACCCGGGAAGCTCTTGTGAAAGTTTCCCGGGTGCTTCATCTATTTGTAACTGGAAAACCGGCCCATATCATCTCACAAAACGGATGGAATCCACTGAGGACGGATTAACCAGGATCTTGATCTCCTTGATGGTCTGTGTGCGGTAAGTGCTGATCTTTCTGTCCTTTAGATCTGCCAGTATCTGATCCTTGCATTCCATAAATATTTTAAAATCATCGGAACTGTCTCCTATGTATGAATAATAGATACCGGCCGATTCATTTTCCGCATAATCGAGAAACGGCTTTACAGCTGCCGCATTATAGGTAACCTGGAAACGGATGGTGTTTTCCGGTACATCCGGTGACTCCACCAGTTCTTCCTGCCCGGAATGAGATCCATAGCGATTATAAACCGCCAACTTCTCCTCCCGGGGTTCAAAGGCACACTCAAATTCTTCCGTTTGCATGTCCACGGTTCCTGCATCCTTCTCTCCCATATAGGCAAAAGAAGATACCTCAGAAAAGGCAAGTCCGGTCCCTGCCCCGCTCAGAAAAACACCTGTGCAGAAAACCCCGATCATAATCATTTGTAACTTACGCATGCCGTACCTCCTTCAGTTGTGTTTCTTCCTTCTGGTCATCCGTATCCCGGTCATCTGTTTTCCGCCCACTTGCTTCCTTTCCCTTTTTATGCAGACGCAGAAAGCTGACGCACAGGTATGTAAAGGATACGCCGCAGAGGATAAGGCCTAAGCTCATCAGGCTTGTGCCCATGAACGGAAATCCCTGGGACAGCCAGACCGCTGCAACTCCAAACAGGAACAAAAAGGCCAGTGTGAAAACAGCACTGATCAGGGCCAGGAAGATCATGCAGCAGTTCCAGCACCACCGGATACCCCACAGGACCGTAAACAGGACCAGGCGGAGGCAGTATCCCATCAAGGCTCCTATGGAGCGGCATATCTTTCCCGGCCACTTTTTAAAACCGGAAAGACAGGAAGTCCTCCCGGCCCTCGTCCCGGATACAGTATTCACCGCGCCAGGCATTACACCGCCGTATACTGGTCCTGCACTGTCAGGTATCCCATCTTCTCCGCCTGGTGCCGCCTGTCCCTCACTGAATATGGAATCTGCTTTTCGTTTGGACATGGGCAGCAGCGTCCGGATCCCGGATCCGGTCCTGCTCCATCTCCCGGCATGAGCAGGGCGCTCCCCCTTCCATGGCCTGGACAGAGCCGCCTGGGCCCTGACGATCCCTTTCTTTGTCTTTCCCCAACAAAGGGCCAGGAACCGCCCGGCGGCCTCCCGTCCTTTCCGGAAAAAGCCGGACACTGTATACAGCAGCTGTTTTCCCTTTTTCGCGGCAGCCTTTGTACCCTTTTTTACTTTTAATGCCCCGGCTCCCTTATATTCCGGATTAACATGGTACGCCTCCAGTATCTCCCCTGCCAGCTCCCCTATATGGCCGAAATCGCGGATAGCGTCCTCCTCACTTAGTCCATTCTCAATCTTCATATCAATGTGCTGCGAATATTCTTCCAGGATATCCTGCTGCTCCTTCTCATCCAGGATGGCAAGGTATCCTCCCAGTTCCTCTAAAAATTCTTTTTTATTCATCCTTCTGCTCCTTTAAAAATACACATACCTTTTCCTGAAATTCATTCCACTCCTGCTCCAGCCGGTCACGGTACAGCACACCGGCTGCTGTTATATGGTAATATTTTCTGGGGGGGCCTTCCGTGGATTCCCTCAGATAGGTCTCAAAATACCTCTCATTGGTAAGGCGCTTTAACAGCGGGTAAATGGTTCCTTCATTTACATCAATCACCTTTGATACCTCCTCCACCAGTTCATATCCATACATGTCCTTTTTCCTGACAGATTCCAGCACAACCAACTCAAGGACCCCTTTTTTAAATTGTGGATTCATGGCCGTCCTCCTTTAGATACTATATTATACACACTACTATGCAATGTCAAGTACTATAAAAAATAAAATACTTAACATTTTCTTAAAGACCGTCCAATGCTTTATCAGGCGGATAAAATAGAACTGAAAAAGGGCCCCTAAAGGCCCTATTATGAATGTCTCCTGATACATCTGTCAAGCGCTATATATTTGAACCGATATTATTTACCACACAGGCCACAGCGCCTTATCTCATCCTTCCCATCCGGTCAAGGGCATAATCAAAGAACATCTTGTAAGACCGGCAGAAATAGTTCCTGCCCGATGCACTCTCCTCCCGCACCCTGCGGCATCCGCCGCGGCACAGCGGGAAATAGCGGCAGTTTTGGCACTCCTCATCTATGTTATGTGAACTTTCTATAAATTCCCTGGCCTTTTCCCTGGCACGGTAGTCAGCGAAATCATCCTCCATAACATTTCCCAGCCTCCATTGGTCCAATACATAGAAATCACATGGATACACACTTCCGTCCGCTTCCACCACATGCTGGACACTGCACTGCCCCCGCATGTCGCACGCTTCAGGCGGATATCCCCGAAGGATCCCCAGATAATTGTCAAAGGTGCGGATGGAAACAATCCTTCCATGAAGATAGTCATCATACCACAGATCAAACAGTTCACACAGAAACTTCCCATATGCCTCCGGCAGCAGGGAGTATTCCTCGTTTCCCTTCTCCTTCCCGATCGGATCCAGACAGGGAATGAACTGGAGGTAACGGAAATCATTTTTACGGTAAAACTGATAGATTTTCCTCACGCTCATGGCAGTGGCCTGATTTACAACGGTCAAAATATTATACTCTGCCTTGTAGCGGTCAAACAGCTCAATCGTCTCCATGACCTGGGCAAATGAATCCTTCCCGTCATAGTTCTTTCTGTAACGGTTATGGGTGTGTATGGTGCCGTCCAGGGATATCCCTGTAAGGAAATGATGCTTTGCCAGGAACTTTACCCATTCCTGAGACAGCTGGTATCCGTTGGTCTGTATGTAAAAACTCACATCCAGGTTCTTATGGTTATACTGTTTTACCAGCTCCACGAACTCCTTGTAGAACTCCAGTCCGATCATGGTGGGTTCTCCCCCCTGGAATCCAAAGGAGCACTGGCCTGCAGCATAGTCAAGCGCCTTCTTTATCAGGGTTTCCCGTATCTCCCCGGACATGAATCCATAGGACGGGATCTCCCGCTTGCTCATCAGGTCGTGGTAAAAACAGTAGGTGCAGTTTAAATTACACATGCCTGATGATGGTTTGATCAATAAATTCAAGGCTGGCATATCATTATTCCCCTCTTATGATTTTAAATATTTTTCTTCATACTCACTGGTGGGGATGGGTTTGCTGAACAGATATCCCTGCACCAGTTCCACTCCGCAGGAGCGCAGCGCTTCCAGCTGTTCCTCTGTCTCGATCCCTTCCGCCACCACCTTGATCTGCATCCCTTTGCAGATACTCACTATATTCTCCACCACGGAACGGGCCCTGGAACTAAGGGCCACGTCATCCACCAGGCTTTTGTCCAGCTTAAGCACGTCAAACTCAACCGTGGACAGCAGGGCCAGGTTGGCGTACTCCGTCCCAAAATCATCAATGGCAACGATAAATCCCTCTTCCCTGAGACTGCGGATCAGGGCTTTCAGATCCACGCCATCCCCTTCACGGGCCGTCTCTGTCAGTTCAATTTCCAGATACCGTTTATCCACGCCGTACTGCCGGCACAGCCTGTTTAAGCGGTCTACAAAATCGTGCTGGGACAAGGAGCTTCTGGAAAAGTTCACCGACACGGGGAGGGCCTGCTTTCCCTGTCTTGCCCACTCCTTAAGCTGAGAACAGGCATACTCAAATACATAAAAATCAATCTGGCTTATGGTCTGGCTCTCCTCCAGCAGAGGAAGGAAATTGCCGGGCAGGATCAGGGATCCTGAATAAGGCTGGTAGCGGATCAGGGCCTCCGCCCCCACGGCACAGCAGTCAGATGAGGATATCTGAGGCTGAAGATATACCACAAAACGCTCCTGACAGATCTCTTCCTGCAGCACCTTTGGATCAGACAGATGGAGCACCTGGTCATTATGGTGGCGGTATCGGTGGGAGGAGGGATTCCTGCGGTAGAAATCCTTCTTATCCTCATACATCTTTGCATCAGCCTTTGCAATGACCTGCTGGAGGTTAGCGTACTCCTGATCCCACTGCGCCCCAATGGCAGCCTTGCACAAGGGGTTCAGCCTGAAATGATGGCGCAAATCCGCCACCCTCATGTCAAAGGTTTCCTGGTCGATCCCCGGGCAGATGATGACAAACTCATCCCCGCCGATCCTGTAATAATTGGAATCCCTGAATACCTCCCTCATCTGACAGGTGCATTCCACCAGCACCTTATCCCCATAGGCATGGCCGTGCTCATCATTGATATCCTTAAGGCCGTTCACATCCAGGTACACAATACCCATTGGCCCCGAGCGGCCGGATAATGCAGCGGAGTCCTCAATATACCGGTTGCGGTTGTAAAAGGAGGTAAGCATATCATAATAGCTCATATGGGAAAGCTGCTGTTCGCTTTCCGTACGCTGGTAGGCCAGCATAAGGAAATAGCACAGGGTCTGCAGCAGGGACCCGATGCTCCGTATCCGCTCCGGCGGCGGGTTGTCCACTCCCAAAAGTCCTCTGAAATTCCCGTTCTGTTCCATGGGCGCGGCCACCAGGCTGCGGATACCCTGGGAACTCAGCAGTTCATATTCCTGGGGATAGCTTTCCTTTATATCTTCTATGTTCTCAAGTATGACACACTTCTGGCTGTTGAATATGGGCACCCAGCGTTCAACGGAGGACAGTGGGACACCCTGCAGGTTTTCTTTCTGGGAGTCAATCCCGTCTTTGCACCATTCAAAATCATTATACAGCAGACCGTCTCGCAGCATGGCCAGATAGGAACGGTCTGCCGAGAGAAAGCATCCCAGGTGTTCCAGCACCATGGGGGCGGACAGCGCCATGTCAGGCTGCCTGTACATGATACGCACACACTCCATGACCATCTGTTCCGTGTCCAGGGTGTTCTTAAGCGCCTGCTTTTCCGCTTCCGCTTCCGTGATATCAAAAGCGATCTCTATCCTTGCAGGGCGGCCGTCCCACTGCAGCAGCCGGTCCTTCAGCAGATAATGCCTCTTTGTAATGGGGTTTGTAAATTCCCAGGTATAATTCTCTCCAGGCACCAAAAATGAAGTGGTGCAGAATTCACAGGGATGGTCCAGGCCCTGAAGGACCTTATAACACTTCTGTCCCCTCAGGTCCGTTACCCCAAATGTTTTCCGTCCGGCCTCGTTCAGGAAGAGAAGGTCATTGCTCTCCACATCACTGACATACAGAAGTTCCGAAATGGCATCCATCGGCGCACGCAGGTCCTCGGACATGCGGTCCAGATGTTCGCTCCTGATCCGGTTGGCATCCTCCGCATCCGTCAATGCCTTCTGGCGCTGTTTCTGAATACGGTCATACCACACCAGAAAAAGGGTCAGGATGATAACCGCCGCCCCCAGAATAAAAAATCCCTGTTCCGCCCGCTCCACCTGCTGCTCTGAATACTCCTCCGCTGCAGAAACCGTGCGGTCGGCCAGCTCAAAATACGCTTCACTGAGCCTGTAAAGTTCTGTCTTGTCTGTCCCCTGCCGGACCTGACGGATCTCATTCTTGATCTCTTCCCACTGATCCTGCATCTGGGCGATCAGTTCCTGAAATGCATCGTTCTCCAAACGCAGGAGGCCGTTATCTCCCTGGCCGGTGGCCAGTTCGTTTAAAATCCCATCCAATCTGGCAATGAGGGCATCATTATGCTGTCCGTTCATTTCCTGTTTGATCAGTCTCTGGGTCGCCCCCCTCACTACGCCGGTATAATTGATGATCCGCGCATTCCCCTGCAGTCCATGGATGGACAGGATGGAGAGGACACCGGAGACAAGCAGCGCTGCAGCCAAAAGCATGGTTACGATTCGCTTTTGCATAATACTGTCCTCCGTACCATAAATTATGTAATTTCTTACCACTCACATGAATACCATTCTACCACAGATCGACAATTAAGTCCATGGAATACAGACAAAGCGGCGCCGGTATCAATCACTGACTGATACCGGCGCCGTCCTGTTTATTTATGCGTTAAAGCAGCTGTTCCCAGCATATCCTTTTTAGCAGGGGGGATTTCAGGATCCCGGTACGCTTCAGCTCCTGTACATCTCCTTATACATGTCCTTTCCCTGATTTTAAGTCCCCTGTGGCCGGATTGTCCGTCAGATGCCCTTTTCCGTCAAAGCGCGAGCCATGACATGGACAGTCCCAGGAATGCTCAGCTTGATTCCATTTCAGCGCGCATCCCATATGGGGACAGCGGGGAGTTGACAGGGTTAAGAGATTCTTTGCCGCCTCCAGCCCGTTGGCTGCCAGCTGCGGCCTGAGCATGGTCCTGGACGGGGAAAATACCGCTTCATAAGGATTCTTCTTTCCCATGACCATATCCGTAAGCACCACGGCGGAAACCATGGAGGACGTCATCCCCCATTTGTTGAATCCGGCTGCCACCAACAGGCCGCGGGTGCGTCTGGAATACCGGCCGATATAAGGGACATGGTCAAGGGTCATACAGTCCTGGGCGGCCCACCGGCAGCATTCCCGGACATCCGGATAATGATCGGATGCAAACCGTCTGAGTTCCTCCCAGTTCCCTCCCGTCTTCCCCGTTCGGTGTCCGCCTCCGCCGACCAGCAGCAGATCCTTATAGTTGCGCAGGGACAGCCCTGCAGGCGCCGCATCCACATACATGCCCTTCAGATCCGGCCCATGTTCCAGGGCGATCACATAGGAACGGTGCTGGTACATTTTCAGGAAATAACTCCCATGCTTATTGATAAAAGGAAAATGGGTGGCAACGATCATATGATCCGCTGCAACAGTCCCCGCGTCAGTCATCGCCTTTCCCTCTGCCAGTTCCCTTACCCTTGTGTGTTCATAAATGTTTAAGCCGCCGGCAATCCCTCGGATGAATTTTATGGGGTTGAACTGGGCCTGATCCGCAAACCGCACGGCCCCGGCCACCGGGAAGGGAAGGGGCGGATGCTTTACAAACTCCGATGGAAAGTGAAGTTTTCCCAGGGTATCCAGTTCATCTTCCATCTCCCGCGTGTCTTTCAGGGAATATACAAAGGCGTCCCTTTCTTCAAGATCACAGTCTATTCCCCTGCACAGGTCCTTATATCTGCTCAGGGCATCCTCATTGGCGTGAAGGTACATTGCCGCCTTTTCCATGCCGAATTCCTTTACCAGCTTGTGATAGATCAGGCCGTGCTGGGATGTGATCTTGGCAGTGGTGTTCTCTGTGATCCCTCTTCCGATGGTATCTGCCTCAACCAGCACATAGTCCACTCCCGCCCGGTCCAGCATATAAGCGCATAAAAGTCCGGCCATGCCTCCTCCGATCACAAGCACGTCTGTCTTTAGATCCGTCTTCAGACGTTGAAAAGCCGGACGCTCTGCACAATCACTCCATATAGACCCAGCCGTTCTGAAATCTTCCCTGTTTATCTGCTTTTCTGCCATTGCATCTGCCTCCCTGTAACAGCCGTTTGGAATACCCTTGTCCACTGAGGGTAGTATACCCACAAATGCTTTGGGGATTCCTGCAGCATGGATTCTAAGAAACATTTTAAAGCTGTGGTTTTAACCATCAGATTGTTATTTAAAGGAAACTCTGATATAATTATGGAAGATTTTTGACTTATCATATTGGAAGAAGGTGAAGTCCCCATGCGCCGTATTGCCCATCGAATCCTAGTTCAGATCATCATGGTCCTGTCATTGTGCCTTCTGACGCCTGACGCTGTCTTTGCCCAAACCGCTGAACCCCAAACCGCTGAAATCCAAACCCATGAAACCCAGACCATACAAGTGGGCTATTATGAAGACGGGGATTATATGTCACTGAACCAGCAGGGGGAGTATGTCGGCTACAACATAGAATTCCTCCAGGAAATCGCCAAGCAGTCCGGACTCAGGTTTGAAATCGTGGATGCCGGGAGCTGGAATGCGGCATATCATATGCTTGTGGACGGGGAGATCGATCTCCTTCCTTCCGTCTATTTTTCAGAAGAACGGTTAAATGAGATCCTGTTTGTAACCCAGCCCATGTGCAGCATCTATACTACCCTGAATGTGCGCATGGATGATGAGCGCTATGACTACGAGGACTTTAAAGCGTTTGAAGGCATGAAAGTAGGGATCATCAAGGGAGGGATCGATGGCGTCCGTTTCAGGGAATTCTGCGCGGAACATCAGATCACCCTGGATATCATTGATTATGAGGAGACAGGCGAGCTATTGTCCGCCCTGGATCAGGGTGTCCTGGACGGTGTGGCGATCACCCATCTTGGCAAGAACAGTTCCTACCGCAGCGTTGCCCAGTTTTCCCCCAGTCCCCTGTATTTTGCTGTGACAAAGAAAAATCCCGGACTGCTGGATGACCTGAACAGGGCCATGAACAGCATCCTGTTAAACAATCCCGGTTACAGTACGGATCTCTATGACAAATACCTTTCCCCCAGCACCAACCAAAAGCCTGTGTTTACCAGGGATGAGAGACAGTACATAGCGCAGGCCGGTCCTGTGGTCGTATCATACGATCCCGGATTTGCCCCCCTGTCCTATCAGGATAAAAATTCCGGCGAGTTCAGGGGTGTGGTTTCCGACATTTTCCATTTTATTGAGAGCAACAGCGAACTTTTCTTTGTTTATGAGGCGCATCCCCAGTCGGAGGCATTGGAGCTTCTGTCCCAGGGAAAGGTGGATGCCCTGTGTGTGTCCGATGGGGATTACCTATGGGACGGAAGGAACCACATCAACTCCACCCTTTATTACCTCAGCTCTCCCACCTCCCTCATCACACGGAACAATTCCGCAGTTCAGGAGGTCCTGGCCCTTCCAAAGGGATATCAACTCTCCGAAGAAGTAGCAAAGGATTTTCCCAATAGTGTGATCCACTACTTTTCATCCATACGGGAATGTCTGGATGCAGTGCATCAGGGTAAGGCGGACGCAGCTTACCTTAACACCCAGGCGGCCGGATCCTTCCTGGATGATATATATTACAATGATATGAACGAGACCACGCTGAGCCGGTATACCAACAAACTGTGTATCGGCGTCTCCTCCAACGCGGATCCCCGCCTGTATTCCATCTTAAACAAATGCATCCAATACCTGCCCGCGGAACAGGTCGATGCATTTATGATCAAAAATTCCGCGGACGCAAAGGATATAAGCCTGGCTGAATTTGTGGAGCAGCACACCTGGCCTGTGATGGGCGGAGTGTCCCTGATACTTGGCATCATCATTCTCCTGGTGAGTTATAATCTCAGAAACGCCCTGCGCAGCAACCGCAGGATCCAGGAATTGCTGTACAAGGATGAGCTGACCGGCCTGGACAGCATGAACGGCTTTTATGGCAAATGGTCCGCCCTGACATCAAACAAAAAACAGCACGGTCTTGCACTGCTTTACGGAGATATCCGTCAATTCAAGCTTATCAATGATACCTTTGGATTTGCCATGGGAGATAAGGTGCTGCTTACCTGCGCCAGGGTCCTGTCTGAGGCCTTAGGCCCCAAGGAGTGCTGCGGGCGTATATCCGCGGACAATTTTGTACTGTTACTGCAGTACCAATCCTGGGAACAGCTCACTTTACGCCTGACCGCCTGCGTTGACAAACTGGACCAGTGGAGAAAGGAAGAAACAGAAATTCCCAACCGGATCCATGTTGTCTTTGGGGTTTACCTTACCGGACAGGCCGAAGATCCGGACATCCATCAGATGATGGATTTGGCAAACTATGCAAGGCGCCATGCCAAAAACACACCGGGAAGTTTTGCCGTGCTGTATGATGAGCAGATGCGCAGGGCGGCCGTTGTGGCCGGACAGCTGGAAAGCAGCCTGGATCAGGCCCTTTCCTGCAATGAATTCGAGGTGTATTACCAGCCCAAGGTATCCATAAGGGACGCACAGGTGATCGGCAGCGAGGCGCTGATCCGGTGGAACCATCCGGAAAAGGGATTTCTCATGCCGGGAACCTTTATCCCTCTGTTTGAAAAAAACGGTATGGTAAAAAAAGTGGACTTCTGGCTGTTTGAGACAGTCTGCCGCACCATTCAGTCATGGAAGCAGCAAGGGATCCGGCTGTTGCCTGTTTCCTGTAATTTCTCAAGGCTGCACTTTATAGAACCGGACTTTCCGGAACAGGTCTGCCGCATTGCCGACCGCTATGGGATCCCTAAAAATCTTCTGGAGATCGAGATCACGGAGAGCGCTCTTCTTGAAGATTCCGATACCATTGTCTCCATGCTTCCCCGGCTGAAGGAACTGGGATTCCTGATTTCCATTGATGACTTTGGCTCCGGCTATTCTTCCCTGGGACAGCTCCAGCAGCTGACCGCAGATATCCTCAAGCTGGACCGAAGCTTTGTGTGCCACGGGGTTGCCGGGATCCGGGAACAGATTGTGCTGCGAAACCTGATCCAGATGGCAGGTGAACTGGGAATGACGGTCATCTGCGAGGGCGTGGAGAACCGCACCCAGTCCCAACTGCTTCAGGCAATGGGATGCCGGTTCGCACAGGGCTTTTATTTCCACCGCCCCATGCCCCAGGCTGATTATGAAGAGCTGCTATCCTGACTATAATCTTGTTCAGACAAAAACAGGCCCTATACTGCAAGGCCTGTTTTTGATTTCCTGCTGCCCATGATCCCCAACAGCAGCAGGACCGGGAACACCACCGCTGCCAGGATCCCCTTTCTCAGATCATCTCCAAAATAGCCGGACACCACCCCCACCAGTGTGGGGCCCCCGGAACATCCCAGATCCCCGGCCAATGCTAAAAAGGCAAACATTGCAGTGCCTCCCCGTTTCACTGAGGCCGCGGCCATGCTGAAGGTGGCCGGCCACAGGATCCCCACGGACAAGCCGCACAGGGCACACCCCGCCAGACCAAGGACAGGGACCTGAAGCAGGGAAATGCACAGATAGGACAGGATGCACAGAATGCCGCTGTAGATCATGAACCGTTCCAAATTGATCTTGTGGCCGAACCTGCCGTAAAAGGCCCTGGAGGTTCCCATGAGAACAGCAAATGCCATGGGACCTGCCAGATCCCCCACAGTCTTGCTCACACCCAGTCCCTTTTCGGCAAACGTGGAAGCCCACTGGCTTACAGACTGTTCGCACGCTCCCGCGCAGACCATCATCAGCATCAGGATCCAGAAGATCCTTTTGGAGAAAAGCGCCTTGATGGTAAGCCCTGTCTCATTTTCCGGTGTAAGGGGCGCAATGGGTACCTTTGCAAATACAAATGTATTTAAAAGGGGAATCACCGCCCATATAAGGGCCATTGCTTTCCAGCTGCCAATGCCGAAAATCCTGAAATATATGGTGGAACACAAAACCACACCCACATGGCCCCAGCAGTAAAAAGAATGGAGCAGACTCATGGCCTTTTCCTTATTGTCCGTGGGGCAGGCTTCCATCACAGGGCTTACCAGGACCTCAAGGAGCCCGCCGCCCACCGCATATACCATGACCGCGATCAGCAGACCCGCAAAAGGGTCCTCAAACACCTCCGGCAGAACGGTCAGGGATACCAGTCCTGCCGCCACAAAGATATGGGCAAGCATCATGGACGCCCGGTAGCCGATCCTGTCCACAAACCCAATGGAAACCAGGTCCACCAGCAGCTGGAGGATAAAGTTAATGGTGACCAGCATGGTGATCTTACTCAAGGGAATCCCATAACTGCCCTGAAAGGTCAGGAACAGCAAAGGTGCAAAATTATTTACAATCGCCTGTACCACATATCCGGTAAAGCAGGCATACACTGTTTTGTTATATCCGTTCTTCATATACTTCATAATACCCCTTTTTCTCTATTCGGCATTTTACATTATATCACAATATCCTTTCGGTATCTTGTGTTTTTTTAGCCAATCCTCCTTCTTCGCTGATCCGCCTTTTTATGTGCCGAAAATCTCCCCATCCCCTCACCGATCCGCTCCTTGGCAGCAGCTCCCCCTCCTCTATGCTTCAATGTCCGCGATTCCCAATACGGCCCAGTCATATGCATCCATGGCCTGGGTAAATGCCAGATCCGCGGATCTGTATTCCGCTGTTCTTTGGATATAATTCATCTGCTCCCTTAAATATTCATCCTGGCTCAGCATTCCAATACTGTACTTCGTATCCGCATTCTGTTTTTCCCTGCCTGCCTTCTCATATCCTGTTGCAGCAGTTTCCAGGGCTTTCTTTTTCTGCTGCACCGAATCATACAGACTCTTCATCTTGCTGGCCAGCTTCTGTTCTCCCTCCTCCATGGTACGCAGCTTATAATTTGAACTGGAGGTGGATGTCGCCTGCAGGGAATGCCTGTCACTCATCAGTGTATCATTATTTCCAATGGCCTTTCTTGTATCTTCTTCCAGATTGATCCCATCTGCCCGCTTCGTATCGGCTGCGGGAATTTCCGCGATCACCATCCCTCCGTTTGTATCCCTTCCCACCGAGAGACAGATAGAGTCATAGAGACCTGCCATGCTTTCATCCGTGGAAGCAATGGACGCCTCTGCGGACTGTACCTGGTTCAATGCCTTTAATACGTCCGCCTGCGTTCCCATTCCCGCCTGTTCCCTCACAACCGCAAGCTCATACTGTTTCTGATAAAGTTCCCTTTCCTTTTCAAGGGTATCTCTTTCAAGCCTCATGGTTTCATAAGAGATCACAAGGGATTGGGTTGCCACGGTCATCTGCCGTTCGATTTTTCGCTGGCTGCTGGTACTGGAAGCAGACTGCATACTATCGTACATTTTTTGGTAGGATTTAGCCGCGGACTGATAGATGGCCTCTTCCGCTGCATAGTAGGAATACTGCTGCGCGTCCCCGCTGTCTTTTGCATTTTTCTTATCTGTGGCCACACTGTTTTTGCCGAACTTCATTTCTGCCCATCCGTCTGCGTACTGCTCCAGTGTCCTGTTATAGGCGGATACCGCCTCCTGGACAGAAGGGTTATAGTTTCTGATCATATCCTGGATTTCCGAGTACTCCAGCACTTGATCCTTCAGTTTTTCATTTTGTTCCTCTCCCAGATATTCCTGAACCTCCCCCTCATCACCTGGGCCCTGTTTATTTTTCTGTGCCTCCTGCTGTACTTCCTCCTAAGCCTCTTCCATGTCCGCCCATGCTGTCCCGGCATGGCAGAAGGAGGAAACAGCAGTAATTCCCAGCAGTATCAGATACATCGCCCATTTCCTCTTTTTAATCAACCGCCTCACCTCCTGCTACTCTGCCGCCGCCAGACCATTGACCGCCCACTGGTAATTCTCCATGGCTGTCATCAGGCTCAATGCAGCTGTTTTTGAGGTAATCTGGCTGTTGTCCCTGGCGTGCACCTGTTTTTCATATTCCAGCCGGGTCATCATACCTGCCTGAAGCTTGCCGGCCGCTATCTGTGTATTGGTTTCCTCCAGCTGTGCCTGTGTAAGCGCCTGCTGGTATGTGATCCTGGCGGACAATACTGATTTATAAGCACTGGACAGGGACGCGCCTATCTGCTTCTCATTATTGGCAATGGCAGTCTTAAGGCTGTCGGATGTGGTCTGGCTCTTGGCATTCTCAAGCTTCCGTCTGTTGATCTTTAATGTGTAGTTGTTTTCAAGCGCCTGGTTAAGATCCTTCTCCGGGTCCATGCTGTCTATCCTGCTCATATCCAGTTCCGGCAATTCCCCTATGACGGGGCTGTCATTATAGTTCCATCCCAGCAGCACAAGCAGAGTCTCTTTTGTGTTCCGTATCTCCGAACCCAGCTGTTTAAGCTCATCTTCAGCGGACTGTACGGCTTCCTGTGCGCTCAGAACCTCCACCTGGGTTATGGTGCCTGCGGCGTATTTTACCTGGGCAAGGCTGTAATCCTGCTTTGCTTCCTCCAGGGACGCCTCCTTCTGCTGCTGTTTTAAAAGCTGTTCATAATAGGAGATCATTTTTGACTGGGCCGTGACCACCAGGTTCTTTTCAGCCTGCTCGTAAGTCAAAAGATAGATCTTACTGTCCTCCAGGCTTTCATCCGCCTGTTCCATCATATTGTCCCCCAGTATCTGAAGGTTCAGATCCGACATTCTGGAACTGGCATCATCCTCTCCGGACATATCATTGTAATAATCCTGGGCCAGGTCATAGTATGCATCCGCCACCTCCGAATTGGTATCCCCGTAATCCTCCCTGAATTTCTGATAGTCATACTGGTTATTCTGTACCGTTGCGTTATATTCATGGATCAAGTCCGCCAGTTCACCATACTCAATCACGTCATCTCTAAGTTTTGCCCACTCCTCCCCGGTCCTGGCAAATTCCGGGCTTGCAGCCCAGGCAGGCCAGGGCCCTGTAAGCCCCAAAGCGGCGGCCAGGGCGGCGGTCATCATTTTATACCATTTCATGTTTCACTCTCCTGCTTTGTTTTTCCACTCATCATCTTATAATAAACAGGCAGCATCAAGAGGCACAGGATTGTGGACGCGGTCAGGCCGCCGATATCCACCACCGCCAGTCCCTGGGTCATGCTTCCGGAATTTCCCAAAGCCATGGCCATCGGGATCATGGACAGCACGGTTGTCAACGTTGTCATCAAAATAGGACGTATACGTGTGGCGCCTGCCTCTATCAATGCCGTGTCCATATCCATCTCCCTGCGGTATTGGTTGGCCGTATCCACAAACAGGATTCCGTTGTTGACAACCGTACCTATGAGCATCAGGAATCCGATCAGGGATACCATGCTTATCTTACAATTGGTCAGATACAAAAGTCCAAATGCGCCGATCAGGCTGAATGGAATGGTGGTCATGACCATAAATGAATACTTGGGCGATTCAAACTGGGCTGCCATCACCACGAAGATCAGGAATACTGCTGTGCCGATCGCTCCGAACAGGGCTGAGAACTCTTCATTCATGGACTGGTCCATGGAGTTCAGGCCAATGGTCACGGTGCTGGTCAGGTTGGGGGTGACCACCTGGTTTTTTATCCGGTTCTCCGTGTCCCTGTCGGCCTGTTCCGTATATTCGCCTGTGATGGTGACCAGGTACTGCTTATCCTCCCTTGACACGGTGGCCGGACTGTCCACAAACTTTACATCTGCCAGGTCAGTCAGTGCCACGGAACCTCCGTTGGATGTAGTCAGTACAATTCCTTTTACCTGGTCAATGGTTTTATATTCATCATCCGCATATTCCACCCTGACCTCAATGTCCTCACCGTCCACTTCAATCTCCGTTGCCTCCACACCGCCGATCAGGCTGCTTACCGTACTGCCGATGGCCGAAGCTGTCAGCCCCATGGACTGGGCTTTTAATGCGTCCACCCTCACTTCCACCACCGGGGAGGAATTCTCAATATCGGAATGGATCTTGGTAACGTCATCCCGTTCCATCAGCTCACTGACAATATTGGATGACACCTCTTTCACTGCGTCATAATCCGCGCTCTTTAGGATCACTTCATAGCTCTCTCCAAAGGAGGACATCATGCTCATGGAAGAACTGACATCCACGGTAATATCACAGTTTTTAATTTCCGACAGCTCCTGCTTCCACAGATTGGCCACCTCTGACGTGGACATATCCCTGTCATCTTTGAGATAGGCCGTTATGCTGGCTGAACTGCCGCCCATAAGAGAACTGCCGCCATAGGAAGTCATGTAGGACTCCAGGTTGGGGTTCTGTACGATCACCTGCTCAATCTCCTGCAGGATGGCATCCACCTTCTCCGTTATAAGCCCCGGCCTTGTATCCACCGATATGCTGACCTCACCCTGGTCATCGGAAGCCATCAGCTCCATATCCAGCTTTGTGGCGATTAAAAGCGAGAATGCCAGAAGCCCCAGAGATACGCCCAGAACTGTTTTTTTCCTGTGAAGAAGCTTTTTCATTAAGATCCGGTACCCCTCCTGCATGCGGATCACTGGTCTGGAAAGCGGAGCATTTTCACGTTCCCTGGGCTTATACATCATATAACACAAAGGTACTACCGTGATGGCTGCCACCAATGAGGCCACCATACAGAAAACAATGGTGAACCCCAAGGGCTTAAACATCTGACCGGTCATTCCCTCCAGAAATGCCAGCGGCAGGAACACTACGCAGGTGGTGGCCGTGCCCCCCAGTATGGAAGCCCAAACCACATTGGTCCCCTTCAGCGCATCCTCCAGGTATTCCACAAACCCTCCCCGCTTTTTATCCGTGGCCCTGAAACAGCTCTCCAGGACCACGATGGAGTTATCCACCATCATGCCTACCCCCAGGGTCAGGGCGCTCATGGTAATGACGTTCAATGTGAAACCCATGAGGTTTATAAGGATCAGCGCTGCCAGTATGGATACCGGAATAGAGCTTCCTACGATCAGGGATGCCTTTATGTCTCCAAAGAACAGCCATATGACAGCCATGGATATCACAACAGCCAGAATCAGGGTTTCAGCAACGGACAGCAGGGATTCCATAATGGAGTCCGCCGAGTCACTGACCGTGACGATGTTCAGGCTCCCGTTCTCCATGGTCAGGGTTTCAATGACCTTCTTAACCTCATCGGACAGACCCACGGATGTTGCGCTCTGCTGCTTTGTGATGGAAACAGAGACAGTCTCCTGACCGTCATACCTTGCAATGCTGTCACTGTCCTCCGTGGTGGTATACACATTTGCCACGTCCTCCAGATAGACAGCGCTTCCGTCCTGGGTGGTCAGCGGTATCTCCTTTAACAGTTCCACCGTATCATATGTAAGACGGGTGGACACAGACAGCTTCTGGCTTCCTACCCGCGTATCGCCTGCCGGATAGGACAGATCGGCCGCCTTTATGTCGGAGGCGATGGACGACATGGTCATCTTATACTGGCTCACCTTTTCCGGGATCAGCTCCACCTTCACATAGTCCTTTGCGCCTCCCCGCAGGTTCACATCCGCCACCACGGAGATCTTCTCAAACTCCGGCACGATCTCATCTTCCACATACGCGTACAGGTTATCCTCTTCCGGGTTATCAATGGAAAGGGTAATATCCGGCTGGGAGTCCATGCTCATCTCCATGATAGTGGGGGTATCGGCCCCATCCGGCAGCTGGCTGGACACCAGATCGATCTTTTTCTTCAGGTCATCATATGCCTCGTCCGTATCTGTTCCGTATTCATACTCCAGCATGACCATGGAACTTCCCTCGCTGGAGCTGGAGGTAATGGATTTCAGACCGCTTAAAGAGCTGACCTGGTCCTCAATTTCCTTTGTCACCAGTTCATCAATATCCTCCGGGCTGGCTCCTGAGTAGGTCGTCATGACCATCAGCATGGGCATATCCATATCCGGACTCAGTTCCAGCGGTGTGCCGGTTACGGAAGAATACCCGAAAAAGATCAGGCAGAGGATACACATGACCGCTGTGACCGGCCGGTGCAGGACATACTTTGTTAATCCGTTCATTGTCCGTCCTCCTCCTGATTTTTCAAGATAACCTCCGCCCCTTCATACAGCTCGGAGCTCCAGGTCGTCACCACTTGATCATCCAGTGTCAGGCCGGATCGCACCTCCATGGTATTGGAATCATATATACCGCTTTCAATGTCCCTTTTGTGTACTTTTCCGTCTGTATATACATAAACATAGGGTTCTCCATCTTCATAATAAACAGCATCCACCGGTATGGTCATTGCATTGGTGGTCTCTTCTGAAGTCACATACAGCTTTACCTCTGAACCGGTGGAAAGGAAGGTGTCCTCATCCATGCTGGCCTTGACCTTGTAAAGCCCTGTTGTTTCATCCGCCATGGTGCTGATCTCATAGATGGTCCCCTGGTAGGAGCCGCCATCCTTTTCCACCTGTATGGTATCCCCCTCCTGAAGGTATCCACGGATCCTCTCTGTGGCTGAAAAGGATACCACCCTGCTGCCTCTTCCCGAAATAACACAGATCAGGTTGCTCTGGGAAACTGTGTCATACGGCTCCATATCGCAGATCTCCACCAGTCCGTCTATAGGCGCCGTGATCTGGCTGTACTCCATCTGTGTTTCATAGGAGTACTTGGCCTGGTTATATGAAATCTCAGCGCTGGTAACATTATCCCGGTACTGTTCATATTCCTGATCAGAAATCCCTCCGCTGCTGTATAAGATCTGCTGCCTGGCCAGCTCCTCCCGGGCCTGTTTTAGGGACAGCCCGGCGGAATCCATACTGCTTTTTGCCGTCTCCACCTGTTTGGTATCAATGGTACAGATCACCTGCCCCTGAGCCACTATATCCCCTGCTTTTACATTGACAGCCGTTACATCTCCCGATGCCTTCGGATATATGTACACCACATCGGACGGCTCAATCTTGCCGATCAGGCTGGTGGTCAGCCTGATATCCCCCATGACGGGCTGTTCCGCTTCCATGACAGGCGGCGACACCGCCTGAGCAAACTGCTTGTTTCCCAATAACCGGGGAATCAAAACAGCACACAATACCACCACAACCACTGCTCCTGTTATAATCTTTTTCTTCATTGTCCTCTCCTCACTTATCACTTATATCCAACTGCCTCATGCTGTTTTCCAGATATGACAGTTTTTGACTGAACTTCTCCATGATGTCCTTCTTTTTCATCCTGCCTGTAAAAAAGAGCTGCAGGGATATAAAAAGTGACCCGTAGCATACCTCCTGAATCGTGTCAAACATCTCCGGTCCTGAATGTTTGATCTCCTGATTGGTACAATTGACATATGACCAGTCCTTATGATCCTGAAACCACTTTTCTCCCATATACAGCGGAAAATACCGCGCCAGATCCCGGTTTCCTTCAGGTGAATAAAATAATCCGCAAATATCCCCTGACTCATTTGGAGCCAGGTACCGTTCCAGCCCCAATTCTAACATTTTCCAAAAATTCCCTCCGCACTCCGCCAGATAACCCTTCAGCCCATCAAAAAATTCCATATGTGACAGAAACAAGGAAAACAAGAGCATATCATCTTTATTTTTAAAATAGCAGTAAAGGCTTGCCCTTGAGACCGAGGCAGTCCTGGCAATCTTGGTTAAATGCAATTGATGATAAGACGTCTCCCGCAGTTCCTCCATGATTGCCCTGCCAATCCTTTGTTTTTTATATTCCGGCAGTTTTTCAAATCGTTCTGTAGGCATATATTTCCTTCCTTTCATATTTTGTGTACTCTCGGCATCTCCCCGGCACCCATCTTTGGGGATGAGATTCCAGGAGTGCACGTTTTGGTTTATGATAGCACACCAAAATAAATTTTCGTTCAACCCAGGATGAACGGAAGATGAAATCACAAAATATTCACATTTCCTCCTTTTGTCTAATGTGTGCTCTTTTAATCTCCCGGCACACGGACCCGAGAGATAACTTTTTGCCGGTTGTACGGAAATCATGGAAAAGTTCATAGTTAAGATGGATGTGTATAATGGAAAAAGTGTACTGCAAGAGTACACAAACTAAATTTGGAGGTGAAATGTGATGTTTATGCTGAAAATATTGATTGTGGAAGATGATGAATCCCTTCTCCAGCTTTACTCCATTGTTCTGGAAAAGGACGGATACCAGACCTTCCAGGCCCGCAACGGACTTGAGGCCTGTGCCGTCATAGAAAAAGAACATATTGACCTGGTCATAACAGATATACTGATGCCCATCATGGATGGCTATGAATTTGTAAGCTTTTTGCGTGAAAACAATCCCAGGCTCCCGATCCTTATGATCACAGCCAAGGACGACTTTTCTTCAAAAAGCAAAGGCTTTAAGCTGGGGACGGATGATTATATGACCAAACCTGTCAATTTAGAGGAAATGCTTCTCCGCATAAAAGCACTGCTGCGCAGGTCCGGTATAGCAGCGGACAGAAAACTCACCATAAAGCAGACAGAACTGAACTATGATGCACTGACCGTTAATTATGGAGACCGGTCCGTCATGCCTCCTAAAAAAGAGTTTATGCTGCTTTATAAACTGCTGTCTTATCCTGACAAGATATTTACCCGCAACCAGTTAATGGATGAGATATGGGGAAGGGAGAGCAACACCGAGGACCAGACCATTGATGTCCATATCAACCGGCTCCGGAAACGTTTTCAGGACAACGGCAATTTTGAGATCATCACGGTACGGGGACTAGGCTATAAGGCGGTGATCAACGAATGAAAAACTTCAAATTGTGGATCACATTTATCGCAGCGGTCTCCCTGCCCTTTGCCATCGGACTTCCCATCACGGTATTCTTAACATTTTTGTCCATCCAGACCGGGCTGGTCCAAACCGGCCCCCCTGTTTCCTGGCTGCCCTTGGCCGGCATGGTGATCGCTGTGTTCATTGTTTCCCTTTTGTTTACCATCATTGTTTCCAGGCATTTTTTCAAACCCATACATGAACTGATCCATGCCCTGGATGAAGTGGTGGCCGGAAACTTCCATATCCGGCTTCCCGCAAACAGCAAATTCTTTGAGATGCAGTCCGTATCCATTAATTTTAATAAAATGATGGAGCAGTTAAATTCCATAGAGCTGCTCCAATCTGATTTCATACAAAATGTGTCGCACGAAATAAAGACGCCCTTGGCCGCCATTGAGGGATATGCATCGCTGCTGATCACATCCCCCCTTTCCGAGGAGCAGACAATATATGTGTCCCGTATTTCCGAGAGCAGTAAACGGTTATCCTCCCTTACCGGCAGCATTTTGAAATTATCTAAATTGGAAAACCAAAAGATCGTGTCAGATAAGCAGATATTTTCCCTTGATGAGCAGATCCGCCAGGCCGTGCTTTCCATGGAACCTTTGTGGTCCCCCAAAAACCTGGATATGAGTATCGATCTGCCCAAAATGCATTATTATGGGAATGAGGAGCTGATGTACCAGATCTGGTCAAACCTGTTTTCAAATGCAGTGAAATTCACCCCCATGGGCGGACATATTTGTATCCATGGGGAGTATGCAGGTTCCCTGACCAAGATCGTTTTTAAAGACTCCGGGATCGGCATGACCAAAGAGATCCAGGACCATATATTTGAAAAATTCTATCAGGGAGAACCCAACAGGAGCATGGAGGGAAATGGGATCGGACTGGCTCTGGTTAAAAAAATCCTGACACTGTGCAACGGTTCCATTGAGGTGGTAAGCCGGCCTGGCCACGGCTCCACATTCACGGTATTCCTTCCAAACCCGTTATATGAGAAAAAAGGCTCTTAAGCTTCTCTCAGCTTTCCGACCTGCCTTACACAGACCGTGACCAGTACCAGCGTAGCTGCAGCCCATGCGCATGGCTCGGCAAAAAAGATTGCCTCTGTTCCCCATAAGCGGGAAAAATACACAGCCACTGAAACCCTTGCAAAAAACTCCATAACTCCAGACAAAAAGGGGGCCACGGTATTTCCCAACCCCTGCAGCGTATTGCGGAAGGCATACAGCAAATATAAGGAAGACAGGAGACAGCTCATGATAAACAGGTAATGATATGAAATCTCCAACACTTCCGCTGCGCTGGAACTTGTGCTGTCAATAAACAGGCCCAGAACAGCCCGTCCACCTGCAATCATTGCAGCGGACACACACACGGACATTGCCGCTGCGATGAGCACAGAACTTTTCAGTCCGTTTCGGATACGGTCATACCGGCCTGCGCCGTAATTTTGCGCCGTATAGGTGGTGACCGCATATCCCAGGGATATGGCGGAACTTTCTAACAGACCGTAGATTTTATTGGTGGCCGTAAATCCTGCTATAAAGACAAAACCGTGCCGGTTAATGGAAGACTGCAGGATCATGCCTCCGATGGCGATCAGAACATGCTGGAGCGCAAGGGGGATCCCCAGACCGCACTGCCTTTTTATTATGCTGCTTTCCGGCTTCCAGTCCTTTCTCTCCATTTTCAGCAAATCTATTTTCCTCATAACAAGAAGGCAGTATATAAAGGCAAGAAGCTGTGCCAATACGGTTGCAAAAGCAGCGCCCGCAACGCCCCACCGGAATACCAGCACAAATAGCAGATCCAGCAGGATATTGGTGATGGCCGCAATGACAATGGCAATCAGCGGTGTCTTTCCATCCCCCAAAGAACGCAGGATCGCTGCCGCCATATTATAGGCCATAACAACCAGGATACCGGCGTATAGGATCATAAGATAAGACAGGGCCCCCTGGAAAATAGGATCCGGAGTCTGTAATATACGAAGCAGGAATCGGGCAAAAACCAGGCCTGATACTGTCAGCACAACTCCGATCCCCAGGCACAGCCAGATGGACATGGCCACGGTTTTCTTGATCCGGTTCTGGTTCCCTTCCCCGAAATGCTGGGAAATGGAAATTGCGAACCCCTGTGTCATCGCCTGAATGACCCACAGAGCAAGCCAGTAAGACCAGTCCGTGGCTCCCACGGAGGCCAGCGCCTCCACTCCCACTCCTTTTCCAACAATCATTGTGTCCACGATCATATACAGCTGCTGCCCAAGATTCGCTGCCATCAGAGGAAGCGAAAACGAAAGGATCAGCTTTGCCGGTGACCCTTCTGTCATGTTTTTCATTCTGCTCATACTATTACTTTTTCCATCCCTTCCACTGGATCCGTCTTAATACGAACGGCCTCCCGTTACTGCATATTGACAGCTTTGTCAACCACATTATATAATAATAGAATCATAAACCGATATTTGCATCTGATAAATGTGCCAATATCTATCAATATAATACCAATTTTAACAGCCACCTATTTGTTATATAAGTTTTACCGGAGATAGCCATGAACCCAAAGACAGTAATTACAGATCGAAACCTATTGGAAAAGATCCAGTATCAGGACAGCGCCTTTCCCATTTCCTTTTACATGGATCATTTTGATGAATATTTGAATGGAGAAGTAAACCATCATTGGCATGATGAGTTTGAATTTGGTATTTTATTAAAAGGACAGGCCGAATGCCGTATTGACCAAAGCCCTGCCTCAGGGGAATACCGCATACTGGATCAGGGAGATGGACTATTTATCAACTCCAAGACCATCCATAATATAAAACAAACAGAATCTGGTACGATCCTGTTTAACTTTGTACTTTCCCCTGGTTTTTTTCAACTTCTTCCCGCAGGAAATACTTACCAAAAAAACATTCTGCCGGTCATCAAATCCTCACTGGCAGGATTATTTCTAAAGAGCGAAAATGACAAAGACAGGCAGCTGTTAAACAGCATCATGGAGTTTTCCCTTCTAAAGGAAGATTCCCCTGCCTATGAACTATATTGCATTGAACTGATCTGCAGACTATGGAGATACCTGATTAGCCGGCTTGCAGAAGTAAAAGATATTTCAAAGGTCAAATCCAAGAAGATCCAGGAACAGCGGATCCGCCTCATGCTATCCTACATACACACTCATTATGGGGATGATATCGCCGTCTCCTCCATCGCCCAGGCGGCCAATGTAAGCAGAAGCGAATGCTTCCGCTGTTTTCAGACGGTCATTGGAAGAACCCCCACCGAGTATCTGTGCGATTACAGGCTTTCCCAGGCCGCCCACATGCTGACCAGTACGGACAGGAAGATATCGGATATCTGCTTTGCCTGCGGTTTCACCAGTCCCAGCTATTTTGGAAAATTATTCAAAGAAAAATGCGGCATGTCACCGGGACAGTACCGTTATAACAGGACTGCCCCGGAGATTGTATGATCCGGGATATCCGGATATAAGAAACAGTTATACATCTATCTTCACACTCTCCATCCTCCCGCTTCTCCACCCTGAGGACAAATGGAACGATATCGCGTTTGGTACAGAGCCAGAAATCCGGCTCCGGATAGACCTCCTGATTGTCAGGATCAAAAAAGTGCCGGCTTTTAACAGCCTTACGCCTTCAGCAGTTCCTTGACCCACACGATCATTTCCCCCGTCCCCCTGTTGTTCCAGTATGCATAGGGAACGGCTTTCAGCTTCACATCCTCCCAGACAACAGGGTGCAGGCCGTACAGTTCATCATCTCCCCACCCTTTTGCCGATATCCTCTTTCCACTCAGTGTCAGGCCTGTTATTTCCCCCATCAGATCCCATTTCTCTTCCTTTATCTCAGTACCGGAATCCACGTAAACAGCTGCCAGGTTGGGACCATTGTCCACCTCCTCCAGGCAGTATACAATGGGGCCTCTGACCAGAGCCACCTTTCCGCTGTCAGCCCGCACCAGCGGGTTGCTGCGTACAAACCGTGCCTTGGCATCCATCTCGATGCGCAGTCCGGCATCCTCTGTCAGGGAGATCACTGCATACCCCTTTTCACGGCTGAATGCAAGGGGCTGTTGGGTTCCCGCCTTGGTGACCGTAAAGCTGCCGGCATAATCCGGTATACGGACTGCCAGGCGGATCCCTGATGCCGGCACCCCCTTGCAGGCGATATCCACGGACATATCCCAGGGGAACCGGGTCTGCATCTGAACAGAGATTTCCCGGCCGCCCAGATCCACACTTGTCTGATTGGAAATAAACAGATTCACATACAGGCTGTTCTGGTCCGCACCATAGATGTACTGTCCCAGGGAAGCCAGTGTCCTGGCAATGTTGGGCGGGCAGCAGGCCACACCAAACCACTTCTGGCGCACCGGCTTTACATGTTCCCTGGACGTGCGCGGAATGCAGTTATCCGGCCACACTTCCAGGGGATTCACATAGAAAAAGCTTTTTCCGTCCAGGGCGATCCCTGCCAGAACCGTATTATACAGAGCCCGTTCCACCACGTCATAGTACTTTGCCTCCCCTGTAATATTGCCCATCCGCTGACCGAACATGGCCATTCCAATGGACGCACAGGATTCAGAGTAATTACAGTCATTGGGCAGGTCATAGTCTGTTGTAAACCGCTCCAGGATGCCGGAGGATCCGATGCTGCCCGTGATATACATACGCTTCTGGGTCATATTGTCCCACAGGGTGCAACAGGCCTCCATCAGCGTCTCATCCTCACAAGCTTCCGCCAGGTCCGCCATGGCGCTGTACATATACATGGCCCGCACCGCATGACCCTCCGCTGTCCTTTGCCCCCGCACCGGCAGATGGGACTGGGAATAAATAGGTTCGTAATCTTTAAACTCCGGGAAAATGTATGAAAAACCAGGCCGGTTTAATTCCTTCAGAAAATAGTTCTCCCCCACTCCCCGGGCATCGATAAAATATTTTGCCTGTTCCAGATATCTGCGCTCCCCTGTCACCTGGTACAGCTTAATAAGTCCGATCTCCACCTCCTGGTGTCCCGGATAACCGTGTATCTTCCCCTCCTGGACTCCAAAGGTGTCACAGATCAGATCCGCAAAACGCACCATCACCTCCAGAAACTTTTGTTTCCCCGTACCCAGATAATAGGCCACTGCCGCTTCCATCATATGGCCTGCCGTATAGAGCTCATGGCCTTCGCACAGGTCGCCCCAGCGCTTCCCGGGCTCTTTGATGGTAAAATAAGTGTTCAGGTAGCCGTCCTCACACTGAGCCTTTGCTATGATGTCGATCACCTCATCCGCCGTGCGCTCCAATGCTTCATCCTTTTGCGCCGCAAGGGAAAATCCCACTGCCTCCAGCCATTTGGCCACATCCGTATCCTGGAACACGGCTCCGTAAAATTCCCCTTCACACAGGCCTGCCGCGATCTTAAAATTCATCAGGCTGTGGCTTGGCTCCGCATCCTTGATCCTGTCATTGATGGCATCCCATTGGTAGGGGATGACCACCTCCTTGACCAGTGACACATGCTTTGACCAGAACGCGTCATTGATATGAATCTTTTTTAAATCCACTGGATGTAATCTCATTGTCATTCTCCTCTAAGCCTTGACCGCGCCATTGGTCAGGCCGCTTACAATATACTTTTGCATGAATATAAATATCAGCACCACCGGCGAGATGGCAATGATCCCAAACGCCATGGTGGAATTCCACAGTGTCTGGTACTGCTGGACATAATTATAGATGCTGGAGGTAATGGGCCTCATATTGGGATTGGTGATAAATGTAATGCCGTAAATCAGATCACCCCATGCATATACAAAGGAGAACACTGCTGCCACCACAATACCGGGCTTGGCAATGGGGAGCATGATCTTTGTAAATGCCGACACATGGCCGCACCCATCAATCTTAGCCGCCTCATCCAGTTCCTTGGGAATGGATACAAAATAAGTCCTCAAAATAATGATACTGAAGGGGATCCCCAGTGTGGCGTCCGCCAGGATGGGGGCCCAGTACGTATTTAACAGCCGCATTTTGGAGAACATGATGTACAGGGATGTGAGAACCAGGGTGGAAGGCAGCATCTGGGTAATGAGGAAAAACAGGACCAGGCCTTTTCTGGCCCCAAACCGGAAGCGCGCCAGGCCGTATGCGGCCGGAATGGCCAGGACCGTGGCAATGGCAGTCGCGCCGCAGGATATAATCAGGCTGTTCTTAAATCCTCTCAGCGTGTCCCCGGAAGCGGACAGCTGCTTGGCAAAGGCCTCAAAGGTGAGATTCTCGGGCCACAGAGGGGTTGGGATGGAGAAGATCTCCACCTGGGTCTTCAGGGCCGTAACGATCATCCAGTACAGCGGGAAAATAAATACCAGGAATACAATGCCTCCCACAAGAAAAGAAATAAGTTTACTCCTGCTCTCTTTTTTCATCACATCACCTCATCATCACTGATCGTCTTAATATAGAAACATCCCACTGCCAGCAGGATCACAAACAGGACATTGGCGGCCGCAGCGCCCTGGCTGAACTGAAACTCCTCAAAGGACAAACGGTAGGCATAGGTGGAAACCAGCTCCGTGGAATTCACAGGTCCGCCCTTTGTCATCACCCACACCAGGTCAAAGACCTTAAAGGTGTACACAAATCCCAGGGTGAGCACGGACATGATGGCCGGCTTTATCATGGGAATGGTGATCAGGAACAACGTCTGGAGCTTGCCTGCCCCGTCCAGGCCGGCACTCTCGTATATATCGCCGGGAATGGTGGTCAGGCCGGTGATGAGAAGCATCATATTAAAGGGAATACCGATCCATATATTGGCTGCCACAGCCGCGGCCATGGCAAGCCCGGGTTTTAAGAGCCAGTCCAGCGGCTGCTTCACAAGTCCCAGCCCCATGAGGAACTGATTGATGATACCGCCGCTGCTTGCAAACATGAACTTAAACAAAAGTCCGGCAACCGTCACAGGCAGCAGCCAGGATATCATGGTGACTCCCCGGAAAAAGGAACATCCGGGGAATTTCTTGTTAAACAGAAGGGCCAGGCCGAATCCGATCATAAACTGGAAAAAGATTGAACAGACCGTAAAGATCAGGGTATTTAAAATCGCCTTGGAAAGGATGGAATTCTTTCCTGTAAACAATTCGCTGTAGTTCCGAAACCCTACGAAATTCTGTTTGGTTGCATCTGAGAATGTATACACATCCACATTTTTAAAACTCAGTATGATATTCTGTATCATCGGATAGCCGATGAATATAAGCATATATAACACTGCCGGAGCCGCAAACAAAAAGCCCATTTTAGCAGCGGTATCCATTCTCCTATTTCCTTTCATCTTACCTCTTTCCTCCTGTGATGGGGACCTGTCCCCTTTGCTCCTGAGACCGGGGGCAGATCCCTTTTACCTCTGCGGCCGGGACAGGTCCCTTTTGTCCTCCGCCGAATTTGTGCTTTTATTTCACTGCGTCCACTGCTTCCTGCGTATCCTCAGCCACCTGTTCCGGTGTCTTTGACAGGGTCAGGACTTCCTGGAACCCTTTCTGGATCGCAGAGGAATAGGATGGCCATGAGGCGGAAGGTCCTCTTGGGATAGAGGTTTCCAGCTGGGTGATAAACTCCGCCTGGATGGGGTCATCGGTCCAGTAAGCGTCCTTGGCAGCTTCTGTCTTTGGAGGGAAGGAGCCGTACTGCTTCATGGCGTCCACCATCACCTGGGTCTGGTCATAATATTTTAAAAATGCAACAGCGCCTGCCGTATCATCCTTGGCAACCACGCCCATGTTCTCGCCGCCCAGAATGGAGGTGGCCTGACCGCTGGCATCATCCATCTTGGGAAGGACGGTCACGCCGTAATTCAGATCCGGCGCATCCTTGGCGATTCCCGGGATCTGCCAGGGCCCGTTCTGCTGCATGGCCAGATTGCCTGCAATAAAGTTATTGTTTACGTCAGACTGTGTCCAGTTTACACATTCCTTTGTCCATGAAACGTCTGTGATCATCTCCTGCATCAGGTCATAGGCCTTGATTCCTCCCTTGATGTCTGTGTAGCTGCCTCCTGCGGTATAGAGCCACTGCAGGCACTGGAACGTGCCCTCGTCCGTATTGGTGGCTGCATTTCCAAAACCCGTAACTCCGTCTTTGGTCAGGGCCTTTGCCATCTCATGGAACTGCTCCCATGTGGTATTCTCATCAGGATACTCCACCCCTGCTGCATCGAACATATCTTTATTGTAGAACAGGGCCGTACAGTTGGTCGCAAACGGAATGCCGTAATGCCTGCCATCCGCCATGGTGGATTCCATGGGGCCTTGTATGTATTCATCCCACTTAATATCCGCGTCCGATATGTCACCGAATAATCCCAGTGAAATAAAGCTTGCCATGGAACAGCCGTCCAGGATGACCAGATCCGGCAGTTCTCCCGATGCGATCCCCAGGGTGAGCTGCTTCTCATAATCGGAGAAGGGCACATAAACGTGGCTTGCAACATATTCATTCTGGGAAGAATTAAATCCGTCCAGCAGGCTGGTCATCATCTCCTTCTGGGCGTCTGTCTCAAAATAATCCCAGATAACGACCTCCTTTTTACTGCCCGTATCCGCGGCGGCCGCCTGTGTGCTTCCCCCTGACGTATTCCCCGAACCGCATCCCGATACCATTGCCGCAGTCATTGCTGCACATAATAAGGTACTGACAAATCTCTTCTTCATTAAAAAACCTCCCTCTTGTTTAATGCTTTCATTATAAAAGGGGAGGGAGGGTTTTGTTAGGGGAAAATATTAAAGAGGGTGGATATATTTTAAATCCCTGGAAAAACAGGTTTAAAATTATCCACCCTCTTTAATTTTCTCTACCCTGGACCTTGGATCCGATCCGCTCTGCCGCCTCCTGCGGCGTCATTCCCCCTGTTATGACCTCATACAGGCTTTCGGAAAGCACGCCTGTGATCTTGGGCCAATAGGAGTAGGCGCTCCTTGTAATGCAGTGGTCCATCTGTTCCACAAACACCTGGTAAACCGGATTCTTTTCCTGGAATTTTTCCGCCAGATGCCTGACAGGAGGCAGGGAATACATTTGCTTATTGAGACTGAGCATGACTTCGTCTTTATAATAATAGGACATAAGCGCCATGACCCCATCCACGTTCTTTCCCTTAACGACCCCAAAATTCTCCCCGCCGGTTACCACAATACTCTGTTGGTCTACCGGAAGCTTGACCACTCCGTAATCAACGCCTGCCTCCTCCACCAAAGGAAGGGCCCAGGGACCGTTCTCCATCATGGCGCATTTACCTGCCGCAAACTGTCTGGCCACATCCACCTGGGACCAGTTGATACAGTCCTTGGGCATGATCCCCTCCTCCACCATATCCCGCAGCAGCGCAAGGGCCTTTACGGTCCCATCCCCTCCCAGATCATCCATCTCCTCCCCGGTTGACAAGATCCAGGGTACCAGCTGGAAAGAGGACTGCTCCTCCACAATTGCCGACATGATAAAACCGTACCTCTCCCCTGTGGTCATTGCCCTGGCAGCCTTCAGAAATTCTTCCCAGTTCTCAGGCGGCTCCATACCGGCTTCCCGGAACATTTCCCTGTTATACACAAGACCCACGTTATTGCAGCAAAAAGGCATGCCATAGTATCTGCCGTCATACTGCACCGAGGAGAGGACTTCCGGGTAAAACTGGGACAGATCATACCGCCCCTCCACGGCCTGCGTGATGTCCTCAAAAATGCCCAGGTCCACGTATTTGCGCATATCCGGGTTATCGATCAACACCACATCCGGCAGCTTTCCCTCCGCCACTCCAATGGATAAAAGCTTTTTAAATTCCGAGGAAGGCCCCTGGTATTCCCATCTGGCCATGTATTCATCCTGGCTGTTGTTAAAGCCTTCCACCAGACGGTCCAGTCCTTCTTTCTGCTGTTTTGTCTCATAATAGGACCAGAGCACCACTTCCCGCGGCCCTGTTTCCTGCCCCGGCAGTTCAGGCGCCCTAATCTGCACACCGCAGCCTCCCAGACAGATCAGGGAGAACAGGATACAGAACAGGGTATAACACCCGGCCGGCCGTCTTTTTGTCCGGCTCTCTGTTTTCCATTTCATGCCATCCCTCCTTTGCAGAGTATCTTTCACGCCTAGTCCATCTGCCTGTAATCCCCGGGGGATATGCCGAGTTCATCTTTGAACACCCTTGCAAAGTATTTGGGATCCGTGTAGCCTACTGTCTCCGCAATTTCATATACCTTCATGTCCGTACCTTTCAAAAGCCGCTTTGCATGGCTGATCCTGAATTTCCTTAAAAATGTGGAAAAATTCTCCCCCATCTCCCGGTTAAACAGCGTACTCAGGTATTCCGGAGTGATTCCCAGCTTACCGGCCACCTCCTCCAGGGAAATTCCCTCCTGGTAATGCTCCCTGATATAGTTGATAGCGCGTTTGATGGTGTAATTGCTGATGTCCTCTTTTACCCTATGGGGGCTGCACACAAGGGAAAGTCCATCCCCATAGCTTTGTTCCAGTTCCCGCAGGGTAACTGCCTCCGTACACCGGGTCAGCAGGTCTGCGTTCTGCAGCTGCCCGTAGGTGTCCCCGTCTATCTCGCGGACGGTATCTAAAAGCAGGTAAGTGGCTTTCAGATATGCCTGCCGTATTTCCTGCTCCCGGTAAGGTCCGTCTTTCATAAACTCCATGAACATTTCCCCCGTTTTCCGGGCATTTTCCAGATCTCCCCTGCACAGGGCATTCTTCATATCGGCGCCAAGGTCGGCAGGAAAACGGAACTCCTTCCAGTCAACCGCGTCCATGCGTTCCCTGGTGACCAGATCTCCCTCCGTAACAGGCAGGGCCTCCCTGATCAGAAGTTCCGCATCCCGCGCTCCCTTTTGGACAGACTCCCACCCTTTCATGGAAACCATGGCCCAGACCGCCCGGCCGTCCCTTTGCTTATAAGGCCGCACGATCTTCCGCTCCACTGCCTGGCAGAGCAGGCAGGATACGTCCTCATCCTCCGGCAGGGCGGCCAGACCCAGGAACTGACGCCTTCCCCTGTCCCACGATACATGGAGCCGGACGGAAGGAAGCAGTGCCCTGATCTGGTCAAACTTTCCGCCGATCTCCTCCTCATAACCGATGGGTGCATCCCCTGTATATCCTAAATACAGTTGGAAATGAACAAAAGCGCCAAAACCGCAGATCGTTCTCACCCGTCTGTCTTCCTCCTCCGACAGCGGACCGCCATAAATCAACTCCTTGATGCACTGTCCCGGAGTGCCGGCATTTTTCTGTTCTTCCGCCTCCATCTTTCTCTGGGTGCGCTCCAGCAGATCCACAATATCCTCTGCTGCCAGAGGCTTTAGCAGATAGTCGTCCACACCAAAATGAATGGCTTTCTTTGCATAATCGAATTCAGAATATCCGCTGAGTATCACAGCCCGGATGGGAAGACTCATGCCGTGAAGGGCTTCGATCATCTGAAGCCCATCCATCACCGGCATACGGATATCTGTTATGACCAGATCCGGCTTGAATCTAAGCGCAAGAGACAGGCCCTCCTGTCCGTTGGACGCCTCCCCGATCACCGTGTGCCCGGTATGTGATTTGATCAGTCTTGCCAGACCTTCCCTTATCATCACTTCATCTTCTACGATCAGTATCCTCATGATATCCTCCTTAAGACGGCCTGTTCACAGGCAGGGTCAGGGTGACCACCGTACCCATTCCCTCAATGCTGTTCACATTCCACACAGCTTCCTTTCCATAGTACATGTCCATTCTGGCAAATGCATTGTGCAGGCCAATGCTTCCTCCCTCATCCTTTACCGCCTGTTCACGCACATTAAAGCTTTCCGCCATCTCCCGGGACATTCCCTTTCCATTGTCCTCTATTATGATATTCAGCCGTTCTCCGGTCTCGGACAGGAACAGGTCCACCCTGAGCACCCCTCCCTTTTCCGTTCCCTTAAAGCCGTGGATAATGGCATTCTCCACAAAGGGTTGGAGGAGCAGCTTATAGATCATCACCTTCCTGGCTTCTTCTGTTACATTCAGCGAAAACCGGAAGGACTGGTTAAAACGCATCTGCTGAAGACTTACATATTTTTCCAGCCAATCGGCCACCTCCGATACACTGGCCATCTGATTGCTCTGGTTCACGCTGTAACGCAGGATAACGCCAAGGTTGCGCAGCATCCTGCTGATCTCATACTCTTCTTTCTCAATGGCCATCCAGTTGATGGAATCCAGGGTATTATATAAAAAATGGGGATTGATCTGTGCTTCCAGTGCACGGATCTCCGCATTTTTCTGCTGATCCTTTGCCTGTGACACCTCAGCCACCAGGTTTCTGACCTTGCCTGTCATATCATTGAAGTTGCTGGCGATCTGTCCCAGCTCGTCCCTGCTCTCCAGAGCAACGGACACATTCAGGTTCCCCTCCTTGACCTGGTCGATCCCATCTGTGATCAGGGCCACAGAGCTGCCGATCCTGCGCACAATATAGCAGATCAGCACACTGGAAAACAGGATGGCTGTCAGACTGATGACAATGAACATGATCTGGTTGTTCCTTATGTCCCGCATCATATAATCCTTATTGTATACATTGTAATACACCCATCCCCTGTGCTCATTCACATATGTATTCACAGCCGTGTTCTGGCCTTTCAACAGTCCCGTCACACTGACAAATTCCTGTACGGACAGCTTTGGGTTCATATTGATCCCCGTATAGAAGGGATTGGGGTAGGATATGACAAAGCCGGTCCGGTCCGTGATAAAGTTTATATTGTACTCGGCCTCGTCTTCTGCAATGGCAACCGCGCAGATGTCCCGCAGCACGCTCTCGTCCACACTCATGACAATGGTGGCAATAACGCCTTTATCCAGATTATTATAATCATACATACATTTTGAGATATGGAAATAGTACTCATCCCCGTCATAGCCCTTATACCTGGTTGTGGGCGTGACCAGCATTCCAGGCTGGCCCTGCACATCACGGTAAGGCGCTATCTCCCTCAGGTCACCGTAATCATCCCACAAATTCTCAATGGAGGAACCGGTGCCGGCATCATATGTAACCGACTGGCCGTTGGAACAGATAACACTGATGCAGCGCACGCCTTTTACCGACTTCTCAGCCTGCTGCAGCCGGTTATATATGGTGTGGAAAGCAACCTCCCGTTCACCGGCTTCCCGTTCCATAAGGATATTTACATTTTCTATGATCTTATCATCCACATAGATCTGATATACCAGGTTGGTGTAAATGTCCATGGTCAGGTCCACCCGTTCCGAGAGCTGGGTCAGATTGTCCACCATCAGGGTATCGATCTTGCGTTTCAGGGAATTGGAATTCATCCTGTATCCAATGAACTGGATGGCCAGAATGGGGACTATGGATGCCATGACAAAGGCAAGCATGATCTTTTTCCCTATTTTCATGTTATTGAAATGGTCCAATAAGAAAAGGTGAGGTTTCATGATCCTGCTCCTTCCTTTGTTTGTCGGGATCACAGCGCAAGTATCGTTCCCACCCCTTTTTCAAGAGCTCGTTTCATCACCACATTGCCAACGGAAATATCACAGATCCCTTCCCCGCCGGTGACCAGCAGGATCTTTTCATCATTGTCCCTGCGCCCCTGCGCCCTTCCGGTGAGGAGATCACCGATCATAACCGGCCGCAGGGACCGCGTCCCGTCCCATGGCCGTGGTCTTGACTGGATCTTGTCATAGACCTCATGATCATCCATAAAATACCGGTCAAATGACATAAACGCGTCATACTCAAAATGGTTGGCGCCGCTGATGGAGATCGCAGTCACCCCGGGCTTCAGCCATTCCTTCTGCACCACGGTAAATGTATCGGCCCGTCCAAAGGGTGTTGAGGACAGTAAGACATCCCCTCTGGACACAACATACTCCGCATCGGTGGATATGGTGATGGAGATCCCGTGCCGCTCCTCCATTTCCTTTTTAAATCGCTCCAGGCTGTCCTCATGGGGACCCCAGGCATAGATCCGGTCAATACCCTTACACTGGCTGACCGCCGCGTCCAGATGGGTCCTGCCCTGGACTCCGCAGCCCAGCACTGAAATATTCTTATTCCCCTCCCGCACCAGATGGCGCAGGGCGATTCCGCTGACCCCGGCTGTGCGCATGCCAGTGATCCAGGTACAGTCCATCACAGCCATGGGGCAGAAGGTGTCAGGATCATTTAGAATAATCAATCCGGTAATGGTTGGAAGGGAAAAAAGCTTCGGATTTGCGGGCCTTGCCCCAAGCCATTTTGTCCCCATCTCCCTCCTGTCCACGATACGGGCAGAATATGCCTTTAAAAATCCTTCCGTATCCGGGTTTCCTATTCTGGGCTTTAAGGGGATCTCTGTCTCCCCATTACTTTTAGACCTGTATACCGCCTCAAGCACATCAATGCACTCGCTGATTGATAAATCCAAGGATTCCACATCCGAAAATGATAGATACAGCAATTCTTTTCCTATTTTCATCTTTGCCTCCGTTCAAGACTCCCACCCCTTCAGGCAGTGCCTGTATCAGATAATTATACGCCATTCCCCCATAAATACGCAACCCTTGTCTTTCCATATAACGGCACCAAGGTTACGAGTTCATTGGAATCCCATGCCCTCCTTCTTGATTCCACCTGAAAAAAAGTTTATAATAGCCAATGGAGTACCCTGTATTCCAAGATTACTCCTGGACAGTTACAAATAACCATACAAAGGGAGACTGCTATGGCAAAGATCGTACCAATGCAAAGCCTGTACTGTTCCATGCAGGATGAAAATAAAATATGCAGCTTTGATATCGAGGTATTGACCGAACCCACCACGCCTCTGATCCATCCCATGTCACGATTCTGGCTGATCAACAGCGGAGAAGGCACGCTTATGCTGAACAACCGCCCCTACCATTTAAAGCCCGGAACCGTGGTTTCCGTGCTGCCGTGGCAGATCAGCGATATCGTGGAGGTGGCCGCACCCATTCAATTTTTTGTTATGGCGTATTATTTCGATAATATCAATGAGATCATCAAGACTTTCTACAATCCCAGCAGCGATCCGCTGTCCATTATGCAATCCCTTTCCAGACAGCCTGTCCTATATTTGGAGGGAGATGCCCTGGAGTCCATGCAGAAACTGTTTCTGCAGATAAAGGAAGAGATTGGTATGGAATCCACCATGGATTCCGGCCGGGATTCCCATGCGTCATCCAGCCGGGATCTGGGCAATCTTTACATAACAAACAAACTGATTGAGATCATCATCTGCTTTTTACGGGCAAAAAGGGAGACTGGTGCCCCCGCTTCCCCCCAGACCATTGAGCCCAGCGAGATATTCCAGTATCTTTACAGCCATTTGAACGAGAAGATAACCCTGGCCATGCTGTCCAAGATCTTTTATATGAGTGAATCCTCCATCAGCGCTTATATTACAAAGACCACCGGACTATCATTTTTTGACCTTTTGGGTGAAATGCGGATCGGCAAAACCATCAATTATCTTCTGTACACTGATTTCACCCTGGAGGAGCTGTCTGAGATCCTCGGTTTTGTGGACAGCGCCCATATCAGCAAGGTATTCTCCGCAAGGGTGGGCATGAAGGCAAATGACTTCCGCAGCACTTACCAGAACATTGGCAATATGTGCCGCATCAAGGACAGGAAGGACTTTTATTCCGTTGTTTCATACATCTACCGCCATTACAGCGAGGACCTTCATCCCAAAACCGTGGCGGAACAGTTTAACATGTCCCCCAGGGAATTAAACCGTATCCTGCTGTACCAGGTGGAGATGAACTTTACGGACTATCTTAATTTTATCCGGGTCAACAGAGCCTCCGAACTCCTGCTTAAAACCACAAAAAGCATATTGGAGATAGCCCTGGAAACCGGATACAACAATGAAAAAACCCTGAACCGCAACTTCCTGAAATTCCGCTCCATGACGCCCGGCTGGTTCCGTCAGACGATCGAGTTGCAGGAGAATTGAGATTCAAGGGTGGGGGCATCCGTCCGTTCAGGGAATGGGGATGGGACGGGGCCGGCTTTTTTTACATCAGTTTCAGTCCTTTGGCTACAATGGTGATGAAATCCTGGACATTGGTCACCACTGTGGTTGCGCAGAGGCTGCCTCTGTCTAACAGCTTGTTGACCACAAACTCATCTGCGTCCACGGTGTAGAGGTATACAGGGCGGATGGTTCCGTCCGGCATGACGCGGAAAGAAGGGGTCATGTTGCCGGTGGCAATGGTGTGGAGCATGGTTGCCAGGCAGATCACACAGGTGGATCTGCGCACCAGGTTCCTCATGGCGCTCTGTCCTTCGTAAGCGCTGGCGATCACCTCCGGCATGGGGCCGTCATCGCGGATGGAGCCGGTGAGCACCATAGGTACATTATTTTTGACACAGCTGTAGATAATGCCGTTATCAATGTTGTAGTCTTTTATAAACTGTGGAATGGAACCGCTCCTGCGCACCTTGTTGATCACATCCAGGTGGTTATAGTGGCCGTTCGGCTGGGATACCTGGGTGTAGATGTCCTGACCCAGAGCCGTGTGCAGCAGGGCGCCCTCCAGGTCATGGGTGGCCAGGGCATTTCCGGCCATCAGGCCGTGGGCGTATCCGTTGTCGATCAGCGCCTGCATGGCCGCCCTCGCATCCGCGTCAAAGGAAAAGGCAGGTCCCATGACCCAGACAATGTTGCCGAATTCCTTTTCATGTTTTAACAGTTCAAACAGGTTGTCATAGTCGCGGGCGTAGGAAGTCTCACGGCTTCTTCCCTGGCGGAATACAAACTGGTCCTCCAGCTGCTCCCCTTCCTGCTCAAATCCATGGCAGTGCATATAGATCCCCTCTTCACACTTTTCCGTGCGTCCCAGAATCACCTTATCGCCTTTTTTGATGTTCCGGTTCTCCACCACTTCCAGGTGTCCGTCATCACAAAGTACCACGCTGGAATCCATGCGGCTTTCCTCTGCCAGGATCCACTTACCGTTGATCTTAAAATATTCCGGATACATGGAGGTACTGTGGTAATGATCCGGTGCAACCCCGTCCATATCCGCCTCCTGGTATTTGGCATCGGGGGCATTTACAAACAGTTCCTTTGTAAAGTCGGGATGATGGTATTCAGGTATTTTAAATGACATATATTCTCCTTCTTTCTCTCTTATTAATTGATATCTGCCTCATATGATTCACTATCCATGTCTAAGGGCACATAGCTGCTTGGAGCCGGCTCTGAGCGGATCCTTGTCCCCGCTTCACCGTGGAGGGCCTGGGCCGCCTTTTCCAGGGAAGTGATAATGGCGCTCCTGCCGGGCAGGGCTCTCACAAACTCCATACATGCTTCTACTTTGGGAAGCATGCTTCCCTTTGCAAACTGGCCTGACTTTATATAGGCATCCGCCTCCTTTAGGGTCAGCTCTGAAAGTGCCCTCTGGTCCGGCTGGTTGTAATTGATATAGACCTGGTCCACGGCCGTCAGAATGATCAGCATATCTGCCTTCAGCTCCTGGGCCAGTTTACTGCTGGATCTGTCCTTGTCAATGACAGCATCGATCCCGTGTATTCCCTGGTCATCCTCCACCACGGGGATCCCTCCGCCGCCCACAGCGATCACCAGCAGGCCGCTCTGTATCATTTTCCGTATAGCTCCCAGTTCCACGATCCGTTGAGGTGCCGGGGATGGCACGACCCGGCGGTAACCCCGCCCGGCGTCCTCCACAAAGACAAATCCTTTTTCTTTTTCCAGCTTCACGGCCTCCTCATAGGTACAAAAATTTCCAATGGGCTTGGTGGGATTTTCAAAAGCCGGATCATTTTTATCCACCAGGACCTGGGTGACCACACTGACCACCGCCTTACCCAGGTTCCGTTTCAGAAGGCTTTGCTGCAGCGCCTGCTGGAGGTGGTAGCCTATAAATCCCTGGGACATAGCGCCGCACTCCGGAAAGGGCATATATGGGGTACAGGGGCCGTTGGCGGCCGCATAATCCATGGCTGAATTAATGATCCCCACCTGAGGTCCGTTTCCATGGCCTATGATGATCTCATGGCCTTCCGAAGCCAGGTCCGCTATGATCTTTGCAGCGGCGCGGACATGTGTGATCTGCTCCCCGGGCGTGCTGCCCAGGGCATTTCCCCCAAGGGCGACCACGATCCGTTTTTTCATCTTATTCACTGTTTCCTCCAATCAAGGCTCCCGTCAATCCAAAAGCAGATATCAGCAAAGTGTGGCGTAGATCACTGCCTTGATGGTGTGCATACGGTTTTCCGCCTCATCAAATACAACGGACTGTCTTGACTCAAACACCTCGTTGGTGACTTCCATCTCATTGATGCCGAACTTCTTTGCGATCTCCGCGCCGATGGTGGTATTGGTATCATGGAAGGATGGCAGGCAGTGCATGAAAATGGCCGAGGGTTTTGCTTTCTTCATCACCTCTGCATTGACCTGGTAGCCGCGGAGAAGTTTGATCCTTGTGCCCCACACCTCGTCAGGCTCACCCATGGAAACCCATATATCTGTGTAGACCGCATCCGCGTCCTTTGCCCCCTGGTCAATATCCTCTGTAAGACGGACCGTGCATCCGTTTTTCCCTGCGATCTCCCTGGCCCTGCTCACCAGGTCCTCGGCCGGGAACAGTTCCTTTGGCGCGCAGGCAGTAAAGTTAATCCCCATCTTTGCACACGCCACCATGAGTGAATTTCCCATGTTGTTTCTGGCATCGCCCATGTATGTAAAGTTCAGGCCCTTTAAACGGCCAAACTTTTCCTCCAGTGTGAGAAGGTCCGCCAGCATCTGGGTGGGATGGAACTGGTCCGTCAGTCCATTCCACACCGGCACACCTGCGTACTCTGCCAGCTCATCCACGATCTTCTGGTCAAATCCCCTGTACTCGATCCCGTCATACATACGGCCAAGGACCCTTGCCGTATCTGCAATACTCTCTTTTTTCCCCATCTGGCTGCTGCCAGGATCCAGGTAGGTCACTCCCATGCCCAGGTCCATTCCCGCCACCTCAAAGGCACAACGGGTACGGGTGGATGTCTTTTCAAAAAGAAGCACGATGTTTTTGTTCTCCAGATACCTGTGGGGGACGCCGTTTCTTTTCATGTTCTTAAACTCCTTTGACAGATCCAGCAGGTAACGGATCTCTTCCGGCGTATAGTCCAATAATTTCAGATAGTTTCTTCCTCTTACATTGACAGCCATTTTCTCTTCTCCTTTTATATGATTATGATGTTCACTTAAATCTCTTCCCGCTCAAGAGGCATGCTCATACACCGCGGGCCTCCCCTGCCTCTGGACAGCTCTGAACTGGGCATTTCCAGCACCTCTATCCCATTGTCCCGAAGGATGGAATTGGTGATATAGTTCCTGTCATACACCACTACCCTTCCGGGCCGGATACAAAGGGTATTGGATCCGTCATTCCACTGTTCCCGTTCCGAGGCGATCTTGTCCTTACCGCCGCAGCGGATCATGGTCACCTTATCAAGCCCCAGATGGGTGGCCAGAACCACGGGGAGAGGCTGGTCCAGTTCTGTCACGTGGAGCGGCTCTGACTTATCTCCCCTGCATATCTCATAGATGCGCAGGCTTCCCAGGATCCCCGGATGGATGGTGAATTTATCGTAATCCACCTGGGTGCACACGGTATCCAGGTGCATATAAGCCCTGATACTGGGGATATCCAGGGCAAGGATGGTCTCCACCTCACAGCCCTTGTCCTCAAATATATTCTGTGCCAGAAGTTCGATGGCCTCCGGTGTTGTCCTCTGGGAGATTCCCACTGCCAGCACCCTTCTGCTCAGGTTCAGGATATCGCCTCCCTCAATGGAAAATGGGTACTCCCTCTTATAATAGAAAGGGGTGCGTCCGGCATGGTCCGGGTGGTGTTCCAGAATGTATTTGCCAAAAATGGTTTCCCTGCGCCTGGTCCTGGAATACATGCAGTTCAGGCTCACGCCGTTTCCGATGCAGGCAAACGGATCCCTTGTAAAATACAGGTTGGGTATGGGATCTGTGATAAAATAGCTGTCTGACTTCACCAGGCTTACCAGAGGGCTGCCAAAAGCCGGTTTCAGTTCGTGGATACCGACACCGGACATGGTCTTTAGCACCAGCTGCTTTTCATCCGGTATATCCATAAGGAACTCATATAACTGGTTCTTAAACTTCTGGGCCGTGTTCCCGCTCTCACTGATAAACTGCTTTACAAAGCTTTCCTTTACAGCCGGATCTGCCTTTAAAACCTCTGCCATCCTGTCTTCCAGGTATACCACCTCCGCCCCGTTTTCCTTTAAAATACCGGCAAACAGGTCATGTTCACTCTGGGCCGTCCTCAAATACGGAATATCGTCAAACAGCAGCCGTTCCAGCTCGTCCGGAACAAGATGTTCCAGTTCTTTTCCCGGCCTGTGGAGCATCACTTTATTCAGCTTTCCTATTTCGCTTTTCACACAGATTGGCATGTTCTTCCTCCCTTGTTCCGTTTTCTACATTTTATTATATTTTCCCCGGATTTTCAGGACATACACAAGTGTTAAAATGGTATTTTAACCTGATTAAAAAGAAGGAGATCACCTCCAAACCACACCGGACACTCATGGAAATCCGCCAAATGTACAATCAAATGAAGGCAGCTGTCTTGGTTTCCATCAGTTTTAAATACAAAAAAATGAAACAGATTTGTCCTAACTTCGGGCAGTCAATGTTTTGTTATATTGGGCCCTGTCAGAAAAAAAGAAAGACAAACCGTTCTTATCCTTGATCTTACTGGACTTTTCCGGTTTGTCTTTATGATACTGTTTCAGTTACATGAACGTTTTTCCGCCTAAAATTTTTACGCAAATTCCTCCGGTCCCACGATTGCTCCGGCCACGGCGCAGGCCGCGGCTGTCCGCGGAGATGCCAGGTAGATCTCCACCTTGGAGGTCCCCATACGGCCCAGGAAGTTGCGGTTGTTGGTTGCGATCACCCGTTCCCCATCGCTTAATATTCCGCCGGTCCGGCCGCAGCACAGTCCGCATCCCGGATGTGTGATAATGGCTCCTGCCTCCGCCAGGGTTTCGATGGCGCCGCAGGCAATGGCCTCCTGGTAGATCCTGCGGCTGGCCGGTGTGACGATCAGCTTCACATAGTCAGCCACCTTTCTGCCCTTTAGCACCTGGGCGGCTGCCACCAGATCCTCCAGCCGTCCATTGGTGCAGGAACCGATGAATACCTGGTCTATGGGTGTTCCCTTCAGTTCCCTTACCGGCCTGATCTTATCCACCTGGGACGGACATGCCATGACCGGTTCAAACTCCTGGGCCTTGTATACAATGGTCCTCATGTAGACCGCGTCATCATCTCCGGTCAGACTCTTCTGATACTCATCCAACTTGATCCCGCAATATGCTTCCGTCTTTTCATCCGGCGTAAACAGCGCGCATTTGGCGCCTGCTTCAATGGCCATGTTGGCCATGGTCATTCGGCTGGCAACGGTCATGGACTCCACCGTGCTTCCTGAGAACTCCAGCGCCCGGTATGTGGCCCCGTCCGCTCCCAGGTCCCCGATCAGGCGCAGGATAATATCCTTTGACATCACGCCCTCCGGCAGTGTTCCGTCAATGACCACCCGGATGGTTTCCGGAACCTTGATCCACATGGTCCCTGTGCCCAGGATACTTGCCATCTCCGTGTAGCCGATCCCTGAGGAAAATGCTCCCACGCATCCATAGGTAGTGGTATGGCTGTCCGTGCCGAACACCACGTCCCCGGGCTTCACATATCCGGCCTCTGTCATCAGCTGGTGGCAGATCCCGTCACTTCTGTGCACATTCTTCATGCCGTGCTTTGCGGCAAAGGCGTCCCCCACCCGGAAGTGCCTTGTATCATCCAGCTGGCTGGCCGGAACCAGATGGTCGTAGATCAGCACCACCCGGTCAGGATCCCAAAGCTTTGTAAATCCCATCTCCTCAAACTTTTCAGCCACAAATGGGATGAAGATATCATGGATCATCACACGGTCCACATTGACTGTGACAATATCCCCGGGCTTTACCTGATCCATACCTGTATTATGCTTAATAATCTTTTCAATGATCGTGTTTCCCATTGCAATCTCCTTAATCAAGTCCGTTCAGTTTTCTCATGGCCTTCACCAGCCCGCCTGCGTTTATAATATCAACCAGATTCTGGGGAAGGGAGGCGATCGTGTATTGCCTTTCCTTGTAATCCACATGGTGATTCACCGTCACCGTTATGCTGTCGCCTTCTGTCATGTCATCATACAGATCCGGCTGCTCTATGAGCAGCAGTCCGTTGTTAATGGAATTACGGAAAAAGATCCTTGCAAAGGATTTGGCGATCACGCACTTGATGCCCAGCGCCTTGATGATCTCCGGTGCCTGCTCCCTGGAGGAACCGCACCCAAAATTTTTGCCCGCAACAATGATATCCCCTTCCCTGATCTGTGCCGCCAGTTCCGGCCGTAGGGGGCTGAAGCCGTATTGTTTCATATCATCAATGGTTTTAAGGGCCAGATATTCCGTTGGGATAATGATGTCCGTGTCAATGTCATCCCCCAGTACCCAGACCCTGCCTGTAAATATTTCCATGATCAAACTTCCTTTCCTTGTCAATTAGCCAGAGCGATTTCACCTGCAATAGCCGATGCGGTCACTGTTGCCGCGGATCCCAGATAAACTTTGGAGCTGGGATGGCCTGCCCGTCCCTTAAAGTTGCGGGTCCCTGTGCTGATCAGTACCTCGTTTTCACCGATCACACCCTGGCAGCTCCCCCAGCACACACTGCAGTTGGGGTTCATGACAATGGCGCCCGCTTCCATGAAAATGTCGATCAGGCCTTCCTTTAATGCCTGCCTGTAGACCTCAAGGCTTGCAGGAACCACCAGGAACCTTACGCTGTCAGCCACTTTCCTGCCTTTTAAAAGCTCTGCTCCAACCCGCAGTTCCTCGATCCGCCCATTGTTGCAGGAACCCAGGAACGCCTCATCAATCTTAACTCCGCACACATCCTTTGCAGGCACCACGTCATCCACAAAGTCAGGCCTTGCCACAACCGGCTGGATCTTTGACAGGTCAAAGGTATACTCCCTCACATAGACCGCATCCGGATCGCTGGTAAAGACAGCCTTTGGCTCACGCCCCCGCTCCCTCAGATACTTCAGGGCAGCCTCATCCGCCTCAAAGATACCGGTCTTGGCGCCTGCCTCCACGGCCAGGTTGCACAGCACCATACGGTCATTGACGCTGAAGGTCCCGGCGCCCTCCCCGGTAAATTCCATCACCTGATAGTTGCACCCGTTGGCCCCCACTTCCCCGATGATGGTCAGCATCAGATCCCTTGGATAGACGCCCTCCGGAAGCCGTCCCACCAGGTTGAACTTTACCGTCTCAGGAACCAGGACCCAGGAGGTCCCGGTCACCATGCCGTAAAGGAAATCCGTACAGCCCACGCCGGTTCCGAATGCCCCCAGTGCGCCGTAGGTACAGGTATGGCTGTCCGCTCCAAAGATCAGCTCACCCGGACATACGTAGTGTTCCATCATGATCTGGTGGCATACGCCCTTTCCTTCCCAGAAGTCGATCTTGTTTTCCCTTGCAAAATCCCTCATCTTTTTCTGGGAAGCCGCTGTCTTTGGATTGTCCGCAGGCACATTGTGATCCACGATGAACACCAGCTTCCTTGCATCCGCGATCCGCGGATTCTTAAGCTTGTTGTTGTACATATCAACGGTCAGATGCGTGGTGCCGTCATTGCTCATAAGGCGGTCCAGCTTCACAGTATGTATATCCCCCGGCTTCACGCTGTCCACGCCGGCTGCTGCTGCTATGATTTTCTCCGCGATTGTCATTCCCATGGCTATGCCTCCTCCTTGTTCAGCGATGCGATCAGTCCGCCCTGATTCAGTATATTCTGCATATATTCAGGAAGCCTGGTGCAGGGGTATTCTTTCCCATTGGCCCGGGCAACTCCCTCTGACAGGGAAAGCTCCATGGCGTCTCCTGTCTCAACCTCATCCGGAAGTTCCTTGCACACAATCACAGGAAGTCCGATATTAATGGAATTTCTATAAAATATCCTGGCAAATGATTTGGCAACCACTGCCTTGACACCCAATGCTTTCAGGACACTTGGCGCCTGTTCCCTGGAGGAACCGCAGCCAAAGTTTTCCCCTCCCACCACATAGTCCCCTTCTTTTACTTTTTGGGGAAAATCAGGATCCAGGGATTCAAATGTATGCACCTTCATCTCGTCAATGGTTGGCAGTAAAAGATACTGCGATGCAATAATCTGATCCGTATCCAGATCATTATGAAATTTAAATATAGTTCCGCCCGACATAAGGTAGTCCTCCTGTTAAAAATATATTGACCAAATACGTGTTTCGTCTCTGCTTATCTATTCTACCACAGAGTTTACTATAATAATAATACATGATAAGAATACTTACCATAGTAACAGGTTATGAAATAAAAAAACCTTTTCCCTCCCGCTGCGTTTAGCAGCAACAGGGAAAAGGGGTTATTCATCCTTCTCCTGATATACGCAGTACCGGGACCTGCCCTTCCTTTTTGCCTCATAGAGGGCCAGGTCGCTCCGCTGCAGCAGCACATCCACATCCAGGTCCGGCCTGTTGCTCTGGGCAATTCCAATGCTGGCCGACACGGTGCACATCTGATCCGATTCCTGAAAAGCGCTTGTCATCCTGTCCAGGAATCCGCCTGCCTCCAGCTCCAGCCGTTCCACGGTACAATCCCCCAGGCGGGCCACCAGGAATTCATCCCCTCCCAGACGGGCCACAAAATCATTGGGAAAGCATTCCGTCAGCAGGACTGCCGTCCGCGACAAAACCGCATCCCCCACCTTGTGTCCATAGGTGTCGTTGACCCCCTTAAAGCGGTCCAGATCAATGTACATCAGGCTTACGGCCCTGTTCCACCGATGATCGTGAATGTATTGGTAAAAGTATCTGCGGTTGTACAGTCCGGTGAGGAAATCCGTATTGGAGCTTTTCAAAATCTGGCGTTCCAGATCGCGTTCCGTGGTAACATCCCGAAAAATACAAAGTTTTCCAACCACATGGTGGAAAATATCGTAAATAGAGTTCTCATGGATCTCCAGCATCTTTTCCGTTCCATCCCTTAAGGCAGCCCTGGCCTCCAGATATCCCTCGCTGTTGATGGTATGCTGTTCCTCAAAGGTGCCGGCCCGCCATTTATAATAGTCTTCCCCCAGCACCTGTTCTTTCAGCGTCTGGAAATACTCTTCAAATTTTGCATTCACATTGACGATCATTCCCTTGTTGTTCCACAGCAGGATGGCGTAAGGCATGCTCTGCAGCAGGATCTCGATCTCTGTGCTCATATTTCCCAGGTCCGTCACATCATGGCCGATCCCCACCGTGCCCAGTATGGTAGTCCCATCCATATCAATGATCGGTGATTTGTAGGTGCGCAGCTGCCGCATGCCCTGGGAACACTTGACCTCCTCCGTAAACTGAAGGGTGCGCCGGGCCCGGATGACCGCGTCCTCGGATTCCTTGCAGGAGTCTTCCCCGTTTTCAAGATCATCCGGTGAGACTCCCCAGATATAACAGTGACCGCGTCCTGTCACATCCTCCCGCTCCCTGCCCACAACGGAGCAGAATGCTTTATTGACCTTCACATGGGTTCCGTCCAAGGATTTAAACCAGAGCATGTCCGGAATACTGTCAATGGCCGTATCCAGATAATTTTGGGTCATGTACAGATCGCGGCGCAGCTTTATCACCTCCAGAAAGCGCTTGATCCTCACCCTGACCTGCTCCCGGATCAGAGGCCGCGTCCACACCTCGTCCGCCGCCTCCAGATCACAGGCTGCAAGCCGGTCCGTCCACTGCCGTTCCCCGCACACCACCAGTACTGCGTCCTTTTTGCAATGCAGGCGAAGTTCTGAGGGAAGCTCCCCCGTATCCAGATTCCAGATGATGAGACCGCTCTCCCGGATCGTCCCCGGATCCGGCATGTCCCTGACTGCCAAACTATGTGAAAAATGCTCCATTGGCTGAATGGAACCAGCCACTTCCCCAACCATGGGATCCCTGCTGAAAACAGCAATCTGAAGTCTGCAATGATACATGTGATCCACCCCCCGGCACAGCCCGCCTTATGATAAGTAACGCGTCTCAAACTCAGAAGCACTCACAGGCCTTCCGAACAGATACCCCTGTATAAAGTCCGGCGCGGCCTGCTTCACCACCTCGAACTCCTCCAATGTCTCCACGCCCTCCACACAGACCTCCAGGGAGATGCTGTGCGCAAGCTTGATAATATACTCCAGGAAAATATACTCGTAGCTTCCCTTGCTGATTCCTGTAACAAAGCTCCGGTCAATCTTAAGCACATTGGCCGGAAGTTCCTTTAGATGGCTTAGTGATGAATACCCGGTCCCAAAATCATCAATGGCAACCCCGTATCCCGCCTGATGAAGCTCCCTGAATTCCTCATTCAAAAAATGCAAATTGGGCACCCAGCAGCTTTCCGTCAGTTCCAGGATAATCCCCCTGGCGGGAATGTGATCCCTCTGCCTTGCTTTCAGGTATTTTAACAAGCCATTTTCCTTTAGCTGTATGTAAGAAACGTTCACGCTCATGATAAAATCCGGGGCATATGCTTCCCATTTCCTGTACTGCTTCATGCTCTCCTCCAGCACCCATGTCCCTACCTGGGTAATGAGGCGGCTCTCCTCCAGCAAAGGAATGAACTCCGCCGGCGATACCTCCCCATGCTTTGGGGAATGCCACCGAAGCAGTGCTTCAGCCCCGATCACAGCACCCGTTCCTGTTTCCACCTGCGGCTGGTAAAACAGTTCAAATTCACGAAACCCTTCCTTGACGCAGGTATGCAGGCTTTCCTGCAGTTCCATCATACGCAGCTTCTGTCTGTACATTTCCTCTGAGAAAAACACCAGCTGGTTCTTGCCGTTCATCTTGGCGACCTCCACCGCGTTTTCCGCATTCCGAAACAGCTTATGGCATGTCTCTCCGTCCCTTGGGAAAAAGCACGCCCCTGCGGACACGGAGATCATGATCGGCCGGCCTTCCACCACAAAGTGGCTGCCAATGATCATCTGAATGTTTTCATAAATATACCGCACGCCCTCCTCCGTACCGTTTTCCAGGAGGAACACAAACTCATCTCCATCCAGGCGGTAAAGCTGGCACTCCTTTGGAAGCAGGGACGAGATCAGGGCGGACAGCAGGTTCAAAGCCCTGTCCCCCAGGGCGTAGCTGTATTTCTCATTAATATTTTTAAAATCGTCAATGTCCAGCGCTACCATCACCCCCTGCACGTCCTGCCCCCGCTTAAGGAGCAGTTCCGTGTCCTGTTCAAACTGGCTCCGGTTCATGAGCCCTGTGACATTGTCAAATTTATTCTGTTTTCCAATGTTGGAAATCCTTCCGATCATAAAAAGAGGGCGGCCATCCTCATCCTTTTTCACCGTTCCCCTGCATGAGACCCATATGATCTGGCCGGATCTGTTATATACGCGGTATTCCATATCATGATAGTCTTTGGCCCCGTCCCGGATCAGCTGCATATCAGCCAGCCAGCGCTCCTGGTCCTTGGGGATCATGATGGATGACCAGACTGATACGACATCTGTTTCGATCCTGCGGCTGATCTCAAGATCTTTGTATGCGTGATCCGATATATAAAAGGTCCCGTTCTGTATATCCCACAGATATAGATAATCATCCGTGGTCTCGGAAAGCAGTGCCAAAATGACATCCGCTGTAAACTTTACATATTTTATCATATCAGGCATGGTTCTCTTCCCCCGTTGGCCTTATTGGATATCCTGAAATATATCCTGAAATGTGTCCTGAACCCGCTTTCACGCACACTCTGACTATCATTGTATCACGCCGGGGGGGTTGTGTCCATAAGCATATCCGTTCCCTATGCGCCGCTGTACTTGATCTTTTTCAAGAAATCTTCAATGGAATATTCGGTGCCATGTTCATCCACAATACAATAATGATCCTGATTCGCCTGATGGGAAAAGAAATCCACCAGGCTGCCCTCATCCCTGATAATATGGTCATCCACATAAGACCCTTCCCACTGGAAAAGAGTCCTTTTGCCATTCCACCTGGATGAACCGAGCGCGGTCTCATAGCTCTGCGAATCTCCTGGCGCATGGCAAATTTTAGAGATCTCATCCTCCATGACCCGTTCCGCAAATCCCATGTTCACATGGATCCCGTTGGCCTCTCCGCAATATTCATTGATCTGTTCCTTGATCCCCGGAATGAGTTTTTCTTCCCAAAACCGGTTAAATGCCAGTATCTCTTCCCGTTTTCTGCGGTTAGAAATGTAATATTCTGTAGACAATCTTTTTTTCCTCCGTTCAAATATGGTGTACTCTCTAAGTCTCCTCGGCCCATCTTTGCGGCTGAGTTTCCGGGAGTGCACTATGTAGGAAACAGGACATGTACTGCCGCTCACATGTCCCGCATCCTGTTATAAAAACACCCGTATATCCTTCACCAGTCCCTCTTCCAGGCCGATGAGACGGATCGCCATGGCTCTGGATTTTTCATCAGCTGCCTTATATTGGTTCAGATATTTGTTAAGGGACTTGATCCCCATATTACACCCATCCGTCATCAGGTCCGCGATGGTCTCATCTGATTCATTCAGGACCAGCTTCACATTCGTCTTGAGCCATGACATGCTTTTGGCCATAGGGCCCGGCGCCTTTCCCTCATGGTGATGTTCAGCCAGCAGGGATCGTATTTCCTCTTTTACCTTTTGGTGATCCTCTTTGCAATCCAGCAAATACTGCTTAAATTCCTTATTGGAAACATAATCCAGCACTTCATCCAGCGATGCAACGCCCATTTGGGTTCCCGCATCACACTCACACAGCAGTTTTATGGTATCCTGTTCCGTCATTGTTCCTCTCAGCTCCTTATCTCTTTTATAGATAAGTATGGCTGATTTGGCCTCCATTATCCTGCCGGCCACTTCGTCCAGTGAATAGAGATCCCGCTGCCTCCCACGTTTTAAGGATACACCAATTTTTACCAACTATCAACCGAAACCAGTTTCTTACTGAATTCTTCTATTTTCCCTCATGCAAATTCTTAAGGCTTTTCTAATTTTTCTTACAGTTGCATCCCCTGTCTTTACATTTAAAGTTGAAGTGATTAGTATACAGGTGTACTCTCGGAGATTCCGGGAGTACACACAGCTTAAAAGGAGGAATCCGGGTATGATACATATGAAAAAACTTTGTTTCAAGCTAAAGCAGTACGGTACGGACCTGGTCAGGCTTGGCATTGCCAGCTGGCTTTTAACAAACACCATGTTCCTGCTGGGCAGCCATGTCCCGTTCATTACCCTGGACTTTGTAAGGCAGATATCCCTGGAAAGTTTCTTAGGGATCTGGATGGGGATCTATCTGTGTATGGCGTTTCCATACCTTATTTTAACCGGTTCAAACGCCAGGCATGTTTCCCTGGTTCCCAGCACGGCTATCTACATCGCAGCACTGGCCCTTCAGGGCAGCGTTATCCTGTAAGAGGCACACGCCCCGGCTAAGGCCAGGGCAGACCCAGAACAAATATAACAGAATGGATTTCAACCAATGAGAGAACGGACAGATAAATGGCTGACCGGCCGAACACTCCCCATCATCCTGGCAGGTGCCGCCCTGCTGTGGTTTTTGTTTACTGCGTCCATGACGGTTCTGCGCTACCGTCTCAATTACGCATCCGCCTACGATTTCGGAATATTTTCCCAGATGTATTATTACATGGATAAGCTGTGGGAACCTCTGACCACCTGTGAGCGGGATGGGCTTTTATCCCATTTTGCAGTGCATCTGTCCCCTGTCTTTTATGTGCTGCTGCCTTTTTATAAGCTGGTCCCCCGCCCGGAAACCCTGCTGGTGCTTCAGGCGCTCCTGGTCATCAGCGGAATGGTTCCCCTGTATCTCCTGACCAGGGCCTTTGGTTTTTCCCATATCCAGACCCTGTGCTTTGGCTTGGCATACTGTCTGTATCCCGCATTCATGGGGGGATGTTTTTACGATTTCCATGAGAATAAGTTTCTCGCCGTCATCATATTGTGGTGCTTTTATTTTCTGGAAACAGGGCGGTTCAAAACCATGACAGCCATGGTGTGCCTCCTGCTCCTGGTAAAGGAGGATGCCCCGGTTTACGCGGCATGTATAGGTCTTTACGCGTTTTTCTGTAAAAGACAGCGCCGGTACGGAGCGCTCATCTTTGTGGGTTCCTGCCTGTATTTCTGTATGGCCATCTGGTACATCAACCAATTTGGGGACGGTGCCATGATCAACCGGTTTGACAACTTCATCTCAGACAAACGCCTGGGCCTTATAAGCATGTTTAAGACCATACTGGTCAATCCCGCCTATGTGCTGTCACAGATCGCAGTTAAGGACAAGGTGGTTTTCTTTCTTCAGATGCTCCTTCCCCTGGGCTTTCTGCCCCTCCTCACAAAGAACTGGAGAAAATGGCCGCTGCTGATTCCCTTCCTGCTCATCAACCTGATGTCCAACTATAAGTACCAGCACTCCATCCATTACCAGTATACCTACGGTTCCGGCGCCCTGCTGATCTATCTGGCCGCTGTGAATTTCCGCGATTGGAGGGGACAGGACAGGTTCCTGTACGTAAAGTCCCGGCGTTCATCCAGCGGCTTGGAATCCCGGCCTTCGGCCTTGGGCTTAAATTTTCATCTGTTGGTCTGGGGCCTGTTGTGCGGCCTTATCTTTACCGGCATCATTGCCGAGAGCCGGCTGTTTTATGTCCGCACCTATGCCCGCAGCCATGAAAGCGCAGCCCTTGCCAGAGATCTGCTCTCTGAGATCCCACAGGAGGCGTCCGTGCGCTCCTCCACCTTTTTTATCCCTCAATTATCCGGACGGGACGAGATCTATATGATCGACAGCAGTCACTCCGCCCAGTATGTGGTAATAGACAGGAGGCCCGGATATCAGAAGGACCAGGAGGACATACTGGAGGACTGCAGCCAGCAGGGATATGTGATGCTGGGGGAAGTCGATGGATATGTGACCGTGATGAGAGCGGAAGACGAATAGGCTAAGAGCCGTGTCAGGTCATGCCGTGTCACACTGTTTTCACCTGCAGTTCCTTTACCTGCTCATAAAGCCTGCCATATGTTTCATACATACCGTCATACAGTTTTACATGTTCCGGCATGGGCTGATATGCGGTATCGCCGTATGACACAAAACGCGCTGCTGCTGCCTCAAGGCTGTCCAACACCCCGGCGGATACTCCGGCCAGCATACACGCCCCCAGGCAGGCCTGCTCCGATACGCTGCAGACATGGATCTCTTTGTCCAGGACATCTGCCTGGATCTGCAGCCATACAGGGCTGGCTGCCCCGCCGCCGGAGGAGATCATCCCTTTGCAGCTACCTCCCACCTGCTCCAGGATCGTCATGCAGTCCCTCAGGGCAAATGCCACCCCCTCCATCACAGACCTTGCCATATGGCTGCCCGTATGGGCAAGATGCAGTCCAAAAAACATTCCCCTGGCATCCGCATCCATGTGAGGCGTCCTCTCCCCTGTAAGATAGGGCAGGAAGATAAGCCCCCCGCTTCCGGCAGGCACACTCCCCGCCATGCGGCTGAGCCTGTCGTAGTGTGATTCGCCGAGTATATTGTTCTTCAGCCACTTAAGGGACATTCCTGCGTTCAGGATCGCTCCATATATGGTATAGGCTTTCCCGGTGCAATGGCAGAAGGTCTGGGTCCGGAACCCGGCATCATACACAGGGTCATTGGAAAAAGCAGATACCTGCCCTCCGGTTCCCACATTGCAGATAAACATCCCTTCCCTAAAAACCCCGTTTCCTATACTCTGGGCCTGCTGGTCACCCATGCCGTAAATGACCTGGACCCGGGGGCTGATGCCTGTAAGTTCAGAACACTCCCTGTCCACCGTTCCCTGGATCTCCCCTGATTCATGGCATTGGGGAAATAGTTCCCTGGGAAACCCGCACAGATCGATCACAGGCCACGCCCAATCGCGTTTTACCACATCAAACATCAGGGTCGCGGAGGCATCCGTGACCTCCGCTCCCATCATCCCTGTCAGTTTATAACGGATATAGTCCTTTGGCTGCATGACCTTATGGATGTTCCTGAAACATTCCGGCTCATGTTTCTTTACCCAGAGCAGGGAGGGAAGGGCGAATCCTGTAAAAATCCGGTTGCGCAGCACATCTGCTTTCAGCTGCGTTGAAAGTATCCGGTCCAGCTCCCCGCATTCCTCTTTTGTCCTCTGATCCAGCCAGAGGATAGCCGGCCGCACCGGCTTTCCTTTCCTGTCCACCATGACCAGTCCGTGCATCTGCCCGGAAAGCCCCACACTGACGATCTCTCGGTATTCCCTGCTGTATCGGGTCCTAAGACGGGAGAGGCAGGAAATCACCGCCTCCCACCACGTATCCGGATCCTGCTGCGCGTAACCGATCTGAGGGATCAAAACATCATAGCCCCTGCTCTCAACTCCGATCACACCTCTCTCAACGTCCAACAGCATGACCTTTGCGCTTGATGTGCCTATATCGATTCCCAAAACTGATGCCATTGTTTCTCAATCCCCCATCTTTATTGCGTTTTTTTTACCGGACTTAAAAATCCCGGATTTCATTATAGCAGATGTGGGGGGAATAATACAGCACTGAATATCAGGCTTTTGCGGGAAGATAAAGAATATGATAGAAACGGGAAAAACCTTGTGATAAAATAGAGAAACGAGGTGATGACATGAAAAAAGACAACGGTCTGTACAGACTTGTATACGAATATTACGAAGCCCGGATCCTCCTGGGCTGTTATACCTGCGGTGACAAGCTCCCATCCATTCCAAAAATATCTGATATCTTCCATCTGGCCCCCACCACCATACGCTCCGCACTGTCCATGCTGGAGCAGGAGAAACTGATAAAAGTCGATGCCAGAAAAGCTGCGGTTGTGACCTATGATCTGTCCCCCGGCCAGATGAAAAAAAATGCTGCCGAATATTTCATACCCAGAAGGGAGGGGATCCTGGGCATTTCCCAATCCGGCTCCTATCTCCTGGAACCCCTCTGGAAAGAGGGGCTGCGCAAATGGGATGACAATGACTGGGAATCCCTTCGCCGCGGTATCATGGACCCCTCGTTAAACATGGTATCCATACCCGTGGAATTCTATCTGCTGGCAGTGGGCGCCCTGGACAACCGGCTGGCCATGAATCTTTTATGGGAAACCGTCCGCTACCTCCGCTTTCCCTACCTTACCAATGGGATGGAGACACTGACTGGCAGAAAGGAACTGGCCGGCTTCTCCCGTGAGGAGACCATTGAGGCATTGCGCGCCGAGGCAGCTCACTCCTACGGCAGATCCCTTCAGGCTCTGTTTGCTTTTATGGACGAAATGTCCCTGGACCCCGGGCTAAAGGATGCCGCGCCAATTCCATTCCACTGGAACATTTACAGGCAAAGGCCCCAGCTTCGCTACTCCTTTGCCTCCCTGCTCATCCGGGAGATCCTAAAAGGCACCTACCCCCAAGGCACCTATCTTCCGTCCCTTCCCCAATTGGTGGACCGGTATGGAATCCCTCTGATGACCGTGCGCCGGACATTGGGGCTGCTGGAAGAGCTTGGTATGACCAGGTCCTACCACGGGAAAGGAACCCTGGTCTGTATGGAGCCGGCCGACATTGATCTTTCCAGATCCTCCATCCGTGAGGGAATCCGGCTTTATGTGGAGAGCCTGCAGCTGCTGCACCTGACCGTCCAAAACATATTCCTGTGTACCTGGGAATCAGCTGACCCTGCAAAACGAGCTGCCCTGATCAGACATTTCCTGTTTCTGCAGTCAGAAGAAAAAAGCTACCTGTGTTTTGAGGCATGCCTCACATTCATAGAGGATCACTGCCCCCTTTCCACGGTGCGGGAGTGTTATGGCAGCATCAAGGTCCTGATGGTATGGAAATATCCACTGATATTATCACGGTTAAAAAACCGCAGCCTACATGCCGAGTACAGGGACTGTGTATCCCGGCTTACAAGCTTTCTCCAGGAGGAAAGACCGGAAATGTTTTCTTCCGAACTGAAGCATCTCTGGGAACAGGAGGAACAGCAGGTCCGCGCCTTCTTGTCCTGATACAATACATCTTCATATTTTAAATCTTCACATCTCAAATCTTAACACCTTAACGCCTGCCGGCCGGTATCCCCGGTCATCTGCCAGGCCGTCCTTGTACTCTGTTCATATCATATCCAAATTCCCTTGTACAGCCGCGGATATCGTGATACAATGAGGTTTATACTTAAATGAGAAAAACATGAGGGGAAACTCTAAGGGGAAGAATATGAAAAGACAAAGGCGCTCCTTTGCAAACATCCTGACCACGGCCCTGGCGGCCGCTTTATCCACGATCCTGACAGTTGGCGCAATGTGCGGATGCACTGCAGACCAGGGGGAAAATATTGTTTTTGACAGTACCGGAACCGATGATGGACCGATGATCCCGCTGACTTTTTTCGGTTATAAATATGAGGCACTTAATGTAATGGCAATTGAAGATGCACTTCACGGTTTTATGGATGTATATCCTCATATTTCTATCTCCTATGACGGCATCAAAAGCCCGGAATATTTTGAAGTCCTGGACAAAAGGCTGGACACCGGAAATGGGGATGATATCTTCATGGTAGACCACGAGCATGTCCTGAACTTGGGCGGCAGCGGCAGACTGGCTGACCTTTCCGGGATTTCCACCCTTGATGACTTCAGCGACCTGGCCAAAAGCCAGATGACTGTGGATGGAACCATTCATTACCTTCCCACTTCCATCTCCGCCTTTGGCCTGTACTGCAACCTGGATCTGTTGAAGGAACATGGCCAAAAGGTTCCGGAAAACCTGACGGAGTTTGAGGATGTCTGCAACTACTTTGTCTCCCGGGGCATTACACCTATTGTTGCAAACAATGACATCTCACTAAAAACCATTGTAATCGCAAAATCCCTGCTCCCCTGCTACCAGACCCAGGATACAGTCTCCCGGCTGGCGCGCTTTAACAGCGGGGAAACCAGCCTGGCAGAAGCCCTGCGTCCGGGATTTGAGCTTGTGCAGCAGATGCTGGACCTGGGGTGGGTCGACCGCCAGGAAGCCCTTGCCACCACTAAGACCAAGGATGATCTGGTACTGTTTTCCAGCGGAAAGCAGCCCTTTATGCTCACCGGAGCCTGGGCAGTAACACGCCTGCGTGAACTGGACCCCGGCTTCCGCTTTGAGGTGCATCCTTACCCTGTTATGGATGATGGATGCGTGCTTGTCATCAATGTGGACACCCGTGTCAGCATCAATGGGGACAGCCCTCATCAGAAAGAGGCCATGGAGTTTGTGGAATATCTGACTCAAAGCGAAGTCCTGTGGGAATTTGTGGACAGCCAAAGTTCCTTCAGTCCTCTGAAGGAAAACCGGCTGGCGGAGGATGCAGCCATCCAGCCCATCGGCCCTTACCTTACCAATGGCCGCAGTGTGATCGGCTCTGACGATAATCTGAAGTTTCCAATCTGGGATATGTCCCGCCAGTGTATCCGGACCATGCTGGAGGGCGGCAGCGCGGACCTGGCTGTGTCCCACATGGAGGGATTGACCGAGGCCTGGAACAATGAAAAGCAGGGGGATGATGCATCATGAAAAAGGGACAAAAAAGGAATATCATCCTGGTATGCCTATCCGTGGCCGTGATCCTTGCGGGAGGCCTTTATTATATTACCTCCGTACAGCGTGCCCTGTGGAATAAATCCGTGACCGATATCCTGGAGGTAACGGTCCAGGGCCGTCATGCCCTTGATACTTATCTGGAAAAGGATAAGGAGATGGTCCACTGGCTGGCCGCCGACCTGGCCGCTGAGAGTTCCTTTCACGAGGATAAACTCCATGAAAAGCTGCTACTTGCCGGTGCCGGTAATTCCTCCTGCTTTTGTGTGAATCTGGATACGGGTACCGTCTACACACCGCAGCTGGAAGGGGAATGGCCGCTGGACTCGGATCAACTGGAGATATTCAGGGGCCTTCAGGGCAGCGGAATCCGCAAGCCGTTCCTGGACGGACGCACAGGGGTATGGACCCTTGCGTATTATGAACGTTTTTTATGGCCGGACGGCTCTCAGGGTTTTGTCCAGAAAACGCAGCCCCTGTCGGAGATTGCAGACCGGTTCTCCCTTTCCTTTTACAACAATACCGGATTCTCCTACGTGGTGGACCGGGAAGGGGATATACTGATCCGCTCCCAACACCGCAACAGCAACCGCACCTTCCAGAACCTTTTTGACATCATCGACCTGCAGGGCAATGATTCCCGGGAAATTGATTCTTTCCAGGCTTCCCTGGAAAACAGCCGAAGGGGCGCTGCCCGGTTCCGGTACCAGAAGGAGGACTATGTATTCTGCTATGTCCCCATGGAACAGGTTCCGGACTGGTACGTGGTCTCCATCATCCCCAACCGGGTCATCATGGAGCAGGCAAACAGCATTGTCCAGGATTCCCTGCTGTTTCTTTTTCTGATCTTTGCATGTGCCTCTGTCATGGGAGCATTTTTTATGATCTACCGTAATTCCGCCCGCAGGATCCTCTTGGCTGAGGAAAATGCCCGAAAGGCTGCGGAAAGTGCGAATGCGGCTAAAAGCCGTTTTCTCTCCAATATGTCCCATGATATCCGGACGCCCATGAACGCCATCCTTGGAATGACAAGGCTGGCCATGGATCATATCCATGAATCGGATAAGGTCAGTGATTACCTGAAGAAGATTGGGCTTTCTGGCCAGCTGCTGGTGGGACTGATCAATGATATACTGGATATGTCTAAGATTGAAAGCGGGAAAATGGTGCTGAACCAGGAGACCGCTTCCCTGGAGCCTCTCTTTACCAGCCTTGTGGGCATCATCCAGCCCTCCGCCGCTGCCAAGAACCTGACCTTTGATATACGGCTCCACGGGATCGAACATGAGTCATTGTGTTTTGATTCCCTCCGCCTAAACCAGATCCTGCTGAATCTGCTCTCCAACGCGGTAAAATTCACCCCTGAGGGCGGGTCCGTCAGCGTGGACGTGACAGAGCTTCCTTCCCGCCGTCAAGGCCTGGCTCATCTCAGATTCCGTGTGTCAGATACCGGTATAGGCATGAGCCCGGAATTCCTGGAACATATTTTTGACTCCTTTACCCGTGAACATGATGACCGGGTCAATAAGATAGAGGGCACCGGCCTTGGAATGGCCATTACAAAGATGATCGTGGACAGGATGGATGGCACCATAGTTGTGGAAAGCCGGCCCGGACAGGGTTCCGTATTCACGGTTGACCTGGATCTGCCCATTCCCTTCGGTATTGCCCTGCCGGATATGTCATTGCCCCGCATCCGGATCCTTGTGGCGGATGATGACTCAGATACCTGCCGTTCTGCCAGCGAATTTCTTAAGGAACTGGGAATGACTGCGGACATCACATCCAGCGGACAGGAGGCTGTGGAAAAAGCAGTGGCTGCCCACCTTGAGGGCAGGGATTACGATCTGGCCCTGCTGGACTGGAAAATGCCGGATCTAAGCGGGGTACAGGCAGCACAGGCCATCCGCCTCCAGGCGGGATATGACCTGCCTGTGATCATTGTCTCAGCTTACGACTGGATCAGCATTGAAAAGGAGGCCATGGAAGCAGGGGTCAATGGATTTATCCAGAAACCATTTTTTAAATCCACCCTCTACCACTGTATCCGGCAGCATGTCCTCCATGAGGACGGGTATCCCCAATGGCAGGATGACAGAGTAAACCTTACCGGCAGAAGGATCCTCATGGCAGAGGACAATGAATTGAACAGGGAAATTTCCCTTGAACTGCTCATAAGTGCGGGCGCTCAGGTAGAGACAGCTGTCAATGGTCAGGAATGTGTGGAGTTTTTTGCCCAGTCGGTTCCCGGGTATTTTGACCTGATACTGATGGATATACAGATGCCCATTATGAACGGCTATGACGCGGCCAGGCAGATCCGTACCATGGACCGCCCCGATGCCCTCGCCATCCCCATCTTTGCCATAACGGCAGATGCCTTTGCAGAGGACATGGAGGAGGCTAAAAAAGCCGGAATGAACAGCCATTTAGCAAAACCGCTGGACATTCCGGCTATGATGCAGGAGATCAAGAAATATTTGGAGCCTTAATCATTTTTACTTAACATATCAGCAAGGGTTTGATACAGCAGGTTTGGGTCAATGGGCTTGGACAAATGCCCATCCATCCCTGCTGCCAGGGCCTGTACCACATCCTCGTGGAATGCGTCCGCGGTCATGGCTATAATGGGTATGGTCTGCGCCCTGGGCCGGCCGGATCTGCGGATGGCTTCCGTTGCCTGGTATCCATCCATCACAGGCATCTGCACATCCATCAGAATAAGGTCATACAGGTCCCCCTGGGACAGGAATTTTTCCAATGCTTCTCTGCCATTTTCCGCGTAATCCACTGTAATGCTTGTCATCTTCAGAAGTTCCACGGCAATTTCCCTGTTAAGGTCATTATCCTCTGCCAGAAGTACGTGGCGGCCTGCCAGTTCCGGGTGATTGGGATGACCCCCAGGGGCGGGGATCATCACCGCCTTGTTGATCCCAGTCACCGTGAGCAGGGTATTATAAAGTGTGGACGCAAAAATAGGTTTTGCCAAAAAGGCATTGGCGCCAGCCTCCCTTGCACGCTGTTCGATCATGCTCCAGTCATAGGCTGTAATGATAATGATGGTGGTATCCTTACCCACCAGTTCCCGGATCCTCCGGGTCACCTCTATGCCGTCAATATCAGGCATCTTCCAGTCAATAAGGCACACGTCATAGTCCTGTCCGACCCGGTGCGCTTCCCCAACCTTTTTCACACATTCCTCACCGGTCATGGCCCAATGCGCCTGAATGCCCAGATTCTTCAGCAAAAGAGATGTATGGGTACAGCTGTCCCTGTCATCATCAGAAACCAGCACCTTCAGGGACTCCAGAGCAGGCTGCTTCTGGGCCTGTATACCGCACTCCCCTTCCGGAACTTCAAAATCCAGTTCCACAGTAAATGCCGTCCCCTTTTCCACCTCACTTTTTACAGAGATCGTCCCTCCCATCAGTGTGACCAGGTTTTTGGTGATCGCCATTCCAAGGCCGGTTCCGCCAAACCTCTTTCCCGTGGACGCGCTCTCCTGCTCAAAGGGTGTGAACAGCCGTTCCATAAACTCCCGGCTCATGCCGATACCGGTATCACCGACTGTAAACCGCATGCGCGCCCTGGTGCCCGCATGCTGCAGCTGACGGATCTCCATACGTATGGTACCTCCCCCGGGTGTGAACTTAAGTGCATTGGATAAAAGGTTGAGCAGCACCTGGTTCAGTCTCAGGGCGTCCCCCACCAGAACGGTATCTGTAAGTTCCACCAGCGGAACGGTAAAGGCCAGCCCCTTTTCCAATGCCTGGGGATAAATAATGGAAGTAATGGACTCTGCCACTGTTTCCAGGTTAAATACTTCATGGGCGATCTGCATTTTACCCTCGTCAATTTTGGACATATCCAGAATGTCGTTGATCAGGGACATCAGGTGCTTGGATGAATATCCGATTTTCTCCAGACAATCTTCTACTCTCTGGCGTTCTTCTATATATGCGGCAGCAATGGTGGTCATACCAATGATCGCGTTCATAGGGGTACGGATCTCGTGGCTCATCCGGGAAAGGAAGTCCGACTTGGCGCGGTTCGCCCGCTCCGCCACAGTCAGAGCATCCCTCAGGGCTTCTGTCTGTTCGGTCAGCTTTTTCTGCATCCTTCTCATCTCCGTCACATCCGTGATATCAATGAAGATCGCAAGGTAAACCGGGCATCCTTCCTGCCAGTCCACACAGGTGGCATTGATCTGAAGCCACAGAGCCTGTCCATATCTGCTCTCCACATGCATGACAAAATGGAGCGGTGCGCCTGAAAGCATGTCTGCCCTATACTCATTAATGGTTTCAATGTTATCCTGTATATTCTTCCTGTATAAAGAGCTTGTGACGCGGTTGCCATCTTTCCCAAAGTATTCCAAAAAACGGGAATTTGCTTCCAGCAAGGTGAGGTTAACATCTCCCCCTGTCTGCCGGACCTGATATTTGGCCACAAATCCCGGCAGGCTTTCGTATGTAACGGACTGCTCCTTCTGCATGTGCACCACTTTATCAATATTGGTAAGTACAGAATAGGCCACCTGGTATCCATCGATATATTCGTCTGCAAACCTGGTTGAAAACTGCACCCACACATGATCTCCATTTCTGCGGCGGATCCGTGACACCATCTGATATCCGGTCTGATGGGCCGCGATGGCATTGAGCACGGTCTGCGAAAGTTCATTCCACTCAGCCTGGTCATTCTCATAATAGAGGTCGGGCCGGTTATGGAACCTTGCCTCATATTCGTCTTTTGGCCAGCCGATGAGTTTATAGTAATACTCATTTGCCCAAACCAGGGTAAAATGTTCATCCAACAGATGTTTGCTCACACTGACTCCCAACAGATGCATCAGTGTGCTGTATTCATAGCCTGCCATGGGGCCTGCTGCCAGTCCTGCTGCCGGTCCTGTTGCCCTGTCTGCCATAGGGCCTGCTGCCCGGCCTTCCATTTGACCCTCATTATCCTCCATTGCTTCAATTTCCAGTTCAGCCATCTCAATGCTTCCTCCCAGCCGTAATTCACTATCTGATCCTATCTATTCTCAGGAATGCCGGACATGCATTCACTTAAAAGCCTTTGCAGGTTCAAAAATCCCGGAGCTGCTTAAGCTGGATGCCGGAAATACTTCCATTCCTCCCCCGCCTGGCTGTGCCATCCTCCCACCCCCTTTATCTCCTGGGCTTCCCTCCAACCTTGTTCATGTTGATACCTTTCAATCATAACACAGAAAAGACAAAAGTTCAACGATGCTGTCACTTACCATTTGCGCGCCCCCTGTATGTGGATAAAACGCGCCTGTTCATACACGTAGGAATCCAGCGGGCGCATATACGCATCATAACTGTGGGCTGCCACCAGGATGTGCCCACCTTCCACGGCGACAATGACCGGGCTATGGTAATACCCGTTTCTGTTGCCCAACTGCACAATATCCCCCGGCTGCACCCCGCCCTCATCAGTCACTGCCCCGTAAGGACCTACGGATCTGTTTTTTACCAGGAAGCGGTAAAGATACTCCACTCCTGTCCAGCTTGGACTTCTGTCTGAACTGCTGTTATAATACCATCCCAAGGTGGGGGTATAATTCATAACCCTGCTCCCCGCATAAATACACTGGGACGCAAAATTAGTGCAGTCTCCTCCCAAATGTTCAAAATCCAAATAGCGCGGATTTCTTCCCATAGCCCACTGCCTGGCGTATTGTAAAGCCGCCTCCCGGTCATAACCTGTTTCTTTCAACATCGCACACCCGAATGCATTATTTATTATCTATCATATGACGGAGGGATTGATTATATCATTCAGGTTGGCGGGGGAATCGGATTTAAAATAAGGATCAAAAAGGAAAAGCGCTGAAAGTGTTACTACACATAGCAACAACTTAAGCGCTTATTTACGATCCCTTTATTATTTAAAAAAATTAAATTACTGCACCCAGGCCCCATCACTCCCCACATAATAACCATCCGGTGTGGTGGTGCCGGAAAGCATTGCGCCCGATTCACTGCAGTAATACCACTGGGAATTCCAGGAAACCCATCCTGTTACCATGTATCCGTACTCGTTGAAATAATACCAATAACCATTGATATACTGCCAATTGCTGACCGTATAGCTTTTATCGGCATTACAGTACCACCATCCCACGTCATCCTTCAGCCAGGCGCCGTCACTTGTGCCGGAAGGGCTGCCCAAGCTGCTGCCTGCGCTTATCTCTTCCGCTTCATCTGAAGATACATACCAGGAATCGGATTCCTCCCAGCTTCCCTTATAGGAAGCGCTGTAAACCCCCCGTACCTTAAAGGTATAAGAACCGCTTTTTGTGATGTAGGAAGAAAAATCATAGCTGGTATCCGAGGTGGTCAAAACCGAGGTTACCGCGCTGCTTCCTCTGTACAGACGCACTTCATACCGCTTCGCATCCTCCGCCTCGTCCCAGTCGGCAGTCCCATCGTATTCACTCCACTCCAGGCCGCTTACATCCAGATCGTAATCCCCATCATCCCCGTCCAGCGCATCCAGGGTGATGTATACCACCAATTCATCACTGCTGCGGCTCACGGAAGTCACCTTACCGTCATCACCGCTTAAGCTGACATCGCTTTTGGAAAATCCTGATGCAAAGGTATAGTCGTCATCCGCTGTCAGCGTCACCTTCAGCTTGGGCTTATCCCCGTCCTCCCACTCGTCATCCGGCTCGTTGGTCACTTCCGTATCAGACACATCATACTTGCTGGAACTGGTAGTCACTTCCACATCGCTGCCGCTGTCCCCTGCCTCGATCTCTGAGGATATCTTTAAGGACACACTGCTGATCTTGGATGCTGCCAGTGAGGTCATCGGAACGGACAGCGCCAGGGCCATGGCTGTAATTGCTGTCAATGGTTTTAAAATTGTCATATCGCTTCCTCCTTTTGTCCACTGAGGGTATATATAATAAATACCACATCAACCTGAAATAAACCTGAAAAACACAGTTTCTTCATACTCCCCGGAGTTGACCACCCATAAGATACATTTTACTACCAAAAATATTTTGCCGGCATTTTTACAATTCCTTTTAAGATAGATTTGTGGCTTTGACGTGTCTGCCAGCCCCTGGTCTCCCAGTAGAAGGCGGTAGATTCAAGAAGGCCGCCCGGTCCCAGAAAACCCTCATAGATCCTACCCTTTCCAACCATTTTAGTACTAATTCCTACCCTTCTGAAAATCACCCAACATTAAAGTGTTGTTAATATTGGGGACCTGATGTTGACATCTGTTCCTGTCCCTCATATAATTCCATCAGAACAGGATCATTCTCTGTATTTTAAACTGAAAGGAAATGATATACTTATGGACAACGCCGTAAGTGACGCTGGCCACATCTTCATATACATCACAGATGGACAGATGAAATCAAAAAAATCAAAAGACATAACCTGCATTTATGTACCAATGCAGGCTATGTCTTTTTGTATAAATACAGACTTTTAATTTACGTAGGAGGGATATTACTTTGAAAATCGAATCGTTTTTCAGCCTGCTGGGTGGTCTTGCGCTATTCTTATATGGAATGCAGATGATGAGCACCAATCTGGAGGCCGCTGCGGGGAACCGTATGAAACAAATCCTGGAACGGCTGACCGCCAACCGCTTTCTGGGCGTGTGCGTGGGCGCCGGGATCACGGCCATCATCCAGTCCTCATCCGCCACCACAGTCATGGTGGTTGGCTTTGTCAATTCCCAGCTCATGACACTGAAACAGGCTGTCTGGATCATCATGGGCGCCAATATCGGAACCACTATCACCGGACAGCTGATTGCACTTGATATCGGGGCGATCGCCCCCTTGATCGCCTTTGTGGGCGTTGGGCTTATTTTGTTTGTCAAAAAGAAAAAAGTGCAGTTTGCAGGAGGAATTGTGGCCGGCCTGGGTATCCTTTTCCTGGGCATGGGAATGATGAGTGCCGCCATGATACCTTTAAGGGAATCGGAAGCGTTCGTGCGTCTGATGACAAAATTTTCCAATCCCTTCCTGGGTATTCTGGCCGGCGCTGTGTTCACCGCTATCATCCAATCCTCTTCTGCATCCGTAGGTATTCTCCAGGCTCTGGCCGTAAGCGGCCTGATCGGGCTGGACAGTGCCGTGTTTGTACTGTTCGGACAGAACATCGGCACCTGTATCACGGCTGCTCTGGCATCCATTGGCGCAAACCGTGATGCCAAACGCACCACACTGATTCATTTGATGTTTAATATCATCGGGACCGCCCTGTTCACCGCTGTCTGCATCATAACTCCATTTACTGCATGGATGGCGGCATTTACTCCCAGCAACCCCGCGGCACAGATCGCCAATGTACATACCCTGTTTAATATTGTGACAACCCTGTTGCTGCTGCCCTTTGGCACCCAGCTTGCGCATATTTCCGAAAAGCTTCTGCCGGACCGACCGCAGCAGCCTGCAGACGAGGAGCGCTGGTTTGAAGAGCTGCTGGCCTCCGAACATGTTCTTGGCGTATCCGTTATTGCACGGAAGCAGCTGATGGAAGACATCAACCAGATGCTGGGCCTGGCTGTTGAAAATGTAGAAAAAGGATTCCTGGCTTTTGATGATAAGGATACGAAAGAACTGGAACGAATCACTGCACGGGAGGAAGAGATCGATCTCTTTAATGCACGTTTATCACGGCGCATTTCCAAGGTTCTTACCATAGAAAACTCTCCCTCGGAGGTGGATGCACTGCGCCGGATGTTCACTATTATCGGTAATGTGGAGCGGATCGGCGATCATGCCGTCAATATTGCCGAGTACGCCCAGACCATGATGGAACGCGGCCTGGAACTGACATCCCAGGCCCATGTGGAGCTGAAGGAAATGAGGGATACCGCCATGGCTGCCATGCACTTGATCTGCAATACCAGTCGGCTGACTCCCCAAAACCTGTTAAGCCAGGCATCTGCCCTGGAAGAGGATATTGACAATAAGACCATGCTCTTTCGGGCCAACCAGATCGAACGGATGGGAAATGGGACCTGCCATGTGGAGACATCCATTCTATACTCTGAAATCCTCACGGATTACGAGAGAATCGGCGACCATGCATTAAACATTGCCCAGGCCTGCGCCAAACTGGGAAACGGCGCGGGCACCGGTCCTGTAAGACCCATATAAGCACACAGCGAACGAGGTAAAACATGAACCATAACATAGCTGCTCTCTACACCAAACTATCGTCCCTTCTGGAACTTTGTGTGGGAGCAATCCTGCTGGCAGCCATCCTGGTAGGGGCCTTGCTTCTGGCAGTGGACCTGACCGGCACACTTATAAGCAATCCCCGGCTGCTGGATTTGAATCAGTCGCTGGGCGATGCCCTGTCCCTGGTGGTGGGGATCGAATTTGTAAAAATGCTGGTAAAACACACACCGGAAGCCGTGGTGGAGGTGCTGCTGTTTGCCATTGCCAGGGAAATGGTGGTGGTACATTCAGGTTCCCTGGAAACCTTGATGGGGGTAACTGCCGTGGGCATCATCTTTCTGATCCGCAAGTATCTGTGCCCCCCGGTATCCGGGGAAGGGACAATGGGAAACTAAATAATATGGAAAGGAAACATTTACATGGAAACGTATTCAAGAGGACAGCTGGCAAAAACAGCCCGTCTGAACAGAGAAGCTCTGAGATACTATGAGAACAGCGGTTTGATTCCAAAAGCCGGGCGTGAAGCCAACGGATACCGGGCCTATCCGTCCGAGACCCTGGTTCTGCTGGATTTTATCTCCACAGCCAAGGAGGCCGGTTTTTCCCTGCGGGAAATCAAAGAACTATTTTCACATTTGCAAGGTCCGACCATTGACACGGCCGATCTGGAGCATATTATAGAAGAAAAGCTGGCAGAGGTAGAGGAAAAGAAAAAGGCCCTGGATCGGACCAAGGAAAATCTGATGGACATAAAGGGGCATCTGGATACACCTGAGGAATGTCCCGTTTTCCAAGCCTTTCGGACACTTACGAAAAAAACTTCTTGACATTGTACCATAGTACAACCTGTATAATGGTTGCGTATCACTTAAACAAGGAGGCGCAACCATGAAAATCTATTATCTATCCGCCACAGGCAACAGCCTGTTTACCGCCAGGGAACTGGTCAAAGAACTAGCCGTTAAACCGGCCAAAAAGCTGGTCAGGGAACCGGCCGGCCGCTCTATCCAGGGCAGGCAGGATCCTGTCTCCCTGTATTCTTTCAGGGAAATCCGCATAATGTCCCATATCCATACGGATGATGACACTGTGGGTTTTATATTTCCTGTCTATTTTGCCGATATACCAAGGGAATTTCTTACATGTATCCAAAAAATGACCTTCCGTCCTGAAGCCTATATATTTGCCATTGCTACCTGCAACGGCGTTCCCGGCATTAGTCTGACCACACTGGACAAGCAGCTCCAAAAACAGGGCAACCGCCTGTGCGCCGGCTTCACCCTGAACATGCCCGGTAATGCGCTGATCACTCCCCTGGCCGAATCTGAAAAAAGACTTAAGGGTTTTTCCCATTCCATCAAGGAGATCAGCGCCTTTATTAAAAACCGAAGGCAGGCCTTCCCCCCGGCAGCAGTTCCAACAGAGCGTCTGCGGGCTCTGGCCGTGAAGATGATCGGCACTAATCTTGTGGTAAATCCCAACCATTTCCATGTGGAACAAGCAGCATGTTCCGGGTGCGGCATCTGCCAAAGGGTATGCCCTGCTTCCAATATCACCCTAACAGGCAGCACTCCCTGCTGGGAAAAGAATTGCATCCATTGCCTGGCCTGCTTTCACTGGTGTCCCCGCCAAGCTATCCATATCGGCGGCCCGCTGTCAGACCGCCCCCGGTATCACCATCCCCAGATCGCCATAAAGGATATCCTTCCCACATCGCGCTGAGGGATATCCTTCCCGTATCGCGCTGAGGGTATGCTCCCATGTCGCGCAGAGGGGTATGCCATGAATCCGCAAGCCAAGGTATCAGAATTCCTTGCATGGCATCAAAAAAAGGGAGCCTATTCGGCTCCCAAGATCGTGTCCAATGCATAATGAAGCTTCCCCTTGTCCATGGGCGACATAAGAAAATGTGACGCCTCGCCGCCCATCTGCTCCAGGTAACGCGTATCAGCATTTGATTTTGGCGTGAGCATAAGGACAATACGGGCAAGCGGACCTGATAGGATCCTCTTTATTACAGTCAGTTCCTCCTGGTTCATGTCCATGTCACAGATAATAACACTGGGCGGATTATGGTAAAGCTTTGTGTGGACCATCTTACTGTCAGACGCACTGTCAATATGTTTAAATCCCAGTGAACGGATGATCGATGCCAATTCAGTTACGGTTTCATGCTGTTTACTTATTATTAAGACCTGTCTCATACCAATACCCCCATTTAATCATTTGCAGAATTCAATGTTGATAGTAACAGTTGCAAGTATTCAAAGTTCTTAATACTATATTAACCAGTGTACAATATCCCCATGAATGCGTCAAGCCAAACGGGACGATCCATCCAAAATTTTCCATCGACACGTCTTTGACAAAAATCGAGCTTCCATAAATTTCTGGTCTTTAAATCCTTCTCAAATCCTTCAGGCATGTTTTCACTTCAGCCAGCTCCCTGTTCTTTTCATTCAGGGTCCCAAACCCGGAAAGGCAGCAAATTACCTGTTCACAGGATTTTAGCACAGAGACTGCCCGCTCGTAGGTTGTATCCCGGATGGGCTCAAAGGGGATTTCTGATATCACCTCCGATGCCAGGGCCTTTGCTACGGGATAATCCATATCATTCTCGTGAAGGATACCGGCGGCAAAGGGGATTCCCTGGCGCTGCAGTCTCCTGTAAACCGGTATACCGCTTCCGTTTCCGCCTATGACAAAAACTTTTGGCTCTCCTTTCACCGGCTCCATCTCAAGACAGCCCATTTCCGCATGATAGCTTCCCTTGGTAATGCCATAAAGTTCTTTAATATAGGAAGACACAAAGATCTCTTCCGGAGTACCGCAGCGTTCAATGGCATTTCCCTTTACACATACAACAAAATCCGAAAGCTTCTGGGCCAGATCCAGTTCATGGAGGGACATGAGCACTGCCACCTTTTTTTCGCGGACCAGGTCTTTAAGGATGGTCAGCAGTTCCAGCTTATGACGTATATCTAAAAAGGAGGTTGGTTCATCCAGAACAATTGCCTCGGGCTCCTGGCAGATGGCGCGCGCCAGAAGGATCCTCTGTTTTTGTCCATCGCTGATCTCCATAAAATCCCGGTCTGCCAATTCCCCGGCATGTACCAGTTCCATGGCCTCCCTCACCTTTTCGTGATCCGCAGCCGTAAGGATCCCCAGCCTTCCCGTGTAAGGATATCTGCCCGTGCCCACCACATCCTTGCAGGTCATAAGCTCCGGGCGGATCCGCTCAGTCATCAGAACCGACATGCGTCTTGCGATCTGCTTTTCCGTCATTCCCTCCATGGACTGTCCATCCAGGTATACGGTCCCCCCAAGAAGGCCCAGCTGCCGGATGATACTTCTCAAAATCGTGGACTTCCCCGCACCGTTTGGCCCGATCAGGGTAACGATCTCTCCCCGCCTCACATGGAGTTCAATCTGTTCGATCAGGGGAATCCTGCCATAACCCACTGTCATATTTTCTGTGAAAATGTAATCCTCTGCCATTATCTCCTTCACCTCACTGCATATCTTCACCCTACTGCATTCCTTTTCTGCCCCGCACCATCATATAGATGACAATGGGCGCGCCAAACACTGCCGTGACCGAACTGATACTGAGCTCTGTGGGCGCAAATACGGTCCTGGCAACCAGATCACAGAACAGGCAGAAAACCGCTCCGCCCAAAAAACATCCGGGAATCACCATGATTGGCCTGGCCGTCTTAAACAGGCTCTTTACCAGGTGGGGCACCGCGATCCCCACAAAGGAGATAGGGCCTGCAAATGCTGTCACGCAGGCTGAGAGAATGCTGGACATCAGGATCAACGCCACTCTAAATCTCAGGATATTGACCCCCATGTTCTGTGCGTACACCTCTCCCAGCTGATATGCGCTGATGGGTTTTGCCATGAGGAACACCAGGAATAGCGACAGGAGGACGACCCCTGTCATGACCCGGATATTTTCCCAGGACATCCCTGAAAAACTTCCCATAGACCAGTTGTGAAGATTCACAATATTGGCATCATCAGCAAAGGTTACCGCAAAATCCGTTATGGCGGAACAGATATAACCGATCATCACCCCGCATATGACCAGCATGGACATCTTCTTTACCTTGCCGGATATAAGAAGGACAAAACCCATGGAGATCATGGCGCCTGCAAAGGCTGCCAGGATCATGGCAGCGGAGCTGACGGACATCCCCTTTCCCAGCATGAAGATCATCAGCAGGGATACCACCAGTTTGGCGCCGGAAGAGATACCCAGCACAAAGGGACCTGCAATGGGATTGGCAAAAAAGGTCTGGAGCAGGAAACCGGACACGGACAATGCCCCTCCCAGAATAACAACGGCCAGGATCCTGGGAAGCCGTATATCCCATACAATATGATAGGCGGTGCTATCCCCTGTTTGATCTGTCAGTATTTTCCCTATTTCCCCCGCCGACAGGTGGACGCTGCCCGAATTGATATTCCAGAAAAGCAATAGGATCAGCATGGCTGTCAGAAATGCAAAGGAAACCGCGTATCTTATATATGTCCTTTTTGTCATAGGGGCAACTCCTTATTTGTCAGCTTATTCCAGCCGGTATATGTAATTCATTTCCTGTGGTTTGGGTTCGTCCTCTGTAAGGATCCTGTGAATGTCCAGGATCATATCCCCCAGTCCCATGGTTTCCTGGAACAGGTTCTTCCCCGTACACCACACATTTCCCTCTTTAACCGCCTTAAAATCAGCCAGCAGGCTGCTTTTATCCAGAAGCTCATCCAGTGATCTCAGTTCCCCATCGATCGTGCTGTTGTAAATAAGACAGTCCGCATCCTTTACCGCCGCATAAAAGGCCTCCATCTGCATGTTCATGGTGGACAGGGCATTTTTATGTTCGTCCAGATCCTGCGGCACATAGGTTCCTCCTGCAAGGTCGATCATCCTGGCCACATAGTCCCCGGATTTTCTCACATTCACATATCCGTTGGAGCTGATATAGAAAAAAGCCACTGTCTTGCCGGTTTCCTCCTGATCCATCACCGGCTGCAGATGTTCCACCTGCTCTTTAAAACAGGACTCTGCCAGTTCCTCTCCGCCCAACATCACCCCGTACAGCTTTACCCACTCCATCCGCCCCAATGGGTGGTTCTCATAGCTGGAACGCTCCACAAACACGGGGATCCCCAGCTTTTCCAACTGCTCCTTTACCTCGGGCGAATGGTAGATCATAGTGGATTCAATGGCCAGGTCACATGAGCCTGACAGGATCCGTTCATAATCCGGCGCATTGTATTTGCCGGCAAAAAGCATCCTGCCCTCCTCCATCGCCTTCCTTGCCTCCCGGATATACCATCCTGAGGCATCTGTCCCGGACAGGGTGATCCGGTCCACGCTGTCCAGACTGCAAAATAGATCCATGGCTGAGGTGGCTGCCAAATAGATATTCTTTAAGGGCTGCCTGATCACTGTCACATCATCAGGAAGCCCTTCCCATGGCTCCCGGTCCTCCGGCACCACCAGGTAGCGCCTGTTGTCCTTAATGGTGATCATGGCATAGTTGTCATCATAATAATCCACTGAAAACTGGTCCGCATAGAGAAGTTCCATGGTGCGGCGGATTGTCTGTTCACTCCATTTTCCTGCGGACTTAGGCGTTGTGGACTGAGATGTCACGGCCTGGGGCGTTATGGACGGATCTCTTTTAGGAGAACAGCCCCAAAGGACGGAAAAAATCAGGGCAACCAGCGCCAGTATTAAACAATATCTGTTTTTTTTCATCATTCAGCCCTTTTTAGTGTTGAAGAGTCAAAGATCAGTGTGTAGCTGATCTCATGGGGCCGGCTCATGGCAATGGTGTCTGCGATCACGGGGATTTTCCAGTCAAAGCCATTTACCGGGATCTCAAAGGCGGAATTGCCTTCCGTGTTGATCAGTTCAAATTTCTCTTCATACACTTTCATATAATCATAATTGGAACTTCCCCAGATAATGGTTGCCAATGCCTTTCCATCTTCCACACGAAGCACTGTGGGTGACTCCACTGCGGCCCGCCCGGAACCTCCTTCCAGCTTCACTTCCACGGTGTAGGACCCATCCTCCAGCTTCAGGCTCTCAACCGTTGTCATCTTACTGTCCGCAAATGCATCCAGCGGAAGGGATTGGGATCGGAACACCAGGACCCGGTCATACCATTTCTCTTTATTCTTACTGAAGGCACTGCAGTCTATCTCCTGATCCAAGGCTGCCACAGGCACCGTAAATGTATGTACTCCGTCCTTTGTCTCCACATAAGGGACAAAATCCTGATCAGAAGCCTTTTGGGCTTCCTCCCCGGTACCCATATACAGCTTCAGGTACCCCGTGCCCCCCATGGTCATGACCGCGCTCATGGAGCCGTCCTTGACCGTAAGTTCGCATTCGGTGATGCGGAACATATTGGAGCTGGACTCCACCGCAACCGGATAGACGCCGTCTTTCAATTCATCGCCGTAGACCGGCTCGCTTTCATGATCCGCTTCCCTGTTTTCTTTGGCTTCTCCGGTTTCCATGGACTCTCCGGTTTCCATGGACTCTCCGTTCTCTTCCGATTCCTTTGCTGATCCCATGGTCCCTGATGCCCCGGTCACCGCCCCACCGGAATCATCTGGGGAAGCTGTTCCCCCGCAGCCGGCAGCCATCAGGCTCATGGCAAATATAACTGCCGCTAATCGTGTCCTATATAAACTGGCCTTACGTAAATAGGTCTTACATAAACTGTCTTTATATAAACTCATATGCGTTCCACCTTTAAAAGGGCGATCAGCAAACTTCCCCGACCGCCCATTCTTCCTTTTGATTTACTTTGACAGACTTTCAACCGCAGCCTTGGCATGCTCCACAAAGAGCTGCTGTATGGCTTCCATCTCCCCAAGTCCGCGGACAAGGCATGTCACCTCATATCCGGCGTCCTCGAAGGTCTTTTTCCAGGATCCCTCTTCGTCCCCCGCCATATCATTGTTGGCATGATCACCTGCAACAATCATTAACGGCTCCAGCACTACCTTTTTGTAGCCGCCGGCCTGAACAGCTGCCAGAACATCCTCAACCGTGGGAGATGCCTCCACTGTTCCCACATAATAATTCTTATAGCCTGCATCTGTCAGCATGTCCTGCATCTTAGAGTAAACCTGATTGGATTCCGCCTCAGTGCCATGACCCATAAAGCAAATGGCGGTCTCTCCGTCATCATACTCGGCTGTTGCCTCTGTGATAGCCTTGATCACAGCCTTAAAATCATCATCTGTGGTAAGCAGAGGCTCTCCCACTGCAACCTTCTCAAACGCATCCGAGTACTCCGCCACTTCATTCACAAGATCCGTATATTCCAATCCATTCATCAAATGGGTCGGCTGGATCACCAGGTTCTTAACTTTATTGTCAACCGCGCGATCCAATGCTTCCCCCACATTATCAATGGAGACCTGATCCCTGGATTTTACATGGTCAATGATGATCTGGCTGGTAAATCCTCTTCTCACGGAATAATCCGGGAACGCCTTCTCAATGGCATCCTCAATGGCTCCCACTGTAAGACGCCTGTTATCATTATAGCTGGTACCAAAGCTGACCACCAGAAGTTCATTCTCACCGATCTCGTCCTGATTTCTGGTATTGTCCAGGGACGCATCACCTGTGTCGTAGTTTTCCTCATCCTCTTCAGCTGCGTTTTCTTCTGCCATTGTTTCCTCTGCTGTTGTGGTTTCTGAATCAGTTTCCTTTGCAGTTGTCTCCGCGGTCGTCTCCGGGGCTGCGCCGGCGGCAGCCGTCTCCTTCTGCCCGCCTGAACACCCGGCCATCACTGTGGTTGACAGGGCTGCTAACGCAAATAAAACTACCAGTTTTTTCATTTTCATCTTCCTTTTCCTCCTTTTTTTGTAACACAATATCGGTCTATAAAAGGTATAGGAATGTACTGAAGGATCCTCCCCAGTATCTGATGATATCTCAAACCGGCAGTTTTTCGCAAAAACAAGCAGCAGAAGTTTTCTTTGCGTGTATGTATCCGCCCAAAGTCTCCTGCCCTGCAAACTATATGTATCTCCAAAGCAAAAAAATCTGTCCATGTCTAAGAGTCAGAAATCCGCGGTTGAAACGTATGCACCGTTTAAAACATATGAATGGTTTAAACATAGGAACGCTCCGAAGCACCACAGACCGGCACAACCAATTACTCGTGATTTGGAAGTGTATTCCTGTACCAACAGCTGGCAGGTTTCCTGACTTGCAGATCAACACGCATAACCGCCTTCCCAATCCGCTTCGGATCAGTGACCGTACATGACGCAGGTCATGCGCTCCTTACTTACAGTGACGAGATCGTACAGGTTTTTCACCTGTTTCCCTATTATCCATTGTCTGCCAAAGCAGACACCGGCACCGGCTGTTCTTAACTCGATATGCTTTATCCTACCACTTAATGGCGAAAAATGCAATCCTTGTATCAGGATGCCGCTGAAAATCAGCCACAAAAAATGCTGCCCATTGGCATGAGCAGCATTTCCAAAACCTGATCTGGTCCCTAACCTGTTACGGCTATACTTCCTTTACAGCCGGAAGAATGACCTCCACCTCTGCATGGGGACGCGGGATCACGTGTACGGACACCAGTTCTCCCACTCTCTGGGCTGCCGCTGCACCGGCATCAGTGGCTGCCTTGACAGCGCCCACATCGCCTCTTACCATTACGGTTACCAGGCCGCCGCCCACAAACTCCTTGCCGATCAGCGTAACATTTGCTGCCTTTACCATTGCGTCAGCTGCTTCGATAGAACCTACCAGTCCCTTTGTTTCGATCATTCCTAATGCATCATACTTCATTTGATTGTCCTCCTGAAATTTCTATTATGTTTTTATTTTATTTAATGATCTTTACAGTGGAAGAAGAATCCAGCCCCAGGGCATTGGCTTCCTCCGTATCAATGTGGCATTCCAGACCGGACTGGCCGGTTACGCGCACAATGGTGTTTCTCAAAATGCCGCCGCGGATCCCGTCTATTTCCAGGCTTACATTCTGTCCGTCATGCACCCCAAACCGGGCAGCATCCTGGGGCAGCATATGGATATGCCGCTGCGCGGCCATCAGCCCTTCCTTTGTCTGGACAGAGCCCCTGGGACCTATAATGGTAATTCCCGGCGTTTTGTCCAGGTCCCCGGACAGCCTGGCAGGAGCCTTGATCCCCAGTTTAAAGGAGTCCCCGGACAGGATCTCCACCTGTGTCCTTGGGCGCACCGGTCCCAGGATCCGGACCTTCTCAATAGCACCCTTGGGACCGCAAATCGTAACTGTCTCCTTGCACGCATATTGTCCCGGCTGGGACAAATCCTTCATCTTTGTCAGCTCATACCCTGCACCAAAGAGATCCGACAGATCTTCACGGGAAAGGTGTACATGACGGTTGGAGATGCCTACAGGGATCCTGTCGTCCTTCTCAGGGCACTGACCACCGGCCTGACCGCTATCCTGACCATTGGCCTGACTGCCCAAAGCATCCTCCTTTGCAGCTTTCATCAAAAGCCTGATTATTGCCTCATACTGATCCATGCTGTCTCCTTTTCCTTACGCATCCTGCTGGTTTTTCATGGTAGTGATCAGCTGGCGCACCAGGGCTGCCAATTTTTCATCTTCGCATGCAGGTGCTGCACCGGATGGGTCCGGGCTGCCCGTATGTTCCTCTGCATGATTCCTCGCTTCATAGGCTGCCACGATTGCCGCCGGACTCATATTCCCTCCGCAGCTTGAGCAGGCCAAAGACGCCTTGGGAGCGGAAACCGGAGCAGGCATTGAAACAGCCGCGCCCGGACGGAAGGTTTTGTCATCTTCCATCAGGGTTACGCAGTCTTTCAGGCCGTAAGCCACCTTCTTTATATTGATCAGCTGCATGGGACTTACATTCTCCGAAACAGAGCTTCCGCCGCAGGTTCCGCATCCCAGCGTAAATGCCACATTAAGGCCTGTGCTGATTCCTGTTCCGCCCTGGCTTCCGCCTGTATTCACCAGAATCCTGGATGCCGGCTTGGCTGCAAACTTAAGCACCATGCCGCGGTCCTGGGTATGTAAGCTCATGGTATGGCCAATGCCGTTTTGCAGCAGATCCATGCTCAGTTTGCAGGCTTCCTTCCAGTCCTTTACCGTGTAAAATGCCAGCACGGTGGTCAGCTTTTCATAGGACAGCGGGTATCCCTCCCCCACGCCGCCCTGTTCACCGATCAGGACTTTTGTGCCTTCCGGAATAGTGATCCCCGCTTTTTCGGCAATCATCCGGGGAGAGCGGCCCACAAATTTGGCGTTCATGCTGTGGCCGTTTTTAAACAGCAGGCTGCACACCTTTTCGGTCTCTTCCTTTGTCATAAAATATCCGCCCTGGGCTTTTAATTCAGCCACCACCTGGTCATGGTTGCATTCCTCGCAGATGATGGACTGCTCGGATGCACAGATAGTTCCATTGTCAAAAGTCTTGCTGGCTATGATGGTCCTGACCGCATGGCGCACATCAGCAGTCCTTTCAATGTAAGCCGGTGAGTTGCCGGCGCCCACACCAATGGCCGGCTTTCCTGCGCTGTAAGCCGCCTTTACCATGCCTGGTCCGCCGGTGGCAATGATGATGGATACTTCCTTGCAGTGCATAAGTTCATTGGTGGCACCCATGGTGGGCATGGAAATGCAGCTGATCACACCTTCAGGCGCTCCCGCCTCCTCAGCTGCCCGGCCCATTAGTTCTGCTGCCTTCAGGGTACATTTTGCAGCTGAAGGGTGGGGTGAGAACACAATGGCATTGCCAGCCTTTATGGCGATCATGGACTTGTAGATAACAGTGGAGGTGGGATTGGTGGATGGTACGATGCCCATGATCAGGCCAACCGACTCCGCCACATCCATGGTTCCCTTATCCTTGTCCTCACATATGATCCCCACGGTATTCATCTCTTTTATATCATTATAAAGAAGGGTGGATGCCGCATGATTTTTATAGGTCTTATCAAGAACCTTTCCAAAACCGGTCTCCTCCACCGCCATCTGGGCCAGGCAGGCGGCATGTTCCTCCGCGGTTTTGACCATGTTCTGTAATATCCGGTCTATCTGTTCACTGGTATAACCAGCCATCTGTTTTGCTGCTGCTTCTCCACGGCGTGCCAAATCCCTGGCTTCCTGAATGGATTGCAGATCGTAATCAAAATTTTCCATGTAAGAATTCCCTCTCTTTGCTTATTTACTGCTCTGTCCTGTCATAAAATGCCTTAAACTCCGTCAGCAGCAAGGTCTTATTTGCCTTGGAAATTTCCCGGCCTCCAATGCCAAGCTCCGGGTACTCCCTTGCCAGTGCCCTAAGTTCTGTTACCTTCAGGCTGACAAGAGCCCGAACAGCTGTTTCCGCTCCTGATTCGGCGGCCAGACAGTCCAGTGCGTGGCGGTCCGGGGCGGTTGTGAAGATAATTGGGGGCGTTGGTTCCTCCCAATCCTGTACATTGTCCGCATATTCCCGGTCTTTTGCTGCATTTATGCAGCCTGCATCCTCTACTCCGGCCGCATCCTCTGCTCCGGCCGCACCCTCTGCTCCGGCCGCATCCTCTGTACTTTCCGCATCCCCTTCAGCCCCAATGCCGCCCGTTGGCGGTTTCCCGGGCGGCGGCCCGCCGATCACTGTCTCCAATTCCTCGTGGGGCCGGGGAATCACATGGCTGGACAGAAGCAGTCCCGCTCCCAGGCGTTCCACTGCTGCCCCGGCCGCGTCCACAGCCGCCTTTACAGCCGCCACGTCCCCGGTTACGGACACATTCATGCGCCCGCCGCCCACTTTTATCGTTTCAAGGATACTGACGTCCGCTGCTTTTAACATGGCATCCGCCGCTTCTATGGCTGCCAGCAATCCTTTTGTTTCTATTAATCCAAGGGCCTGCATCTTCTACCTCCTATACCAGGTCTGCCCAGTTTGCCGGATAGGTGGCGTAGAATATCCTTGCCTTGTCTGGTGACCCCCAGACCACCTTAGAGCCGGACGGGACAAACAGCACATCCCCTGCATGGGCGCAGTACGTTGTTCCGTCAATGGTTACGGTCAGAGTGCCCTCAATCACATAGTCGATCTCCTCATAGGTCAGTTCCCACTGGAAGTCCGAGTGGTTGATCACCAGAAAACCGGCGCTGATATGGGATTCCTCCTTGCTTACCAATTCCTGGAAATAAACCTTTGCCTCCGGGTTTCCCGTGTCAAACACATCCATTTTTACTGAATCACCGCGCACGACCTTAAGGCCATTTGGGTGGCGCTGTGAATCGTAGGGATCAAGGATCCCGTCTAAAAGTCCCTTGTTTAACAATCCCTTATCCATCAGGGCCTTTAGCACCATATAGATCTGGCCGCTGTCTATGTCCCGGCTTATTGATGGGGCATTTCCCCCACCGCTTTCCTTTTTATATGAAAATGTAATTCCAAAGGAGTCAGCTGCATCCCTTGCGGAAGGTGTGATGATCGCGCCCTCACAGATACAGTACTCTGTCTTTCCTTCCTCCTTCAGGGTTTCCACGTCTTTTGCGCAAACCAGCTGTTTCATACCCTCACTTCCTCTCTGCAATTACCGCTGCCTTTTCAGGAGCGCATCTTATGCATGCTCCATATCAAAGGTGCAGTCCTCGTCTATAATTCCAACCACAACGGCGTCCACCGGAATCTCATCATCCTTAAGCATCCGGCGGGCAGAGGAACCTGTGGTAATCATGACCCTGTCTCCAATGCCTGCGCTGATGGTGTCTACCACAACCAGCTGTTCCCCGGCTCTGGCTCCTCCGATCACCTGGGCCAGCATCAGCTTGCAGCCGTTGAGAGCCTCCGCCTTTCTGGTGGCCCATATGTTATCGATCAGTCTTGCAGTTACCACTCTTCCTTTCCCTCCTTCTCCTTTTTGCGTATCTCATCCAGGGCAGCCTCCACAGAAGCCGTGTCACCGAAGATTGCCAGCAGGATCATGTTCTGGGGGCAGTTGCCCCGTATATCCTCCACCGTTACTCCCACTGCCTTTTCCGCCACATCGGCCGCACAGACCATTTCAATCATCCTGCCCTGTATCAGGCCGATGGCATCCGGGTAGTCCATGGTTTTTGAAGCACCGGACCCCTTTCTGCGGCACAGTATGTCAATGGTGCCCTGGGTGGGCGATTTTATGATTCGGTATTCCATTGGTTCTTTCCTTTACTTTCTGCTCAGTTCTCCTTGGCAGACCGGGCTCAGCGTCCGTCATCCGCAGGCGCTCGCGCAATTTTTCGCAATTCCAAGGGGTGTTACAAACATGGGGTTTGCCGGCTTATAGGTGGGGATCCCGGTTTTCTTCTCTATGATCTCCTCGATTCCCGTGAGGCAGCAGGTTCCCCCCACCAAATAGATCCCGTCCACATCCCTGCCCTCAATATGGCGGCTGATGATGGCGGAGACCTTTTCAATCACTGGTTTTAATACCGGCAGCAGTTCCCTGTGGTTTTTCCTGTCCCGTTTGTAAGCATCCGCTTCCTCAAAGGACAATTGATACGCACCTGATATCACCAGCGAAAAATGAGTCCCGCCCGTGGGTTCATCCGCCACGTAAACCACCTTTCCATCCTTCAGCACTGAGATGCCTGTGGTGCCTCCTCCGATATCAACCACAGCGCCATTTCGTATATTCAGGACCGCATTGGCTGCAGTAGGCTCATCAGGCAGGGCTGTGATCTCAAAGCCCGCACCCTGGACCACATTTTTGATGGCGCCGGAATCCAGGGCATCCGTGCCCGGAGGAATGGCGGCCGCCGCATAGACCAGTTCAGTTCCCAGCTTTTTCTCCAGTTCTTCCTTCATTTCCCTTACAATACGGATCGCACCGATGTAGTCCACCACCATTCCGTCCCTGACCACATCCGCATAGCGGTAGGAACCGGCCACCGGGCGGAGATCTTCATCCAGGACCGATACCACCACGCAGGCAGTTCCCAGATCCACACCCGTATAGTATACGGCGGAGTGTCCTCTTACAGGTTTTTTGATCACGTTTTCAAACTCCCTGACCAGCCGGTCACAGGCTTCAAATGTTAATGCTTCTTTTGACATGTATTTCCTCCAAACGCCAGACAGATCATCTGGGACAGACGGTTGATCACAGGGTAAACAAGTTTCCTTTGGTGTTCGGGGATCTTTCCCGCCAGTTGGCGCAGGGTACACCGCAGGAGATGGAGGCGGACAATCTCACGCCCTCTGGGGGATTGGGCGTGAAATCCGGTGACTTCAAAGCAGTCTTCCAGCAGACAGTCCCAGTTGTCCGGCGTGATACCCGCACAGCCTATACATTCCGGACCTTGGGCCGGGCGCTCCTTTAAAAGTCCTGCCACCCGCCGCTCCAGTGTGAATATCTCCTGGGCGGTAAGTACATTGATCTCCAGCAGGTCGGAACCTGTCTGCAAAAGCAGCGCCTGAACAGTTCGGATGAAGGCGGCAGTGTCCGAAGAAATTTTGCAGTCTGCCCCAGATAACCTGATGTCCTCTTTCCTCCCCAGCCCGGCTTCCCCCGGATCCGGCGGGCTGGAATCACAAATCCTGATTTGGCGGTCAATGAGAAATTGCCTTCCCCCCGGGGTCAGCCGTTCCTGCGGCATGATCACATAGGAGGTAAAGGGCACGGATTTATAGGCCAGGCGCAGGTCATCCTCTGTTATGAATTTCATCCCAGGCCCCCTTTGCAAAGCCTCCCATATATGTCTTCCAATTCTTTCAGTTCAGGTTTTCTCGGATTGGTCGCCGTACAGTTGTCCTGAAGTGCCTTTCCTGCCATATCTTCCACCCACTGTCCAAATTCTTCACGCTCTACTCCCAATTCCGTGACCTGCTCCGGAATGCCGATGCGCTTCATCAGATTCCGTATCTGCCGTATAAGACAGTGGACCGTGGCCTTCTCTGTACCGGCGGAGATCCCCAGCATATTGGCTATCTGGGCATAACGCAAAAGCGCCTCTGTCTCACCGGCCTCCTCAAGCCCTGCATTGTATGCGATCACGTGCGGCAGCAGGATGGCGTTGCTTCTCCCATGAGGGATATGGAAACGCGCTCCCAAAGCATGAGCCAGACTGTGGCAGATTCCCAGGGAAGCGCCGTTAAATGCAACTCCCGCCAGGCAGGAAGCATTGTGCATGTGCTCTCTGGCCTCCATGTTGCCTCCATCCGCCACTGCCTGTTCCAGATATTTCCAAACCATGCGGACCGCTTTTTCCGCGCAGGCGTCCGTAAAGTCCCCGGACCTGGTGGAAACATAGGCCTCCAGTGCATGGGTCAATACATCCATCCCCGTATCCGCTGTGATCTGCGGCGGCACGGTGGCTGTAAGCTCAGGATCCAGAAAAGCCGCATCCGGCACCATGGCAGGATCCCTCAGGGGATATTTGGCCTGTGCCTGGGGATCGGATATCACCGCAAAGGATGTGACCTCGCTTCCGGTCCCGCTGGTAGTGGGAACTGCCGCCAGGTACGGACGCTTTTCCTGCTTCATGGCCGCATAAAGATGGCACACGGCCTTGGCCGTATCAATGGCCGAACCGCCGCCTAAAGCGATCACGGTATCCGGTTCAAACGCTCCCATTTCCTCAATTCCCTGTGTCACCACCTGGATGGTGGGATCCGGCACAACCTTTGAAAAGATCCGGCTGTCAGCCCCTGTCTCTTTTAACAATCCTGCTATCTCCGCTGCTTTTCCTGATTTCTCCATAAATGGATCGCATATAATATATGCCTTTTTGACTTCCAGGCCGCTCAGCCGGGAAAGACATGCTTTTCCCATATAGATCTTTGTGTTCATTATAAATTCTTCCATGTTCTGTCCCTCCTTTCCGTCAATCATTCTATAACATTGGCTCTTTCATTCCGCTTTCTCTTTTATTCCGGCTGCCTCAAGACAGCCTTTCACTTCCCTTCCCAGTGCTTTCAGACCTGTCTGGTCCAATATGCTGGTCCTTAGAAAGGGGTTCCTGATTCCGGCCCTGGCAAGCTGCTTAAAACAGGCCTCCATCCGTCTGCCATCCGAAGCCGTCAGGTCGCATTTTGTGACAACGCCCAGGACCGTACAGGGAAACACCCTGGCAAATCCCGGCGGATAAATCTCTCTTTTTCCCGTGGAATCCGCCAGCATCAGCACACAGCAGGCGTCCTGGGCCGCTGCTATGAGGTGATGGCGCATCCAGGGACTTTCCAAATAGGCACCCGGCGCCTCGATGACCGCGCCCCTGTACACCAGGGTGGGAGTACGCCTGTTCCAGCTGTCCGGGTTTTCCCCCCGGGCAGCGCCCGGGAACCAATCCTGTTGGTCCAGCCATCTTCCCAGGGAGCTTTTCCCGCTCCGCCCGGCTCCGATTATCATGATCCGCTTATTCCTCACGTCCTTGTGATCTCCGCTACATTAAATCCCAGAAGCCCTGACAATGTACTGTTTACCGCTCTCAGGGCCGTATCCACGCTTTCCACATCCCCGGCAACCACCACGGATCCGGTGAACCGGTCCAGGAACCCGATCTGCACATTGGATGCTTTGGCCGCAATATCCGCCGCTATGATGGCTGTTTCAAAAGGACTTAAGGTCAAAATGCCAATGGCTCCCAGGGCATCAATGCCAAGGCACTCATAAACTTCCGGCACCGGCGAGGCGATCACATGTGCAATGGTCACCTGTTTGCCCGGCACCGATTCCTCAATCACTCTTCTGACATCCCTGTTATCTGCAAGGCACATCCCTGTCAGCTCCTTTCCCAACTGTTTGCTGCATCCGGTCCGCCGCTGATCAGTGGCTGGTCAGTACTGCCGTTCAATGCCGCACCACCTTGACAGGGAAATCGTATTCCCTGATCCATCCCTCGATCCGGTCCAGCTCTTCCCCGCTGAGGCTGGGGTCGCCCTCGATGGTGTATGGCTTATCAAGCTGTTTATATTTATTCACGCCCATCTTGTGATAGGGCAGCAGGTCGATCCCTTTAAAATTCTTGCTGCCCCGGTAGGGAAGGAGGAATTGGATGATCTGGTCGATCTCCTCCCTGCTGTCATTGATCCCTTTTAACATGGGCATCCGGACTTTTACATTGTGCCTGTGGCGCAGCAGTTCATTTAAGTTAAACAGGATCAGCTCATTGCTGATGCCTGTGAGTTCATTGTGGCGGACCGGGTCCATATGCTTCATGTCATAAAGAAACAGGTCCACATACCCGGCGATCTGCAGCAGCTTTTCTGTCTTAACATGGCCGCAGGTTTCAATGGCTGTGTTGATGCCCTCCTCCTTGCAGGCCATAAGCAGGCTTTTGGCCGCCTCGGGCTGGGAAGTGCATTCCCCGCCGCTTAGGGTCACACCGCCGCCGGACGTCTCATAAAAGGCGGAGTCCTCCTCCACCAGCTTTAACAGCTGGGAAATGGTCTTTGTCTCTCCTGTTATCTCAAGTGCCGACTGGGGACAGCTGTCCTTGCATTTGCGGCATCCGATACAGTCAATATCCCTCCGGATCATATGCGTTCCGGTCTCTTTTGACAATACGTGGATACCCACCGGGCAGACATTGACACAGGCGCCGCAGTCCGTACAGGAATTCCTCTTAAACATGACCTGGATTTTCCTGTCCAGCCCCTCAGGGTTTGAACACCATTTACAGCGCAGAGGACAGCCTTTAAAAAACACAATGGTACGGATTCCGGGGCCGTCATACATGTTGTACTTCTGCACATTAAAGATCAGGGCTTTCCGTTCTATCTCTCCCGTATTTGTCTGTTCCATCTTCCTATCTCCATTCATGGCATCAAACGCCTTAAAAATGTGTAAGCATGGTTCTGCTTATGATCTCATCCTGTACATCCTTGCACAGCTCCACAAAAAAAGCGCTGTAGCCGGCCACCCGGACGATCAGGTCACGGTACTGTTCCGGATGCTTCTGTGCCTCGATCAGGGTGTTGTTGTCCAGGTAGTTAAACTGCATCTCGCCGTTGCCCAGCATGCAGGCCGTGCGCAGCAGGGTAACCAGGCTCTCCTCACCCTCCGGGGTGTCTAAAAGTCCTGCCATGATCTTAAAGTTATGTACCATTCCAATATTCATACTGTCATTGGACATTTTGGACACGGACTTGATAATGGCTGTCGGTCCCTTGTAGTCGGCGCCCTGGCTGGGGCTGATCCCATCGCTGAGCGGCAGCCAGGCATGGCGGCCGTTGGCGGAGGCTCCTGTCATCTGGCCAAAGGGGGTATTATTGGAAATGGACAGGGTTCCGTGGCTCAGAACAGAATAAAGAGTCTTGTATTTCCGGTGCTCGTGCTCGGTAAAGGTCACCAGATCAGCTGCGATCAGGTCGGCGTAATCATCATCATTGCCGTACTTGGGAGCGTTCAGGCAGTCTGTGCGGATCTGCTCATAGCCTTTAAAGTCCGCCTTTAATGCTTCATTCATCTGTTCCAGCGTGTATTTCTTATCATCAAATACCAGCTTTTTAATGGCTGCCATGGAATCCGCATAGGTGGCCAGGCCGGACCAAACCACGCCCGGTCCAAAGTTGTACATGGCTCCTCCTGCTGAGACATCCTTTGCTTTTTCCATACACCCCTCGTACATGATGGACATGAGAGGCTTTGGCGCAAGCTCCCTGTGGACGCGCTGGGAGATCACCGTGGCCACATCCGTCCACTTGGTGATGTACCTGATCTCTTCCTTAACCGCTGCCTCAAATTCTTCATAGGTCTTAAAGCCGCTTAGATCCCCCATGTCCGGGCAGACCTGCTTGCCGTACCACAGAGGCGTGCCGTGGTTTAACACCAGCTCAATACAGATCGGCCACTGGGTATAAGCAGTGGAGGTCCACTGGTACAGACGTCCCGACTTCTGCGGCTCCACGCAGCCCATAAGGCAGTAATCCCTTGCATCCTCAATGGATACGCCCTTGGCCAGCATCATTTTAATATGGGCATCGTCAAAATGGCAGGCTGGAAAGCCCATGCCGGAACGTACCACGTCCACGATCTTTTTCAGATACTTTTTCGGGGACTTATTGTGGATACGGCAGGCCAGAGACGGCTGATAAATCTTCACATGGCGCACCGCGTCCATGAGCAGGTAGGTCAGTTCATTGGTGGCATCCCTTCCTTCCCTGGTCACTCCGCCCACACACATGTTGACAAAGGGCTGGTAACCCGCAAAGAACTTGGAGCCGCCTTCGCTGGTGATCCACATCATCTCAGACATCTTGATCAGCATACAGCCCGCCAGTTCAAAGGCCTGGAAATCGTTCAGGCGTCCGCTGTCAATATCCCCCTTATAATAGGGATACATATACTGGTCCACACGGCCGATGGACATACCGGTCTGGTTCTCCTCCACCACCAAAAGGGACTCAATGGTCCATACTGCCTGTATCGCCTCCCAGAAGGTCTCCGGCTTATGGGCGGGAACACGGGCATTGACCCTGGATATTTCCAGCAGTTCAGCTTTTCTCTTGGGATCTGACTCCTTTTGGGCCAGTTCCTTTGCGTATTCGGACATCCTTCTGGCATAGATCATCACGCCCTCTGTGGTGTCCATAATGGATTTATAAAAATAGATCTTTTCAATATCATCAGGGTTCTGGTAATCCAGCTCTGCCAGATGATCCATGGCCTCCTTCTGGATATCCAGCATTCCCTTTTTCATCAGGATCACATCATAGCCGGGATTGGAGTCACCGCCTCCGTTTAATGCGTGGTAGGAACAGTCGGAAACAAAGGACTCACCGGAAAGTTCCCAAACACCGGCTTCGCGGTACTGGTCCTCGCAGTACTCATCCACGGATTTCCCTTTCCAGAACGGAAACAGTTCCTCCCTCATGATCTTCTTGTCTTCCTCTGATATGTAGAATGGATCCTGTGGTCTGGAACCAATCGTGTCGATCTCGTCCTCCATCCATCTCCAGGCAATATCCGGTGAAAATGCTCCTGCCCTGGGCGCGCCGCAGGGTGCGCCTACAATCAGCTCATGGTCCTGGATAACCAGGGGAGCCGTCTCGCAGCAATAGCGGAAACATTTGGCCCGAAGCATGATTTTAGGCATTCCCGGGTTTTCACCGGCAATCTTTGTAATGGCTCTTGCCCGGTGTGTTGTGATGGTTGGTTTATGGGTAAGGTAATTATCCTTCAGTGCCTGGAGGCGGGCCGTCATACCGTCCGGTATGGAGGTTCCCTCTGTAACGATCCGGTCAGCCGCAGCCCCCTGTGAAGCCTTGCCTGTCTGGTCAGCCCCTACTTTTGTAATCTCGTCAGAAACAGCTTCAAACATCTTCATCAGTGAAGCTTTTTCTTCCGGAGACATGGTCTTTGCGGCTTCCGCCAATTTATTTGAAAATTCACGAATATCCAATCTATTCCCCTCGCTTTCAGCTTATTTATATTCCAGCTGCTCCAATATGGTTTTCAGCAGTCCTGCTACATCCACAGCTTCCTTATTATCTTTTCCTGCTTCCTTACTATCTTTTTCCGGTTCCTCTATCTTTTCCCTTTCCATGCCTTCCCATTGATCCAATGGATCCAGGTCCCGGATCCCCCTCACGCCCCAGGCTGCACTTCTTATGTACACCAGGTTCATGGGAGATACGTTGTCGGAAGTGATTCCCAAACCGGCAGTGAGTCCTCCAAGAGTCATGGAAGGAAACAGGTTGGTGGTTGCACCCATGGCTCCAAAAGATGCCGGCGTGTTGATCAGGACCCTTCCCACAGGTTTTTTTAGCATGAACTGGCGGATCACATCCTCGTCCCTGGAATGAATGACCAGTGTATGGCCGCTGCTCTCATTGACCAGCAGCTCCATGCATTTTTCACATGCGTGCATCCAGTCATTTTCTATGTAAAACACCAGCACCGGGCATAACAGCGCCCTGGCATATGGATTAAACTCAGTGATGTATTTCTGCTGGGATACCAAGACCCTGGTGCCTTCAGGCACGGTGAATCCCGCCTTTTCGGCCAGCCATAGGGCAGGCTTGCCCATGTACTCCGGATCCCTGCCGCCATTTTCCCGGCACAGCAGGCCCATCAGCTGTTCTTCCTCTGTCCGGTTCATAAAGTATGCACCTAAGGTCAGCATTTCCCGTCTCGCATCCTCTGCAATCTGGTGGTCGGCCACCACATACTGTTCCGCTGCCGCCGATGTCCCGCAGTCAAAACTGCGGCTTTCAATAATATCCTTCACAGCCTGCCTCACATCGGCTGTCCGCTCAATAAACACAGGACTGGGACCGATCCCTCCGCAGATAAACGGCTTTTTGCTCTCCCGGGATGCATTTAGCAGCCCGGGAATCCCTGTATTGATCACAAGGGATGTAAACGGATGGCAGAGCAGCTGGGCTGTTCCTTCCTTTGTCACCGTATTCAGACAGGAAATAGTTCCCTCAGGAAGCCCTGCTTCCTTTGCAGCCTCAGCCAGTATTTCCACTGTTTTTTGCACTGTTTTTTCCGCCCTGGGATGGGGGGCGAACACCACCGCATTGCCGGATTTTACAGCGATCGCTGCCAGGAACAGCGTTGTGGATACCGGACTTGTGGCCGGAACCAGGGCGGCGACCACTCCAATGGGGACACCAATCTTTGCAGTCTTTCTGTCCGGATCCTCCTCCAGCAGCCCCACACAGCGCATACCGGCAAGTTTTTCCTGTATCCGGCTTAAGATAAGACGGTTTTTCCTGTATTTATCCCGTTGGTTTCCGTAACCTGTTTCCTCAGCGGACTTAAGGGCCAATTCGTTCAGACAGCCTTTTATCCCATCCAGAATGGCCGTCACCCCAAAATCCAGTTTTTCCTGGTCAAAAAGCGCCAGGGCCTTTCTTGCCTCCTCTGCGTGTTCCATCAGGATTCTGGCTTCCTGTACGGAAAGCAGGTCCTTGTCAACGAATTTCATGACGCACACCCTTTCCCGGGCAAAAGGCTTTCCAGTGAGTAGCGGGCGATGATCTTTTCCAGGTGCGGGTGGGGTCTTGGGATCACTACCGAGCTGTATACCTCTGCTCCCATGGCCTCCACAGCCTTAACCCCCGCCTCCACAGCTGTCTTGCAGGCGCCCACATCCCCCCGCACCAGGACGGATATGTATCCTGAGGCCACGTTCTCATAGCCGATCAATTCCACATCCGCCGCCTTGCACATGGCGTCCGCTGCTTCCAGGACAAATACCAGGCCAAATGTTTCGATCAGTCCAATGGCTTCATATCGTTCCATATATTCGATTCCTCTCTCCATGTTTTAAGCTCTCTTTTGTCAGGCGTCAATGTCATGGACGGATACAATATCCCCCACTTCACGGATGGGCCTTGGCATCACATTCTTGGCTGTCAGCTTTCCGATGGCGGCTGCTGCCGCTGCTCCTGCCTCCACCGAGGAACGGACCGCTGCCACATCCCCCTTCACCATAATGGTGACAAGGGTGGAGCCCACATTTTCATAGGAGATCAGTTCCACATCCGCTGCCTTTAACATCTTGTCAGCCGCCTCCAGAGCGGGCACCAGCCCCACTGTCTCCACCAGTCCCAGGGCTTCTTCACCATAATATCTCATATGTTTTCCTCCCGTCAGCTGCACTGACGGTATTTCTTCGGCACATATTTTTCAACCGTTGCTTTTCCGTCTTCGTTTATGATATAGCGCAGGGAAAGTTCCCCTGCCTCATCCAGCTTGTAGCTCTCCAAGTTTAAAAGGCCGTTGGCTTCCAGGGACATGACGTGATCCAGGTAACGTTCCTTTGTAAACTGCCGTTCCCCGCCGTACTGGGGTTTCAGGGCTTCCATGATTTCTTTTATGTCAGCGCTCTTAACACTGTACAAATAATTCAGCACTGCTGTTCTTGCCGGTAATAGCATTTTCCTACTCTCCCTTCTTAAGCAGATCCAGTGGATTCATAGTTACCAGGATGGCTCCGAATACGATGACAACGGATCCGATCACAATGGTGGATGTGAGCTGCTGGCCCAGGAACATGACACAGAAGAGCACGCCCCAAAAGGCGTATGTTACATTTAAGGACATGCCAATGGCACAGCCCACAGTGGAATTGCTCTTGTACCAGCATACAAAGGATACGGCTGCGCTTAAACCGGAAAGCGCCAGCCAGATCAGCGGAAGTCCTGCTGCAAAGGTTCCTCCCAAAAGGGCCATTCCACCCACCAGCGGAACGATCACGACCAGGTCCACAATGCCGGAGATCAGTTCCCTTAAGTTAACCGCCACATCCGTATCGATCATAGCGCCGCCGTAGCTGGAAAGCATTCCCTCCAGTCCCCAGCTGATCGCAGCGATCAGTGCGCAGATGATGCCCAGGGTGAAGTTGGGGCTGCCCTCAGGCTTTACCCAGTTGATCACAATGGCGCCGGCCACGCAGATCATCATACCTGCAATGACACGCTTGGTAGGCTTTTGTTTTAAGAAGATCCACGCAAAGATCGCTCCAAACAAGCTGCATGTGGCGGAAATGGGGATGGCGTATGCCCCTGCCATGGCCAGGCCCACCAGGTAAGCCCCGTTGGCAATGGGTCCTCCCAGCAGGGATCCAAGCACGATCATCTTGCCGGGAAATGTATGTAAGCTTCGTCCAAGCTCACTGAGCCTGCCGCATCTTGCGTTGTAAAGGGTCAGCCAGATGCCTGCGAACAGGTCATTGAGTCCTGAACACACATAGGGAGCTGCCAGGACACCGGCCGCGCCCATAAGAGGCTCATAATATCCAGCCACCAGTACCAGGGTGGTGTAGATCCCGTAGGTCAGGCCGGATATCAGCCCTGTGGTTATTCCCGTCACTCGGAATTTTTTGTTCACCTGTTTCATTTTGTCATCAGCCGTCATAGGGGCTGCCGCCCCATAATTTACTGCTGCACTGTCTCCGTTCATATATGGAATCTCCTTTGGTCGCTATTCTGATGTTCTGTTCTGTGATGTTCTATTCTGAGGTCCTGGTTCCCGGAAGAATGGTTTCCACTTCCCCGTGGGGCCGTGGTATCACATGTACGCTTACCAGTTCTCCCACTCTTCCGGCCGCAGCTGCTCCCGCGTCTGTGGCAGCCTTCACAGCGCCAACATCTCCCCGCACCATCACAGTGACCAGGCCTCCGCCGATCATTTCTTTGCCAAGCAGTGTAACATTGGCGGCTTTTACCATGGCGTCCGCCGCCTCAATGGATCCCACCAATCCTTTTGTCTCAATCATTCCCAATGCATCATATTTCATGGTCTGTTGCTCCTTTTCTTGCGCCCGCTTTTGCAGTGTCAAAATGCACAAAAGCCGGTTATCATATTTTGTTTTAATGATTTTGTGTTCGGCCTTCACAAATTAGAAAACATCCCAAATCAGCAATATTACCAACTTTTTAAATACGCGTCATGTTTTTCTATGCATTTAGTATAGACCCTGCCCTTTAGTGGAATGTCAACCGTTTTTTTGAGATTTTTTTAACTATTTGCTGCTTTTTAATTTTGCAAAGAATTGGGTGTTCTCGGAAAGCATTGAAATATAAGGGTTTTATGGAAGATTATTCCATCAAAACCGGCAAAAAAAGAAGCAGGTGACCAGGCACCTGCACGTCAGAATCCGACCATTCTCGTCTCTTTATTTTCATTCGGAAGGGGAAATCTCTGTATTCTCCCCCCGTATGTCCTGCATAAATCTTTCCCCTAAGGGGAAGCTTTTTGTCCTCAGTCACAGGGACCGCTGACAATGGGTACGATCACCTCTGTCACAAACTCCTCCGGATTCCTGGTGGTCCAGTAATCCACCACATAGCGCTCATAAGATTCCGGGCCGCATTTGTATCCCCTGGCAGCTGTCCAGTCCCGTATCTTCCCATAGGCATCCTCAATCTGTTCCAATGCGCCTAAATGGTAAACCGTGGCCGCCATGTTCCCGCCGAACACAGTCTGGTTCGTTCCCTCCATACATGGACGGATGGGCCTTTGCATGATCCTGGCGGACGTGCTGGTCCCATTCATCTTGTCCGTCCAGGAAGGGAACCGAAGGATCACCTCACCTGCGATCTCGTTGTTCACGCTCTCCAGATAGTTCACCCAGTCAATATTGATAATAGATTCCATGTAGTGGTAGGAAAACGGCTGGTCCATGTAACAATAATTAGCCGTGCTTATGTATTTCACCCCTACCTCCTGCACCTTGCTCCTGGAAACCAGCTGAGCTTCCTGGATCAGCTCATACCAGTCCTTGACCGCCACATAACTGTTGTGGATCTCCTGTTCCTGGATCCTCAGCTCATCGATCTTACTGATAAAATTCTGTTTGACAAAATAGTATGTGTTCCCCTCCACCAGGTCCTGCATTTCCTCCAGCTTAAATCCCATCTGCTTGTAATACTTCACAATGGGAACGGTCAAAAGGGTCTCCCTGTTATAATACCTGTACCCGTTCTCCTTACATATTACGTCCGGCGAAATAATTCCGATCTGGTCATAAAAGCGAAGGGCCTTTTTTGAAATGTTGCATATTTTGCTGACTTCCCCGATTGAATAAAGTTTTTCTTTTTGCATCTTCCCCGATCAAACCCCCTGTCAGTTTTTTAACATAATACTAGTATAAACCTTCCTGTTAGGTGGAATGTCAATATCCATTCCCGGATACCTCCGATTCCGGAAAATAAGGCAAAAAAGAACGGCCAGGCCCAAAAAAGGGGCCTTTCCCTTCTCTTTTTACCTGGTCGTTCCTGTTTCCTTCCCTTGTTACATTCCTGTAAAGGGGAAGGTTTTTATCCGGATCTTGGGGTCACCGGCACGATCACTTCTGTCACAAATTCACTGGAATTGCGGGTAGTCCAATAATCGATCACGTAGCGCTCAAAGCATCCCTGGTCACAGGCATATCCTCTCATATCCGCCCATTTTAAGATCTTCTCATAGACTTGTCCCATATCCTCATAACCGCCCACATGATAAGCGCACGCCGCCATCCGGCCGCCCCACATGATCTGAGCCGGATCCTCCGGATCCGCCCATACCGCCTTCTGCATGATCCTTGCCCTGGTACAGGTTCCTGACATCTTATGGGCGGCGGAAGAAAAATTCAGGATGACCGGTCCTGTTATCTTCTGTCCCGCCGCTTCCAGATAATTGGTCCAGCTGATATTGATAATGGATTCCATATACTGGTAATTAAAATCCTGATCCATATAGCAATAGGATGCGGGATCTATAAAACGCACGGAAACGTCCTGGATTTTGTGACGGATGACCAGTTCCGCTTCCTTTATCAGCTCATACCAGTCTTTGACCGCCGCCAGGCTGCCCTGGATCTCCCTTTCCATATCCTTAAGTCCACTGATCTTGGAGTGGAAATTCTGCTGCAGGAACTGGTATGTATTTCCGCCCAGCATCTCCTGCATTTCCTCCAGCTTAAACCCCATCTGTTTATAATATTTCATCACGGGAACCAGAAGCAGGGTCTTCCTGCTGTAATAGCGGTAACCATTTTCCTCACTGATATGGTCAGGGGAAAGAAGGCCGATCTTATCATAGTAGCGCAAAGCCTTGGCGGAAATATTGCAAATCCCGGCCACCTCTCCTATGGTGTATAATTCCTTCTCCTTCAAGAAACCACCCATCCCTTCCCTGTGTTTAGAGTCCCTGTCACTTCATAAAAGGCCAGTATTTCTTGAGTAATATAAAGGTGATGAACGGAGGTATCCCATGCCTGACAACCGCTGCCAGCAGATTGACCTTTATCAGGACCGAGGACAGTATCAGAACGCCAAACAAAACTAGGATCAGATAAAATGTCAGACGTTTTCTTCCTATCATCAGCCAATAATAGAGGATCCCCGCCGCAATACAGGTCACCATGGAAAAATAATCCTTAAGCAGCGCACACCCAAGAATATTGATCGCAGCCACTGTGACCATTAAATAACACCAGAACTTGATTTCTTTTCCAAATTGAACATTTCCGTATTCCATAACAACCTCACTTGTATTTAATAGGGCTTACCTTCAGCGCACAAGGCATCTGAAGGGTGTGTACCCTTGCACACTGAGGATATTATAGCACAATGGGGATGAATTAGCTATAGGAATGATCAGACCTTTACATATCATCCCATCCCCGCTCCAGCACATAAGCAAAATACTTCTCCCTGATCCGTTTCCGTTCCCGGACCTTGATGGGGATTCTGTCACCGTTTTCCATTGTGAAATCCGTATCCGCGCGGGTAATATAATCCATGTTTACAATATAACTTTGATTACACTTTAAAAACCTTGGCTGGGTCAGTTCTGCCTGGACCTCATCCAGCTTTTTGCGAATAGTATGCTCCACCCCCTTGGCGCATACAATCCTCAGATTCATCCTCCGGCTTTCAATATACATGATATCGTCATAGGAAATCCGTCTGCTGGAACTCCCATTTACCATCAGAAGGCTCTTTTTGTTCTTTGGATATCGGTATTCCATAAAACGGTTCAGGACATTTTCCACTTTATCCCGCACAATGGGCTTGAGCAGGTAACCATCTGCCCATACATCATAGCTTTCTATGGCGTAATCCGGACTGGAGGACATAAATATCACAGCAACATTCCTGTCATGTTTGCGCAGCCTGCGTATGATCTCCATTCCGCTTAACCTCTGCAGATAAATATCCATAAAAATAAGGTCATATCCCGGATACTGATCCTCGCTTTCATATTGTTCGATCAGGTCTTCCCCCTGCTCAAAATATGCAATCTGTAAAGGTTCTCCCCGTTTTTTCATCTTTTGTACCAATATTCCTCCGACCTGCTCTCTCTCTGATTTCTCATCATCACAAATTGCAATCAACATAAGTATTCCCCTCCTCCAATGAATGTCCTGGAATCAGCAAGTCTGAAATCCATATATTACCAAATATAACATGATCATAGATGAAGCCGGGCTTTTCCGTAAGTCCTCCGGGACAAACAGATGCAAAACGGGACAATTGGTCATTGAAAATCTTGCATCTCCCCATGTTCTGTGCTTAAATAAATATACTATGACAATTTGTAAGGGGGATTTTTGTGAAAATAGCAATTTGTGACGATGATGAGTCTATACGAGTCCAGCTTCGTCAGTTTATCCAGCAATATGCCATTGATAACGCTCTTGATTACACAATTCTGGAATTTAGTCAGTCCACGCTGCTTTTAGACACTGCACGTCAGGACCCTGATATCCGAATCATGTTTTTAGATATCTACATGTCACCTCTTTCCGGCATGGATCTGGCTGAAACAATCCGTGCAGAAGGAAATGGCTGTGCCATTATTTTCGTCACCATCAGCAGGGACCATTATTCCAGAAGCTATGAGGTGGATGCGGAACATTATCTGGTAAAACCAGTTACATATGAACAGGTTGAAAAAGCGCTCAAACGGTGCGAACGGCTGCTGATATCTGCTGCCAGATGCGCCTTTTTCTTTTCCAACGGACATGAAATAAAAGTGCCTTTGAGAAACATACGGTTTGTTGAAGTATTCCGAAACCAGACCATCATTCACGCGTCCGCTGACATTGTTCTGCGCTGTCCGCTGGCGAATGTTATGGGGCAGCTTTCAGACTCCCGTTTTCTGAGGACACACCGCAGTTTTATTTTAAATATGGATTTTATCGCCTCAAAGGATGGAAATGACATCCTGTTAATAACCGGTGAGAAAATCCCGTTAAGCCGCACCCGGGAAAAATTTTTCGATAAAGAATATGGACAGTACCTGACTGCATCCATGGCAGGTGATGAATGATGAAAAAACAAATGATCATGCTGCGCTCCGCCATTGCCCTTTCCATCATTGCTCTGGCAACAGGCAGTACATCCCTCTACTCCCTGGCCGCTGCCCAGCCCGTTCCGCCACCTTATGCCTATCAGTGCTCCGGTGAGAATGGGGATTCCAGCAACAAAGGCTCTGTCTCATCCGGGGAAATTGGATCTTATGCAGCAAAAGATGATGCAAAAGATCACAGGGGCCGTATGGAGGATTCGTCTGAAAAGGCTGAAAGTGATGGGGATGGTTCCTCTGATGGCGGTGAAGAGGATTCCTCTAACCAGTCCAATGGCAATGAAGATGATTCCTCCGACCTGCCTGACGGCAATGAAGATAATTCCTCTGACCTGCCCGATGGCGGTGAAGATGATTCCTATAACCCGCCTGACGGCAATGAAGATGATTCCTCTGGCCTGCCCGATGGCGGTGAAGATGATTCCTATACCCCGCCTGACGGCAATGAAGATGATTCCTCTGGCCTGCCCGATGGCGGTGAAGATGATTCCTATAACCCGCCTGACGGCAATGAAGATAATTCCTCCAGCCAGCCTGACACTGACAGCGATAAAGACGATTCCTCTGACAAACCCGGCCATAACCAAGAGGACTCCTCTAACCCAACCGATGGCACAAGGGAAGATCCTGACAACACAACAGGTGAAAAAGAGAACCCGGAGGACAAGCTGGAGGATCAGGATACCGCACCAGATGCCGTGTCCGCAGGCGAGAGTTGTGTTTCCAGGGAGCAAAACCGCAGCGAGCCGAGGAAAAAACAGGAGGAAGAATATGTTTTTTGCGGCTATCATTTCGATCATCATGATTGGCCTTTAGAATGGGCAGCAGGTGTTGAATTTGATGTTTCTGCGGAACTTCCAGCTGTTGTGGAATTATATGTGGATGGCCCTGACGGCCATATAGACGAACCCGAATATCTGGATGTGGAATGGGATCTAAGTGAGGTTGATTTCACCAGGGAAGGAGAATATCCCGTTACAGGTATCCTGGATACGGATGCCTGTTCATATCCTCTGGATTGGGACGATATCCCTTCTCCTTCCCTTATAATTGCCGTGGTCCGCAGCGGAACCATGTCATTCCAGCCCGAGGTAAATGGAAGTACGCTTCTGCTCCAATATAGAATGAATGAAACTCCCTTTCGTTTGCCTCTAATGTTCATGGAACTATATGAAAGCCTGGACAATGGTGCAAGCTGGCATAATATCACTCAAAGTTCCAGGGTACGGATCAGTGATAACCAACTTTCCATTACCGGCATTTACTCAGACTCCCTGTTTCAGGCCATTGATTTAAAACTCTCCGATTATGATTCCCATAATTCGGATATTGTGGAGGTGACCGCTGACGGCAGCATACAGTCGGTTTCCATCATTTCCTCCGGCGGTGAACAAGGCGGAGATGAATGGAATCCAGATTGCGGCAGTGTCTGGGATCCCACCCCAGCCGTGGACGGCCCCTATCCGATCATTGAGTACAAAACAGGGGCTCCCCGTCCCTTTTTCCTGGACCTGAAAATAGAAAAGGGAATCAGTGACTGGATCAACCGGGACCTATATGATCCGATCAACGTCTTTTATGGAGACTCCCTCCATGGATTTTGGAAAGAAAAGATTCTGCTCCCTGTGGAATGGGATTGGGAAACAGTGAATGCCATTGATTGGGATCAAGTGGGTGATACCGTGGTCCATGGGCATTTTTCAAACGAGACAATAGATGCCAACAGACATCTCCTGGATTTCGACCATATGCCTGAGCTTTCTTTTACAATATCCGTCTATTCTCCTGAGGCCGCATTTTTCTTATATGCTGACGAGGAAAAACTATTTGAAGACCAGACAGCCCGCTTTCAGTTTTACAACTGTCAGGACCAGGTTATTTCCCTGGGTGATCCCTCTATGCTGACGGTCTGGTGCTCTTTAGACGGCAGGGATACATGGTATGATATCACAGATGCGCCAAATGTAATTCTGACCGGCAATTCCCTTTCGGTATCCCATTTAAGCCGGAAACATCTGGATGGCCTGGGATACACGTTTCAGATCGAACAGTCAGCTGATCCGGACCGTGAATCATTTTCCTCTACCCTAAGTGTATACCACAATATCTATGGTATTTCGTTCGGGACGGATATTGGCGGTAACCGGGGCGGCGGTAACCGGCAGGAGCAGCCCCCGGAAGGACTGTTTGACACAGAGGGATCAGAAGATGAGTCCAATGAGGAACCGCCGGTGGAGATTCCTCCGGATCCTGATATTCCCCCTTCCCCTGATCCTTCGCCTGATCCGCCGCTTCCTCCTAATCATGACGGGCAGGAATCCCCTGATTCCGGGGATGGGCATCAGGATGGTGATGGGAATCAAGGTGGTAATGGGAGCCATGGCGGCGATGGAACTAAAAATAGTGTTATCAGCAATGGGGCAACGTCTAAAAAGGATACTCTCATAACAGCAATTCCACCGGAGACTTCCCCATATAATAGCCTGGATATCCCCGATTCCGCCCTCTTATCCCCACCTTCCATCGGACCGGTCAAGGCTGTCGATGTGCCCGTGGACGCTGGTGCAGCATTGGAGAAGGACAGGGGCACACCGGGAACAGAGATTCCCGATCAAGTCCCACACAATGCGGAACAGGACCCGGCGGACACAAACACAACGGCGGATGTCCAAAACAAAGAACACAAAGCTCCGACTGCACCAACCGGGACAAAACCGCCTGACATTTCGGAGAAACCACCTGCCAAGTCGGTCTGGAATGCCACTGCACGAAAGCTTACCGGCGCTGTTGCTGTGCTTTTCGGCGGAATTGCCGGTTTTTGGATGACAAGGAGGCGATGATATCAGAAAACCCTATAATTGGAAGCGCATTGTATTGCTTTTTTGTGCTGTATTATGCGCTGCCTCCCTCTTTTTTCTACAGTATCAATATGATAATAAATATAGCGCCTCTGCTGTTTACGGAAAGCAAGGGGTCCTGGACTTAAGTACTTCCATGGATGCGCATCCGCTGAATATTCTGACGTATGGCTGGGAATTTTATCCGCAAAAGCGTTTGGACCCAGGTACATTTGACGGACATCATCCCCAATATCTATTCTTAGGCCAATACGGCGGTTTTGAAGGCAAAGGCAGTACCGGCTCCCCCCACGGATCCGCTACCTACCGCCTGAATATCCTGCTTCCGTCCAAACCGGATGAATACGCTTTGGAACTTCCTGAGATCTATTCCGCATCCCGTGTCTGGGTCAATGGCAGTCTGGTCAGCCGTTTAGGCGATATTTCCGGTTCCGGCCAGCCCGCTATCCGCACAGGGATGGTCACGTTTCAGGCAGCCAGCCAGGCAGAGATCGTAGTGCAGGCAGCCGATCATATCCACTACTACAGCGGTATGATCTATCCGCCCGCATTCGGAACCATGGAAGCTGTATCAGATTTGATCTCCTTCCGCCTTATGCGCACCTGCATTATGGTGATATCCTCATTCACCATAGGGATCATGTATCTTATGATCGGCATAAGGACCGGAGAAGAACGGCGACAGATGATCCTGTTTGCTTTAACCAGCCTTCTGTTTGCCCTCCATGCCACCTATCCCCTGCTCCATTTGTTCGGTGCGGGATACTGGTCCTACCGTTTGGAAGATACCAGTTTTTTTCTCTTCCTTTTAGCAGTCACTACCCTTCATTGTAGTTTATGCAGGATCAGCGGCAGCCCTCAGCGGATTGTTCTCGGCCTTGGCGGTTTTATTGTACTGCTCACCCTGGTCATCCCCTCTTTTCTGATTAATGACAGCTTAAATGCAATGATGGCCTATTCTGTTTTTCTGGACAGCTGCAAGCTGCTCCTTTTCAGCTGGCTCATTGTAACCGCATGTTTCAATAAACAGCGCGATGAACGGATCAACGGACTGCTGCTCGCAGGGCTTTGTATCATTGCGGTGTCTCTTCTGTTCCAGACAGCCCTGCCTGTATTTGAACCAATACGATTTGGATGGCAGACTGAAAATGCCGGCTTTGCATTCATACTTATCCTGGGAGGCGGCCTTTGGTTTGATACGGTCAAAGCTTACGCTGACCGTGCTGCTCTGACTGAAAATGTACGTCTGATGAAAAAGCAATTTTCCCTTCAGGAAGAGAATTACCGGCTCATTACCGGAAATTTTGCGGAAATACGCCGGATGCGCCACGATCTGCGCCATCACCTCAATACAATAAAGGAACTGGCTGGACAGCATCAATACGAGGAACTTGAACATTACATCATGGGCTGGGAAGACAGTTCAGAACAGGCCACCCGTCCCGCCCTATGTGAAAATCAGGCAGCCAATGCCATTTTGAATTATTACCAGCAGGCTGCAGATGAAAAAAACATTTCCCTGCGTTTAAAAGTAGCACTGCCATCTGAACTAAAACTGGAAGGGTGGAATCTGGGAATCCTTTTGGGCAACCTTTTGGAAAATGCCATTGAAGCCTCTGAAAAACTGCCGGAAGAAATGCGCCTGGTAAAGGTTTATTCCAGAATTGCAAACGGCAACCTCCTTCTGACTGTCAAGAACCATTGGTCCGGTGAATTTTTGGCTTCCGGAGAACAGGTATATTCCACCAAGCACCAGGGCGTTGGAATCGGTCTGTCCAGTGTCCGCAGCCTTGTAAAGAAAAAGGGCGGCCAATTTTTCATCAGTCCCAATGAACCGGATTTTACAGTTTCCGTGGTATTATGGAATGTTGCGGACCAGAACAGGTTTATAAGGGAATGAAGTTATAGAATCATATAATAAGAGCGCTTTTTCATATAATAGGGAGTTCCAGAGGATTTTACTGCGTTGAAAAAGAGAGCCGGACCGGCTCTCTTTTATATCCGTGTTATCATATTCTCTTTGTAGACACCTGCAATATGGGAATATCATTCAATCCATTCGCCCTTTTCATTCACAGTATATCCATCCGGGGTAGTTGTCCCTACCAGCAGCTGCCCTTGTCCGGCCCCCTGTTCCTGGCTGAAATAATACCATTTTCCATCAATCTGATTCCACCCGGTACACATAGCGCCCTGTTTTCCGTCTGCTGATGGATTCAGGTAAAATTTCCTTCCGTCAGGAGCCGTAAACCATCCGGTTACCATATGGCCATCCTGGTCAAAGTAATACCAGTTGTAGTTTCCATTATAATACAGATATCCCCACTGATCCCGATAAGAATTACCATAACTGAATGTCCACTTATCCCCATCCACCGACCAGTATTCCGTATCATCATGTCCTTCACCGTCATCGCCATCATCTGTATCCGGCATCTCTGCATCTGAATAATCGTAAATATCCCCGATTCCAAAGATAACGGAATATTTACCCGTCTCACCTGCATCCAATGACAGATCCAGCCATGAGCAAGCCATACCGCTGTCCATATCTTCCAAATCCTCCTCAGGCAAGTCTCCTGCAAATATATTGCTGAACCGGTTTCCATAGTAACCGTACCACCATCTGTCAATGGGAGCCTCACTTTCATCATCATCTTTGACAACAAAAGCATTTACATACTCGTTCACTTCCTCTTGGCTGTAATCGCGTCCCAGCATCAGGATCCCATCATCCGTCCGTTGAACTTTTGCCATGTCATCCCTGCCCACACATGTATCTGCATCTAAACCAAGGGAAAATCCGATTTCTTTATCATCTGTTGTATTTTCCACATAGTAGGTCAATCTGACATAAGAAACATCGTCAATCGGTATGATTTCTGCCCTTAAGTAAATCTCCAGACCGTTTTTATCCGCTTTCAGATCATCGCTGAAATAAAGAGTATCTGAGCTGCGGCTATCTGCCATAAGGATTCTGGATCTATATCCACTGTAACTGCTTTTTATATAAGTCTCTCCATTATATCCGCCTATATCGAATCCGTTCCGCTCTAAGATAAACTTCATATTACCATTATCATCTTCCGCTATCAGCTCTGGAATGTCGTTTTGCGAAACAACATTATTTAAGGCTGCTGCCATCAAAAGTTCAGGCTGGACCACTTCCGGGTTTAACAAATCCGGGTTTAACTGGTCCGGATCCATCTGGTCCGGGTCTAACTGGTCCGGATTTACCACATCCGGATCCATCTGGTCCGGATCCACCTGGTCTTGGGGAGGTATGTTCTCATTTTTCTCCTGATCATCGATCAGATCATCATCGTTCTTCACATCATCCTGGGAATTCTTATCATCTGTACCATTTCCCTCATCTAAATCTTTATCCTTGTCCGGAGCGTCTTGATGGGATGAGTTCTCTCCGTTCTCGGTGTTCTCGGTGTTTTCGGTTCCGGTTTCTCCACTCTCGGGTCCATTGTTTTCGGTTCCGGTTTCTCCGCTCCCGGTTCCATTATTTCCGGTTCCTTCGGTTCCGTTTTCCCCGCTCCCGGTCCCTTCACTCCCGGATTCATTATTCCCGGATTCATTATTCCCGGTTTCTTCACCTCCGGCTCCTTCGTTCCCGGTCTCTCCACCTCCGGCTCCTTCGTTCCCGGCTCCTTCACTTCCGGCTCCATTGTTCCCAGTTCCTTCACTTCCGGCTCCCTCGTTTCCGGCTCCTTCGTTCCCAGTTTCCTGGTTTCCGGCTCCTTCACTTCCGGCTTCCTCTTTTCCGGTTCCTTCACTTCCGGCTTCCTCTTTCCCGGCTCCTTCACTCCCGGCTTCTTCATCACCGGTATCTTTAATTCCAGTCCCTTTGTTTCCAGTTTCCTCCTGTCCCTCTCCTTTCGACATCTCTGTCTTCCCGGTTTCTTCCTGAGCCAGAGCTGTGAGCGGAGCATTGCTTGCCGCAAGACAGATGGTCACTGCATAAGCTGCTGCCTTTGGGCCAAACCCCTTAATCTTCCTCACCCTGCTATATGATTTCCGCATACACTGCTTCCTCCTTTAAATTACTTTAAATTACAAATTCTTATTGTAACTATAGCAAAAAACATAAAACAAGAGGATACCTTGTGAAATAAGTCAATTTTATTGATACAAAAGTCATTCATGAAAACAAAGAGCCCAAGGGACAGCGGTGATGCACATCAGATAAACCATTAAAGGCATCCTTCCTGGAATGGCCGCAAATGCAAGCGGGTTTTACATTGCAATGGCACCTGTAGAACCGCTGGGATTACATGGCATTGTTTTCTACATACCAAAAGGCTGCTATGAAATTCGGCTATCTTCATAGCAGCCTTTTATACTTTTTCATTCATTCTCATTTATCGTTATCGGCAAACGGCTGTATCACCACATCCGACTCCTGTTCCGCAACCCGGACAATGGAACTGCAGTCATCTGATCCAAATCCGCAGTTCTGAGCAACGCGGATATTTTCCCTGGCCAGATTTCCCAACTTCATCGGCACCTGCAAGCTTCTTGCCATATCCAGGGCCATGTCTACATCCTTAGCCATAAGATCCGTGGTAAATCCCGGCTTGAAATTGCGCTTAAATGTAAAGTTCTCCATTTTTACACGTCCGGCAAAGCTTTCCCCTGAGCCTGAGTTCACCACGGACATCAGTACCTGTGGATCCAGCCCTGCCTTGACAGCCAGCGCCAAGACCTCGGACGCAGCGCTCAGATTCAGGGCAAACAGCATCTGGTTGCATGCTTTTGCAATATCCCCTGAGCCAACGGGTCCAACCGGTATGATCTTATCTCCCATTACCTCCAGTATAGGACGCACCTGTTCCAGGGTGTCAACATTCCCTCCAACCATAATTGTCAGGGTTCCCTCCGCTGCTCCCTTGGCGCCGCCGGTTACCGGGGCATCCAGCATTCTGACCCCTTTTTTTTCCAGTTTCTTGCTGATTCTTTGAGTGTTGGCATAATCCGAACTGCCCATATCCATAAATATCTTTCCTTCATCCAGGCCTTCATACACTCCGTTTTCGCCAAACATTACTTCTTCCACCACCCGTGAATCCGGCAGCATGGTAATGATCACATCGCTGTGCTCAGCAATCTCTTTGGGAGTTTGTCTGGCAATCCCGCCTTCTTCTGCCAGGGGCTTTACGTGCACATCCGTTCTGGCATAAATATTCACCTGATATCCTGCTTTTAAAAGGAGCCTTGCCATGGGCGTTCCCATGATCCCAAGTCCGATAAAGCCTATCTTCTGCATCATTTCCACCTCCAAAAGGGCAGACATCCGTCTGCTGTATTTAGTTTTATCATTGTTACAGAAACGGGAAGATCATACGCTTCTCCGCATAGCTGCCAATTCCAGAAAACGAAGCTGTGATGGGGTGCCGCTTATCTTTTCTTTTTCCGGGAATTCCTGATCGAAGTGATTGACTGCAGATTCATCCGCTTCGTAGATTCCATCCTCCACATAGCGTCCGCTGATTCCATTGAGAGCACCTTTGTACAACTCACAGGCCTGAAGTGCTGCGGCATACATATTGTCAGCGGTCCGGATTCCCAGTTCCTCGGCAGGAATAAAACCTCGGCGTGAATAGTAATCCGGATCACCGCAGAGCAGAATTGCCCTGTACCCCAGATTCCGGGCTATTTCTTTGGTATGTTCGATCATTTTCCTTCCAACACCGGACCGCTGGTATTGGGGCAGAACGGAAATCGGCCCCAAACTCAGCACCTGGTAATCCTGTCCGTCATCCCCATGGATGATCCCCTTTACACAGACCACATTTCCAATGATCCTGTCCCCATCCTTGGCCACATAGTCCAGTTCACCCACAAAAGTGGGGCGGCTGCGCATAACATGGAGAAGGTAATGTTCACAACATCCTGGGGAATAAATATTCCAAAATGCCTCACGGGTCATATTTTCGGTCTGACGGTAGTCTTCAGGCTGTTCAAGCCTTAACTTTATACTCATCGTATGATCTCCCTCCATCTATTACTGTCGTTTTCACCATATACGATTATAAAGGTATTATAGTATAAAAAAACAGGAAAAGATAGCCATCATCTTCTCCTGTTTCATCTCTATTTTATCATTGCCCAATGCCGGAGAATGGTTCCACCTGAGTGGATTCTGCTGCAGGTAATTCCATGGAAAAAGTTTCTATGGGAATGGATTCCGATGGAACGGATTCTGCTGTCTCGGCAGGTACCACGACCCCTGACGTATTTCGTTTTACCACCCCTGGTTTTCCCTTGTATGTACTTGTATGGAAATATTCCTCCTCGATTACCGTTCCATCCTTTGTCTTCTCCGAACACATGGCAACCTTCACTCCCTCTTTTAGAATAGGTACTCCTATGATGGAAATGGTGATTTTGTTCTGTTGCCCGTTGTTTCATTAAAAGAAAATTCTTCCCCGGGAAATATGACCAGGCCGTCAAGCGCACTGACGGCAAGACTGATATTATTATTCCGGTTTTGATTGCTGGTGGCGGTTGTGGCAAATGTTCCGATAACCTGGTATTGTTCCTTAATTTCCCCGGCCGAACATTCCGGTGAGGTTTCCCAGGCCTGGACCGCAATGGTTTTTGTAAAATCCTTTTCTGCAATCAAACCCATTATCTCCTGAAGCGCTTCCTCCTGGTCGATCCGAATCCCCTTGTCTCCGTCTGAATAGATCCAGCTCCCCTTTTCTTTGTCCCGCCCCGTCAACTGTGCATTGGTGGGCGTGCGGTTCCACTTGGATGTGATGCGCTCTACCTGCTCCCTGGACAACCCTGTGATGGATATGTTGTCAATCGTAAGTTCTGCTGTCTCTGTGCCTGCTTTTCCACCATCTGCCGTCTGATTATTTTTTTCCATGGTCTCTGCGGCAATTACATTTCCCAGACCGGAATTTTCCTGTCTTCCTTTTTCCACGGAAGACAGCAGCAAGATGGATATCACAACAACAAAGCCTCCCAACAGCCCTGTCACCAGGGATCCCAATAAAAAAGATATGGATCACAGACTCCCTGTACCCATATCCTTTTTCATTGTTATTTATTTTTTCCCGGCAGCTTTATGACAAATCGGGTGCCGCCTCCCTCCCGGCTTTCTCCATGGATCCTGCCTCCGTGCTGCTCCACAATGGCCTTTGTGATGGAAAGTCCGATCCCCATTCCTCCTGTTTTCTTGCTTCTGGATTTATCCACCCGGTAAAACCTATCAAACAGGAAGGGCAGTTCTTCCTTCGGCACTCCAATCCCATTATCCTCCACGGATATCACGATTTTGCCGTCTTCCTGTGTTCTGTATGTTACCCGGATCGTTCCTCCCTCCGGTGTATAGGTCAGGGCGTTTGACAACAGGTTTACCAGACATTGTTTTATCCGGAAATAGTCAGCGTACAGCCGGTCTCCCTGTTGGGCATCGATCTCCATCACAATCTCCTTTGCCCGGATCCTGATCTCGAAATCATGAAAAACCTCCCGGCACAGGCTGCAAAACTCAAACTCCGTACGGTTTAACTCCTGGCGGCAGTTTTCCAGGGAATACAGCTCCTGCAGCTGCTCCACAATCCTGACCAGGCGCAAAATCTCAGCGTGACAGCTTTTTAGGCGTTCCGAGGTAGGATCCCAGATTCCATCAATCATAGCCTCCATGTGGCTCTGGAGATTGGTGAGGGGCGTCCGCAGTTCATGGGCCACATCTGACGTGATTTGACGTTTCTGCTTTTCCTCTTTTTCCAGGGCCAGGGACATTTCATTGATGGCTTCCACCATATGGCTGGTCTCACGCATCCCCTGTCCTGTCCTTGCCTGGGCGCCGTATTCTCCTCCTGCAATCTTCTGGGCCACCAAGATCACGCTGTCAATGGGTTTGGAGACAGCGCGGGCAATGAGCGTTCCCAGGATCACCACACCTAAAAGCGCAATTGCTCCAATAACCAGCAGCGAATGATTCAGGTTCCCCATCAGCTCCAGCTCCTGATCATTCAGTGAATAGGGGCCATAATATCCTACCTTTAATGTGCCGAATGGCGTTCCCCCGCGGTCCAGCGTATATGTCTCCTGTGTGTAGCTTCCATTAAAGTTGGGGTAGCGTTCCTTCATCTTTCCTTCTGCATGTTTCAGGATCATATCGCATTCATGGGAGCGGTGGGTACGCATATCCCAGTCCATTTCACTGTTCTCTGCCTGGACATGGATAATAAGGCCATTCTGCAGGGCGGCATATCCTATGATCTCTATCCCTTTCTGGCCAAATGTACCTGTCTTTTCATCGTAGAGCTGATCAATCTGGCTGATCATCTGATCGATCTGGGTCCTCTGCTGTTTGATCGCATATTGCTCAAACAGGCTGTCGGCCATGATATTAAAAAACAGGCTTAATCCCAAAACGATCAGAAGAGCCATGATGGAGTAGGATATGATCAGGATGTTCTTCAAACTTTTTTTCATTCCATTTCTCCGGCAAACTTATAACCCAATCCATGTACCGTAAGGATATAGGAAGGGTACCTGCGGTCGTCTTCGATCTTCGACCGGATTCCTTTGATATATGTATCAATGCTCCGGTCATAGCCGTCAAAGTCGTCATTCAGTGCATAGGTAATCAGCTGCTCCCTTGTGAAAATACGGTTAGGGGCCTTGGCCATGGTGGTCAGGATCTTTAATTCCGTTGGGGTTAAGTCGGTCTCTTTTCCCTGCACCTTCACAATCATATTGTCAAAATCAATGACCAGTTTTCCCTGGTTATAGGATACCGGCAGGCTGGTCAGTTCATCCCCCTCAGCCCTTCTCAAAACAGCCCCAACCTTTGCAACCACAGCCCTTGGACTGAACGGCTTGAAAATATAATCATCCGCCCCCATCTGAAGCCCGTTGATCAGATCAGCCTCTTCCGTTCTGGCAGTCAGCATGATAATGGGAACACGGGAAACCGTGCGGATGGACCTGCAGACCTGTTCCCCCATAATATCCGGAAGCATTAGATCCAGCAATATCAATGAAACCTCATTTTCCTTAAACAATTTCATTGCCGTGGTACCGTCATAAGCGCACAGCACCTGATATCCTTCCTTTTTTAGATAGACCTGAAGGACTTCCACTATCTTTTCTTCATCATCCACAATAAGGATGGTTCTTGGACATTTCATCTTTCCCTCCGATTCAAACTTCCGCCTTTTCAGGAGGCGCACAAATATTTATTATACTATACCACACGGCGGACGGACAAGATTGGCTTATAATTTGCCGGTGAAATGGTGATCCCCTCCCTGGCATTGCTGGCATGGACAAGCTGATTCTGTCCTTTATAGATGCCGATATGTCCCCTGTAGGAGACAATGTCCCCCGGCTGCGCATGTTCCAGACCGCCCACATCCATCCCCACACGTCCCTGAGCCCTGGATGTTCTGGGCAGGGAAACGCCGAATTGCTCGTACACCCTCATCACAAATCCGGAACAGTCCGCGCCATTGGTCAGACTGGTTCCGCCGTAAACATATGGATTCCCTACAAACTGGGATGCGTAGGCCACTACCTGCTCTCCTGTGCTGACCTGAGGAATTTCCACAATGTCCTCTTGGATCTCCTGCGTGGAAGGCTGGTCTATGTCAATGGCCGGTTCCTCTGTTTTTTCAGTTTCATCCATCACAATGGACGGTTTTTCAACTATTATTGTATCTGCTTTCACGGTATAAGGATTTGAGGCGGCCAGAAACAATACGGTAAAAGCTGCTGTCAGTTTCATTCTTCTCATAAGTGTCTCCATTTCTTTTCGTAATTGTTACATTTCTGTTACAATTTACCTCAAGAATGTGGGGATTATATGATTATTTATAGTTTCCTCTTTCCAAACCAGCAGGGTTGTTATATACTTTCATTGTATGAAAAAACATGGCGGATATATGGTGTTTAGGGCAATATCCGATTCCCCATATTATCCCCACATTTGTCAGATATATTTTGATACATCGGCCGGCTGTCTTTGATACGGCGGCGGAAAATGCCGCCAATTGCCAAATAGTTTACATCCGGCGAGAAAAGGAGTCTTAGATATGAAGAAAAAAATCATCACTGCATTAACTGTTTTGGCTGTGTTCGCTTTCCCCATCAGTTCCCTGGCTGCCAATGGTCCGGCGACCCCAGGGGCTTATACCGGAACTGCCGCCTGCCCTGTTACAGGCTGCACCATTGACGGCGGCCATGATCACAACTCCGGCTGCTCCGTTACAGGCTGCACCATTGACGGCGGCCATGAGCACAATTCCGGCTGCCCTGTTGCGGACTGCACCATTGACGGAACCCACAGCCACACATCTTCCCGCGGTAACTGCGGCCGGACAGATGGTTCCCGGTCCCACAGCACATCACACAGCCATTCGGCCGGAAGAAGACACCATCAATAAACAGCATTAATAGCACCATCAATAACCGTTGATCAAATCCCTGCTTTCCATAATTGGACAGCAGGGATTTGGCAGTTCAGGGTCAATTTATTTTCCTCCCCTTTTTCTGTAGTTCAAAGGTGTGCATCCCCTGTACCGGAAGAATGTATTGGAAAAATGGCTGCTTCCAGAAAATCCCACAGCCAGGGCGATCTCAAGCACACTCTTATCAGAATGAGCCAAAAGATATTCTCCCATACGGACGCGGTAAGAAATAAGGTAGTCCACGGGCGCTTGTCCAAGGACCTGCCTGAAATCGCGGCAGCACTCGCTGACACTGACGCAGGCTGCATCTGCAATATCCTCCAGACGGACCTTTCCTGCATATTCCTGATGGATATATTCCAGACAGGCACGGACTCTCTGATACCGGATGTCCTCACAGGGACTGTGGTTTCCCTGGTTTGTATCAAGGTGTTCGTCAAGATGTTCAAACAGGGTGAGCCCTGACTGCTGGACCAGGATCTGCAGTTTCCACAAATAACCCGCGGGACGGTTTACGTCGCACAAATACATCTCATGGATAAAGTCCAGGATCTTCCCATGCCAAGAACAGCTGTTGTCAAACAAAAAGAAATCTTCCCCCGAACCGGTAAGGGATGACACGTACCGTGTTTCAACCGCGCCGCCGGAAAGTCCATGGAGCAGATACGGATCAGCAAGCACCGCACAGTAAGTGCTTCCCCTCTGCTGCCGGTAAGGATTTACCATATGAAGCATATTAGACGGAAGAAGACCTCCCTGCCCCTCAGAGATCACATAGATCCGGGCACCCGTTTGAAATTCAATGGTCCCGGTTAAAACATATACAAATTCCAGTTCCCGGTGCCAATGCCACGGGATCATCCGATTTGGGTATAGGTCCAGGTTGTCCAGATAGACTTCCATGGGAAATGCCGGTGACCCGTGGCATGTGACCTCCTCCAGATTTCCATTTACCTCAAGATAGTTCAGCTGCATTTCTGTTCTCCCGTGTGTCCTCCTGTGTTCCTCTGCATGTCATGCAAAATGACAAGATTCTGTTATTTTTGGCTTGCATTTCATTAGAAACGATCCTCATTTTATTATAATATAAAAAGTAAGAGAAACAAGAAAACTTTATAAAAAGTGAGATGATAAACGTGAAAATGGACCATATCGTAATCTCATCCGGCAACCCGGAGCAGATGAAGGATTTTTATATAAAATACCTGGGCGCTGTGGCGGACAGCGAGGGGACTGTTCTGTGCTTTAAGGGCGGCTTCCGGATCAAACTAATGCCCAGGGGACCAATGTCCGGCAGCCGGAGCCTTCCCAATTCCTCCGGTGTTCAGACGTTAGTCAGCCTGGCGTTCAGACTGGGCAGCAGAAAACGTGTCAATATCCTGACCAGCCGGCTGGTCCTGGAAGGCCACGAGGTGATCTGCGAACCACATTTGTCCGGATCCTCACATTACAGCAGCAGTGTCTATGACCCGGAAGGCAATATTGTGGAATTGATCGCGTGATCCTGCATTGGGATGCCTCTCACGGCCGATCCTTTTCATTCCGTCACCACCACATAACTGGCTGTTCCATACCCTCCATTTTTTTCCAGTTCCTCCTCGTCCCATTGGGCAAACAGTTCGTACACCCGTCCGGCTTTCAGTTCAGGCAGCAGGGCCTCCTCATACGCCCTGCTTGATATGGGCTGGACATCTGATCCTTCCAGATCCTCTATGGAATATTCATACACCGTGACCCGGCTGGGCATTGGGGTACAGGAAATGCTGTAGGTTACATGATCAGATCCACTATACCGCGGAAGTTTTAAGGGTTCCTTGTCCTTTGCTTCATACAGAGGATGAGCGCCGCAGGCGATCACCCCGGTCATCTCATCCCCTTTTTTGAAATTCCATGTATAATTTCCTGATGTAACTATAAATTCATTCATAGTACTGGAAAGGACATCCCTAAGCGTAATGGAGGGAGCCGACTGCTCCGTCTCCTGGGAGGTATCATTTTCCTTTTCGCTCAGCCTGACATCCACCACCCTGCGGCCGTCTCCGCCATAATACACGATCAGGCCCTTTTTGTCCTTATCCAGCTCATACATATCCCCGTCCATGCCAAACAGCGACATGACCGGTTCTCCCCAGGCCTCGGCAATCTTTGATTGCTCAAGGCCAATTATTTTTTCCTCAATCTGTTCCTCGGTAAGCCCATTCAGCTCACTTAACGCAGCCACCGGCTTTTCCGTCCTGCTTCCCCCACAGCCTGTGACAGGCGCTGACACAACGGCCAGAAGGAAAAATAACCTGGTATATCTCCTCATAGATCCGCCTTTCTCCTGCCTTTGAAAGGCAGATAAGTTTCTGGTTTTACTATATCAGATTTCTTTCCTTCAAGCTTTAATCTTTGCTTACAGTTCTCTGGTTTTTCTATGACATTTTCCTGATGTTTCCATATAGCAGGAAAGCGCCTTCCCCATAAATACGGAAGCGCCCTTCCCATATTTTTTATCCATGTTTTCTATCAGGGCTGAATTATGAAGGTAGCTGTCGATCATGACATCCCAATAATTTTCTCCCAGATCCATGTCCGGCTTGTCCTCCTCATCCAACAGGTTCATCATCTGGTCGATTATGTCCTGGATTTCCTTTGATCCCGGATCTTTTGACAGATCCTTTAACAGCTGTTCGATCAGGATCTGATTTCTCTCCACATATCCCTTTTCCTTGATCTGCTCCATCTTTTCCATATTTTCCGAGAAATGCTCCATGCTGTCCTTCATGGCCTCCACATAGGCCTCCACACTGCCGTAATATTTAATTGCGTCCTGTGCAATGCTGGACTCGTGGTCCTTAATGCGTTCCATCAACTGGTCGAATTCCTCCACGCTCCCCCAATGACGGATAACTTCCTCCATATTTTCATTCCTGAACTGCTCCAATATATGCAGATACTCACTAAGATCAAATTCCTTAAAGCTCATACACGTCTCCCCTTTCTCCAGCCTGTCAAGCAGGTCCAGCAAACGGTCCAAACGGTCCCGCTTTGCCTTTAACAGGGCTTTCTGCTTTTGGAATGCTTCTATCTTGTTAAAACCAGGTGTTTCCATAATGATCCTTATGTCTTTTAAGGGAAAATCCAGCTCCCTAAAAAACAGGACCTGCTGCAGGGTATTCAGGGATTCGTCATCATACAGGCGGTATCCCGCATCCGTAACCCTGGTGGGCCTGAATACACCGATCTCATCATAATACTGCAGCGTGCGTACACTGACACCGGTCAGCCGGGCAACCTCTTTTACGGTTCTCATCTTATCAGCTCCAATCTTTTTTTATAAAAGATATATCTTTATCCTTATCTTATATTATCACGTAACGTGAGGGTCAAGGAATTTTTGAACATTCATTTTAAAAAATTTAATACCTTATCTACTATTTTTTCCAGTTAAATTAGCTTATTATCAAAAACATACATAAACTACTTATACTTTTAGGAGGAATGCTATCATGTATCATATTTCAAACTTCACGAATAACGATGATGTCAAAATACTTGACCAGTTAGGTCCCTTTACTGTAATCGAATATCAAAGGGATCTGAGCGTTATGCCCTCGGACGCTGCAACCGCTTACTTCAGCGCGGCCATGAATGTCCGCAAACGCCAGGTGGTATGCGACCTGAGTAAGGCTGACATCACCCTCCAGGCCGGCGCCATGCAGTGGATGGTAGGAAATGTAAATGCCACCACTGGAATTAAAGGAGTGGGCGACTTATTCGGCAAAGCAGTACGTGGAAAAGTAACCGGCGAAAGTGCAATAAAGCCGGAATACACAGGTGATGGCACAATGGTACTGGAGCCAACCTATCGCCATATCATCCTGCTTGACCTGGCGGACTGGAATGGCTCCATTGTATTGGATGACGGGCTGTTCCTGGCATGCGATTCCAATTTAAAGCATAAAGCGGTCATGCGTTCCAATCTCTCCTCTGCCGTGGCCGGCGGGGAAGGCCTGTTTAACCTGGGCATTAACGGCAGCGGAGTCCTCTGTCTGGAGTCCCCCTGCCCCAGAGAAGAATTAGTGGAGATAACCCTGGACAACGATGTACTTAAGATAGATGGAAACATGGCAATCGCCTGGAGCGGCAGCCTCAATTTTACAGTGGAGCGTTCCGGCAAATCCCTGATTGGATCCGCGGCCTCCGGGGAAGGCCTGGTCAATGTATACCGCGGCACGGGCAAGGTTCTTCTGGCCCCTGTTGCAAAATAATACCATTTGTCCATACAAAACAACAGGCGCAGCTTTTCGCTGCGCCTGACATGCATCAACTTGTCTATTGGACGTCTTCGACTGCCTGCTTCCCCCAGGGGCTCCAATGTCACCTGAAACGTCTGGTCTCTATTATGATCTCAATTGTCTCAGGAAGGGGTTCTGATTCCCTGGATTCCGTTGCCTGGCTGCCGGGTTGATTTATGTAATCTGAAGGATGGACTGTTCAAACTCCTCTATGGGCATTGGTTTTGCAAAATAATACCCCTGGCCGATATCGCAGCTTATGGACCGCAAAAATTCCAGCTGCATCTCATTCTCAATTCCCTCCGCAACCGTTGTGATCGATAGCGACTTTGCAAGGTGGATCATGCTCTCAATGACCACCTTGCCCCTGGGTGATGTGGACTGTTCGGACAGGAATTCCTTATCCAGCTTCAGCTCCGCAATATCCAGGTCCTTTAGTGTATTAAGGGATGAATATCCGCTTCCAAAGTCATCCATGGAAATGGAAAATCCCATATGATGCAGCTTTTTAATGACCATCTTAACCTGTTCTAAATTACTCATAGCCACACTCTCTGTCACTTCCAGTATGATCAGGGACGGATCGATGTGATAACGGTCCACAATCTGATGGAACTTATTAAGATATTCCTCATCATAGAAAAAGATTCTGGATTGATTTACAGAAATGGGAACTGCTTTATATCCCTGCCGGATCCAGTATGAAACTTTCCTGCAGGCTTCCTCCAGCATATACATGTCAAGCTCTGTAATAAATCCATTTTCTTCAAACACCGGGATGAACTCATCCGGATAGTGTATGGTCCCATCTCCTGAATACCAGCGCACCAGTGCTTCCGCACTGTGCAGAACAGGTCCTCCTGATACCGTGTCTCCTTGTGCCGGACGTTCCGGTGCCGGACCTTCCCTATTGGGATCACTCAGATAATACTTTGGCTGGAGATACATGTGGAATTCCCCGTTGGACAGGGCCGAATGCATCTGACTTTCAATCTCTGTTTTTTTACGGGCCTTCTCATGGATGGTTTCATCATAAAACGCAAACAGGATGGCCGTATTGCCCTTCACACTGTCAAGCGCCAGCTGCGCGCCGTTGATCACCGCATCCGGGGATAGTCCGTTGGCCTTTGCATCCCCGGCACGTATTATATGAATCCCGAAATTACAGTTTATGCGGTAATCCTGATTGGGGCTCACCGTGTAAGCATTGATCTCAGATTGTATTTTCTGAATTCCGGCAATCAGCGCTTCTTTGCTGTCATAGCGGGTCAGCATACCGAAATGTTCCGCACTATCCCGGTAAAAGCGCTCCCCCTCCTTGATGTTAGCATGAAATACGCCTGCAATATGCTTTAGCAGGAGATCTCCCCTTTCAAATCCAAAAAATTCATTGACGAATTTGAATCCCGTAATGTTCATCAATACCATGGCATGGTCCCATGGCTCCTGGAGCATGTCGGGCAGGTCTTTGACAAAGCGGTTCCGGTTATCCGCCCCTGTAAGAATATCTTTATATGCAAGGACCTGAAGCGTCTTTTCCCCTTTCTTTAAAATACTGTAAATATACAAAAACAATACAACAAACAGGGCCAATATACAGGCCATGACGCACAGGCATACGGTGAACAGCGCACTGAAATTATGATTCAGGAACGTATGGGAAACCAGGCAGAAGATCTGCCAGTCATTGATCCCAACCGGAATAAAGGTGGCCCAGTAGTCATTTCCCCGGAACCGGAAGGTGGCAAAGGAATCCCCTCCCCTTGCCATATCGGAAAGTATGGACAAACGGGTCTGTTCCGCAATCTCCCCGTCATCAAAAACATTATCCAGGGGTCTGTCAATGACTGCATGCTCAGAGCGAAGGATAAAATTCCCCTGGGAATCCACCACATGGATATAGGCAGCACCGCCAAATATCTCCCCGCTGATAATCTCAGAAAAGCCGGAGGCCAGGCGGGTGGCTGTGATGGCCCCCACTATATTTCCATTATGTGTGACCGGAACCCCATAAAAAACAACGGTCTCACCTGAAAATCTGTCCTCTGTTATCTCTGATACCACAGGTTTGCCGGATAGGGTTTCCTGTATAAAATCTTCGTCACTTAAATCAATATCATAGCGCTTCTCCCCATTCGTATCCATCAGATACCCCTTCCGATCCGTGGATATAAACCCCATGCGTACAAAGTCATTGCGGCGGCTTTCCACTTCCAGCCGCGGGAGTATAAAGTCAAAGTCCACTGTCTCATCCTGCCCTACAAAGGCAGCCAGTGCATCCAGGGTCTGCAGGTCACCATCGATCTGCGCCGTGATAATACTTCTATACTGTGACACGACCTCTCTCATGTATTTTTGTGCTTCCTTTTCCTGGGCGCCCTTTATGCTTCCATAGACAACACAGCCTATGAACATCAGTATTCCGCTGATGACAGCAACCAAAATTCCGGATAGGATGATCTGCTTTTTTATGGTCCCCTCTTCCAAAGCCATTCCTCCTTTATATGCCCGACAGAATCCGCTCCTCAGCGGACAAGGGCAGTGGTTCCCTTTTCCATCAAAAATACCAAAAAGGCAGACTGATAACAGTCTGCCCAAGCCCTCATGATCATAATGAGCTGAAAACCGCAGCATCACTTTTCAATTCAGTATTATTATAACAATGCATTCTCCTCTTTGCAATAGTGTATTCTCGGAATCTCCTGGTACTCAGATTTGCTTATAACCTCCCACATCACCGGCATCCCGGACATCCCCAGGCCCCGTGTGCATCCGGAACCGCAGGCCGAACCGCATCCCGCGGCACACCGTCCCATGCTGTCCAATCTGCGAAGAAAGCCCGTATGCTCCAGATACTCCACCTGGCGTCTGATGTCTTCCTGGCTGGTCTCCAGCCGGCCGGCCAGTTCTTCCACGGACCAGGCCCTGCCCTCCTTCAATAATCTCAAAAGTCCTGTCACAGCCATCCTCCTGTCAGAATAGGATCACACCCACATGGTACACCAAAAACGACATAAGAAGGGCCATTCCCACATAGTACAGGGCAATCCTTCCTGTCCATTTTGCGGAGTGGGTCTCCTGATAGGTGGAGGCCACTGCCACAATGCAGGGGATATTAAAGGTGACTGCAAAAATAAATGCAAGAGCTTCTGCACGCCCGATATTGGCTGCCAGTATTTCCCCCAGATTGGCTGCCTGTTCCGCTCCGCCTACGGTTGAGGCAAAAATCGTGCCCGTTCCCGCATAGAGAGAGCTGAGAACCCCCAGGGCCGCCTCCTTACTCACCGCTGAGGAGACAAAGGCCAGAAATGTCTGCCAGCTCAATCCAAAGATACGGGTCGCCGGTTCAATAAAGGTGCCAACCCGGTAGATCACGCTGCGCTCCACATTGCCGTCCGAAGTGTAGGACAGCAGCCAGAAGATAAGGGAGATCATCAGTATCACCTTCAGCGCCCGTACCAGCACGTCCTTTGTCCTGCCAAACACATACCGGAACAGGCTGCCCCATCTGGGCCTGTGGTAAGGCGGAAGCTCCATAATAAGTCCTGTGCGCTCCCCTTTTATCAGATAACGGCCAAACACCTTGGAGGTGATCCACATATGTACAAGGGCCACAACAAAGATCGCCACAATTACAAGAGGCGCCCAGGACCCGAAGAATACGCTGGATATCACCGGTACAATGGCCCAGGTCGCCGCGCAGGGCACTGCCCAGGCAAGAGCAATGGTAAGGATCCTCTGCCCCCAGTTATCGATCACCCGCGTGCCTGCCGCACCTCCTATGGTACAGCCGAAACTCACCAGAAAAGGCATGATTGCCTTGCCCTGAAGCCCCAGCTTTGCCATGGTCTGGTCAAATACATAGGAGATCCTGGCCATATAGCCGATCTCTTCAATAAACCCAAACACCAGCGTGATTCCAAAGACAAATCCGATCATGGAAATGGCAAAATACAGGGCGTTCACCCCCACATCACACACCAGCCTGATGAGGATCCCGGGCGCTCCCACTGCCTCCAGCACATGGGTCAGGGCCGGAGTCAATACTGAGGGCAGAAGACTTCCTCCCACCATAAAGGGCATGGCCGGGATAAAGGACGCCACCAGCCCCAGAAGGATGATGGCAACAGCCAGGGGTTTTCCCCACCGCCTGCTGGTAGCCACACGGTCAAATGCTCCCAGGGAAGCTGTTCTTTTCTTTCCCTCCACGGCCCCCTTTAGAATACAGTCGATCCACGCAAACTTGCACTGCCCGGTGAGGAGAGCGCCATGGCTGATCTCTGAGAGAAGTCCGTCCAGTTCTGTCCTGTCTTTCTCATCCAGCAGTTCCTTCACCTTAGCGGTCACGGGCACGTCTCCCTCCACGACTTTTGCCGCCAGCCACAAGCCCGAATAATCACCCATGCCGTTCTCCGGCATCAGCCTGCAAACTTCAGGAAAATGCTCCGTGTCCATGTACTTCCGCTCCAACAGCCCGGTATCCAGCACCGGCCGTTCCCTCAGGACTCTGTCAAGGGCCTCATAAAACCCGCCGTAGTTTTTGACATCATTGGCAGTAAAGGGCACGACCGGAATCCCCAAACGTTCCTCAAGCATCCCCGCATCCACGGTTTTCCCCTGCTCCGCGGCCACATCCATCATGTTCAGCAGCAACAGGGCCGGCGTCCTAATCCCCGCAAAATCCGCCAGCATAAATAAGCTCCGCTCCAGTTGGGACGCATCTGCCAGGATGCACACCGCATCCGCCTTTCCTCCGGCTATGTAATCCCTTGTGATGATCTCCTCATCTGAGTTGGCGGAAAGGCTGTAGGTTCCCGGCAGGTCCGTTACCGTATATCTGATCCCATTCCGGTTATAATATCCCTCCTTTTGCTCTACTGTTTTTCCCGGCCAGTTTCCCACATGCTGCCTCAAACCCGTAAGCCCGTTAAATAAGGTGGACTTTCCCGAGTTGGGCTGTCCCAGCAGAGCGATGACCGGATGATCAACGAAAGTCTTTGTCATTTTCCCTCACCCCCGATCTGAATCCTTTCACACTCCTCACGGTTAAGTGCAACCATGGTATCCCGGCTGTACAATAGGACGGGATGCTTTTTCTCATTTTGAAGAACAGTCACCGGGCAGCCTATGGTAAGGCCAATGGAGGTGACCCTGCTTAAAAACCTGGTATCCCCCTGGATCTCGCAGATCACACCCTGTTCACCATTGTCTGCTTCCGACAGCTTTTTCATATTCCCTTTCATATTCCCTCTCCTCTCTGTGCTCACATGCGTGATCCATCGGTCGTCAAGCCAGCTTCCAGCTGACAGCCTCCCTGCGCTCACCGATAAACTCCCGGTATACGCTGCCATATTGCAGGCCACTCCCGCTGCCGCCAGTGCCACGGAGACCAGAAAACCCCGGTGGTACTCCTCTGCCCATCCCCATAACACGGTGAATGGCGATGGTTCCTTTTTCTTTTTCATCCGTTCCTTCCTCCTGCTTCCCAAAAATTAGCTTCGACTAACTATGCGTCAAAAATATATCGGGAACCATAACTATGAGATTCCCAATATCTTAAACCATCCGGCGGAATAAAACTCCCTGAGGCCGTCCATATGGGCGAACGCCTTGTCCCGGGGCATGTCATGGCGTACAGTCTCAAACATGCCGTTAAACAGCGCGCTTGATACGATATGGATCAGTTCATCATCAATGGGCCGAAGCTTATATCCGCTTTCATTCATCCGGTCAATCAATGCATGGCTGGCATTGGCCTCTATCTCCACCAGCTCGTCAATATAGTGCTCATACCGGGTGCCGGAGGAACAGCAGATAATAAGCTTAAATGCATCAAAATTGTCATAGACATGCTTCATCATCCAGATCTGCCCATTATCCGATATCTCCGGCAGGCCGGATAGCTGCTGTTCCAGAGGCAGTTGGGAAAAGGACTTTTGTATCTCGCGGTAGCGCTCCAACAGCTCTGCGGCCGGCTTTTCCACAAGCGCGCCAAACAGTTCTGCCTTATCCGTGTAATAACGGTAAATTGCCCCGGTAGTTACCCCCATGGAGGCTGCAATACTCCGCAGGTTCGCCCCCTGAAATCCACAGAGTAAAAATTCTTTTTTCCCCATTTCCAGCAGATCTGCCGCCAGCTTTTCGTTTACCAGTCTCATCCTGTCCTTACAATACCTCTCTAACTCAAAAAATAACGTTGCTATTTGATAACAACGTTATTTTATAACCTTCCCATTGGTTTGTCAATCGTGAATGTAAAAATACGTGGTTACTGAATTTTTTTCTCTTTACACAGTTCTCCACTTCAGCAAAAGTGCTGAATTAAGGATCACGATCACCGAACCTGCATTATGTACAAGGGCTCCTATCACAGGATTTAGGATTCCGGTCATTGCAAGGATAACGGCCACAACATTTAATGTCATGGAGAATGTAAGGTTGCATTTGATGGTAACCATCATCCGCTTTGCAAGGCGCAGAAGATGAGGCAGTTCCTTTATGTCATCATTTACAAGGACGATATCCGCTGCGTCAACTGCAATATCGCTTCCAATTCCGCCCATTGCAATTCCAACATATGCTTTTTTCAGGGCAGGAGCATCGTTCACCCCGTCTCCCATCATGCAGACCTGTTTGTTCCGGCTCTGACATGTATGGATCCACTTTAATTTGTCCTCCGGGAGACAGTTAGCCTGCACATCGGTGATGTGAAGCTGCCCTGCGATATGCCTTGCTGCATTTTCATGATCCCCGGTGAGAAGCACGGGTGTGACGCCGGTCCTTTTTACTTCCTCAATGGTTTTAGCCGCGTCCCTGCGCAGTGTATCTGAAAGGGCGATAAACCCTGCCGCCTCTTTCCCAACTCCCAGGAAGATGACCGTACATCCATTGTCCAGGTATTGGTCCGCCTTTTCCAGTATCCTGTCTTCAATTCTTATATTTTGTTCGGAAAACAATTCCTGATTACCGGCAATGACCGCTTGCCCGTCTACCAGGGCGGCCACGCCGCGGCCCGGAAGCATTTGAAATTGTTCCGGCTGGGGAATCTCATTTTCATGGCTTATGCGGTAAGAATGGACCACTGCTTTTCCCAGGGGATGTTCTGATCGCTGTTCCGCACCGGCCGCGTACCTGTAAAGGGCATGTTCCGGAACTGCTTCTCTAAAACTATGTACCGCCACCACTTCCGGCTTTCCATTGGTAAGAGTGCCTGTTTTGTCAAATGTAAGATTGGAAATGGAAGCCAGCCGCTCCAGGGCGTCCCCTTCCCGCACAAGAAAGCCATGCTTTGTGGCGTTCCCGATCGCTGCCATAATGGCCGTGGGCGTTGCCAGAACAAGGGCACAGGGGCAGAAAACAACCAGTATTGTTACCGCGCGTATGATCTCCCCGGTTGCCAGCCAGGTGACCATGGCCGCGGTCAGGGCAATGATGACGATCCAGGTTGCCCAGCGGTCGGCAATCCCCACGATCTTTGCCTTTCCCGCATCCGCTGACCGGACCAGACGGATCATGCGCTGAAGGGAACTGTCCTCCCCTACTTTTGCGGCCCTCATGTCAAAGGAACCGAACTGGTTTACCGTACCGCTGGACACCTCATCCCCTGCACGCTTATCAACGGGCAGCGACTCCCCTGTCATAACCGCCTGGTTGATGGAGGTCTGCCCTGACAGGATCACGCCGTCCACAGGGATGGTCTCTCCGGGCAAAACACGGAGCAAGTCCCCCACCCGTACCTGCTCCGCCGGTATGATCTGCTCTCCCGGTATTTCCTGAACCCCGGCGCTCTCCTGCCCCCCGGAGCCGGCGATCCTTCTTGCGGTCCTTGGCGTCAGATGGACCAGTTTTTCAATTCCCTCCCTTGCCCTGGCCACGGTCATATCTTCAAGCAGCGCTCCCAACTGCATGATAAAAGCCACCTCTCCGGCAGCAAAGTCCTCTCCTATTATAACGGAAGCGATCAATGCAATGGAGACTAATACATCTGCCTTGATGTCAAATTCCTTTGCCAATCCTATGACGGCTTCCAGGATGATGGGCAAGCCGCACAAAATAATTGCGATCCAGGCCATCTGGAAGGAAAATGGCTGAATCCCCAAAATACTTGCCGCCAGTGCAAAGCCGGAGATGGCCAGACATATGATATCCTTTTTCATTCCTCCCCATTCCAGCATCTTTTCTGTTTTTTCCAGCATTTTGTTTCTCCCTTCATCTTTTCCTGCGGGCCGGACTCCGGCTGATTTCCTCAACCCCCGCCCACATATACCCATATGGGTATATGTATATATTATACCTATGGGGGTATAGGTTGTCAACCGGAATAGTATTAATAAAATCCATAACTTGGTTGACTCGGTTTGATATAAGTGCTATGATGGGCACAGTTCATCACAGGTATTTATATGTTCAAGGAGGTGAAACAATGGACGGCAAACCACGAAGTCGTAAAACTGTATTTAACATCTCATATAACAACATGAACCGGACCGGTTACGCTGGGTGCGGCTGGCCGTCTATTGCATTTTCACAAAGCTAAGACGGACCTGCCGTTTCTTTTGCGCCGCCTCTCGGGGTGGTTTTTTGTTGTTTTATGGGAACTCTATTATGGAAAGGAGTAATCCCAATGATATTTTTCAGAAAAAGAAACATGGAGATCCAACAGAAACAAACTGAAAGCGAGCAGCTTCTGCGCACATTTGCGTTCCTTGATTTAAAGGACCTATACCATCATTTTTCAGTCCCGGAATCGGGCCTGGATTCCCGGCAGGCAGCCCAGCGCCAGGAGACATACGGCAAAAATATGATCACAACAGATCAGAACAATACCACATTCCACCGTCTTCTGACATCTGTTATCAATCCCTTTAATATTGTTTTGCTGATTATTGCAGTCATAACTCTTTTTACAGACGTGGTCTATTCCCAGCACCCGGACTATGTGACCGTGTCCATTATCCTGTCACTGGTAGCAGTGTCAAGCCTGGTGGCATTTATCCAGGGGGAACGATCCAATTCAGCGGCGGAAAAACTTTCAAACATGATCTCCAACAAAGCGGATGTGCTGCGGGATGGGAAACAGGCGGAGATCCCCATGGAGGACATTGTTCCCGGAGATATCGTTCGGCTGTCGGCCGGCGATATGCTCCCGGCTGATATCCGCTTTCTGTGGGCCAAGGATGCCTTTGTGGCCCAGGGTTCCCTTACCGGTGAATCAAATCCCGTGGAAAAATATGCCCGGATTCCTTCCGCCAAAGAGGACGCGCTGACCGACCTTCAGGATATTGGTTTTATGGGGAGTAACATGGTAAGCGGCAGCGCCACAGGTATGGTGCTGGCAACAGGCAATGAGACTTACTTTGGCTCTATGGCAAAATCCCTTTCCGGCGACCGGGCAAAGAACAGCTTTGAACGGGGCGTGGATTCCGTCAGTTCCCTTTTGATCCGCTTAATGCTCGTGATGGTCCCCATCGTCCTGCTGATCAATGGTCTTACCAAGGGGGACTGGGGCGATGCGCTTTTATTTTCCATTACCATTGCAGTGGGTCTGACCCCGGAAATGCTGCCGGTGATCATGACCTCCACCCTGGCCAAGGGGGCGGTCCTCATGTCAAAGCACCAGGTCATCATAAAGACCCTGGGGGCCATTCAGACCTTTGGGGAAATGGATGTGCTCTGCACGGACAAAACCGGTACCCTGACTGAGGACAGGATTATTTTGGAAAAATATATGAATGCGTCCGGGGATGAGGACAACCGGATCCTGCGCCATGCGTTTCTCAACAGCTACTTTCAGACCGGCCTTAAAAACCTCCTTGACCTGGCTGTCATTAACAGGGCCCATGAAAACGGCATTGACCCGATCCTGCAAAATTATTCACGGCTGGACGAGATCCCCTTTGACTTTTCACGGCGCAGGATGAGTGTCCTGTTACAGGATGGACAAGGCAAACAGCAGCTTGTGACAAAAGGCGCAGTGGAGGAGATCCTGTCCATCTGTTCCTATGTGGAGTGGAACGGTGAACTGTCAAACCTGGACCAGGAGATTTTGCAAAAAGTACGGGCCGTATATGAGCGGCACAACAGGGACGGTCTCCGGATGATCGCCGTGGCCCAGAAAAATGACGTTCCCGCCGTGGAATTGCGTGTGGAGGATGAGCGTGATATGGTGCTCATCGGTTTTATAGGATTTCTCGATCCGCCAAAGGAGAGTGCCAAGGCAGCTGTCACCGCACTGTCCAGCCATGGGGTCCGTACCGTAGTCCTCACCGGGGACAGCGAAGGTGTGGCGGTTAAAGTCTGCGGCAAAGTGGGCGTGGACGTGTCACATTATCTCACAGGAAGGGAAGTCGAGGCCATGGACAACGCTGCTTTGTCGGAGGCAGTGGAAAAATGCAGTCTTTTTGCCAAACTGTCCCCCTCCCAAAAAGCACGTGTGGTCCAGGCGATCCAGGCCAATGGCCACACCGTGGGTTACATGGGCGATGGGATCAACGATGCTCCGCCCTTACACCAGGCGGATGTGGGCATTTCCGTGGACACGGCTGTTGACATTGCCAAGGAGACAGCGGATATCATCCTGCTGAAAAAAGACCTGATGGTACTGGAGGAAGGCGTGGTGGCAGGGCGCAGGACCTTTGGAAATATTGTAAAATATATTAAAATGGCTGCCTCAGGCAACTTTGGCAACATCATTTCCGTGATCATTGCCTCCCTTTTCCTCCCCTTCCTGCCCATGCTGCCCGTTCAGATTCTGACCCAGAACCTGCTCTGCGATTTTTCACAGATGGGGATTCCATTTGACCATGTGGACCAGGATTATCTGTTGAAACCCAGAAAATGGGAAACCCGGTCCATCAAATCCTTTATGGCATTCATGGGACCCTTAAGTTCCGTGTTTGATATCCTGTGTTTTGCTGTTATGTGGAAGATCATGGGCGCTGATACAATGCAGCAGGCTCCCCTTTTCCAATGCGGATGGTTTGTGTTTGGAACCGTATCCCAGGTTTTAGTCATCCACATGATCCGAAGCGGTAAAATCCCCTTTGTGCAGAGCCTGGCGGCAAAACCGCTGCTTGTGTCCACCACCATGGTAGCATTTTCAGCATTACTGATCGGCTTCTCACCATTGGCATCCGGGCTGGATATGGCCGCCCTTCCCTTTAGGTTCCTTCCCTGGCTGATCCTCCTTCTTGTGGGTTACTGCGTTTCAACCCAACTGTGCAAACAGCTCTACATCCGGCATTTTGGCGAATGGCTGTGATCAAACCATAAAACAGGATATAAAAACGGCAGGGCTGGTCGGTTTCCAGATCCCTGCCGTTTCGTTTGATCTTACTGTATCCAGACTCCCTGCTCATTTACCGGGTATCCGTCCGGTGTCACGGTGTTCTTTAGCATCATTCCCTGCTTTGCACCGTCCTCCGTGTTAAAATAATACCACTTCCCATCGATTTGATGCCATCCGGTGTACATACTGTCCCATGGATCTGCTGGCGCCCATACCTGACACGGAGTAAATAATAGCAAAAAATCCAAAAAAGGGAGAGACTGTAAAAAGGTCAATCTATTAGATACAAATGTCAGCTGAAATTTTTCCAGAATCCGGCTCCTGTATGAAAACGGCCGAACACAAAGTCCACGGTAAATGCCAGACACTCCCGCACCATGTAATGGGGCAGCAGGATCCCGGAAAAAGGAGCCGCGATCCCGGTGACATCCTCCCCACCGGCAGCCCTTGCCGTCACCACTGCCCGGAACACATGAAAGTTGCTGGTTACAATCCCCACTTTCAGGTCCGTGCTGCCAATGATCTCATAGCTGTTCTTAATATTTTCCACCGTGGTGGTGGAATGTTCTTCTTTTATAATACGCGCCTCACTGATCCCGGATTCTCTCATCAGGCGGGCCATGCATTCCGCCTCGCTGATATCCTCCCCCGGGCCCTGCCCTCCGGACAGCACTGCCTTTGTGTCAGGATTTTCATTAAGGTAACGGATGGCAGTCTCTGTTCTGGACCGCAGGGCCGGGCTTGGCTCCTCCCCATAGACACCGGCTCCCAGAACAATGAGATAATGTAACCCCGGATCTCCCCGGGACACCACGCCGGTGAACACCATGGCCTCCACCACCCCAAAATACAGCAGCACAAAAGCCGCCAAAATACAGGCAGCCCTCCTGGATCTCCTGCCCTTAAACCATGTTCTGCCAGTCTGCGCCATTTTCCTGTCCAAAAATCCCAGGGCCATCAAAGCCACGCCGGCTGCCAGCCAGATCCAGAAAGCGGAAAGCTTAAAACTCCTGAGTATTCCTCCCAGGAGATAATAAAGGATACACAAACCGCCCGCTCCCAGCAGGAGCAGGGATCTCAATCGTATCCCCCCATTTCTTTTGTCTCTCATTTTTACTCCTTTTGTCACATCCATCTGAATGCTGCCTCCATTATATCATCTGGACCAAGGTAATCCCAGAGCGTATTTGTAAAAATGGGATTGCAATTCTTCCTCAGATATGTTAACATATCACATCTTTTCGCATAAAAATAATGTGTGTACTCCTGGAGATTCCGAGAGTACACATGTATCATTAGGAGAAACGTTTATGTATCCAAAAGGAATCATCATTGAATGCTGCTGCGTTTTACTGGGCACCAATCTGGGCAGTGTTATTAAAAACAGAGTACCGGTCTGTATCAAACAGCCCATGAATACCATCTTTGGTATTGCCGCCATTGCCATCGGCGTCACATCCCTGATCAGGCTTGAATCCCTGCCTGCTGTCATCATTGCCTTGATCCTTGGGGCTCTGATCGAGGAGGGGATTGATCTGGACCGCAATGCTGCCGTCCCTGGTGCTGATCTGGCCCTGTTCCTGGCTGTTTGGCCTGATGATGTGATTTCAACAGAAATGTGAAGTTCTTCCAATCACTTCATGGAAGCAGGCTGCAGGCTGCCATGTAGGCATACATGATAAGGGGCATTGACAATGCCGACAGCAGGGTGCTCAGGCATACGATTTTAACCGCATACCCGTAATCCTGAGCTCCCTTTTGGGCATATACCGCCACATTGGATCCCACCGGCGCTATGGCTGACAGCAGCAGGGCCATAGCCATGGCCTGATTATCAGGAAACATGAACCGAAGCACAACAACGGTGATGGCCGGTATCACCATCAGGCGCACCGCGGAACACTTCCATGCATTTTTATCACAAAGTATCTCCCTTATGGGCACATGCCCCAGGTAAACTCCCAGGATGATCATGGCTATGGGTGCATTCAGCCGGGCAATCGCACCCATACTGCTCTGTATCATGCTGGGCACCGGCAGCTGGAGCAGAAATATACACATTCCTGCCGCCAGTGCCGCTACCACCGGGCTCTTTGCCACTTCCTTCAGGGACACCGCCCTCCTGTCTCCTGACAGTATCATCTGCCCATAGGTCCATTGGAGCGCATTTAGGAGCGCAATCATTCCTGCCGCGCAGATCACTGCCTGTTCCCCAAGCGTGGCTGTTATAAGAGGGATTCCCATGAAACCTGCGTTTGAAAAAGCTGCGCCGAAATTGTCCACCGGCTTTTTTTTCAATAACAAATGTGAAACCATCATGGCTGCCGTCAGCACGGCTATGGCTCCGGCAAAGGACTGCTGGATCATCCTTATGTTCTTTGCGGACCGCTCCACACAGAAGGATTGAATGATGACGCAGGGCAGGATCACATACAGCAGCAGATGGGCCATGGATCTGCTTCCTTCCTGGGTTATAAGATTCTTCTTATACATCCACCAGCCGATAGCCATATAGAGAAACATTATGATGATCTGCCGTAGGATAATGGCTGCTGTCTCCATGGGCACCTCACTCCGTCTCTTTCACAAATGCCAGTTCCCGGTTCAGGAAATACGGCCTGTAGAAGGCAACCATGTCACTCATAGGCAGTACCTCCTCCGGCACCTGGATGTGCAGGACATCCTTTATGTAGTTCCTGCGCTCCATGAACACATGATAAAGCTGCGGATACGCCCTTTGCATCTCTGCCCTGAGTTCCCGGTCCGCCAGCACGATCCCGCTTTCACATCCGGCGCCTCCATATCCGGGCTTACCGGGAATGATATCGATCTGGAGCATCATGCCGCTTTTAAGTACTTCCTCTGAATCCTGGTAGATCGGGGATGACATCCACTCCTCATCCCCGGTCAGATGTCCTGGATTCAATGACCAGTTGTACGTTTCCTTTGGAAGCACATTCTGTATCTTCCGGTACAGCTCCCCTCCCGTCATTCCGATCCGTATTGACTCCAGCCACTGTATCACTGCTGCAAAATAAGGTCCTGCCAGCTGTTCCACATAATCCTGCACAGGCTTGGGCAGCTGTTCCCTTTTCTCCACCGCATAGCCTGCCCTGCTGCTCAGTCCTCCCTTATACCCCACGGTCAGGGAAACCTTGTCCCCCGCCTTTACTTTCCTGCTTCCAGGGTACAGGTTTCCATTCTCAAACCGTTCTCCGGCTGCCGCTATGGTGACCACACTGCACCGCTGCCCTGATGCGTTTAAAAAGGTTCCCAACTCCATCTCTGTCATCCCGGTCCGGATGTGCTCCAATGCATCAGCCATACAGTCTCCTGCAAGGGCTGCGCCGAATTCATAGTGGGCAATCTCATTTGCATTGTTGGTGGTCCGCACCCCATGGCTGCCTATGAACAGATGGGACACATTGGCCACCCGGGAACTCCCAACAATGGTTTTCACCGCCTCTGTCAGATAAGCGGGCAGATCCAGCAGCTTACGGTTATCTTCCACACGGCTGGTGAACATTTTCCAGCCAACCATTCCCACCCGCTGTCCGTGCAACAGCCCTGCGTCCGCAAAATATTCATGAATGGGCCTGTCGTCTTCCATGGGCTGGTTGGGAAGTGATAAAAACGGCACATGTATAAGGCCGGCCGGTATCCGGCTGTATCGGACCATTTTTGTGTTTTCATTTCCCAGCATCAGGAAAGCGGTCCTGTCCCTGTGAAGTACCAGTATCCCCTCCTCAAAGCGGGGAAGAAACCCGGTCAGGTATTCAAAGTTGGAACCGTGCTCAAGGTCGCCATAGATCACCAGAACATCCAGGTTTTCCTGGTCCATTTTCCCTATCACCCGGTTCAGGCGTTCATCCATGGTGGCATCCGTCAATGCCACCGGTATCCGTTTCCCCCTTTTTGGCGGTTTCTCGACTCCTGTCAAACAATATCTTGTCATATGTCCAAACTCCCCTTATAAAATATCAGAATATTTTTCCAACTAAAGTCAGGATCCCATGGATGATGATGCTTACCACATTGTAATCCACTGCCGGGAAAGCTGACTGCGCCACCCCCATGCCTGCCAGGACCGGATACATCACAAGAGGCAGGAATGACAGTAATAATCCTGTCACAAAAGAACCTGCAATCGCCCCTCTCCATCCGCCTGTGGAATTGCCGAACACCCCCGCAGTCCCTCCCAGGAAAAAGCAGACATTGGCAGCCGGGATAAATACTACCGGCGCATTGGTGCTGGCCATGACAAAGGCTGCCATCAGGCTGGCAATGTATGCGGAAAGGAAACCCAGCATGACCGAGGTGGGCGCATAGGGAAATAAGGTGGGGCAGTCCAGAGCCGGCCTTGCATTGGGAATGATCTTTTCGGATATAGAGATAAATGCCGCTGTGATCTCTGCCAGAAACATCCTGACTCCGTACATAAGGACGTTCATACCTGCGGTAAATGTAACAGCCTGGATAAAAGGCCATACGATCCAGTGAACGGAGCCAGCCATCTCCTGGGTGGTCTGCTGTCCGGCCGCAAATGAGGCAATGTAGAACAGGATCAACATGATCACAGACATTCCAAGGGTAAAATCCTTAAAAAAAGATAACCATCCAGGAAGTTTCAGATCCTCTGTGGACTCATTCTCATATTTTGAAAAAAGCTTCCCGATGTAACCTGACAATGCGTAGGCACACATACTGAAATGACCAATGGCCATATCGTTGGATCCTGTAATTTTCCGCACAAACGGCTGGCAAAGTTCCGGCAAAAAGGCGGAAGCAAAACCAATGGAAATACCTCCCACAAGGATTGCAGCCGTATCACTGTATCCGTGGGATTTGATGACCAGGGCAAGCATCGCGCCGAACATAAATTGGATGCTGGTGAGAAATACTATGTTTTTGAACCTGGTAAACCTTGCAAATAGCAGGTTTGCCACAAAAGCCACTATGAAGGTTACGGACACCACATACCCATAGTTTTCCTTGGCAAGGGCCACCGCCGCCTCCGACATTGCCACCACCCCATTGATGTGGAATCCCACCTGAAACAGCGTGTTAAAGCTTTTGAGAACTCCTGTAATGGCGCTGCCTCCAAGGTTAAAGATCAAAAATCCGATCACTGTTTTTAAGGTTCCCTCAAACACCTTGGTCAAGGGCTTTTTCTGGAGCATCAGGCCTGCAAAAGCCACCACTCCAAGTATGATGGACGGTTCACTTAATATACTGATTACTACATTCATGGTTTTCCCCCTTCTCTTTACCCCTTTTACTTATCTTCTTTTGCTTTCAGGAACATCTGCATTTCTTTGAGAAGATTTGCCTTGTCCACTATGTTCTGGATCCCCACAATATACCGTTTCGGGTACTCGGCCTTTAACTCAGCCGCCACATCCGACAGCGTAAAAATCCCGTCTCCGTCAAATCCCGGCACCCCGTCAAGGTTCGTGTGTTCAATCTCAATGGGCAGCCCGTACTCTTCTATGACCTGATTCATTTTGATCTTTAAGATCAGGCTTGATCCCACTCCTGCCCTGCAGGCCACTAAAATCCGATACATGTTCTTCCTCCTTACTGATTAAAAAAATCGCATACCATACTGCTGTCCTCTGCCTGATCCAGCACTTCCAGGAATTCTTTCCTGCCCAAAAGTTCCGCGATCCTTGAGATGTTGTGCAGATGTTCTTCCCCATCCGCAGACGATAAGAAAATGATATATTTGACCGGGTCGTTTTTATGTCCGAAACATACCGGATCTTTTAATGTGGTCAAAGAAACCGCATTTTCCAGCGCCCCGTATTCCGGTTTTGCATGGGGCAGAGCAACGTGTTTCATAATGATAAAATAAGGTCCCTCCTCTCTGGTCACCCTGACGATCTCGTCCACATACGCCTGCGTCACCTTATGTCTGCCAACCAGGGGACGGGCTGACTTTCTTATGGCATCCTCCCAGTCGGCCGCTTCAATATTCAGTTGAACTTCATCTCTTTCCAATGGTTTATGTGTCATGCTGCTGCTCCTTTCATGAGTCCAATATACGTTCTCCTGATAAAAAGTTCAATCTCCATTCATGACAGTTTTTGTCTGGTAGCCGCACAAAAATTGTCCTAATCAGTACCCCCGGCAACAGTGGTCATCTTTTATAATAAAGAAAAAAGCAAAGGAGGTTTTTATATGGCGTTTAAAGAAATATGTGCAGCCGGATCCAGCTATGAGATGGGGCTGGCACATGGAAGCAAGGCAAAGGATATGGTTGCCGGTACGATTGATTACTACAGGCAAAAATTTGAACCGATCTGGAACTGCTCCTGGGCTGAGATCAAAGAATTTTCCAATCAGTATTATGACCTGATCCAGGCGGACTTTCCCCAATATATAGAGGAGATGAGGGGCATCTGCCATGGCTCCGGCCAGCAGTTTGATGACATTCTGGCAATCAACTGCCATTATGAGATCGCACGAAAAGGGGGACTGACGGAGCACAGCTGCAGTGTGATCGGGGTGGAGTCCGGCCGCAGCGCGGACGGCCGTACTTATATGGCGGAGAACTGGGATTACGGAGTTTTCCAGAAACATAACACCATTATACTAAAGCTCACTCTTCCAGATGATACCAGGATTTGTATGGTGACAGAAGCGGGAATTATTGGTAGAATGGGTTTTAACAGCAGCGGGATCGGATATTGCGGAAACACCCTGAAAAATGACCACGTGGGCCTAAAACTGCCCCTCCATCTGATGAAACGCCTGATCCTTGAACAGCACACCCTGGAGGATGTACGCAGAATGGTACACACCTTTGGAACGGGAAGCTCCTTTAACATACTGGCCGGTTCAAGCAGGGATGGAATATGCGATTTTGAAGTTGACAGCCGTCAGGCCACGGAACTTTTGCCCGCAAACGGTCTGATGCTCCACACCAATCATTTTCTTGCATCCGGCCTGAATACTGACAGGGAATATATAAAATACCTGAAAAATGAATCGGTCCTCAGATATGATTCACTGAAACAATCCCTGGAACATTTGGAAAGGATCAGCTTTCAGGACATCAAAAAAGCACTGGTACAGCACGGCAATCATCCCCAGGGAGTATGCACCCATGCCGACCAGGCACTGCCTGTAAGAAAGCAGTGGGCAACCATCTGTTCATTGGTCATGGATCTGACAGAACAGACCATGTATATATGTGAAGGAAATCCCTGCGGACATACCTACCTTGAAACAAAATTACCGTAAACATTTCACCCATGGCAGTCTCACTTGGAGGGAAAGATGAATAAAAACACGCTGTCCATCATTGAAAAGATAATCATAAACAGGGTATTAACCGTTCCCCAGCTTATGGGGGAAACCTCATTTACAAAAAGACAGATCGAATACCAGCTGGAATCCATCAACACCGTCCTGGCAGATTCCTACGGCGTGCCAAAGGACAGGCTCTTACAGGCCAGTCAGCCGGTATCCCCAGAGACGTTGGATTTGTTGGAAAAGATATTTCTAAACCAGATCCGGCATTATAATTTCGATCATGAAGAGCGGCAGTATTATATCTTCCTGGCGATCCTGTGCAACCAGGATTATCTCACCATCTTTCATCTCACAGATGAACTGTCAGTGAGCAAGACCACCATCCAGGCGGATATGAAAGACTTACGGAAGAATCTGGAATTCTACGAAATACGCATAGACAGTGACCGCGTATACGGATATACACTGTCCGGTTCCCCCTCCTCCTGCCTGAGTTTTCTGGTGAACGGAATCACCGGTGTCCATGGTCCCGTAATGGAACATTTTTTCAAAAAACACTCTATCCATGTGACAGACCATTACATAGGGACGATCCGCCGGATCGCAGGTACCTGCGGCATTTCCTTTGTTGAGAGCAGATTAAGGGAGTTTGTTTACATCCTGGTCATCCTTTCTGTCAGCAGGCAGTTTCCAAGCGGGAACCCCTTTGAACTTCCTGACTTTGTTTCCGAAAAAATGCCCCAGCTGAATGAATATAAATTTGCTGAGACGTTGCTGAAAGAACTGGGGCTTGATCTGGAGGAGGATAAAATAGAATATATCAGCGCATGGCTCATCGGCATCTCGGTATCGGACATTGAGAATGAGACACCGGACAAGTCCTATCTGGTGGAACTGCTGCGTCAGATGCTGATCCGCTTCCAGGCCTTAAGCGGTCTGCAGTATTCTGACCACAACAAGGCTTTGGCACAGCTCTATTCCCATTTCAGGCCTGCTTTTTACAGGAATCTGTATCATTTGCCCGTGTCCAATCCTTTAACCCGGCAGATCCTGGAGCAGTATGCCGCCACCGCCACCCTGGTCAGGGAGACTATTAAGCCTTTAAACTATATCCTGTACTCCCCTTTTGCAGAGGACGAACTGGCCTATCTCACCGTCCATTTTGCAAGCTTTACCACGCAGAAAACCTATGGCAGCCCATACAGAAAACAAGGTGCCATAGTCTGTAACGCGGGTACCGGCTTTTCCGCCCTGCTGAAAAAACAGCTGGCCGGCTTGTTTCCTGAATTTGACTTTTTCTCCACCGGTTATGACGGACTCCGCCGAGAACTTCTCACCCAGACATGCCATGCTGTTTTTACAACTTCATTGGATTTTCAGCTGGAGGGCCTTGGTATCCCTGTATTCTATGTGCCGTCCATTCTGAACAGCCAGGACAAATACCGTTTGTCCCAAAAGGTGTATCAAACATTTGAATCATTTGCCGATCCACTTCCTTCCGTACATGATCTGATCACCATTATTCATAAACATGCACAGATCCTATCCGAGGGAAAACTCAGAGGAGACCTGATCAGCTACTTTTCACAAAAAAACGGCCGGTCCTCTCCCTCCCGGCCGCTGTCCCTGTCGGACATGATCCGCCCTGCCCTGATCCAGACCAGGGCAGCTGCCCGGACAGCCGAAGAGGCCGTGCTTTTGTCAGCACAGCCTCTTCTCACCTGTAACTATATTACCCAAAACTATGTGGATTCTGTTATTGATACCTTTAAGAGCAGCCTGCACCACACCGTGATCATGAAATCAGTTGCCCTGCCCCACGCAGCGCCTGACCGGGGTGTTCTAAAACCAGGAATATCCGTCACCGTCCTGGAACATCCTGTCATATTCAACGTGGAGAACTACGATCCCATCAGATACATTTTCTGTTTAAGCGCTGTTGATTATGAATCCCATCTATCAGCCATGGCCAGTCTGGTGGAATTTCTGGAGGACAAACAGTTTTATGAGATCCTGAACACCCAGAGCTGCTCCAATATATTCAACTATTTAATGGTGTACGGCTCCCGTTCTTCATGAAGTCTTTCATCCAGTAAAAGCTTTTTTTAGGATACCGTTTCAGGCTTCCCTTTCCTTTGTCGTCCATGTCCACGTAAACCCATCCGTACCGTTTCTTCATCTCTCCCGTGGACAGGCTTACCAGGTCGATGCCGCCCCACATGGTATAGCCCAGAACCGGTATCCCATCCAGCTCAACCGCATCCTTAATAGCCTTAAAATGGTCCTTCAGGTAATTGATCCTGTAATCATCTTCCACCCAGAAATCCTCATCCGGTTCATCTGCCATGCCCAGTCCATTTTCCACGATAAAAAGCGGCAGCTGATAGCGGTCCCAGAACTCATTGAGCACATAGCGAAGCCCCAGGGGATCGATGGTCCAGCCCCACGGTGTGGCCTCCAGATAGGGGTTGGGATCAAAGGAGAGCACATTCATCTTAAGCTCACTGTCCGCCGTACAGGTGGTGGAACGGTACATGCTGAAACTGATGTAATCAATGGTCCCCTGGCTCAGGATCTCTTTATCCCCTGGCTCAATGACCAGCTCTACTCCGTTATCCTTAAAAAAATCCGCCTGCCAGACAGGGTATTCCCCCCGAGCCATGACATCGATATAAAACAGGGTACGGCGGCGTATGGTCATCTGTGCAAACACATCCTGGGGCCTGCAGGTCCTGGCATAGACCGGGCTGGCGGCATACATGGCGCCAAACAGCGCGCCGGGCATCATCTCATGTCCCAGCTTAACAGCCAGTGCAGATGCCACAAACATATGATGGGCACACTGATAGGTGGCTGCCATGGTACAGTCCGTGGTTCCCAGATGGCTGTAACCATTGAGGATATTGACTTCATTAAAGGTGAGCCAGTATTTCACCCTTCCGCCCAGCCGCTCAAACAGTGCCCTGCAAAGCTTCACATAGCAGTCAATGGTTACACGGCTCATCCAGCCCTGGTAATGCTCCGCCAGATAGGCCGGAAGCTCGTCATGGCATATTGTGATAAGGGGTTGGATGTCGTACTTTAAACATTCGTCCACCACCGCCTCATAAAAATCCAGCCCTTTTTTATTGGGCTTCTCCTCCATGCCGGTGGGGAAAATGCGGGTCCAGCAGATAGAAAACCGCATACAGTTAAGCCCCATGCCTGCAAGATACCTGATATCCTCTTTATAATGATGGTAAAAATCCACGGCCTGGTGGCTGGGATAATACTTTCCCTCCCGGAAATCCCCCACCGCGCCCTTTGGCATGCTGGTCCTTGCAGGAGTCTCCCCCCTGGTCCCGTCCGGCAGCCGGTAGGTCATCATGCGCGGCGCATCCACACTGCCGTCCGTCACAAAATCCTGGGTGATCACACCCCTGCCGTCCTCTCCAAAACCGCCCTCATACTGGAAATCAGCAGAGGCGCTGCCCCAGAGCAAATCTTCTGGAAATCTCATAAAACCTCCTTATAAATGTAGTGTACTCTCGGAATCTCCCGGTACTCAGATTTCTGAGATGATTTTTTATCAGTTGTGCACCAATTTATGAGGCGTACACGGTGTGTACGTTGAGTAAATTGGTGTGCGACTGGCGGAAAATCAGCCGCAAAGATGGGTGCCGAGGAGACTTCGAGAGTGCACTGTATTGTTTTAAGCCTTGTCCTTATGGATCTCCCTGTAAAGGATCTTATACAGTTCTATGATCTCCCTGGTAAGGCTGCACTGGGTCATGGCTGCCATCATGGTGTCCTGTGCATGGTTAAAAATAAAGGAATTCTCATACCTGGTTCCCGCCGCCTCATTTTGGATCACCTCTGTCTGGGCATCGTGGGCTTTTTGGAGCTGTGCAAATGCCTGCTCCATCAATTCCTCGGCCCCGGTAAAATCAAAGGCGTGAAGCTTTTTCAGCGCCTGTTCCGCCGCAATTTTGGCATCCCCTGCGTCAATTACCACCCTCATGGCAACCTGGGCAAGTTCAGGAAGCCCCTCTTCCTCTTCATACTGTTTGACTGTGTTTTCCTGTTCGTTCACTTTGTTTCTCCTCCTATGCGGCTGCCGCCTCTTTCTCAATCTCTTCTTTTTCATAAACCTTAAAGAATGGATACCAAATAACCAGATAAACAACCAATAAGACAACAAACCAAAGCAGACCTCTCATATCCTGTGTCACGATCACTGTTGAGATAGGTGCAGGTATCTGGCTTACCTGCAGGGACATGGCCGGTATCTTAAGGAATCCCAGACTCATGGCAGCCCACACCATAACCGGTCCCAAAAGTGCGTTGATCCACATGGGAACCATGAGCATTGGATTAAATACCACCGGGGTTCCGTACATCAGCGGTTCGCTGATATTAAAGATGGAGGGACCGATACAGATGCGTCCCATGGTTTTAAGCCTCTTGGACTTGGACCTGCACATCAGCAGGTTGAGGGGAAGGGGGGCTCCCTGTCCGCCCATTGTGATCAGTCCTATGGCAAACATGGTCTCATAAGTGACAATGTACTCCGGGTTCTGCCCGGCTGCCACGGCCGCGATATTGGCCGCAAGAGCGGTTGCAAACACCGGGTTTCTGATTGCTCCCCATACCCAGGGAGAGATGCCAAGGCTGAAAAAGAACACCTGTACAAAGGAAAGTGTCAGCATGCCGGGCAGGCTTAAAAGGAAATTCTGAATGGGCATAAATGCATTGATAATGACCTGGTAAATGTCAATTCCCGCCTTAAATACCAGTACGGCTGATATGGCGACTGATGCAAGAATGGGGAAAATATTGTTGAACCACTCGGAGACAAAGTCCGGAAGGGTGTCGTTATTTTCAAGGAAATGCAGCTTGGAATACATATGGTAGATAAATCCCACCATAATGCCCGCCACGATCGCCACAAACATGGCCGCCGGACCAAACCGCGCATAGGTGAACATGATTGTTGCTCCGGTCTCATCATAAGAAGGCACGATAAAAACCATAAATACCAGTATAGCGGTAAGCCCTGCATTGACCAGATATTTCTGGAGGTCCAGTTTTTCCATGAGCTGCGCTGCCACAACAAAGGCAACGATCAATGCCAGAAACCGGAAGGTATAGTTGATGATCACATCAAAGTTGGGCAGTGCCGGAATAAATGCCCGGAATACATTGTATATGTAGATGACCGAGCCTGTCAGGATAAAGGGAAGTATTTTCTGCATGGCACTTGATACAGCCGCAATATACGGAAGCGAAAAAACCTTTTTGGTGGCAGGAGCAAGGACACAGCTCAGCCAGTCCATGAATTTATTCATCCCCGGTTCCCCCCTTCCCTGATGCAGCCATGTCCTGAGCCAGCTCCACCAGACGTTTTCCGTCAATCTGGCCGTATATATCCTGTGGGATTACTCCCACCGAAATCTCATAGGAAGCGCACATGTTCTTAAAATTCTCAAGCTGATTTGCATAATGAGGTCCTAACAGCAGCACATCAATTTTACCAAGGTACCCATTTACCTGGCTTTCACTTCTTGCTTCAACCGTCATACTGATCCCGTTTTTCTTGGCATACTTTCTCCCCTGCTGTGCCAGAAGTCCGCTGGAAAATCCCGCTCCGCAGCAAAGCAATACACGTAATTCACTCATACTATAAAGCTCCTTTCTATCCTACAATACTCCCAATATTTCGTTCAAACCGCAATTGCAATTTTAGATTAATCTGCTGTGATTATAGTATAATGTCTTCTCACAATTCAACCAGATATTTTCATCCCGCAGTGAAAATTTTTGGTTGAAGCCCTGTATCTACAATGATATCATAACATCAGACAACAGATGAAAGGAGACTGAACCTATGCAGGAAAAACAGATTTCCATGATCAGGATGATTTCCAAAAGTTCCAAGCCGGTTCCCTGTAAACAGCTGGCTTCCTGTCTTAATATATCCACACGCACTGTTATCAACTATATGAATGATATTAACGGCATGTACCCGGAACCGGTCATCATTTCCACCCCAAACGGCTATGTCATTGACCGTACCAGGACGGCCGGCCTTTTAGACCAGGTCAACTCCATACCGGACGGGTACAGGGAACGTTCCTTCTATATCTGTAAGCAGCTTTTGCTTGGAAGCGTAAAGGAGCTGGATGCATTTGAACTAAGTGATGAGATGTGTATAAGCTACTCTCTCTTAAAAAATGACTTGCAGAAAATGAACCAGTCCTATGCCTACCTGAATGTAAAATTCGTCATTAAAAACAACAATGTGTCCGTATCAGGAACAGAGAAGGATAAGCGCAAGCTTATGAACCATATGCTTACCCAGTCCCAGGAAGCCAATCTCCTGGACATCGCCACATTAAAACAGTTTTTTCCCCAGGACGTGGTTGACACCATACAGATCATTCTGGATGAGGTGTATCAGAAAACAGGCTATTACCTCAATGATTTCTCAAAGATCAATATGCTTTTGCATGTCCTGATCATGGTCGTCCGGGTGATCAACGGCAATACCATCCATATGGACGGCGGCCAGGATTTAAAGATTGATGAGACATCAGATGGGGATTACAATCTGGCAGATATGCTATGTGATGAATTACAGAAACGGTTCTCCATTGAGATCAGCCCTGCGGACAAGCTCCAGCTTTACTTTTTGATCAAATCCAATTCAACGGTGCTGGAAGCAAAAACAGAGGAATCCCTGGCCGAATATGTGGGCAGCCAGCTGCTGGATCACATCAGGGAGATTGTGTCCGGCACGGAGCGCCGGTTCTGTATACGACTTGACAGCAGCGAGTTTTTTGTGCGCTTTGCCCTGCATGTGAACTGTATGCGGGTGAGAAGCCTTAACCACATTCAGATCGTGAATCCGCTTAAGACTTCCCTTCGCAGTTCCTCACCCTTTCTGTATGATATTGCCATCTACATGGTTCAGCAGCTGCGGGCAAAAAACATTATCAGCAGCAGTATTTCAGAGGATGAGATCTCTTTTATTGTGCTTCACATTGGTGCGGAGATCGAAAGGCAGAATGTGACGGACAGCACCATCAGCTGCGTGCTCATGATTCCGGAATATCTGAACATGGGACAGACCATTGCACGAAAGATCATGCGCCGCTTCAGCGACCAGATAACCATCAAGCAGACCATCACCCTGGAGGAACCAAAGCCGGATGCTTCCTGCGATCTGGCCATCTCTGTTATTGACAAGAATAATACCTCCGGCGGCCAGTGCGTCTATATAAGCCCGTTTTTGACTTCTGCCGATTACGCCGGGATCAGCAATGCCATTGATAAGGTCCAGATCCAAAAGTCCCTGGAATATCTGCACAGGAATTTTGATTTTTATTTTTCATCCGGCAACTTTATCATTGACCGATCCAGAAGGATGGAGCGTGATGCAGCCATTGACAAGCTGTGCAATCTTCTCATTGACAACCAGTTTGTTACCAGGGAGTACAGGGACAATGTCTTAAAACGTGAAAATGCAGCTTCAACCGCTTATTTTGATTTTGCCATTCCTCACTCCGTCTGCATGGAGGCCACGATCAATACCATCGGCGTCCTGGTTGCGCCGGGCGGGATCCAGTGGAATGAGCACCTGGTTTATGTTGTATTTATGATGGCCATTTCCCCTGATTCATTAAATGACTTTCAGACACTGTACCGCATCCTTGCCCAAATACTGACCGATACCAGCATTATAACATCCATAAGGGACTGCGAATCCTTTGGGGCCTTTAAAAAACTGCTCCTCAACCCGGGATTCTATTAAACACATATAAGGAGGCACTTTAAATGGCTGTTTACTATTACCCCAGCTGTAAATTCACTGCATTTTCACCGGAAACCAGCAACCGGATCTGCGCCTATCTGGACAGGAGGTTCGGCATGACCATACAGGGCTGCTGCCGCCCGTCCCACTCCCTTATGACAGAGGACGACACTGCCGTATGTGTGTGCAATACCTGCGCCGCGATCTGCTCAGAGGATTCCAAAGCCCATGTAAAATCCCTGTGGGAAGTTTTACAGGATGACCGGGAATTTCCCTTTCCGGATCTTCACCGCGAGGCCATGACCCTGCAGGACTGCTGGCGCTGCTATGACCGCAGGGCTGAACAGGACGCTGTGCGCAGGATCCTGCACAGAATGAATGTTTCTGTGGTTGAACTGGAAGAAAATTATGAAAGGACACGGTTCTGCGGAACCAGCCTGCATCAGCCCCTGGTCCGGGCCAATGCTGATTTTGCTCCCAGACGCTTTGTGAAAGAAGCCCAGGGCATGTTCATCCCAAAAGCAGAGGAGGAACAAAAAGCCCTGATGCGGGAACACTGCAGCAACATACACACCGACAAAGTGGTATGTTACTGCGTCCCATGCACCAAGGGAATCCGGGCAGGCGGCAAGCAGGGGATCCATCTGCTGGACCTGTTGTTTGAAAATGTGTAACTTCAGTAGACAAGGGCACACACGCCCCTGATTCGCTGAGGATAACCGCATCATATAGAAATGAAAGCGAGGAAAACTATGAAACACACTTATTACAAATCCACTACTTCTTCATCCCCCTTAAGCGCTGCTGTAAAAGCAGGAGAAACCCTGTATCTTTCCGGTCAACTGGGAATCTCTCCTGAGACCGGAAAAATAGTAAGCCATGATGCCGGTGAACAGACTGTTCAGGTGTTAAAGAATATGGAAGACGTGTTGACACAGGCCGGGTATTCCTTTGAAGATGTGGTTAAAACCATGATCTTTGTGGCTGACAGAGGAGATATGCCGGCTGTCAACAATGCCTACTCCTCTGTCTGGGGCGAGGACAAGCCAGCCAGATCCGCTGTCCAGGTGGTCTTCCCCAATCCGGCAGTGAAAGTGGAGATCGAGGCCATCGCAGTGAAGCAGACGGCTGATTAAATAAATGGAGGGCCTAAAATGAAACCCAAACGGATTGCCCTGGTGGGCTGCGGAGGCCTGGGACATGAGATCGCCGCCGGTATTAAAGCCGGACAGGCCGGAAACTACACGCTCTGCGGAATCTACACGGACCAGCCAAAGCTGACAGCCGCATGCTCAGAGACATTCGGCTGTGCCGCTTACCTTACCAGTGAAATGATGTTTCTTGACAAACCTGATCTCATGATCGAAGCAGCCGGAGCCGCTGCACTGAAAGAGCTTTTAGAACCAGCGGTCATAAACCAGGTGGATGTGATTCCCCTCTCTGTGGGAGTGTTTTCCCATCGGGCGTATATGGATCATATCCGCCAAATGGCCGAAACACATGAGACCCATGTATACCTGCCCTCAGGAGCTGTGGGTGGATTTGATCTCATGGAAGCAGCTGCCCTGGACCGGGAATTATCCGTATCCATACACACGGAAAAACCTCCCCAGGCGCTGGCGGACGCTCCCTGTCTAGCGGGCCGCATCCTCCCTGACCACGAAACCCAGCTGGTCTTTTCCGGCAATGCAGTTGAGGCAATTGAGGTATTTCCACAAAATGTAAATGTTGCAGTAGCGATAGGTCTTGCCACTGTGGGTGCCGACAATCTTTCCGTAACCGTTGCCGCCAACCCCGATCTTCACTCCAACAGGCATACCATTGACCTTAAGGGGGAATTTGGCCATGCAAGGATCCAGATATCCGCCGCCCCCTCTTCCAATGTCCACTCCAGTAAGCTGGCTGCCCATAGCGTCATAAGTCTTTTAAAGCGGCTGGACTCCTGGATTTGCTTTATGTGATCTGTTTTAAATGATCTGTTTTAATGGAAAGGTAAATCCGAAATGAAACAATTTTCCTATACGATCAAAGCAGCCCATGGGATCCATGCCATCCCTGCCGCGCTTCTGGCTCAGGAAGCCAACAAATATGACAGTTTTATATCCATCATAAAAAGCTCCATAGTAACAGATATGGCCAGACCCGTCAAGGTCATGGCCATGTCGATCAAACAGGGGGATACTGTCACTATTAATATTGAGGGGGAGGATGAGGATCTGGCCGCCATGGAACTGGAGGCTTTTTTCCGCCGATGGCTGTAGTGTATCCTCCCTCTGCCTAAGGCGCTGCCTCATCTTTATTGTTCATCTCTGACCGCTTAGGCCCCTAGTCTTTTGCATGGGCAATCTTTATCCCACTTTGGTTCGATCCACTGTCATGGAGGATCATCCCTCACAGGCCCCCGGCATCATTCCGACCATTCCGATCCTTCCAGTCCTTTCAGTTCTTCCAGTTCTTCCAGCCCTTAAAGCCCTTCCCGCACTGCGGCAACTGCTTTCACAAGGTTTTTAAGGCTGGGGGTGGTTTCTTCCTCTCCCCTGGTACACGCCCGGTCCCACCTGGGTCCTGAATCCGCATGCCTTCAGGTCATCCAGGATCGCCAGGTCTGACCTGGATGCCTCAAAGGTGATCACATCCCCATTCCATATCATCAATATCCTTTATGATATCCCCAAATTCACTGTAGCACATATGGGTATGTATCTGTGTTTCCGGCTTCACCCCACTGTGTACCAGCCTGAATGCCTTAATGGCCCAATCCAGATAATCCTCATGCCAGTCCCGGCGCCGCAGGGGGAGTTTTTCCCTCAATGCCGCCTCATCAATCTGAATGATCCTGATTCCATTGGATTCCAGATCCAAAACTTCGTCACATATGGCCAGTCCGATCTGGAAGGCACAGTCACGCAGGGATATATCCTCCCGTGGAAAAGAACAGTTCAGGATCGTGACCGGACCAGTCAGCATTCCCTTAACCGGCTTCAATGTAAGACTTTGGCATAGGTGGAATATTCAACTGTCATAGGGCGGCTGCGGGAAATGTCCCCCCAGACGATCGGCGGTTTCACGCATCTTGTTCCATAGGACTGTACCCATGCCTTTTCCGTGAACAGAAAACCATCCAGGCATTCCCCAAAATATTCCACCATGTCATTCCGCTCATATTCGCCGTGTACCAGCACATCCAGGCCAATGTCCTCCTGCAGCCTGATGCATTCCTTAATCTTTTCACGATTAAATTCCTTATATTGGGCTTCGCTGATCTGCCCCTTCTTATACGCGGCGCGGTTTGCCCTCACATCCTTTGTCTGAGGAAAGGACCCGATGGTGGTGGTGGGAAGGAGCAAAAAACCAAACTCATGCTTCTGTTGCTTTTCCCTTTCATCAAACACCGGGACGCGCTGAAAATCCGCCGGTCCCAGCTGTCCTATCCTGCTCCGTACCGCCGGATTGCCGCAGATCCTCTCATCTGTGAACAGATTGGCGTTTTCCTGGAAGGCCGGATGGTTCAGCGGCTGATCCCATGAAAGGACTTCCTTCAGTTCTGAAAGTTCCCGCAGCTTTTCCTCTGCAAAAGCAAAATGCTCTTTTATATCCTCCTCCATCTTTGTCTCATACCTCAGTACATGGCACATGCAAAAGGGAACAGGAAGTGCCAAGAACCACATAACCTGCCTTTCTTTTTATCCGTTCCAGGGGGACTAAGGTTTTTCCGTAATTGTTTTTCCAGATATATGTCTGCAGAAAAACCTTCAGATCCGTCTTCTGATCTAAGATACCGCTGTACAGTTCTTTAAAAAGCCGGATATCCTCCCCTGTCATATCCTTTACCAGTGCAGGTTCATCAAACTGGATCCACTCCGCATTCTCAGCCGTGAACCGTTCCGTTATCTCCCTGTACGCCTTGATGACATGGGTTTTAACATCCTCTGCCCTGCATGTTCCAGTAAACCGTGACAGCTTTAACAGGGTGTAGGCACCTGTGATCACTGGTTTTGTCTCTATTCCCAATTCCCTGGCTTCTGAAAATTCATCAAACGGTTTTGTTCCTTTTAAGGCTATGCAACAGGAATCCTCAATTTCCGGCGCCATATAATGGTAGTTAGTGTTGAACCATTTTTTCATGGCTAATGCCTTCACATCACCGGCTTCCCCCTGGTATTCCCTGGCCATGGCAAAATATGTATCCAGGGAAGACAGGTTCAGGTTAAGATAGAGCTCCGGTACGATCCCCAGCAGATGGGCAGTATCTAAAAGCCCGTCATAAAAGGAAAAGTCATTGCTGGGGATCAAATCAATACCTGACTGTTTCTGAATTTCCCAATTGTGCCTGCGCAGCGCCCTGGCAGCGCCCTGGCAGTGTCCTCCAATTCCCCATAGGATACCTCTTTCCTAAAATACCGTTCACAGGCGAACTTAAGTTCCCTCAGTTCTCCGATCCTTGGATATCCGATCACTGATATATCCATACTATATCCTTCCTTTCCGCTTACTGTTATGGTGATGATCCGGCCTGCAATTTCCATGGCCGGTTTCTAAAATAATAACATACGCTGAAAAAGGCATAATCTTTATATAATATGGGTCCCCATAGTTTAAAACTATAGCAGTTCCTTTTTTCCCTCTTCCCGTTTCAGGGCATCAATGTGGTCCATTGCCTTCCGGATATTTCCATAAGGATCCCCCTTAGCCGGATCAAAATCCATATTATACCGTCCCCTGTGTCCTCCGGTTCTCTTTCCGGCAGCCTTGTCCCTCTCGTCTTCCATCCTTCCTTATCTCTCCTTTTCCCTGTCATAAGCCTGTATATAGACGAAATTGTCGTTTTTCCGCTCCATCCTGTATTCAGGATCCAGAATCGCTTCAATGAACTCCCGTCCCCCTGATTCCACTGCCACCACTTTCATCCCCAGTTCCCGCTCCACATCCTCCACGGTCAGATCATCCAGGAAGACCTGTTCCCCCATGCGCAGCATATTGGATGGGATCTGCAGTACATTTCCCAGATTCTCCCCCCTGTCCTTTCGTTCTTTCAGCTGCTTAACCAGATCCTGCCCTGTGATCAGGCCGGACACCGTGATGGTTTCCCCAAAGAAATCATTGCGGATAAAAAAAACATGGATAGTGAGCATGGGAAATACCTCCATGAGCCGGGCTGCAAAATCACATATGGTAGGGTATGTCAGCTTTCCGGTTGCGATTGTCAGGGTGCGGTTTACCGTCCCTTTCAGGGTGCTGTATTCCGGGCCGCCTGTAACGTCATTTAACGCCTCCCGGAACTCATTGATGAACAAACGCATCATACCAACGCCGTTCTCCAGCTGGATATAACCATCATACCGTTCTTCTTCGGGGAAATCCCTTCCCGCAGTTATATACCACTCATCGCTGGCATGGATAAAATGAAGTCCGTACTGATGGTAGTATCCTTCCTGGAAGCTTTCTATCAGATCAATGATCTCCCCTGCCTCCTCCTTGGTGTACAGCCCAATGGGAAACAGTCCCTCCCTGTATTTGGTGATTCCTGCCGGAACCACGGAAACGCTTCTTAAAAACGGAAGGTATTCGGCCAGGTCGCGGATGGAGCGTTCCAGCTCCGGTCCGTCATTTACGCCCTTGCAGCACACGATCTGCCCGTTCATTTCCACATGGCCATCGTACAGCATTTTCATATATTTCAGCTTTTCCCCGGCAAAACGGTTATGAAGCATCTTACATCTGAGATCCGGATTTGTTGTCTGGATTGAAATATTAATGGGAGCCAGCTGCATCCGTACGATCCGCTCTATGTCTTTTTCCTTCATGTTGGTCAGGGTAATGTAATTGCCCTGCAGGAAAGACAGGCGGGAATCATCATCCTTGAAATACAGCGTCTCCCTCATTCCGGGCGGCATCTGGTCAATGAAGCAGAAGATACATTGATTGCTGCAGGAACGGTAATCACTCATCAGGCCATTCTCAAACTCCACGCCCAGGTCATCATCGTATTCCTTATCGATCTCCAACAGCCACTCCTCGCCGTCCGGTTTTCTGATGACCACCTCAACATATTCATCCTTGATCATGTACCTGTAGTCGAATACGTCCTCTATCTCCTCATCATTGATTGAAAGCAATATATCTCCCGGTTCAATCTCCATCTCCTCTGCGATTGAATCAGGATACACTTCCTTTATTATATGTCCGCTTTTCTTTTTCATCCAATTGTACTCCCTGTTCCAGCTGACGCCATTCCTTTATGTTCGTATCAGAATATAACAAAGTTGTCTCCCTATGTCAAGGGGAGCGGCCCCTGTTCCCCGCAAACCGGAGGATAATCCCGGCATAAATGCGAAATAACTGCTGATCAACTGCTGGTCAGACCACCCGCCGGGCAGCAGAAAGCGCCTGCCCAGATTTAAAATCTGAGCGGCGCCTCCTTTTATATCCCGGAAATGCTGATCCCATTCCCGGACAACAGCCACATTATAAGAAATCTTTGCATGAAACCAGCAGATCGATCTTTTTCCACTGGGTCTCCTCGTCAATACAGTTGCCTTCCTCAACAGAGGCAAATCCGCATTGAGGCGACAAGGCGATCCGATCGCCCACAACTGCCTTGGCTTCCAAAAATCTTTGTTTGATCTGGTCATGAGTTTCCAATACTGGATTCTTAGTCGAAATCAGGCCGGCTACAAAAGCGGCACCTGTCTCCTTTAACACAGACCAGGGTTCAAAAGAGCCGGAACGTTCATCATCATACTCAACAAAGAAGCCGTCATAGGGGATCTGGCTGATGATCGGGGCTACGGTATCATAAAAGCCGTCAAACAGAGGATTCCCCTTAAAATTGCCTTTGCAGAAGTGGGTGGCGATTGCCATGTCAGAAGGCCTGTTCTCAAGCGCTTTTGTGGAGACACGTCTGAACCACTCCAGAACCTCTGATTTCTCATATCCCAGGTCCGCCACCTTTTTTAGGAACCCCTGATCGATCATGTAAGTCCATGAGGTATCATCAATCTGAAGATATCTGCACCCATGGGCATACAGATCCCGGATCGCTCCCTGATATGCAAGGGCAATATCCTGAATCAATGCATCTATGTCACTGCCATAATAGGGGACATCTTTGATTCCCATCTGAAGATAGTTATCCACCAGGATCATATTAGGTCCGGAAATACATTTTTTAGCTGTCACACCGGGATATTTCCCTGCTTCCCGGCAAAGGAAATCAAACGCCTGAATCTCCGGATGGCTGCGCTTTGGATCATAAAAAATTTTTCCCGTAATGTATCCCAGTTCGATATGATTTACAACACCATTGCGCTCCTTATCCAGATGCTTGGTAGTAAAACCATCAAACTCCTTCAGCCAGTCCAAATGCCACCATCTGCGCCGGTACTCACCATCAGTTACAAATTTCAATCCATGGGAAACCTCCTTTGCAACTAGCTCTGAAATCTCCTTGTCTTCAATCTTCCTCAGATCTTCTAAGGATAATCCGCCGGCTGCATACTGACTTCTTGCCGTCTTGATCCGCTCCGGTCTTAAAAAGGATCCCACAATATCATACTTAATATTTAACATCCGACACCTCCGTCAATTATAATGTTTGTCCGCCATCCTGTGGCACCTCACCCAATGGCCTTTTTCAATTTCTTTCATCTCCGGCATTTCCCTTTGGCATATATCGCCGCAGTCCTGGCACTGCCCTGCATAGGGACAGGCTTTTTCAATTCCACGATGCCCCGGATCCTCCTGCCCGTACCCGGTATCCATGCCTTTACACGCCCTGAATAACCGCCTTGTATAGGGATGGCAAAGCCTGGAAAAAAGATCCATCTGTGCAATTTCTTCCACCATATATCCCCCATACATGACGGATAAACTGTCTGAAAGGTAGTAAACCGCCTCCAGATCATGGGAGACCAGCACCTGCGTCAGCCTGTTTTCTCTTCCCAAGGTTTCAAGGAGCTTCATGATCTGGGCCTGTACCGACACATCCAGGCTGCTTAAAGGCTCATCCAGCAGAAGGATCTCCGGTTTTGCTGCCAGGGCCCTTGCAATACAGACCCGCTGGAGCTGCCCCCCGCTGAACTGCCTGGGATACTTTATAAGGTCCGCTGCCGGCAGCCCCACCTGCTCCATCAGGCAGGCGCACCTCTCCCTGCGCTCCATCCTTCTCATGGATGTAAAATTTCGGAGCGGCTCTCCAATGATATCCTCCGCTGTCGCGTACTGGTTCACCGCATCCATACTGTTCTGAAAGATCATCTGTATTTCATTCCGATGCTTTTTCATCCTTTGTTCCACCGGTTCTCCCTTATACAGGATCTGCCCGGCACCGGGCCGCTCCAATCCGGCCAGCATGCGGATCAATGTGCTTTTCCCGCACCCGCTTTCCCCCACGATCCCGCGGCATTCTCCTTCCCGTATCCAAAGAGACAGGCAGCTGACCGCATCCACCTGCCGTTTTCCAGGGCCGCGGTACCTTTTGCTTACACGGTCCGCCTCCATCATGACCCTATCACCCATCCCTCCGCCGCTCCTCTCCACCTGCCCGAAAACAGCGCAAAAGATGCCCGGCCGGACCGCAGGTTTGAAGCTCCGGGCAAAAATGCCAGCATTGTTCCAGCGCCTCCTTGCAGCGGGGAGCAAATGGACAGCCTGCCCCTTCCTCCTTGATTCCCGGAGGATATCCCTCCATTACCCGGACTGCTTTCTTTGAAAATGCCGGCCTGGACGCTAAAAGCCCTTTGGTATAGGGGTGCCTCGGATGCTCAAGGACCAGGGCAGCCGGCCCCTGTTCCACAATATACCCTGCATACATGACACAGAGGTCATCTGAAATGCTCCGTATCACCCTGAGATCATGGGAAACAATCAGTACTGTCAATCCAAACTCTGCTTTCAGTTCCCGCAGCAGGCCCAATATCTCCCACTGCGTGGTGACATCCAGGGCAGTAGTGGGTTCATCCGCCACCAAAAACCGGGGCTGCCCCAAAAGGGCAAGGGCGATCATGACCCTTTGCAGCATTCCTCCGCTCAACTGGAACCCATAGCTTTTAAGCACCTGCTCCGGAGCACGGATACCCATCCTGTGAAGCAGCTTCACTGCCCTTGCCCACAGTTCCTGCCTGTTGAGAGACAGCACGCCTGCCAGTTCCAGGAAATGGTTCCCCAGCGTCATCCTGGGGTCAAAAGCACCCGCAGGATCCTGGGCAATAAACCCCACAGGCATGCCCCAGGATCCGGGCCGCACGCCTGCCCTGCCCCGGTCGATCTCCTTGCCTTCAACCAGAAATGTCCCCTCTGTCTCCCATTTGTCCGGTTCCAAAAGCCCCAGTATGGAATGGCACAGGAGCGTCTTGCCGCAGCCGCTCTCACCGATCATTCCCAGGTTTCTCCCCTCATGAACGGAAAAAGACACACCCTTCACTGCCCAGAAACAGCGTTTTCCCTCCTTTAGCCCCACCCTCACATGATCCAGCCGCAGCAGTTCTGCCCTGTTTTGTAATTTCATCTTTTCTTTATCTCCTCATCCTTCCGGCAATCTCCTGGATCCTGTCTCCCAGACAATTGGTGATGATCACAACTGCCAGGATACACAGTCCCGGCCAAAACATCATGGAGGGGCTGGTACTGATGAACGAACGCCCGTCCTGAATCATCATCCCCCATTCCGGGCTTGGAGGGGAGGCCCCGAAACCCAGAAAGGAATATCCGGCCAAGGCCGTGAGAGCCGTACCAAAATTAATGGTCATCACAGCCAGCATCTGCATGCGGATCGCGGGAAAGATCAGGGAAGCGATCACCTTAAACCTTCCGCTGCCCGACATAATGGATGCCAGAACAGCATTCTTTTCCCGTTCCCCTTTGGTCAGGTTCCTGGCAACCCTGGCATACCAGACCCATCTGGTGGCCAGCATACCCAGGCACAGATGAAAAAGTCCGGTCCCCAGAAGGCTGACCACCACCAGAACAATGACGATGCCTGGAAATGCACGCACCGCATCGCAGATCCCCATAAAAGTCCGGTCCGGCATCCCCCCGGTATACCCGGATACCATACCTAACAACGTCCCGATCACCGCGGAGACGGCTGTGATCAATACCGCATATCCCAGGGACAGGCGGGCGCCATAGAGTATGCGTGACAATATACACCTCCCCATATGGTCGGCGCCCAGAGGAAACTCCCCTGACATCCCTGCAAACTTGGCCGTGTAATGGATCTCATTGGGATCATTGGGGGACAGCCAGGGCGCCAGCATGGCCGCTGACCCAAACAGGATGAGCAGAATTATGCAGGACAGGCATACCCTGTCCTTGATCACTCGTTGAAACATAGTCCTTTTCACCTCTCCTCCCCCTCAAAACGGATCTGGGGATCCATGGCCGCGCACAGAAGATCCATTCCTAAATTAAGCAGTGTATACACAGCCGCGATCATCAATATATAGCCTTGGATAACGGGATAATCCCGTCCCGTAACCGCGCTCACGATCAGCCGTCCCATTCCCGGCCATGCGAATACATTTTCCACGATAACGGCCCCTGACAGCATGCTTCCAAGGCTTAATCCCAGGGTGGTAAGCACAGGATTTAATGAATTGGGGAGCACATGCCTCCACAGGATCGTGCTTTTCTTCAGCCCCCTTGCCTTTGCATACACCGCATAGCGCCTGCCGGCATTTTCTACGATCCCGCCCCTGATCATTTTTGTGTACATGGCAATGTAGGAACAGGCCAGGGTTGCAGAGGGAAGGATCAAATGTTTCCAGGTCTCCGCCCCCTGTACCGGCAGCATCTTAAGCTTCAGGGCAAACAGCTCCACCAGGAGAAACCCCAGCCAAAAGGATGGTATGGAGCTTCCAAAAAATGTAAGCCACCGTATGATCTGGTCGGAAGGTCCGCCGGGATGCCTGCCTGCCATAACCCCCAGCGGAAGGGATAGTACCCCGATCCAGACCGCGGACATGGCTGTGAGGATCATGGTATAGCGGAAGCTGAGCATCAGCTGGTCAAATACCGGTTTCTTTGTCATATAAGACACCCCAAGATCCAGGCAGGCCACATGTCTGAGCCAGGCGGCATACTGGAATATGGCGGGCCGGTCAAGTCCCAGCTCCTCCCTCACCTTTGCCAGGGCAGCCTCTGTTACCGGTGCATTGATTGAATTTAAGTAGGCTGTTGCCGCATCTCCCGGCATCAGACGCACCAGGGCAAAGGCTGCCACTGATACCAGGAACAAAAGGGGTATCATCCCCAGCAGCCTTTTTTGTATATATCTTCCCATATGTTCTCCATTTTTAATGAACCCGCCCCGCCTTTTGTATACCTGCCTGTCAGTGGGGAAACACCTATTTGCGCACCACGCTTCCCACAGGCATGATATCCTTGCCGTCTGTCAGGTCAAGGCCTTCCAGGCTGTTATCATAAACCGCCAGTGTGGACGACACGGTCAGGGGAATGTAAACCGCCTGATCCTTAAAGGACTCCATAATATATGTAAAATCTTCCTTCAGCTTGTCCTCATCGATCTCACTCAGGGCCTCATTCATGACCTTGTCCAGCTCCGCCTTGTTTTCCATTCCCTTTTGTACCGTGCTGAACTTGTCCCCTTCGCTTCTCATGGCTGCCAATGTTGCAAAGGGCTCATAGGATCCGCCCCAGGAACTGTAGAGGATCATGTCAAAGTCGCCCTCTTTCCACTTTTTCCTGAACACCTGGGAATCCTCCTCACAGATATTCAGCTTTACCCCTGCTTTCTTATACTGCTCCTGAAGCACAAGGCCAATATTTTTCCCGTTTTTAAACACTGTATCATAAAGCATATCCACCTCTAAAGGCGCCCCATCCTTAACCCGGTAATCACTGCCGGCTTCCAGGACCCATCCTGCCTGTTCCAGGATCTCAGACGCTTTTTCAGGATCATAGGTGTATCCCTGGGTACCGGTCCGGGTTAGCTGTATGCTGTCTGCAAAATAAGAAGATGCCGGCTTTTGCAGTCCTCCGTAAACATACTGGGAAATCACTGTGTTGTCAGTTGCGTATTCCAATGCCTGACGCACCTTCACATCTCCCGTGGTATCACCTGCCGTGTTCAGACTGAGGCTTGTCACCTGGGTTTCCTCCGCCATCTGGGTGCCGAATCCCAATTCCTTCAGTTCATAGAAGGCATCCGCGGAAAGACCGTCATTCACGTCAATATACATATGGATCTCCCCTGCCTTCAGGGCGTTCACGACCGTATCCATGTCCGGGATGACTTCCACCTTCACATACTGAAAAGATGGCTTGTCACCCCAGTAATATTCATTGCGCTCAAACACCGTATACTGATCCTGGACATACTCTTTTACAGTCCACATTCCCGTACCGATGGGTGCTTTCACCCCATCCTTATAGATATTTCCGGACTCGGGAAATGCCGCCTTGCCCGCAATGGTCAGCGGTCTGTTAAAGCTCATATCAGACAGCAGGGAATTACAGGGATTCTTTAGGTTCAATATCAGTGTGCTGTCATCCGGTGTATCCATGGTGCCGATCTCCTCCAGGCATTGAAGGAATGAGTATCCGTCTTTATTATTGATCACATCCTGGATATTCTCCTTTACAAGTTCTGCGGTCAGATCAGAACCATCGCTGAACTTCACTCCTTTTCTCAGATGGAAGGTATAGGTCTTCCCGTCCTCTGAGATGTCCCACTTTTCTGCCAGTTCCGGTACGATGGTTCCGTTTACCAACGCGGTCAGGCCATCATATACCCAGTCCTGGGCATACATGGGGGAGGTCATGGTGTGGGGGTTCATATCCCCCAGATCCTTGGGGTAAGCCAACACCAGCGTAGTATCATCATCTGCCGCTGTCTTTCCCGCACCGGCTTGCGGATCTGATGCCGCTGCAGATCCCTCTGCGGATCCCGCTGTGGTTCCTGCCTGTCCCTCCTGTGCGGTTGTCTCCACAGCCTTGGGCGTGCCGGAAGTCCCGCACCCGGCAGCCAGCATGGCTGTCATCAGGATAACGGCCGGTAGTATCATCTTTCTTTTTCTCATTCTTGCTTCTCCTCTGTCAGTCTTATCATAGGTATATGCCATCCACCCCTGTTCACGCAGGTCAATGCAGATGATTTTTTGCACAAAAAAAGCCCTGTACAGGGCGGATGACAACAAAAGGAAGAGTTTCCGTAAGAAACTCCTCAATCCGGCTTTGCTTACCCTGGAGCGCCGCCGTTTTCCCTATCAGGCAGGTCTCCTGGCTCATGCTTCTACAATCCCTCCGCCTTCTCGCATATCTGCAATGGCTTGATCGGAGGTCTCTCCACATTTACAGTGACCGGTTCGCTCAGGATTCGCACCTGATTCCCTTTTCACCCTTTGCAGCTGTTACCTGCAAAGGCGACCTGATATGGTTATGTTCGTAACAGACTATAACAAAATAGAGAGGGGATGTCAAGAATAATATGGGTCTTGAATCCCATTTGGATCTCATTCCTAATTCTATGTTTAAAACACCTTAAACCTGTCATACTCCTTCCAGCAATCCAGACAAAGTTTTTTCCCGCCCTGCAAACGCAGCATATGCTCTGCGGTCATTTCCCCGCAGCAATCACAGGAATATGACTGAAACAGACGGGCGTTTTCCGGGACCTGGCAGACCGGTTCCTTGACATCAAATAATTCTTCAGGTTCCCTGTTCTGCATGTATTCAAATGACTCTTCCTTGGTTGCAAATGCAGGGCGTTCCCTTAAAACCAGACGGGCCGCCTTGCCTGTTTTCCGATTAAAAAAGGAAAATGCCTGTTTCCCCGTCATGTGAAACAACAGGTTCCCTTTGCCGATGCTGCAGCCCAGCACAACCTGGATGGCATCCACACCGCAGGCATCATTTTCCGAGATGCACACCACTTCTTCATCCCCGGAATAATCCAATTCCAAAAGTTCCATGGCATACAAAGCCGCCTTATATCCAATGGTAAGGCCGCCGCATACATGGCCGTGAAACCTTGCACACTGATCCCATAATTCTCTGTTCTTATCTGCTTTCATGTAAATTCCTCCATATCATAAATACTGCATTCAATCTGATCCATATGGGGCTGATATAAGTTTACTGTCCCATTTTTTAAAAGAAAGATCCGGTCCGACACTTTTGCCGCACAGATCAGATCATGGGTCACCATAAGAATACTGAAACCCTTCTGGTTTTGAAGGCCTTTCAAAAATCGGAGCACATTGGCTTTGCTGGATGGATCCAGCAGGGAGGTGGGTTCATCTGCTATCATCAGTGACGGTTCCATGGTCATCGCCCTGGCGATGCAGACTCTCTGCTTTTGACCGCCTGACAGTGCTCTCACCTTCATGTCCAAAAAGGCGTCCGTATCCGGTAGTCCCACATCCCGCAATGCCTGCCTTACCGCTGCCTCAGACCACCCCTGTCCCGATAAAACCAGGGGTTCTCCCACTGCCTCACCTACTGTCATGGCCGGATTAACCGCGTCTGCGCAATCCTGGAAGATCATCTGGACGCCGCGTTTCTTCCTGTGAAGCAGCCTGTAGTCTGCGGGTTTTCCGTCAAAACACACGGTTCCTGCAAATTCCTCCATATATCCGCCCAGGATTTTCGAGAGGGTGGTCTTACCTGCTCCGGACTTTCCCACCAGTGAAACGAATTCCCCATGTTCAATGTCCAGATCAACCCCATTTAGTACCGCCTGCGGACCATACTTCTTTTTAACGTCCTCGGCCTTAAGCAGTGTGACAATACCGCCCCGGTTGCAGGCCACCTGCCAATCCTTTCCGCATATGTTTAAAGAGGGCTTATGATCTCTGCACAGTTCCAGTTTCTGGCAGCACCTTCCAAAGAAGGGGCATCCATTTTCAGACATCTCTTTTGCCTGTCGTATGCCCCATATATCTTTCATCAGATTAAGATCCATGGAAGCCCGAATCATACCCTGGGTATAGGGGTGCCTGGGATGTGTAAGGATCTTTTCGGTCAATCCCAGTTCCAGGGCCATTCCTTCATAAAGGACAATGATCCGGCTGCTCAGCTCCTTTGCCAGGCGCAGGTCGTGTGTAATGATCAAAAATGCCGTATGGCTCTCCCTGTTGATGCGCCGGATCAAATCGATGAACGCCTTTCTGGATTTGGCATCCAGGGAACTGGTGGGTTCATCCAAATATACCAGTTTCGGGGACAGCGCCAGTGCATTGGCCAATAAAGACTTCTGGGCCATTCCGCCTGAAAGCTGGCCCGGAAACCGTTCCAGGTCCTCCTCATGTAATCCCACCATGCGGATCAGCTCCTTCATTCGTCCCGGATGCTCCCCGGGAGGATATTTCTTGATCAGGGTCTCCTTCAGCTGCTCCTTTAATCTCATCGCTGGATTCAGCCATTCTCCCGAACTCTGAAATACGATGGAAAAAGTATCCATGCGGATTCGCCTCAGCTCCTGTTCCCTAAGTCCATACAGGGATCTTCCATCCACTGTCACTTCGCCTGATACTGCTGCGCCGCTTTCCAGCAGGCGGGATAACGCCCGTGCCAGCGTAGTCTTTCCGCTCCCCGATGCACCGGCTGCTGCTATGATCTCTCCTTCCTCCATGGTAAAAGAAAGGGGTCCCAGTGCAAATCCCGGATACTGTACCGCCAATCCGTTTACTTTCAGAATTTCACTCATATCTTCCTCACCATCCAACTCATTTTTCTTCGATCATCCGCTGCTCCAGCCCGTGAGCCAAAAGTCTTAAGCTTAAGATTGTGATCACAAGCATCATCACAGGCGGTATGAGCCACCATTTCCAATAATCTGTAAAATAAATCCCGGTAAAGGAGGAGGCATTCTGGATCATCAGTCCCCAGGATTTTGCCAGCGGATCCGACAGCCCAAGGTATGCCAGGGAAGACTCCTGAATGATCGTCTTTCCGGTTACCGCGATGGAGTTCACCGAAAGTAACGGCAGGACTTCCCCCATCATATGGGTTCTGACAATGTACCAGGGGCTGGCCCCAAAGCTTTCTGCCAGAACCACATACTTCCTGTTTTTTACTGACTTCACCTTGGCCCGCACCTGCTTTGCAATGGATGCCCAGGAAAAGGCGGATATGAGCAATATGATATTCCAGATACTCTGTCCCCAGAATGCCCCGATCACGATCATGATCGGCAGCTGCGGAACGGCCAGGAATACGTTGGTTATAAATGAAATCACTGCATCTGCCCGTTTCCCGCAGTATCCGGACCATATACCGAGAGTTCCGCCCACTGCAAAGGAACAAGCCGCGGTTGTCACTCCGGTTGCCATACTCAGGTAAAAGCCCTTTGACAGCTGAGCAAAAATGTCGATCCCAAGATTATCAGTTCCCAAAAGATGCACTGCTGAAGGAGGTTCCAGAGACCCGCCTGACGATCTGACCGGGCTGTGAGGGTAGACAGTCAGTCCATAAAGGCTGATCGCTGCAAAAAGGCAGAGGACCACCAGATATCTTCTGATCTGTTTCATCCCGTCTTCCTCCTGTCGATCCGTCCATTGATCATATCTGCAAGAAAAAGGCTGGTGAGGACAAGCCCGGTGGACAGCAGAAAAAATCCCTGTATCATCATATAATCCCTGTACCGTACCGCTTCCCTCATAACCAGTCCCAGACCCGGATATGCAAATACATTCTCGATCAGCAGCGTACCGCCCACCGCGGTTCCCACCTCTAAAAAGAACCGGGCCACCACAGGCGTCATGCCGTTTCTGAATATATACCTCCAGCGGATCCTTCCGTCTTTCAGCCCCTTTGCCTTTGCATTCAAAAGATAGGGTTTCCCCATCACCTCCAGGAAGCTGGCTCTTGCCGTAAAATAAAACCTGGGGAACATCACAAGGACAAGGGAAAGGATGGGAAGCATGGCATGGGAAACCAGATCCCATACCATCTCCCCTGCACTCCCATACCGTGCAAACGCAGCAGATCCTCCAGACAGAGGAATCCAGGATACTTTTGCCGCCACAAGAAATAACAGAAGCAGTCCGATCAAATATGCAGGTACTTCGGTGAGGCCTGACAGGATATGATAAATGATCTGATCCGCCCTATGCCTCTGCATCCCCCATAATGCCAGCGCCGTTCCTGTGAAAAGGCTTAAGATCAAAGACGTCCCCATCACGGAAAGGCTCCATGGCAGCCGTTCCGTCAAGACATCGGACACCGGCTTTTTATAATGGATACTCAGTCCCATATCCCCCTGCAGATTCTTTTTTACCGTACTGATCAGCTGTTTTATCACCGGCTCATCAAGGCCATAGTAAGCCCGCATCTGTTCCAGCTGCTCCTTGGAAAACTCCACATTCATGTCTTCACCGGAAACTGATGATGTATATAGCAGCGGATCCCCCGGCATCAGACGGGGGATAAAAAAATCAAACAGATAGATTACCATAAATGTGAAAAAGAATATTGTGATCCGTTTTATCATTTCTTATCGTTCCATAAATGACAGCCGGTTCTGTTCCGTCTGCTGGTAAGCATACGTCTTCATCCAGCCATCATAATAATGTTTGCGGTACATTGAATAGGAAGACTGATTTGCAATAACGATCAGCGGGATCTCTTCACTGACCAGATATTCCAGATCCTTAAACATTTGCTTGCGCGCCTCAAAATCCACTTCGTTCATCTGGTCCTCGGCCAGTTTTGTTATCTCCTCATTGCTGTAGCCGATGGGTCCCATGCTGTGAGGATTTCCCCCCTTGTTTTTGGAACGATCAGAGAAAATGGTCCTCATGTATTTAGGAGGATTATTACCCCATCCGCCATTTCCAACCAGGGCAAACTCATAGTTTCCGCTGTTCACCATCGCGTCACGTGTTGCGGAATCATAAGCCGACACTTTCACCTTTATACCAGCTGCCTCTAAATCCTGTTTTAAGAGTTCCGCAATATCCACATCGGAACCACTGTCCGCTGCCAGCAGTGTTACCTCATAGTTTTTATCAGACAATACTGTTTTGGCTGATTCCGGATCATAGGCATATGTCTTGCACTGATCGTTATAATACAGACTTCCCTGAGGGACATAACCTGCGCTTCCTATGCTGCCCGCTCCTCTGAATACCTTGTCCACCACTGCCTGGCGGTCCAGTGCAGAATAAACCGCTTTCCTCTGCTCCAGTTCCAAAAATCCCGGGCATTTTTCAAAATTGATCAAAAGCTTATACCCCATATCGTTGGCTTTTTCCACCATACCGATCTCAGGGTCATTCTGGTATTTATCCTTTAGGTCGGCCGGCATGCCGGTTATATCGATCTCATTATTTTCAAATGCCAGAAGCGTGTCACTTACAGGTACAAAGAGCACACGGTCCGCTGCCGGCTTTCCGCCTTTGAAACCGTCAAACGCAGTAAATTCATAGCTGCCTGTGGCGCCGTCATATGCGGTGCACTGATACGCCCCACTGCCTGTCAGATATCCGTCTCCTGTATAAGTGTTAGGATCTTCCACATTTTCCCATACATGCTTTGGTATGATCACAAACGATCCCACACTGGAAAGCGTATCTGCAACGGATTCTTTGACCGTGATCGTAATAGTCCTCTCATCCGCAATGGTGTAGTGGTCAATGATAAAACCATCCCCTGCTCCCAGTGTATTGGACACGGGAGGATGCTCCCTGAAGTAGTCAATGGAAAACCCTACATCTTCGGCGGTGAGCGGTGTGCCGTCATGAAATTGTGTCCCCTGGTACAGGGTAAATGTGTAGTCATTTCCACTTATCTCCCATGATTCTGCCAGCCAGGGTATATCCCCATTCTCGTCCTCATCGATCAGACTGGCAAATACCATATTCATTTTAGCGCTTCCCGGTCCGCGGGAGGCGTTCAGGAACGGACTTGGCGCTCCCCAGTCGGTTCCGCCTTCCAGCTTTAAAGTCTCCACCAGATGCCCCTGGCTGGTTCTTCCTTTTTCCTCCCCCGCACTGTCCTTCTCAGGACGTTCACTTCCCGCGGTCATGGTATCTGCCTGCGTCACCTCAGGCGCACCGGCGGTGTCTGATACAGGTGTTGCCACCTGCTTCTGGCAGCCTGTTACCAACGCTGCGGCCAATATTGCCCCCATTACAATGTTAAACTGTTTTTTCAACCTCATCCCATCCTCCTGGTCAGTATTTTTGGATCATTTGATCCTTAAAAAGGGCACAGTCAAGACCACCGGCTTAGCCGGTGGCTTGTTCTGCCCCTATAAGGGGCTGTTACCTGCTTGCGCCCGGAAGGCGCACTGAAAAGTCTGCCTGCTGCACCACATTCTCAGCTGCCCTTAAAA
>Ga0129310_1000043_pt1 | contig 166311 bp, 192 predicted proteins | sample Go1ome_2_FD_94433 | JGI IMG/M metagenome (GOLD analysis project Ga0129310, IMG submission 94433) | Western lowland gorrila individual fecal microbial communities from Wisconsin, USA - Go1022A metagenome | ecosystem: Host-associated > Mammals > Digestive system > Large intestine > Fecal...
AGGGGCAGCACGCAGCGAGCCTGTTCGGGACGCATACCGAGTGCGATCATATCCTTATAAAGGATTTCCGCAGATTCGCAGGAATCAAGCCAAGTGCTGCCAGGCGTATATTCTGCGCTTTCATATTTCTTGTCAGTGTCGGTCACATCAATATAATACGGCCGAATAAAGCTCAACTCCCCGCCAAACTTCTCCCCCGCATAGTTGCAGTACCGTGTGCTCTCCTGCGCAAAGGATGCAATACGGTGCCGCACCAGCTCATTGGCCACGCCACGGTCGCACGTGAACAGCACGCTCAGCTGAGAATGCTCAAGCATGGCCTCATGCCCTTGCTTCACCAGAAAACCCACCAGTTTCTTCGCCGACTCACCATCCGGCGTGATCTTATCCTCGCTCTTGTAGCAGACCCGGGCCACCCGCTCGATTTGCTGGAGCTCCTTGATGCCATCCTCAGAAATATCAGTGAGGATTTCGTACTTAGGTTCAATGATTTTCATAGAATGTTTACCTCCATAATATTGTTTGTATCGTTCAAAATCAGCCCGTCTCGCCTAACTTAACTTCACGGACTACCCGGTCAAACTCTTTGATCTTTTCGATGATAGGATCGATGTCCTCAAAAGTAGGGTTCGCAATCAAAACTTTATCGTTCTGGTAGATGCGGTTCTCGATTTGAATATCGCACGGCTTAATGCCACGTTTCAAGCAGAAAAAGCGCATCATAAATGATTTTCATGATTATTTCTCCTCTTCATCAGTGAATCTACCATTTCGAGCTGACTGAGGCTCTTTCCATTACCCCTTTGCGGAACTATGTACCCGAGATGAGCCATTTGTTTATGGTCGCAGGAGTTTACTTTGGAACACTTCTGGCATTTAGGAGCAAGAATGGTAATCGCTCCAAAGTCTTCGTTCATAAGTTATCCTCCTTCTTCAACTTACACTCCCAGTCGCCGCAGATATCTCCGCAAGCGAACTTCTTCGCGGTCTTCATGCCTTTACGGATGGCCTCTTGCTTGTCGGTCGCCCTGACTTCAAAGGTCTGATGCCCTCCACCGTTGTCTGTGCATGAAAAAATAAAAGTGTGCTTCATAAGAAATCCTCCATGATGGCTTGCACGAACATGTCGATTACTTTGTTCAAAAATTCGACCAACCGATAGAGCCAAGATTTTTTCTTCTCATGCCTCATTGAGATGGTCGCAGTTTCCGTCTGACCGTATCGAATATGTTCCAATGCTTGTTCCATATCGGACAGTGAATGATTGGCGTTGGCGCACCAGATTCGCGTGTCTTGCAGAGTGATATCACAATTCACCAACAGCCGAGCAACATCGTCTATCGATGTGAAATTTCCAACCGGAACCCTACAGCCATACTCAAGATCATATGCAGTAAGGGCATTCCGAGTTTGTTCTCTTACCATATCGATAGGTCGGCCATTCGCGTAGATGGTTTCAACGTCATCATCAGAAAATTCGTACACTGCCTTACTCCAATTCCGGATAGCTTCTACGACTTCTTCATATGACACTCTTTCATCGTCCATAACCTTTTCACCTCACAGCAGAATCCGAAACCAGATAAACCAAAGCACCTTCAGTGTAAATGCAATAATGATGGTCCAGGCGCACAGAATGAGCGTCAGCGCAATAGCCCGACCGAGAAATTTGCCAACTTTCGTCCAAACATCAGTCATTTTTATCAACCCTTTCAAACCCTGCAAACTTTCCGAAACCAATATTTCCATGCTCACAGTGGTGAACCGGTTCATATTTTTTCAATTCAGGCACATGATTTAGAGCATCGGCTAACCCGACATAGCAGAGACCATCATTAAATTTCTGTTCGCATAAGTTGCATTTGTAAGCTGGAAAATAGAATGTTGTCATCCCACACACCTCCTCACAGCATCCACCCGGCACTCCGCAGCGTTCAGCTCAAAAATAGCCGCATCGACAAATTCCGGGTCGCAGTTCTCAAAGTGATTCCGAGCCACCTCCAAGGCCTGCAAAGCCTCCCGCAGGGTATTGACCGTTGTCGGGATCGGCTCCATGCGGAATATCTTTTTGACATACTCAGCGATTTTTCGCAGCATTTCTACACCTCCACATCTTTGTGACCTGGCGAGCCGTGAGCCAGCCCTTGACATCATCATGGCCAAGTATTTGCGCGCCCATCACCTCGATGAGCCCCTGCTCAAAGCCATAGGAACCACAGCCCCACACACCATCCCAGATACGGCTTCCTGCGGTGTCATACGCAATAATCTGTTCGCCACCATCACGTCGTCCGCCAGGAAGATACTCCTGATTGTCCGGTCTATCCATCTCAGGCCAACGACGTCCATAAGTATGCTGAACCTTAGCGTGTTTCAGCAGAATATCCAGTTTCTGCATCTCGGTCATGTGGCTCCGAACTTGGAGTTTCCAGGTCTTCTTAGACATGTTTCTCATTTGTATATTTTCTTTCGTCAGCCTCCATAGCCTTTGTGATTTTATGCTGAATACAAAGCACACAGCCAGCCTGACTATCACACCCGAATGAAGCCAACAATCCAGCAATAGCATTCAGAGAGTTCAAATCCTCTTCAGCAAATATCATTTGACTTTTACCTTGGCTTCCTTGAAGTTGATGGGCTTCTTGCTGCCCTCCCGCGCACACTCCGTAAGGCACTCGTTGCAAGGCTCGTCCGTCTCCGGCACCTTGAAGTTCTTGCATTTCGGGCAGTAGGTCGCATAGTCCACTTCGCGCATCCGGTCATTCATCTGATTTTACCTCCCGAATAATTGCGGTTTCCCCACAACGAGGACAAATTCCAACATATCCGTCCATAATAGTAAGGCAGTTCGCTCTTTCATTACGCCATTTCGTAGCAGAGATTCCGAAGTGAACTCCACATTTATTACAAACTACAGGAACGACTGCTTCACGGACAATTCCGTTATCTTTCAGCGCCTCTTTCATCTTGACCTCGTAACGGTCATCCAACTCAGGGTGCGTCTCCCGCTGGTTCAGTGCCCAGAGCAGGTTCCAGCAGGCAGCGCGCAGGTGATCCTCGTCGTCCATGCCGACCATGTACTTTGCAAGGTGGCGAGAAGCGCTGTCCAGCAGCGAATGCAACGGGATGCCCTTGTCCACATTGTGCTCGCCATACTTCAGGGCACCCTCTTCGCAGTGCTTACTGACCTCCATGATGCCATACCAAGGCAGAAGATCCATCCGCCCCTTCCCTGCGTGCATATCGCGCTTGGCACCGGTTTCAAATTCGGTGCGATCTCCAGAATCTTTAATCATAAAATAACAGTCCTTTCTTTCAGCAATGTTTATGGATTCTCCCCTGCATAACCTTGTTGGGAATATCCAGCCACCGGATTTTGCATTTAGCTTTATAATCCGGTCTCGGTTTTCTACGAACGGCTTTTTTCGGAAGCAGCGATGAAACTTCCACTTCATCCAGAAGTTGCAGTGATGATGCAAAGTTTTCAATGTTTTTCGCGCATTCTGCACAGAGAGTTGCAAGCTCGTCAAACATTTCCGCCAATTGCTTTACAACCGTTACTGAGAGATCAACTAATTCTATAAAACTACCCTCCATAGAATTTCCTTTCATTAAACGCTTTCTTCGAGTTCAGGGCCCTTGAAATTGCCAGATCAATTCCCGCCCTGCTCTTCAGATGATAGTAGAACAGGTTCTTGTAAGGTGTGTTCAGCCGGTCAATTCTGCCTGCAGCCTGCTCCATAATTTTGTAGGAGTAGTTCTGCGAGTAGAACACAATAGTATCCGTCTTGATGCAGTTCCAACCTTCTGCACCAGCATTGTACTGGACCAGATATACCCACTTCTTACCATCAGGGATCGGCTGGTGCTTATGTCCGTTCCATTGCGCTACTTCCACATCCTCGCCATAGGGCAGATTCATAAGAATATCCAGCTCATAATCAAAATTGTAGAAGATTATGAGCCTTGGCCTAGTCATGCAAATATCCAGAACTTTCTGCGAACGACTTGGATCAGTATTCACCAGTTTCCTCAGCAAATAACAAAACTCGCTGGCAGTCTCAATGGGTTTGTTCTCCCATAGGTTCCAACGAGTTTTACAAATTTCCAGATACTTAGGCTTGTCATACTCGACAAAAACATTCTCATGGTGAGATACAGTAGGTCGCTCAAAAGCCATGTCTACCAGCACCCGTTCGCGCAGGCGTACCAGTCGCTGGGTGTTTAGATACCGGTCAATTTTCGGATACTTCGAGAACCGCGAGTAAACTATATGTTCGTTTTTGAACTGTGTACGGTTCTTATAGAATCCGTTGGCGACAAACACCGGAATATAGTCGGTCCAGCAGTCGCCGGGAGTAGCGCTGAGCAGAATCCATTTATTCTCTTTCGTAATTTTCAGGAAGGATCTTACCCAAGTGCCATCCCCAACTACCCGCTGCTCATCGAAAATGAAAAATGCGTTCTTCACGCCAATGTACTTTCCGATGTTGTTCCATGAATCCACAACCACTTTGTGATCGTAAATATCAAGGCTGCTGTCGGTGGACATATAGAAATGGGCCAATTCTTCTTCCCATTCCCCTGTGTCGCGCTTCCTCGCAGTGGTGATAATGTACAAGTCGGGTGGATCATGCATTGGTCTGCTTGACGTTCACACCCATGTCGATGAGCTGCTGGGCCTTCTCCTCCGTAGGGATAACAACATTAACCCGTCGTTTGGGGGAACCATAGCGGTCACGGGCCGGGTCGCCGGAGAAGTTGGTGTCGAAAATAAAGCGGGTATTATCAATATTTACTTTTGCTTTCATAGTAGAAACTCCTTTACTTATAATGCGTTGTAGTTATTGAACGGCGTAGAGTGCTCAACGTATTCGTCGATCAACCGGCAGCCAGCCTTGACTCGGACTCCTCCGTCGGAATCTTTTGCTTCAGCCCGATATGCCATGCAGCCTTGTTCATAGCAGTCCATAAACTGACCTTTTTCATGTGCCGAATACTCGCTCTCGTACTTCTGAAACGGGCATTTCACCTTCACTCACCTCGTTCGGCCTTTGCGGCAACCATGCGGGCGAGTTCGTGTACGCTCTTTGTCGCAAACGCCGCAGCCTGATTCAGACCCGCCATTATGTCCGAGATCGAACCGATAGAGCCAGGTTCCTTCTTTTTCTTCTTGGTATACTGCTTGAAAATCTTATGGAACCGGTTATCATTGCCGGCCATCCTCTTTACGATAGCCATGGCAAGCCCCTTCTCCATATCATAGGTGTCTTCAGGGCCGCACTTCACAACGGTCTTAGTGCCGTCGGACCAGAGAACGACCGTTGCTGGATCGTTGAAGATAACTTTGCGGACGCTGACATCGCACATGCCAAACCGCACAATATCATTCTTTTTGGCACGTTCGGTGGACTGGCGGGAGTAGTCAATTGCCATCGCGGCATGAATAGCCTTTCCGATGACTTGATCGTTCATGATCATCACTTCGGGCAGATCCGGGCATACTTTTTTCATTTATCTCACCTCGTAATTTCTTGCAGCTTCGTCCTGAATATCATTCCAGGGCATGTCAGGCTTTTGCCAAGGCGGCATTCCACCATCGTCCGATACGAACCATTCCATGTCGCCATACTTAGCAATGGTGTCAGCCGCCTCGTCAACCATCCTATCAAAATAAGAACGGTCAATACTGTCCTCCAGATGGAGATTATAGACCATCTCACTCTCCAGCCAACGGTAGTCCTTCGCTCCAGTGACCGAATTGTATTTCGTTTCACCGTCATCCTTCACTCCCGCTTCACGCATCAGCAGTGCTCCGCCGCATCCGGGTTTGATGGGGCAGAATTGGCCAACACGGCCCACGAAAATATAATTGTGCTCATCTTCCGGCAGTGCCTCGTTCTTGTCGAGGTAGATTGCGCCCTTAGAAACCGACTTGGTTTCGCAAAGGTCATTGAACACAATATCTTCGTGGGAGAAGAGCGTCTTGAATACATAGGGCACCTGAAACTGCGTGCCTGTAGCAGTCCACCGTCCGCCCTTCTTCTCGTTCTTCTCAGGAATATAGCCGTACTGCGCCTTTGCCGTATCTGCATCTTGATACTTCGCAATATAAACGGCGTTGTTCACGAGGCACATCTTCTCGTATGTAGCCTCATGCTCGAACGTATAGCCATACTGCTCGGCAAACTTCATGCAGAAGTTGATGATTTCAGGCGTCGCATCAGGAATCTTGATAGAATCCGTCTTGATGTGCGCCACCGTGAAGCCACGACTTGCAACCTCATCCTGAAGGGTGCGCATAAATAAAGCCCCTCGAAGCGCCACGATGTTGTTGGCGTTCTTGGGGTTGCGGAAGGGGTTATCAAAAGTCGCACTGGTCAGCCCGTAAACCGAGTTGATGGCAATTTTCAGCGCCTGTGCCAAAGCTTTTGCCTGTGCAGGGTCATCCAGATACTTAGCCAACTTACCGCCAAAGAGCTTCTTGGCCTTATCGTACTCACCATGCTTTACATAGATACGTACATCCATCAAGTCATTGAAGTTCTTGGTGTAGTCACCAAAGTAATTCAAAGCAACAGCTGAGTGCGGGTGCAGGGATGCAACGTCCAGCAGTGCCACGTTCCAGTACATACCGGGTTCAGCGTAGACATAGCCACCCAAACCCAAGTCCGTACCACGGAACATGTTGTGCATCCGGCCATCCTCACCGAGCACCCACTCATAACCGGGAAAAGCATTGATGATGTTCTTGTCGGTCAGAATATCAGGATCAACTTCCACCACAGAATCGGACTTACCCGTAGCCAAATCGGTATAGACCAGCTGAGGGTGCTTTTCCTTACCGAAAATGATACGGGTGGTCAGGCTGTTGGTCGTATCGTTGACGGTCATTCCAGCGACATCTGCCAGAATCTCGCGTGCAACGAAGTCAGCCTTACGGTCTTTGGAATTGAACACTGCTTCTGTGGCGATAACGTCATTGTCGCAGTATTCTGCAACCTGCTCCCACTTCTCTTCCGGCACCGGCTGATTCCAAGGCAAGCCAAGCTCCTGATGGTGGATGCCCAGTTCGATCTCGAACTTTTTCAGGCTCTGCTTCTTGGAGGAGAAGTCATAAATATCCGTATAGGACAGGTTATAGGCCTCACCAAAGAAACCTGCATGGTCGTTGATAATGCGATTCGACAATGCGTACAGCTGTTCCGTATTCCAACCGAGCATACAGGCCCAAAGCATGTGGTTATCGTACTTACGGTTATTAAAGCCAATCAGACGATATTTCGTCAGCTTTTCAATATCCGTAGCACTGGGGTTAATCAACCGAGTTACCGGCTTGTCCTCACCGGCGAACTTCCAGTTGACCAAGAAAAGATTCGGGAACACCTCACAGTCGAAAAATACGATAGGGGCTTTATCATCTTCATCGACCTGAGATGCTACATCCTCCTTCGATTTGAAGTGCATCTTCGCCGTGATTTTCAGACAGGCATCGGCCTGATTCGTGCTGTTCACGGCAAACGCCAGAATTGCATTGCGCATGTCGTCCACATTATAAGGAATCCCACTCTCGTAGGCTTCGTCCATAATATGAGCGATAAAGTCAATGCTGGGTTTGGTATAGGGGCTGATTTCTTTTGCGAGGGCTTTCTTAATGAGTACCCGCAGGTGCTTCTCATTTTGAATCTGCTTCACATCGACCATTGCTTTTTCTCCCTTCAATGGTAAGCCGCTGCTGATTTTGGCAACTGGAATATCATTGCACTTAGTCAGCATTCTTCTCAGCGAAGAATTACCGGCGAACACCTTGACCTCAATATGTTCATCATAAATGCGGCTCAGTTTGCTTGCGTCCCCTGTGTAAATGTAGTGCAAGTGGATTCCTGCACCAGATTTACTCAGTTCTGCGTAGGTAGCAGGCCATTTGGACGCTGCCTCCAGATTTCGCTCAAAGCATTTTTTTCCATCGTCGCCCGGAATATCAAAGTCGATGACAATGTGGGTTTCAGGGACTTTGACATAGTGGAGCTTAGAGGTAAGAATATCTTTGAGCAGCGTTTTGACATTCTCCCACTTTTGCGTAGGAGTGCCATTTTCGTTCGCATACTGCGCAGGACAGTCCTTGCAAATATCATCAAAGAGAGAATGCTGCGATTTCAGGTCAATCCATGACTTGAATGGTTCCTCCTTTGAAGCTGTTTCAGCAGGTGCAGGGTCTGCAAATTCTTTGAACTTGTCTGCCTTAAATCCGCTGTAATAGCTCCTCACTCGTTCGCCATTCACATCCTCAGCGCGTTCCTTGTAGTCCGCAAAGTAGTTCATCAGCTCTTCACGGAACGCACGCATCGAGTACGGGTAGACAACCTTTGCTCGCTGGTTGTACTCATCATACATCGCCCATGCTCGTTTCAGAGAAATACCATCCTCTTTTTTAAAGATGTAATACCGGTCGAGCATGAAGTTATAGAAGTCGTTGGAGGCACCAAGCATTCGTGTCGGAATATAATCGTCGTAGAGATGCTTGTTTGCTTCATAAACCTCTTTGCAGTGCCATGCGATACCGCCAAGCTCGAAATTGGTCTTGGCGTATAGTTCAGAATATCTTTTCTGAGGAACCTTTTCACCAGTCGGAACCACATCAATCAATCGGCGAATCAAACCGGACTTCGCATCGGTGATTTTGACAGGTTTGTTTGTGGCAAGAATCAGAAAGCTCTTGAACTGATTGGCATAAGCACTACGGAATTTCTCATTGACCATCATGGTTTCATGAGATACCAGCGAGTTCAGACGTGTGTTATCCTCGATTTTGGACAGATTGCCTTCATGCTGAATTGCAATCAGAGGGTTTGCCTTGAATGCTTCCAGCGAGAATGCATTGGATGCAGAACCCAGCGCTTGGGAATCGAACGCTGCATAATATCCAGGAAAGAGCTTCTGGATAATGTTCAGCACAGTGGATTTACCACTGCCAGGTGGACCGTAGAGAACCATAAACTTCTGGATGATCTTAGAATCACCGTTGACAATGGAGCCGATACACCACTCAATTTTCTCTCGTTCCTCTGGAGAGTAGAGCGTCTGCATCAGCTCATCATAAGCATCAATGTTTCCCGGTTCCAGCACATACGGAAGCTTCTTGGATGCGTAGCTTTCCTTTTTTACCGGAGTGTTCGCAAATATCAGCTGTTCATCCAGCGTGTGGTAGTTGTCGCGCATCTGACGCTGGCAATATTTATGCCAGTTGTCAATCATGCCGGATTCCGCATCCCACATGTGGAGCACCCGGTAGTTGTCCAGATGCTCTTTATTCGCATTTGCGTAAATATCCAGCTCATGGTCAATCAGCTGAAGCGCATCCTGCTCATCAACGCTCCACAAGCCTCGCTCTTCCAGCCAGATAGCGTAGAAGTCAGAGCCCCGAATCATCAAGTCCTTCGACTTTTTGATGATGAATTTGGGATAGATTTCGATTACACCGCGTTTTCCCGTGCGCGTTGCAATCATCAGGAAATCAATCATTGGTAACTGACTTCCTCCTTTCTACGAGGTCTGTATCAGACATTCTTTTTCGTGACGCTTGCATGGCCGTCACAGCAAATATCAGTCTCCTGCGGATGCTGAGTTTCTTCAAAGAGCTGGTCATATGACTGCTGCATGTGCGCCAGCTCCGCCTTGACGCCTCGCGCCTCGTTCTCAGCTGCCTTACGCTTTTTCTCGCTGTCATCCAGCATCTTGCACGCAGACAGGAACAGCCCCAGACTGCCCAGGATCAGCAGGTTCTTGCCAAAAAGCTTGCACTTCTGGCTCCGAATCACCCTATGCGCAGCATCCAATGCCAACTGAGCCTGACCGAGTTCATAGTAGAAATTGCCTTCCATCGTTTTATCCTCCTAATTTACATATTGTTTTCGTTGAGATATGCCATCAGCTGGTACCAAATGTCCAGCTTTCGCATATCCACAGTTGGGCTTATCAAAGTAAAGAGTCCACCAGCTCCATTCGGCTGATAGGCTCTCTGATTGAAACGATCGATAATAAAGCGGGCACGGCCTTCGTTAAAGCGAGCATCATCCATAGCAGCCATTCCAAGGCTGACGATCATGCTCCAGAACCACTGCCCTACCCGATTTCCTGCTTCGGAATCTGCCATGATGTGCTCTTCGATGCGGATGGAAAGGCCTACCATCATCTCCAGCATGCTGCATGGCATCCCTCTCGTTGCATTGTTCAGCGCAGCATAAGGGATATTTTTCTCCTGAGCAAATCGGTAGCGCAAATCACACCCATCTTCAGCACGGCTTTCATCCATCTCGCAGGCCGGAATAAAGTCTTGCTGAAACAAAAACATGAGCAGCTTGTGAAAAGAGAGATTTCTTGGCTCCCATCTTCCACAAACCGTTTCATGCAACCAGCCAAAATACTGACTGGTCACGTCGTTGAAAATCATTCGTACTCCTCTCTGGAGTCAGGATATAAGTCCGCATACTTGTTACGCACCTTCAAGACTTCATAGTCCTTCCGGTAGTTGTGGTTGCGAACATGCACAAGGTCAGGCTCGTCTGCTCCGAAATTATCCAGAGCCTTAGGCCCAATCACCTTTTCGATATCCTCTACCCTGCTCCCATCGCTGTCATAGGTCAAGACACCATCTGCGTAGTAGGTCAGAAAACTGGTTTCGTAATCATCCTCGTTTCCGAACTCATCGCTCGGAATGATTTCGATAGCTTCCATCGGCTCATGAGTAGGCATTTCAGGGTCTGCTTCCTGACGATAGGGTCCGCTCACCAGATCGTATGCTTTCTCATTAGCCTGCTGTTCGATAGCCGTGTCCATTTCCTGCTCACGCTGCTTGAAGTGGTTCCGGGCATCCTCGACCAGTGCATCCGCCTGCTTCTTGTAAATATCACGCATCAGGAAGTGCATCGTGGCCACACCAGCAGCAAACCCGCTTACAAATATCAAGGTGTCACGCATCAGTTTTTTCATTGGTATCTTCTCCCTTAACCGTCATCATGGTGAAGGCCAGTCCTCCAAAAAAGAGCGATACGCTCATGAGAACGCCTCCCACCAGATGCCGCTTTCGTCTCGTGTCGGTCAAATAATCGAGGAATAAAAACATCGATTCTAAACCGTCCATAAAATATCCTTTCACTCGGAAAGAACTGCCAGACCGGATACGAAACAGACTCCGGCCATGGCTGCAAATACATAGGAAAGCGCCTTCACGTATCTGGTCATAGCTTTGTTCCTCCAAAAATATCAGTTAGATTTTGTCAATAATGACGCCATCGCAGTTGAAGTTCAACTTAACGGAACGCTCCTCGCCGCGGATGAAATTGTTCAGAGCCTCGTTGTTCGGCACATAGTTGGTAATACCGAAGTCCACATGGTTGTGCAGAGAAGTGTCGTTCGGATCATAGATCCAGCCAACGATCTGACCGGTAGGTGTCCGCAGGGACTGGCCGCCATGAGTGCCGATCATAGAGAGCACTTCATTCAGGAACAGATGGCCCTGAGTGCGCAGACGCTTGTTCGCCGCAGACTCCATGAGGAGCAGGTAATTCCGGTTCAGGTCTGCATCGCGCTGCCAGGTATCCACTGTTTCATCGAAAATCAAGGAACACGGATCATCAGCCTGCTCGGCAACATCCTTGTACTCCTTGATGACTTCCTCCACGCCGTTCTCATCGACCTTCTTGGACTCAACCTCCACGGCCTTGATGTTCTGCTCAAGTTCATGCTGGACGCGTTCGCCAAAGCGGTCGGTGACACGGTTCTTATAGCTGTTGTAAGTCTGTTCCAGTGCGATATACGCCGCCGTCAGCGTTGCGTTACGCTTGCTCATGATATGGTGACTGCCAAACATGCAACCGAGGGATGCTGCGCCCAGACCAACCGCAGGAGCATATACCTTTGCCAACTTCAGGCCGGTCTTCAGGTATTGCTTGGTGATATCATCCTTCATGTCTTTTTCGGTAGAGGTTTCACCTTCGGACAGCTGAATCTCGCCGGTATCCACTTTGTCCTTCGCTTCATGGATTTTCTCCACGCTGTCCTTATGCTCAGCCAGAATATCCTGCGCCTTCAGAGTTGCCTTACAGGCCAGAACCGTGGCAGTCACACCACCGATTGCAGCACCAACAACCATGATGGTCGGGCTTGCCTTCTTCAGCTTGAATGCAGTCTTAGACAGCATCTGGGTTGCCTTGGTCATAATTTCTTCCTTTTTCATAAAAATATCAGTCCTTTCAATTAGTTCAGAGGAACAGGTTTCGGGAAAACGATAGTGTAGCCGCCGGGGACGCCCTTAATCGTCGCAGGGCCGAGGTCATACCATCCATATTTGCAGTCCTGATAGTCACGAGCATCACGAGTAATGCCCACGACATCGTAAAAATCAGCAATCGTAACCTGCCCGTAGTCATGGATTGCATGGCCCATCTCATTCAGAACATCATTGGCATCGCCATAATTATCGAACGTGATGTTTTGCCAGTCCAAACGGTTCGGCCGATAGTTGTTCTGCTGGGGGCGGTTCTGGTTTGCATTTGCGTAGTAGCTGCTGTAACTGTTACGCTGCTGAGAATATCCAGTATTGCTACGGGAACGGTCAACACCAAACAGTGCAATGTTCACCGCAGAGCACACCATGTTCTTGATGCCGGGCAGAATATAATCCGTCCACAGCTTTTCACGGATCGTCTGCAAATCTTCAGCCAGAAAATTATGAGCCAGCTTCTGAATCTCACTTTCCTTCTTGACGGTCACCTTACCGGTCGTGACCTTCTTCAGCTGCTTCTTCGGCGGTTCGCCCGTGGAATTGATACTGCTGGAAGGCATATCGATTTTAGCCATTGGCCACGCCCTCCTCTGCATACTTGAGGATGGTTTCACCGATTTCCTTGGCGGTTTCAGGCTTCCATGTGGTACCGAATGTTTTTCCGGTAAGCTTATCCGTGATGGAGATGAATACTTTTTCCATGCCCTTGTCAGTGACAACCTGGTCAACATGGAGCCGGTACTTCTTCAAGGTGGTCTTATAGCCCTTCTCAATCAGTACCTTGATGTATGCCTTATCGCCTGCAACGCCCACAGCCACACCGGCTACAAAGATGCCGCCAATGATAGCAGCCTTTTTCCAGTCGAGCTTTTTGTCGTTTTTCTTTTCCATAGTGATTCTCCTTTGTAAAAAATAAAAGGAGCCGCAGATTTCTCTACGGCTCCCTCACGGTTGTCCAACAGATTATTCTTCAGTGTCTTCCACTTCGGTCACTTCTGCTTCGATGGGTTCTTCCTTTGCCTTCTTGCTTGCAAGCCAGTTGCTCGTCTTGTACCACAGCGGGACGATCACGTACTTCCCGAGAAGCTCTGCGCCCTTGTAAACAACGGCACCTGCCAGCATCCATGCCGCAGTCTTGCCGAAATTACCAGATGCGTTCGGCATCTCCGCGTTGTTCACGTCCACGCTAGGCACCAGATTATCGACTTCCGGCATTGCATCTGCCAGGTTTTCGGTCATAGTGTCCATCTTGTTCATCATTTCGTTTTCCATAGTGATTCTCCTTTTATAAAATATAAAATGTTGGAGTATACCTCCATAACAGTCGATGAAAATTTCGCGGATCAGTAACCCAGCCACTTCGGAGGAGTGCGGTAGTCCAGAACCATGCAGGGCATACCATCCTCATCCAGCTTGGAACTATAGAAGGTTTCGATTTCCAGCGTGGAATCTGTATCCCAGCCCAGCAGATCGCCGTTCTTGATGTGCTCCAGCCCCAGATAGTCAAACAGATCATTCTGGGTCACACGAAAATCGCTGAGAAGCTGCTTGTTCAGGCCGTTCATTGCCCGATCCAGCGCATTCACTGTCGTCATAAAATATCTGCCAGAGAAACTCTCGTAGCACTTGACCAGCTGATCGTATGCTGCATCACGCGCCGCCGGTACAATGACAGGATTCTCTTCCGGCTGTTTTGCCATCTTATCGAGAGTAATGCTCTGGCGAAGCTCTTTTTCTTTGTCCTCGCCGATGGTTTCCACGACCTTCTCCTGATACTGCTTCAGAGCGCTCTCGCTCAGGGAATATGCAGCTGCCAGTGCCGCATTACGCCGATCATTCTCGTTCATGGCACCAATCATGCAGCCGGCAGATGCCACCATAGAAATAGCCGTAGGAATATAAGCCGGAGCTGCCGTCTTTACGATGGTTTTCACATCCAGCTTCTCCGTGCCGAGTTCCTGCTTCTTCTCATCAAGCAGGATCATCGCCTTCGGAGTTGCCTTGACCGCGAAAACCACGCTCGTGACCATGCCTGCGATGCTGCCGCAGACCAGAATTTTGGGAAGGTTCTTTTTGATACCCTTTCCCACTGCCTTACCGAATGCTTTCAGGTTCATTTTTCATACCTCCAGAAAATATAAAAGAAAGAGCTGCAGATTTCTCCGCAGCTCTTTGCTTCACAGTTGAATCAATCCTCCGCATAATTGTGAGTATTGCGTGCTCTCCTTCTTACCGGAGCAGGATCATCCCTCAGCCAGCTGTAGAACCGAATCGGCTGCAGAAGCAAGTACCAAATCAGTGCATCGAGCGTACTGAGTGTTGCCTGCCCCAGCACCTTCACGGCGCACAGCATTTCAGAATCCACCTGCTTGAAGTATTCATGATCGAACATAATTTTACCTCCAATTCATTTCTGGATTTCTCCATAATAGCGTTGGAATTTTTCGCGATTATTCAGTGCGTTCCATGCTGATGGTGATTTTCACCTTATGAGGTTTACCATCCATCGCATCGGTAATTTCATACTCTTTTTCTCCACAGAGGCTACTGAGCACATAACCACCGAACGATTCAACAATTACAGGGTTATGGCCAAGGGCCTCCAAAGCCTCTTCCACAACGCTATTCTGCTTTTCTGCCAGTTCGCCACGCTTGATTTTCATGTTAGTTCTCCCTTTCAGCCAGCTGACGGCGTACTTCTTCCTGCACCATGTCCTGCAGGTCTTCCTCGGTTTTCTTATCCTCAATCAGGTCATGCCCAAAGCCCAGCACTGCACTTGCGGCCATCAGCGCCACGGATGCAACCTTCCACCAGTCAATTTTATGCATGATAAGTGTCCTCCTCATAATTCAGGTAGTTTTTAACCGGATCAAGTGCAGGTGCCAGATAGTAGCACTCCAGCCCATCATCCGTGATTTGTTTATCGTATTCAAAATCCATCCAATAGGCATCCCAGTCGTATATGAGCTGGTCAATACACCAGCCCATCTGGTCGCCCTCAGGTGTGACTGTAAGTTCATCAGCGCAGAGATAGTTACACCATTCGTTCACGGAAATGCAACCGTTCGTTGCCAGTTCCCGGTTGAAATAGTACGATGCTTCGATGACGCGAGACATGGTGGCATGAAAATATCTTTTCGACGCAGGCTCGTAGAACAGCCGAATGACATCACCATCTTTATCCCGCTGAACATCTTCGCTTTTTGTCTTTTCAGCAGCTTCCATGCGAAGCTTTTTCTCCTCTTCAGTACCGATGCGTTCTGCCACCTGCCTGCGGTACTCCTGATAGGTCTTTCCCAGTGCCATGTAGGCAGCGGTCATACTGGCCAGCTGTTTCTTGTTCAGCGCATTGGACCCCAGAATGCACACCACAGTTCCAGCACCGGCCACAGCAGCCGGAACATAAAACTTCCAGCAGTCTTTGACGATTTCTTTTTTTGTCATAGGTTCGTCTCTGTTCATTGTAACGAGCGTGGTCGCCTTCACAGTTGCCTTACCCGTCTCCCACATGGTCAGACCAACCCCAATCGAAGCTCCGATGGCAAGGATCGTCCCGCCATGTTTGCGCAGAAACTTTGCGCATGTTTTCGTGAATTTCATAGTAAATTCTCCTTAACGTTCCTTGAAGTCTGCATCAATCATGTCGTACTCCACATCATGATCGTTAGAATTTCCGATAAATACGGAAAATGCCTTATCAAGCCCCGGAAAGTCACAGACAGCAATCTCGTTATTGACGAACGCAGGCGAGCCAACCAGCGCTTCACACATTCTGTCACGAAGTTTGGCCATTTCTTCAGGATTCTCGCACTTAATGTTTAAGACAATCATATTTTTATACCTCCATTTTGAAAAATAAAAGAGCCTACGATTTCTCGTAAGCTCTTGTTGCAAATATCGTTCAGGGAATTATGTCAAGGATGCTGTAGCACATCTTCCCGATTTCATTGGGCGCGTAGTCATCGTCCAAGCCTTCATACATCAGCTCATCACCAACTCGTTCTTCAATTTCAGCCCATTCATCGGAGAACTCGTTAATTTTGGAATAATCATAGTTAAGCCCAAGATTTTGGAGAAACTGGATTTGTTCTTTGGTCAACACCATTATCACCCCTTCTTTGAATATTTCCTAAGTGCATCGTGTCCTGTAGGCCACACAGTCGTGATTACACCATTTTCGGGATTGACATTGACCGTTGCCATTTTACCGATAAGCCTTTGGCTTGGTCTACCCTTCCTGTCATACCTTGTTTTAATACTATCATGGTTCAGCGGCTTTTTCAAGGCATCAAAAATACCTTCTACCGTAACCGGCCTGCTCTTCTCTTCGCACCTATCGAGTGCATGAGTAGATATTGCTGTCACAAGCACACCATTTGCAGAACGAAACGGCTTCTTCAATCGTCGAATCGTCCTTGCTTGGATAGAATATCTGTCATGCGCCAGTTGTTCTTTTGTTCTCCGAACTCCCCATTTCATACCATTGATGCCATAATGGTAGAGTTCAGTTGTTCCGTCACTCCATCGCCACATACTGTTCCTTTCTCGTCATACGATTCCTGCTTTCTTCAAAATATCCATGAGGTCAGCTTTCGGCATCTCAGCGTCCAGTTCCAGATGAACCGTTACCTTCTGTTCCTTGTCGGACCACTTCGCCTGAATATCATCCAGATTGACCTTGATACCGTACTTCTGCTTGGCAATTGCCTTGTTGATAACCGAAGAAATGATTCTGCGCATAAAGCTCGACCGGATAAGCATTAAGTCCTCCATAATGATTCTTCTCCTTACACTTTCTTTTCGAGTTCAAATTTCATACGATTTCGCTTCGATGCATTGACGATGGCTCTCGGATAAGCCGCTGCAAAAGCAAGGGGCACGGTATCATTTCTCAGGAAGATACGCTCCTGACGCTGATGAACGCCTGCATGAATATCGTTGGCCTCGATGTAGTCTTTCAGCGCTTGAATAACATTTCGCAGAATCATGCGCTCGTCATCATCGATTTTGACTTCCATGAGAAAAAGTCCACCGAGCATGAAGTCATCCACGATTTCCTTGATGGCGTTCTTGTCAACAGTTCTGTCGATATATACCGGTTTATCGCACAGCTGTTTCATTGCGGTAGGTGTAATAAGCTCCAATTTCATTTTGCTTCTCCTTTTGTTTTCAAATATAAAAAGCAAAGAGCCGCAGATTTCTCCACGGCTCCTTGCCATCAGTCATCACAACGCATTCAAATCGTTGAGAATCATGTACTCGTCCTCACCAAGTTGCTTTCTACGGCTGAACTCAGCCCATTCGTTCGTTTTCAGTTTCCGACGAAGCTTGATATAGTGCCCTGTCCTGTGACTGTATACATACAAGTCCTTCAGATTCTGTTCCTTGACCTGCGCTGTGTGCTTCAACAGCATTTTTGTTCCTGCTGCGATTCCGCTCACAACAAACGGTCCATAGGTAACGATCTCATACTTGTGGTTATACACCCACGTTTCGGCCCTATCTTTCTTGTCCTGAAACCATTCTCGAAACTGAGCTTTCTTTCTTGCCCTTTCAAGTTCCTTGATTGTGTAGACTTTTGCCATAATTATCTCTCCTTTGTAGCATTTGTTTCTACTTCCATAATAGAGCAAGAACTATTCGCGGTTAAATTAAGCTTCGATCAAATACCGTTTCCCAGCGTTCCTTTTTCAGCGGTTTCATGCGTAAGGCCCACATGATTTGCCGAACTGTGACCGTTGGATAGCAGCCATTTGTGTCTTTCTTTTTTGCATGGTGGTCAAAATATTCCTTAAAACCGTCATGCAGATAGATTTTGTCATTCAGCCATGGATCAATAGCGCTCCATGTAGTAGATTTTGTTCTCTCGCTGAAACGTTGCTGGATGACACAAAGACCTTTTCCATGCTCCCAATATAACGTGCTAATGCGATAAACCGGATGATTGCAGCGATACGTCTGGCCATAATATCTCGTCCAATTTTCGGGCTGTGCATCATGATATCTCATAAAAGAAAGAGAAGCCGCAGATTTCTCCGCAGCTTCTCCTGTCCCTCCTTTATACAGACTTTTTCCAGTAATCCTTGTAGATCATCTTGCCGTCCTTATAGCGATCATCGAACACCTGCACACCGCCTGCCGAGCAGATTGACCAGAACCGGTCATGGTGAATCATCAAAAATGCCCCCAGTACAGTCGATGCAGCGCCTACGATAACCTTCGTCACTTCGGTTTTCCAAGTTTTCTCCGCTTTTTCCGCTTCGAGTTTGAGTTCCTGATTCTTCATCTGAAACTCATCCTCTCGTGCATTCTTGTCGGCCAAACTCGTCTTTTCCTTCACGCGAATTTCGTAGAACTTTGCAGCGCACTCATAGGCAGCCTTGTATTCATTGCTTCCCGGTGTAAAATCCTTGATTCGTTCAAGCTCGTGCTTAATCGTTTCGTCCATCAACGCTTCGTTCTGGACTGCTTTCAGTTCTTCCATTTTGAATTTCTCCTTTTAAGTCAATATTTGGAGTTTTCTCCATTAAACAGTATGTTTTTCTCGCGGTTTAACCTTATCTACCTTGAGTACCACATACTGCTTATCGGCAAAGTTTATGAGTTCTTCGTCCAAGTCGAGGAACAGGTTCGGGTTTTCATCTTCCTGCGCCTGAACTACAACGAGAGAGCCTATGGATTCTGCGTTATAGTCGATTTTCCACCGGATAGCAGAGCCAACTACGAAGCCGATGGTTGCACAGATGAGAGCAATCCCAATGATGATGTACATTTTCCCAATCTCCTTTGTATTAAAATAATGGATAAAACGGTCGTGCGCGTGCTGAAAATAAAAAAGAACCGCAGATTTCTCCACGGTTCTCTTGCGCCTTAGATGTCGTTTCGGATCAGAAACAGTTCGTTATGGTTACAAGCTGCTCTCACGATACCTCTTGCCCGAATCAATGCGATTGCGTTCACGTAGGCCGAGCGTGCACTTTGAGCATTCTTATACTCACCAATATCAATGTACATAACTTTCTGATTGCTCTCAATGAACACACGGATTTTGTCCATCGCATTCACATATCCTCGGTCGTAAGTCGTCTTTGCCTGTTTTCTCATATAAATTCTCCTTTCATTTTCCAGAAGACATCCTTCCATAAAGTAATGAGAAAAGTTCGCAATTTCTAATCTAGAATAGAAAATGAAAAGAAAGAGAATGTGGATTTGAACCCATGACCTCTGCAACTAAGCAGTGCTCTCCCAGCCTGAGCTATCTCCTTCCATAAAGGAAGATGAAATTTTCGCGGACAAAAAAGCAGAGGGCATGTTTTTAATTTACTTATTGCCCTTGGTCTTGTCAGAACCCAAACATTCTTTTGCCTTTTGCAACCTGAGATATGCCACGTATGCTTCCATGGTTGTTCCCACCAAGCAAATTCCAGCACTCGCCAGCTTCATAAAAGGTACTGTCCGTAAAAGTTTCTTTCCAACAACGTATGCAGACTTCATAATATCAATCCTCCAATACGCCCTCCGTCTCTCATAAAGGACTCTGAAAATTTCACGAAAGGGCAAAAAAGAAAAGAGCCTGTGATTTCTCACAAGCTCTTGTATTGGTAAATATCAGTCTTTCATAGCCGCTTCAAACTCTTCCACGGTCATGTCAACACGCGGCGCAGCATCCTCTACTTTCAGCAGGCCATCGCGGACAAGCCCGGCCAAAATATCAATCTCGACCTTATGCTTGGCGATTTTCTCCTGAGCTTTTTCTTTCTCGTGCCTTACACGGTCGCGCTCAACGCCACAGTCTTTCATGCATTTAGGATAACTAGGTTCGCCGCAAGAATTGCACATCAGGCAGTGGCGTCCCAAATCGGGAATATCTTCCTCAAATTCTTTGATATAGGTCGTCCACTTTCCGTTTTTCTTCACAGGAACGATCATATGCGATGTCACTCTCATGCCTCTTCGCCTCCCTTTGTTTCATTATAGCATGACTGGGGCAAAAGCAAAAGACCATGTTTCAGATCTTTTGCTCCTCCAGAGTAGGATTTAGGAAATCAACGTCTGGTAGCGGTCATTTAGCTTTGCCATCTTGTCTTCGTCTGCTCTGACTTTGACGTGAAACTCCATTCGGTTCTTAGCGTTCATCACGCTTTCGATAACCAAATTGGTATATCCCTCGTCATACAGCATTCTCAGGCAAATACCGAGTTGTCTGTCGCTCTTTGCCAAAAGGCATTCCATAGTGTTCACCTCCTTCCATAAAAGAGGCAGAACTTTTCGCGTAAAAGTAAGAGCCGCAGATTTCTCCACGGCTCAGCTTTTACAGTATTGTAATGTCTATTATTTCTTTATCCTCTTCAAAGTGCTTCACCAATTTATTGAACTCGTCTTCGGCACATGTACAGTCAAATAAAACTCGTATACATGGTTTAAATTCACCCTGCTTTGCCCCTGTCAGCTTTCTCAATCTTTCCGACGCATCAAAATACTCCACATGGTGAATTCCTACAAGCATTGTTCTCATCTCTTGTTCAATGCGTTTGCCAATATCGGCTCTGCACTTCAAATAAAAATGTACTCGTTTTGTAATATTTACCATTACAATCACCTCCATAAAGCACCTTGAACTTTTCGCGTCACTGCCGTTCTTTGCTCAGAAGCCAGAAAAAGTATCGATAATGCTCGTAGTAGGTCTCGCGGCAGCAGGGGCAGCCATTTGCCTGAAGCTTGTTATAGCCGTCTCCCTCTGTCACACCCTTTTTAATGTACGGTGCCAACGCCGTATCAAGTTCCGCAATGCACTTGTCCACGATGTCGATGCAGTTGGAGTAGAATACTCTGGACAGTGCGATCCTCTCGGTCGGGCTTTCGGGTGGGCATCCCTTGATGATGCCGGAAATATCATTGGGTGATGTCTGCCACCCATCGATCAGAGTCAGGGCTTTCTTCCAGTCGTCATACTGCCTGCAAAAATACTTCAGCTCGTAGTAGCGGTATCTTGAAATATGGTAGGGGTTCTTTTTCGACAGTTCCGCGCGTTCCCTGCTCATTTTTCGCCCCTCCATTCATAGCCGGTCTGCTCATAGAGGAGCTTGGGCGAGATATAATAGTTGATCCGCCCATGCCGCGCGTGCATTTCTTTCACATCCGTCACGGGCTTTCCACTTCGTGTTGCCTGACCAATCGGAAGCCAGCCAGCGATAATGCCTGCCCTGACCCATGTTGCATCTTTTCCGTACACTCGTGCTGCGATGCGCACCGGTACAGATCCCATTTCTAATCTAGCTTTGTCCATTCTATCGTACTCCTTTTATGTTACCCTAAGAGCATCAAAACACCTCTTAGGCTCAAAAGGATATTAACGGACAAAACAGTCCCCCGCGTGCTGTATTTTGATTTTTTCCGCCACGAAGGATTGACAAGTCAAAATCTATCGTTTAACCTAGAATAGCTTTTCCAAAGGAAAAAAGCCCGGATCACCAATCTTTTACGCGTTATTATTCTATTACCAGCAGAAAGGAGCGGCAGCATGCTTACCACCTGTCCGGAGTGCAATTCTCAAGTAAGCGATAAAGCACTCATGTGCCCTCATTGCGGGTTCCCTCTCCAAAGGCGAGTTCCTGCGCCACAATCACAATCTCATAAACGACCACGCCAAAAGCTTCCCAACGGATTCGGGCAGATCACCAAGATCACCAATCAACGACTGCGTAAGCCATTCCGTGCTATGGTCACAGTCGGTGTCACGCCGGAAGGTCGTCCCATTTCTAAGATTCTGCGTCCGCAGGGGTATTTCCGCACTTATAACGAAGCCTACCGGGCCATCATGGAATATCACGATAAGCCTTGCGATCTCTCCCAATCGATCACCATGGAACAGCTGCATGATCTGTGGAGGAAGGATAAAAAGGGGCATATCACATTAAGTTCTTTACAAGAGTATGATTCTGTTTGGAAATACTGCTCATCTGTTTATCCCATTCCTATTCAGGACATTCGCGTACGTGATTTAAAAATATGTCTCGCAAACGGCAGCATCACCATCGGGGACGAAACACGTACTGCATCCGTAAACATTCGCAGGAAAATGAAGATTCTCTTTAACCAGCTGTTTGATTATGCTGTAGAGAATGAGATCACAAGCCGCAATGTAGCCAGAATGTTCAATCTTCACGAGGACGCAGAACCCGCAGTTCGGGCTCACATTCCCTATACAGAGGAAGAAGTCGCCATTTTGGATGCGCATGTTTCCGAGTACCCAATCATCGAGATGCTTCAAATCCAATTTTATTCTGGATGGCGGCCCGGTGAACTCTGTGATCTTCTGGTCTCCAACGTTGATCTTGAAAACAAATGCTTCACGGGCGGAAAAAAGACACGCAACGGAATCAACCGCACCATTCCGATCCACTCCAAAATTTTTCCTCTGGTCGAAAAGCATTACCATCACGCCGTGGAATCCGGCAATGAATATCTGTTCTGTGACAATCGAAAAAAGCCCAGACACATTACATATGAAACATTCTCCAATAAGTATAGAAAACTTATAAAAGAACTTGGTTTGAATCCTCTTCATCGCGCTCACGACGGACGTGTACACTTTGTAACAACGGCTAAGAAAGCCAACATGGACGAATATGCTATAAAAAGAATCGTTGGCCACGCAATTACTGACCTCACCGAGCGAGTTTATACTTATCGTAATATAGAATGGCTCAGAAGCGAATTGGAAAAAATTTCTTGAGGTAAGTTGTATGAACGCTGTAGGAACCGCTCTCTTTTTATCCCTGTTCCGTCCTACATCTCCGCAAACATCAAACGTATCTAGGCTGTTTTAGAAGCGCTTCGTAGCCGTATGTGTGCGTTGTCGCCTCTACCACATTTTCCCGTCCTCTGCAAAGGAATACGGTTCGTATAGATCATTCATTCGTTGCAGTTGAAACCGATTTCATTTTACTCTTTCAGTTGATTTATAATCAATCCGGTGGAGATACTCCTTGTTGAATAGTGTAAATTTAATGCGTATCACCGTTTTATTTTCACTGCATTTTTCATTGGATTTCCAGCAATTGCAAGAGACTTTCTCGGTCAAACCTGCAATGGAGGATGTGAGCACGTTCCTCCGTTCATGCCATAAAAAAGAGCCGCCCTCCCGATCTCTCGAGAGAACAGCTCCATGGTATTGGCTTTATAAATATCAGATAGAAATGGTGTTGCAAACGTCCATCAGCACCGGGTCAAGCGTCTTGGTCATTTCAAGGGCTTCATCCACCGGATAGTCCACCAGCTTTTCGCCCTTCATACCAACGATACGGTTATACTTGCCCTGCTCCAGCAGACAGACAGCGTGATAGCCCATTGCAGACGCATTCACGCGGTCACGCAGGGTGGGAGAACCACCGCGCTGGACATGACCCAGAATCGTTGCACGGGAATCAATTCCGGTACGGGCCTGGATCTCGTTTGCGATCTCCTGCGCATGGCCGACGCCCTCGGCCACGATGATGATGAAATGGCGCTTGCCGGTCTTCTGGGTCTCTGCGATCTTATCCAGAATATCGCGCTGCATGTCGAACTCTTTCTCCGGCAGCAGAACAGCCATAGCACCGGAAGCGATGGCCACGTTCAGCGCAATGTAACCGGCATTGCGGCCCATGACCTCGACCACACTGCAGCGGTCATGGCTCTGGGTGGTGTCGCGCAGCTTATCGATCATTTCCAGCGCGGTATTCATCGCAGTATCGTAGCCGATGGTATAATCCGTGCAGGAAATATCGTTATCGATGGTGCCGGGCAGGCCGATCATCGGGATGCCGCGGTGGGCCAGCTCACGAGCGCCGCGGTAAGAACCATCACCGCCAATGACTACCAGTGCATCGATCCCCAGCTCGCGGCATTTCTCGGCACCCTTGTCCTGACCTTCCTTGGTCTTGAACTCCAGACAACGGGCAGTGTAAAGGATCGTACCGCCTGCAGAAATGATGTTCGAGACACTGCGCAGGTTCATTTCAAAGCATTCACCGTTCAGCAGGCCGTTATAGCCGCGCTGAATGCCGATCATACGGTAACCCTTATGCAGGCCGGTACGGACTACGGCGCGCACAGCAGCGTTCATGCCGGGAGCATCACCGCCGCTTGTCAACACACCAATCGTTTTGATCTGCTTTTCCATACGAGAGATTCCCTCCAATTTTGTCTTCATTTACCCAGTAATATCACAGCGCTCTCCATTCTAACGCTGCTCAGAGCACTCCACTTGCCTTGAATCATTATAACACAAACGCTCCGTTTTGAAAACATCCTGCCTGTTAAGATTCGTGCACAGAAATGTCATTTTGTTGCAATATTGTCTGTGCCGACCAGTCTTTCCAGTTCTTCAAACAGCAGCGGATGGCCGGAAGTGTAAAGATGACGCGGCACCTGCAGATACTGCTTGGTATCCATCAGGTACAGAAGCACCGGCATATCGCCATCGAAAATATTCAGAAGATTTACCACCTTTGCATATTCCCTGCTGCTGCGGGACGGCACACGGATATAGAGTTTTTTTGCAGCCTTCCGCATCGGGTCCGGGCGGCCCTTGTCCGGCCGGGAGGGATCGTAGTTTTCAATGGGGACAACACTCTCTGCCAGCAGCTTGGAGGCTTCGTCCTCTCGCACAGAAAGCTTGCCGTCGATCACGACGACCGCGTTTTCGTGCAGCGAATCGCGGAAGGTGTCCAGCACTCTGGGGAACACGATCACCTCCATCGTACCGGTCAGGTCTTCCACACTGGTAAAGGCCATCATGCTGTTGGACTTGGTGGTCATCATGCGGCTTTTTACCACTGCACACACGATGCGCACCCTTTCGCCGTCCTTCACATGGGCATCCTCGCCGGTCAGATCCTTGATGGAGTGGGACGCGATCCGCGCCGACTGCTCACGGTAGGCGTCCAGCGGATGGCCGGACAGGTACAGGCCGCTGACATCCTTTTCCTGCTGCAGCAGCTCCTTGTGACTGTATTCCGACAGCTGTTTGATCTCATAGCTGTCCGCAGATGCTTCGTCCCGCGCTTCCCCGCTCATGACCGAGAACAGATCCAGCTGGCCGTCCAGATTGCGGCGGGAGTCTGTTTCGATGCTTTTCAGAATGCCTTCCACCGCCTCCACCTGGCTGTGGCGGTTGCTGCCCATATGGTCAAAGGCACCGGCCTTAATCAGGCTTTCGACCGCCCGGCGGTTCAATTCCGTACCATGCATCCGCTTGCAGAAATCGTACAAGCTGGTGTAGGGCTTATTCTGCCGCTCTCTGACCACATTCTCAATAAGGTTGCGGCCCACGTTCTTGACCGCGTTCAGACCAAAACGAATCTGACCGTTGCCATCTGCCGTAAATCCGCCGTTTGAAACATTCACGTCCGGCGGCAGCACTTTAATACCAAGGCGTGCGCACTCACCGGAGTACTCGATGACTTTATCGGTGTTGTCCAGCACGCTGGTCAGCAATGCAGCCATGAATTCGCTGGGGTAATGGCACTTGAGATAGGCTGTCTGAAATGCCACATAGGCATAGCAGGCAGCATGGCTTTTGTTGAATGCATAGGAGGCAAAGCTGGACATTTCGTCGTAGATCTCATTTGCCACTTTTTCCGAAATGCCGTTTGCCACACAGCCCGGGCATTCGTTGCCGGGGTCGGTGCAGCCGTGCACAAAGTGCTCACGCTCTGCCTCCATGACCGCGTGCTTCTTTTTGCTCATGGCGCGGCGGACATTGTCTGCCTGCCCGAACGAAAAGCCTGCCAGCTCACGGAAGATCTGCATCACCTGTTCCTGATACACGATGCATCCGTTGGTCACGTCCAGAATGTGCGCCAGCTGCGGGGTCTTGTAGCTGATCTTATCCGGCTCGTGGCGGTTGCGCAGATAGGTCGGGATGGAGTCCATGGGGCCGGGACGGTACAGGCTGATGAGAGCGATGACATCTTCAAGGTTCTGCGGCTGCAGGCCCACCAGGACCTGCTTCATGCCGGAGGATTCCAGCTGGAACACGCCTTCGGTATCGCCCTGCCCCAGCATCCTGTAGGTGTCCGGGTCATCATAGTCCAGCTTCTGGACGGAAAACTCCGGGTCGTGCTTCTGCACAGCTATTTCCGCATCGCGGATGACCGTCAGGGTGCGCAGACCGAGGAAGTCCATCTTCAGAAGTCCAAGCTCCTCGATCTCGGTCATGTTGAACTGGGTCACGGGCAGGCCATCATTGGTGGCCAGCGGCAGATAGTAGTCCGTAGGCTCCGGGGTAATGACGACGCCCGCCGCATGCGTGGATGCATGGCGGGGCATTCCCTCCACCTTCAGGGCTGTGTCGATCAGCTCCGTGACCTGCGGGTCGGTGTCGTACATCCGCTTCAGCTCTGTCGAGACCTCCAGCGCGCGCTTCAGGGTCATTTTCAGTTCCATAGGGACCTGCTTTGCCACCGCATCCACCTGCTGATACGGAATCCCCATTACACGGCCGACATCGCGGATGGCGTTGCGGGCGGCCATAGTGCCGAAGGTGACGATCTGCGCCACATGGTCAGCACCGTATTTGCGGTTGACGTAATCAATGACTTCCTGTCGGCGTTCGTAGCAGAAATCCACATCGAAGTCCGGCATGCTGACACGCTCCGGGTTCAAAAAGCGTTCAAAGATCAGATTATAGCGGATGGGGTCGATATCCGTGATGCCCACACTGTAAGCTGCAATGCTGCCTGCACCGGAGCCGCGGCCCGGGCCCACCGGAATGCCCTGACTCTTGGCGTAGTTGACGTAGTCCCATACGATGAGATAGTAGTTTGTGTAGCCCATCTTTTTGACCACGCCGATCTCGTAGGTCAGACGGTCTTTGTTGGCCTGCGGTACATCAGGCCCATAGCGGCGTTCCAGACCCTCCCAGCAGAGCTTTTCAAAAAACGCCTGATTCTCCATTCCATTCGGTGCTTTATAATAGGGGATCTTGGTGTGCCCGAAATCGAAATCGAAGCTGCACCGCTCCGCAATTTTGGCCGTGTTTTCGCAGGCTTCCGGCACCATGGAGAACAGATCATACATTTCATCTGTCGTTTTGACATAGAACTCGTCGGTCTGGAACTCCATCTTATCCGCATCCTGAATGGTCTTGCCGGTCTGGATGCACAGCAGGATGCCCTGCATCTTGGCATCCTCCCTGCGCAGATAGTGAGAGTCATTGGTGGCTGCCATGGGGATGCCTGTTTCCCGCGCAAGCTTGATGAGCTGCGGCAGAACGATGTTGTCCTCTTTCAATCCGTGATCCTGTAACTCAATGTAATAGTTCCCCTCGCCGAACAGGTCGCGGTACCACAAGGCGCTGGTTTTGGCACGCTCATAGTCGCCTGCCAGAATGGCCTGCGGGATCTCACCGGCCAGACAGGCAGACAGGCAGATCAGTCCCTCGTGATACTGCTCCAGCAGCTGCTTATCGATGCGGGGCTTGGAGTAAAAGCCCTCCACAAAAGAGGCCGATACCATTTTGATAAGGTTTTTGTAACCGGTCTCATTTTTGCACAGCAGGATCAGATGGTTATTGCCATCGATCTTGTTCACCTTATCAAAGCGGGTGCGGGTGGCAACATAGACTTCGCAGCCGATAATAGGCTTGATGCCCGCCTTTTTAGCCGCCTTGTAAAACTGCACGCAGCCGTACATAACGCCATGGTCCGTGCAGGCAATGGCGGTCTGTCCGCACTCTTTTACGCGCTCCATCAGCTGATCGATGCGGCAGGCACCGTCCAGAAGGCTGTATTCCGTATGGATGTGCAGATGAACGAAGTCCCTTCCAAGACGGTTGTTCTCACTGATCTCGCTCACGCTGTGCCTCCTGTTCCAGATTCTTCCGCAGATTTTCGGCCAATGCCTCCAGTTTCTTCATCCGGTGCGACAGGCCGGATTTGCTCATCGCAGGCTCAAAGCAGCCGCACAGTGCCGTGAGCGAAAGGTCCGGGTACTGCATCCGTTTGGCGGCGGCTTGCTGCAGCACCTCCGGCAAGGTGGAAAGGGCATCCTGCTCTTCCAGAAATCGGATCGCCTTCAGCGTCTGCGCATTGGCGCGGGCCGTTTTGCCGAGGTTTGCGGTGTCGCAGTTGGTCTGACGATTCGTCTGGTTGCGCACCTGCTTGAACGCCTTCTGCGCGTGCATCTCCTCAGCGGCATTCACGGCCCCCATAAAGCTGAGCAACCGTTCTACATTGGCTCCCGTTTTGACGTAGATCAGGTTCACACCGTTGCGGCGGGTGCGGTGCGGTGCAAACTCATGCTCTGCCAGCAGCGCTTCAAAGTCCCGTGCAAGGTTGGTGCGGGAGGTAAGGAACTCCAGATTGTATTCCTTCTGCGGGTCAATGACCGTTCCGCTGCACAAAAAAGCTGCGCCAATGTACGCACTGACGCAGGTCTGGCAGCGGATAAGGCGGGGGTCGATCTGCAGGCTGGTCTCACTTCCGGTGGTGCCGAACAGCTCATGCATCCGGGCCACCTGCTCCGGCGCACGGATGTTGAACTCGTACAAAACACCGCTGGGCCGCTGCTTTTGCAAAATTTCGCCCTGCACGCCGCAGCGGGCAAACAGCTGCTGTGCAGCCTGCACCGTCTCCTGCTGTTCGGTCTGCACCACAAGACCCCTGGCATCAAAATATTTGGCAAAGCACGCAATGCCATAGGCCGCCGCACGCACGCAGCAATCCTTCTGAATGCTGCGTGCAGCGATCTCCTCCCGCGCACGGGACGCAAAACTACTCATGTTTCCTCAATTCTGTCAACGCATGGCATCACGATGCTGCACGCCCGGCTCGTAACCGAGTGCCGTGCAATACTCCGCGATCTTACGCGCAAATGTAATGGAGCGGTGTTTGCCGCCGGTACATCCCACCGCAATGGTCAGCTGGCTTTTGCCCTCCTTGACGTAAAGCGGCAGTGCATACTGCAAAAAGCCTTCGTAGCGCTTGAGCAGCTCCTGCGCCTCCGGGTGCGACATAACAAAGTCCACCACTTCCTGATCCAGCCCTGTCTTGTGCTTGAGCTCCGGGACATAGAAAGGGTTGGGCAGACAGCGCACGTCCAGCACAAGGTCTGCTTCCGGCGGGATGCCAAACTTGAAGCCAAAGGACATCACGGTCAGGCGCATTGCACTTTTTGCTCCGCCATTTTTCACAAACAGGTCGCAGATGCGCTCCTTGTTCTGCGCAGTGGAGAGCAGTGCCGTATTGATGGTATAGTCTGCACGCTCCTGCAGCGGCTTCAAAATCTTGCGTTCTTTTGCAAAGGCCTCCCGCGTGGAAATGCCCTCCGAAATGCTGATGGGATGACGGCGGCGGGTCTCGCTGTAGCGGCGCATGAGCACATCGTCCGGGGCATCCAGAAACAGGATCTTATACAGGATCCCCTGCTCATCGAGTTTATGAAGCGCCTGCTCGATCTCCTCGCTGGTGCGGCAGCCGCGCACATCCATAGAAAGTGCCACCCGCTCCAGCTGGCTGTCGCCTGCTTCCGAGAACGCAGTGATGCTGGGCAGCAGTCCGGCCGGAACATTATCGATGCAGAAAAAGCCGATATCCTCCAGTGCATTCATGGCGACCGATTTGCCTGCACCGGAAAGTCCGCTGACGATCAACAGCTCCATAATTGATATCCCGCTCCTTTTATCTTGCCCAATATTATTTTATTTCACAACACGGATCTCTTTTTCCAGTTCATAGCCGGTCTTTTCCTTCACGATGGCACGCACTTCATCGCAGAGAGCCAGCACATCGGCACAGGTGGCACCGCCGAGGTTGACCACAAAGCCGCAGTGCTTGTCGCTGACGGCGGCACCGCCGTGACGGAAACCGCGCAGGCCGCACTGGTCGATGAGTGCAGCTGCAAAAGCACCTGCCGGGCGTTTGAAGGTGCTACCGGCGCTGGGCTTATCCAGCGGCTGCTTGTCTGCACGCTTTGCCATCAGTTCATCCATTTTTGCACGGATATCCGCTGCGTTCCCGGGCTGCAGCGCAAACTGCGCCGAAAGGATGCAGCCGCCATTTTCTTCAAAAATGCTGTGGCGGTAGCTCAGATCCAGCTCTGCTGCTGATGCCTGCACGACCTCTCCCTCTGCGGTCAGATACCGCACCACAGTGAGGACATCCTTCATTTCGCCGCCATAGGCACCCGCGTTCATATACACTGCACCGCCCACCGTGCCGGGGATGCCGTAGGCAAATTCCAGACCGGACAGACCGTGTTCCAACGCCGCCCTGCACAGGGCTGCGAGCCGGACGCCCGCACCGGCTGTCAGCATATTGCCTTCAACGGCAATATCGCTGCCCAGCGCGGAGATGTCGATCACCACACCGGCAAAACCCTCGTCCGCAAACAGGATATTGCTGCCGTTGCCCAGCAGATAATAGCGGACAGCCTGCTCTTTGCACAGCGCAGCCGCACTGCAAAGCTGCTGTTCCGTCTGCGGCTGCACGAACAGCTGTGCGGGACCGCCGATCTTAAAGGTACAGTGTGCCGCAAGCGGCTCATTCTCCCGGAACGGGATGCCTGCCTGCAGCAGCTTCTGTTTGAATCGTTCCATAGTGGGTAGCTCCTAAATCAGTCCATTTTGTCATCCAGACCAAGACGGATCAGCAGCTCACGCGCTGCATTGTAGCCCATCTTTTTCTGGCGGTTGTTGATGGCGGCAGTTTCCAGCACGACAGCCAGATTGCGGCCCGGCGAGACCGGAATGCTGGTGCTGGGGATGCTGACGCCCAGAATATCGTAGTACTCGTTTTCCAGTCCGGTGCGCTGGTAGTTTTTGGTGGGGTCCCATGTCTCCAGCTGAACAACAAGATCCAGACTTTCGCTCAGTTTGACCGCACCAACGCCGTACACACGGGCCACATTGACGATGCCAATGCCTCGCAGCTCAATAAAGTGGCGGATGTTTTCCGGTGCGGTGCCCATGATCTGACGGTTGGACACCTTGCGCAGCTCCACAGCATCGTCTGCTACCAGACGGTGGCCGCGCTTGACCAGCTCGATGGCAAGCTCACTTTTGCCGATGCCGCTGTCGCCCAAGATCAGGATGCCCTCGCCATACACCTCCACCAGCACGCCGTGCCGGGTGATGCGGGGAGCCAGTTCCAGATTCAGCACACTGATCAGGCTGCCCATCAGCGTACAGGTCGTCTCATTGGAGCGCAGCAGCGCTACGCCATGCTTCTGGGCCAGTTCCTGCATTTCCGGGAAGGGAGTCAATTCCTCGCTGCGGCAGACGATAACAGCCGGCGGCTGCTGACGAAACAGCTGATCCAGTGCTTCGTAGCGTTTTTCGGCCGAAAGGCCGGACAGAAAGTTCATCTCTGCCAGACCCATGATCTGCAGGCGCAGCTTATCAAAATAATCGTAATAACCCGCCAGAAACAGACCGGGACGGTTGACCTCGGCGATCTCCACACAGATCTGATCCAGTTCCTTTGGCGTATAGACAACTTCCATACTGACACGGTCGGTCAGCGTTTTGAGTGAGACATTGAATGTGCCCATCCTTGTTTCCTCCTGTGCTCCCTTTTGCCGTGCAGCACCGCCATTCCGCCGGGCGGGCACAGCATTCTTTCCTTTTATTATAATAGAATGATTCCTAAAAAACAATACAGCCGCTCTTTCTTTTTCCTTTGCCGGAAAGAAACCTGCGCAGCAGCGTGTCCATGCACTTTATTTTTACATTTTTCTTACTTTTACACGGATTTTACATTCCCCGGATTTTGGATTTTACATTGCAACAGTATACTCTCAGACAGGAGAGAACCATCAAAACACGCAGGATGCTCTTTCTGTAAGCAGAGCGCCTCCGTTCCGGCGGTGTGCACTGCGGGTGAAAGCGACTTCTGAAATCAAAAGTGAGGAAATCTTTATGACCATTTTCAATGTCTTTTCCCTGCTTGGCGGCCTTGCCCTGTTTTTGTTCGGCATGGACATTATGGGCAAGGCTCTGGAAAAGCAGGCCGGCGGCCAGCTGCAGAAGATCCTGAGCAAGCTGACCGATAACCCCCTCAAGGGTTTTTTCCTTGGCCTGTGCGTCACCGCTGTGATCCAGAGTTCCAGCGCTACCACCGTTATGGTGGTCGGCTTTGTCAACAGCGGCATCATGGAACTGCATCAGGCCATTGGCGTCATCATGGGCAGCAATGTGGGTACCACCGTCACCAGCTGGATCCTGAGCCTTTCCGGCCTGCAGGGTGACAGTCTCCTCATCAATCTGCTCAAACCCACTTCTTTCAGTCCTTTGCTTGCATTTATCGGCATTTTGCTGTATATGTGTAAGAGTGAGAAGAAAAAGGGCGTCGGCACCATCCTCATCGGCTTTGCCGTGCTGATGACCGGCATGACTGCCATGTCCAACGCCGTCCTGCCCCTGCAGAACGAGGCATGGTTCACCAGCCTGTTCACCCGCTTCTCCAACCCCCTTCTGGGCGTTCTGGTGGGTGCCCTTGTCACCGGCATCATCCAGAGCTCCAGCGCCAGCGTCGGCATCCTGCAGGCATTGAGCGCCACCGGCGTTATCACCTACGGCAGTGCCATTCCCATCATCATGGGCCAGAACATCGGCACCTGTGTCACCGCGTTGATCTCCTCTGTGGGTGCCAACAAGAATGCGCGCCGTGCTGCCATGGTCCATCTGTACTTCAACATCATCGGTGTAAGCATCTTCCTTGTCGGCTTTTACGGCCTGAATACGGTCTGCCACTTTGCTTTTGTGAACACCACCATCGAGGCATGGGGCATCGCTGTGGTGCACTCGGTGTTCAATATCGTGGCAACGCTGGTGCTGCTGCCCTTCGCAAGTCTGCTGGAAAAGCTGGCCATCCTCACCATTCCGGATTCGCCGGAAAAGGAAAGCTTTGCGCTGCTGGATGACCGCCTGCTGAACACCCCTGCTGTGGCTGTGGAGCGTGCCCGCTCCGCTACGGCTGAAATGGCAGAGCTTGCCCGTGTGGGCGTGATGCAGGCCATGAGCCTGACCCATGAGTGGAACGACACACTTGCGCAGAAGGTCCGCGAGGAGGAGACGCAGGTAGACCGTTACGAGGACGCTCTTGGCACCTACCTTGTCAAGCTTTCCAGCCGTGAGCTGAACCACACCGACAGCCAGAGCGTGAACACCCTGCTGCACACCATCAGCGATTTTGAGCGCATCAGCGACCATTCCGTAAACCTGCTGGAATCTGCCGAGGAGATGCACACCAAAGACATCCAGTTCTCGCAGGATGCCCGGGACGAGCTGCAGGTGCTGGAAGATGCCGTGCAGGATATCCTGAACCGCACCACCGATGCCTTTCATAAAGGCGACCTGCACCTTGCCAGCAAGGTGGAGCCGCTGGAAGCCGTGGTCAATGAGCTGGTGCGCGCCATCAAAGCCCATCATATTGCCCGCCTGCAGGCCGGCAACTGCTCCATCGAATACGGCTTCGTTCTGGATGACCTGCTGACCAACTATGAGCGCGTGTGTGACCACTGCAGCAATGTTGCCGTTGCACAGATCGAGGTCGCACAGGACAGTTTTGATACCCACGCTTACCTCAACGAACTGCGTCACGGCAGTGACACCAAGGAAAGTGAGGAATTCCATCGTCGTTTGGACCGTTACCGTGAGCGCTATCTTTTCCCTGAAAATCAGTCTGCGGAGGATTTTGACAAATGATCTATATTGTGGAAGACGATGCCGCCATCCGGGAGCTGGAGCAGTATGCCCTGCAGTCCAGCGGATACGAGGTGGCCAGCTTTGAGAGCTCGGAGCCCTTCTGGCAGGCCATGCACGCTGCAGAGCCGGAACTGGTGATCCTGGACGTGATGCTGCCCGGTGAGGACGGCTTCTCCATCCTGAAAAAGCTGCGCAACACCCCTTCCCTGCGGCGGCTGCCCATTATCATGGTCACGGCCAAATCCAGCGAGCTGGACACGGTGCGCGGGCTGGACTGCGGCGCAGATGATTACATCACAAAACCCTTTGGCATCATGGAGTTTCTGAGCCGGGTGCGTGCTGCCCTGCGCCGCTCGGCTCCGGAAGCACGTCCCAATGTGCTCAGCTTTCACGAGATCCTGCTGGACAATGCCCGTCACAACGTGACTGTGAGCGGAACGCCGGTAGAGCTGACCTACAAGGAGTACAGCCTGCTGCGTTTGCTGCTGGAAAACACCAATCTGGTGGTGACACGCGAGACCATTCTGCAGGTGGTGTGGGGCACCGACATTTCGGTGGAGAGCCGCACTGTGGATATGCATATCCGTACCCTGCGCAAAAAGCTGGGGGATGCCGGCAAATACATCTGCACTGTGCGCAAGGTGGGTTACAAGCTGACCGATGAAGAGGAGGCCGGTGAAGAATGAAGCTGCGCAGCATGGAAGAAAAGATCAGCTACCGTCTGTTTCTGATGGGTTTCTTTGGCCTGTTGTTTACAGCGGCACTGTGCATCTTTGTGTTTCATAAAGCCTTTACTGCACAGGCATGGACCGGCCTTGAGCGGGAGGCGGAACTGGTCAGTGCCGGATACGATCTGGTACAGGATCCGCAGCAGCTTACTTCTTTTGTTTCCAACGATCTGCGCATCACTCTGATCTCGCAGGATGGCAGCGTGCTGTTTGAATCCGCCACGGATCAGCCCATGGAAAACCATCTTTCCCGGCCGGAGATCCGGCAGGCCATGGCCAGCGGTGTCGGCCGGGATATCCGGGACTCGCAAACTATGGGGTATGAGACCTATTATTATGCAGTGCTGCTGCCGAACGGCGAGATCCTGCGCACTGCACAGGACGCCGAAACGGTGTGGTCTATCTACGATTCCTCCATTCCCGCCATCGTGCTGAGCTGTGTTGCGCTGATGCTGGCTGCCGCTGTGCTGGCTACCCTGCTGACGCGTGCGCTGGTGCAGCCGGTGCTGAGCATGACCGAAGACCTTGACCATATTCAGGACAATGTGCCCTACAAAGAGCTGATCCCCTTTGCAGAGAGCATTCATTCCGACCGCATCCTGCGCGAGAACAACGAGAAGATGCGGCAGGAATTCACCGCCAATGTCAGCCATGAACTCAAGACCCCTCTGACCAGCATTTCCGGCTACGCCGAGCTCATTGAGACCGGCATTGCAAAGCCGGAGGATGTGCCGGGCTTTGCGCAGAAGATCCATGTGGAAGCCAGCCGCATGATCCAGCTGGTCAATGATATCCTGCAGCTTTCCAGTCTGGACAACGCAAGCGAGACCGGCTCGGAGCCTGAAATGGAAACGGTCGATCTGCTGAGCGTTGCAAAGGAGTGTGTGGAGCGTCAGAAGCTGAATGCCCGCCGGGCTTATATCTCGCTGACCTGTCTGGGGGAGAGCGCTCTTGTACACGGCAACCGTCCTCTGCTGGATGAGCTGTGCCAGAATCTGTGCGATAACGCCATCCGCTACAACCGGCCCGGCGGAAAAGTGCAGATCACCACTGCCTGCAATCGGGACGGCCATTGCACCCTGACTGTGACGGACAATGGCATCGGCATTCCGAAAGAAGCACAGACCAGCGTGTTTGAGCGCTTCTACCGCGTGGACAAGAGCCGCAGCAAAGCAACCGGCGGCACCGGTCTGGGACTGGCGATCGTCAAGCATATTGCGCTGATCCATGGCGCCCGCATCAAGCTGGAAAGTCAGGTAGACGTCGGCACTACCATTACCGTTACCTTCCCCACTGCAAACTGAGAAGCGGAAGCTTCTGCGCTATTCCGGTAAAAATCTCACGACTGTCTGTAATTGCGGACAGTCGTTTTTTATTGTGATCTTCTCCCTGCCCACACCATACTGCAACGCGCTGCGCTGCTGCAGATGCACAAGGTCTATCCCCTGCTGCCAGAAGCTTTGCACAGTCTGTGTGCACAGCCGGGCCAGCTGGGCGCACTGTGCGGCACCGGGCTGCGGGGTCTCATCTCCGCGCTGGCAGTCCAGACGCAGGAGCACCGATTCGCCTTTTAACGTGAACGAAACGCTGCACCGGCGGATCGTCACCGGTTCTTCTGCAAGCCAAAACGTATGCATCCCGTACATCCCGGACAGAAGCTGAACCACTGCCGTCTGCTGGGCGTCCAGCTTGATGCGCTGCTCCCCTTTCCGGAAAACACTGGTTCCGGCAGCGGAAAGCTCCTCATCTTGTACGGTAAGCTGCGGCCAGAACATTCCATCCCGATGCTGGTACAGGCGCGGCATCCGGCCCGATTCCTGCTTCAATTCATCTAGGAGTTTGTCCGGAAGCCCTTCTGCAGCCTCAAGCTGTTTTTCCAGTTCCTCCGTGGAAACTGCAAGGATGGAAGCTTTTGCCGCCGCACGCCCCCGCCCGCTTTCCAGAACGATGGTCTCATAGGCGGAAAGCATTTCTTCTGAGGTGTTCTCACTTATCATGAGGAAGTCGCACAGGCGGTAGTCTGCCTTCTGCGGCAGCTTTTTTTGCACGGACGAAAGTGCCTTTTCCAGCGTACTTTCTTCGGCCAGCCGCATCTGCATTGCAGCCGACGCTTCGGATGCATCCGCAGATGCTTCCGGTGCCTGATACAAAAGCCCGACTGTCACCGTTGCCTCGTTTTGTGCAAGATAGAGTGCTCTTACCATGCTTTTCTCCGTGGTCTCGCAGCGGAGAAACAGCAGGCACCAGCCAACCAGCAAAAGCGTGCCGATTGAATGCCGGAGCCGCCGCCTCATCCTGCTGCTCCTTTCCTGCAGTTTGTGGCTTTTTTCCACAGCTCGCCTGCTGCCGCACAGAGGAAGCCGATACGGAAAACAGCGCAGGTAAGCCAGATCAGAAGCAGGAGCGCATCCATACGTGAGAAGATGCCCACGCTCCATGCACGCAGCAATTCCTGCTCCGGATAGTCCGTTCCGCCAAACACAAGGCAGATGCCGGCGGCAAGACACACCTGTGCCAAAAAAGTCAGCCACGGCAGAAAAAGAATGCGGCGCGGCGCAGTTTCTTCCATCAAAAAGGGCCAGAGCAGATACTCCGCGTACAGCGGTACACGCGGCAGCCGGGCCAGCTGCACCGCATCCGATTCCAGCAGATGGAACCACTCCATCTGGCCTGCAATGCCTGCCAGACAGAGTCCCTCCCCCAGCAGTACGAACCACCACAGCACCCTTGCCGGGGCATCCCAGCCGGAAAGCGGAATGCGGCATCCCGCCCAGAGCAGCAGCGGGAGCAGGCCGATCAATGCCATGGAATGAAACTCCTGCCGACAGACGCTCTGCGCCTGCGTTGCCGTCCTGAACAGCTCTGCCAGAAGCCCGAGGACTGCAGCAAAAAGCCAGACCTGCCGCACCGCCGTCTGCTGCCAGCAGACACACAGCACTGCGCTGATCCCGGTCAGCAATAGTGCCCCCAGCCCTCCATAAAGAAGCATCCCGCGCAGGGAAACGCCCGGTTCAAGGCTCTCTGCCAGAGCCGCCGTCCATACACTCAGCGCCAATGCGGAAAAAGAGAGTTTCTTCTGCCCTTGCATTCCTTTTCCTCCCGTCTTTGCCAAATGTTAAAGCCCTTCTGCGAAAGGCGGCGGTAGTTGCGGCGGATCACGCCATCCTCTGCCATGGGCCGCTGCGGAAACGGGTGCACCGCCAGATACGGTACCTGCAGACAGGCCGTGCCGGAAAGGCTGAGCAGAAACACAAAAAAAGCCCCCGCAAGGCCCACCGGCCCGGCAAGACCTACAGCCAGTACCACACCCAGACGCAGCAGCGTAGCAGGCTCGTACAAAGAAGGCGTGACGAACACCGCAATGGCCGTGATGCTTGCCACAAAGATCACCGGCGTGCTCATAAGCCCAGTGGCAATGGCGGCATCCCCGATGATAAGGGCCGACACCAGACTGACCGAGTGCCCCAGCGACTGAGGCATCCGCAGACCCGCTTCCCGGATGACTTCCAGAATAAGCATGACCAGCAGCATTTCTGCAAACAACGGCAGCGGCGTTGCCTTTTCTGCTGCTTCGATCCTGTACAGCAGCTGCGGCGGGATCAGCTCCGGCAGATAGACCGCCAGACACACGAACACACCCGGCAGAAATACGGTCAGATAAAACGAAATATATTTCAGGATGCGCAGAAAAGAGGAAAACACCGCGGTGGATGCATAATCATCCAGACATTCAAAGTTTTCGCAGAAGAGGGCCGGAAGCACCATGGCAGACGGGCTGCCATTGACCAAAACCACGATTTTTCCCTCACAGAGCTTTGCAGCCGCCACGGCGGGCCGCTCGGTATAGCTCACCGGCGTGAACAGCCGCGCCTTGCCCGGCAGCAGCCACGGTACAAAGTAGCTGGAATCCAGCAGAAGCTCCGGCTTTGCCGCCGCAAGCGTTTTGCGCACACGCTGCACCATAGCAGGGTCTGCTTTATTTTTGCAGTAGCAGATGGCATATTCCGTCCGCATTCCGGTGTCTGCCTGTGCCGCTTCCTGTACCAGCTGTTCGCTGCGGATGAGCCGCCGCAGCAGGCTCAGGTTGACCCGCAGCAGATCGGCAAAGCCCTCGCGGGAACCGCGCAGATTTCCTTCGCCCGAGGGTTCGCCCACCGAGCGGAACTTGAGACCCTGTACCGAGAACGCAATACCCTTTGCGCAGCCGTCCAAAAGCAGCACCGCCATGCCTGCTGTCAGCCGTTTGGTCAGTTCGTCCATATCCTCTACCGGCGCATTCTCTGCCGGAAAAGCCGAGTCGTGCAGGATCAGCTCGTAGGCCTGCATCCCGGTGCAGCACTGTCCGGGCTGCACCGGCGGGGCCTGACGGCTGGCCGCATCCAGCAAAAGCGTCCAGAGTGAATCCAGACTGGCCATGCCGTCAAACAAAAGAATGACGGCTTTGCAATGATAAATCGTGATCTCTTTGGCATAATAATCCGCAGAAGGGCCAAACATCCGGTCCAGTGCTGCTAGATTTGCCGAGAGGTTCTGTGATAACTGCTGCATCTATGTCCACTCCTTTGCACAGCAGTATGCCCGTATGATGCACATTCCATTCCCTTTGCAACCGACAGGAGGTCTTGTTTTTGAAGCTTCTGATCTGCCGAACCATCATCATTTATCTATGCGTTCTGTTTGCCATGCGGCTGATGGGCAAACGCCAGCTGGGTGAATTGCAGCCGGAAGAGCTGGTGTCCACCATCCTCATTTCCAATCTGGCGTCCATCTCCATCGAATCGGAAGAGGTGCCCATCACATCCAGCCTCATTCCCCTGTTCCTCATTGCGGCGCTGGAACTGCTGGGTTCTGTGCTGAGCTTCCGAAGCCAGAAATTCTTCAATCTCCTGTCTGGCAGGCCCAAAACGGTCATTCTGGATGGAAAGATCGACCAGAACGCTCTGCGGATGCTGCGCCTGACCACCGCCGATCTGATGGAGGCACTGCGCGGCAAAAACATCTTTGACCCGCGTGAGGTCTCCTACGCCGTGATCGAAACAAACGGGACCCTCTCGGCGGCCCTGCGGCCGGAGAAAGAACCTGTCCGCCTTTCTGACCTGCAGATCAAGGTAAACCATACCAACGCGATCATCCCCTTTGTGCTGGACGGTCAGGTGCTGGAGGACAATCTGTGCTGGTGCGGCAAAGACCGCGAATGGCTGGAGCGGACTGCACAGGCCAACACCCTGCTGCCCGAGGAGATCCTGCTGTTGATCGGCAGCGAGACCGAAGACTATTTTCTGTTAAAAAAAGAGGACCGCCATGGCAGCGGTCCCCGGTGAGGTGAGCGGATGAAGCGGATCTATGCCTGTATCGCCATTGTGGCCGTGCTGCTGGGTGTGGCTCTTTACAGCAGCTGGAAGGTGCAAAGCTTTGCCGAAGTGATCTCGGCAGACCTTGACGCAGCTGCCGAGGCCATCCGCAATGCGGATCATCCTGCTGCGCGGCAGGCCCTTGCCGACGGTGCCGCCCGGTGCGACCAGATGCGGACAAGCATGAATCATCTGCTGCGCACTGCAGATTTTACCGAACTGGAAGCCGCCCTGCGCGCTGCGGACGGCCATCTGGAAATGAACGCTCCCGAGGAAGCCTTTGGTGAGCTGCGGCGCGCACAGGTACAGGTGGAAACGCTGGAATGGCTCTCCCACCGGCTGGTATGACAAAAAGCACCGGAACTGTGCCTGTTCGGACACAGCTCCGGTGCTCATAGGGTCTATTCTGTTATTTCTGTGGTTCCCTGCGGTCGCCCATCAGCTTCTGCAGCTCATTGAAAAAGCTCTCCACATCCGCGAACTGGCGGTAGACGGAGGCAAAGCGGACATACGCCACCTCGTCGATCTTTTTCAGCTCCTGCATGGTCAGCTCACCAATGCGCACACTGGGGATCTCACGGTCGTAGGAGCTGAGCAGGGTCTGCTCAATGCTGCTGACCGCCCGCTCCAATGACTCATAGCTGACCGGGCGCTTGGCACAGGCACGCACCATGGCATTGAGCAGCTTCTGCCGGTCAAAGGGTTCCCGGGAGCTGTCCTTTTTGATGACCACAAGCGGAACAGTCTCCACGACCTCATAGGTCGTAAAGCGCATGTGGCAGCTGAGGCATTCCCGGCGGCGGCGGATGCGTTCGCTGTCTTCAGTGGGGCGGGAGTCGATCACTTTGGATTCCTCAGCTCCGCAATAGGGACATTTCATGTTCTGTTCCTCCTGTCCGGTCTGACCGGGCCGTGTTTTTTATGTTTTGGTCTTGGGCTTGCGCTCGCTCCACAGCACCCACGCAGAGGTGGAAACGCACAGCGAAGTGTACACACCGCTGATCATGCCCATCATCAGCGGGAACGCAAAGGTAAAGATGCTGTCCAGCCCGTACAGCTTTGCCACGACACACATAACACCCAGTGCCATTACCGTGGTAATGGTGGTGATGAGGGTGCGGCGTGCAGACTGATTGACCGAGCGGTTGACCAGCTCTTCAAACGAGGCCTTCTTGCCCATCAGGGTGCGGTTTTCACGGATACGGTCATAGACCACAACGGTATCATTGATGGAGTAGCCCAGAATGGTCAGCATGGCTGCAATAAAATTGCCGTCCAGCGGAGTGCGCAGCAGCACAAAGGTGCCAAACACCACCATCAGGTCGTTCACCAATGCCAGCACCGCCATCATGCCGCCGGTCAGGCCGCCGATGTTCTTGAAGCGCAGGGCAATGTACAGCAGGATCAGCACCAGCGCGAACACCACAGCCACCAGACTCTTCTGCAGGAACTTGATGCCCATGGCAGCGCTGACATTGCTCAGGGACAGCTGCTCAAAGTGGTTTTCCGGATAGCTCTCGTTCAGGTTGTCCAGCAGGTCGGCCACCTGTTCCGTGGTCACCGTCTCGGTACCGGGCATGGAAATTTTCAAGGTCTGGTCGCCGGTGGCAACGTTCTCGCCGGTCTGCAGGGTCAGGCCGGTGCTGTCCAGTGCAGCGGAAGCCGTTTTCTGCACATCCGCCGTGGTAAAGCTGCCCTCGTAGCTCAGGGTGATCATGGCACCGCCGGTGAACTCGGTATCCAGATGGACGCCGAACACCACAGCGCACAGCACGATGGCTGCCATCAGGCAGGTGGAAATGGTCAGGAAGCGCTTGCGCAGGCCCACAAAATCGATGGGCTTCTTCTCTGCCTTTTCTTTGCCGGGCTTCTCAGCGCCGTAAAGCCAGGGGTTGCGCAGTGCCTTAATGGAAGCTGCGCCGCGGATCATCACACGGGTAGCAAACACGCCAAACACAAAGTTCAGCAGCACACCGGTGAGCAGCGTGTAGCCGAAAGCATAGATCGTACCGGCAGTGGACGGGCCAAAGGCAAAGAATACAAAGTGCAGTGCCTTGGCAAACAGGCCGTCCGAGGGGCCGAAGGCACCCATCAGCACGACTGCCACGATAACGATGGTCACATTGCCGTCAATGATCGGCGTCAGGCCGCGGGCAAAGCCGCTCTTAAGTGCGCCGTCCAGCGACTTGCCGTTCTTCAGCTCTTCCTTGATGCGCTCTGCGGTGATAACGTTGGCGTCCACACCCATGCCGATGGCCAGAATGATACCGGCGATACCGGGCAGGGTCATGGTGAAACTTTCAAACACCGGGAAATAGCCGGACACGAACGCCAGCGTTGCCGCCACCTGACCAGCCAGTGCCATACAGGCCAAAAAGCCCGGCAGGCGGTACAGGATGGTCATGAATACCACGATCAGTGCAAATGCGATCAGACCGGCCAGCACCATGGCGCTCAGGCTGTTTTCGCCCAGACTGGGGCTGACGGTAGAGTAGCTGTCCACAGTCAGCGCAAAGGGCAGTGCGCCGGAGTTGATCTGGCGGGCCATCTTGACGACCTGCTCCTGCGTGAAGGGATTGGATGCCGAACTGGTGATGATGGCAGAGCCATCGGTGATCGCAGTGTTCACGGTTGCGGTGCTCACGTTTTCGTCATCCAGCCAGATGCTGATGGTGCCCTTGGACGCGGCCAGCCGGGTGGTCGCATCGCCGAATGCCTTGGCACCGTCGTCCGTAAACTTCAGAGAGACGAAATACTCCGATGCACCCCCGCTGGTCACAGGGCCATACTGGGCTGCAGCGCTCTCGATCATGGAGCCGTCCAAAATCAGCTCACCGTCGGCACTGCTGCCCTCCCGGAAGGTGAGGTACGCGGTGGTGCCGATCTCGTCGATCGCCGCTTCTGGGTCAAAATCCGTCTCACCGGACTGCCACGGAAACTCAAGGATCAGGCTGTCGGAGTTGTTGTCCACATACAGCTCATAGTCGGTCACGTTCAAAGCGACCAGACGGTTCTCAATTACAAGCTGCGCGGCCTCCAGCTGTTCTTCGGTGGCATCGTAGCCATCCGACGGCACAAAGGTGACGTTTACGCCGCCCTTGATATCCACACCAAAGCGGATATCCCTTGCGCCCTTGATGTAGGTCGTGGTCGTATCGCCGTACTTGGCATACACGCCGAAGAAGGCAGTGTAGACGAACACTGCGATCAGCAGCACTGCGGCGACAAGATGCCATGCTTTGCCTTTTGTTTTCATAAAATTCAGGGAACCTCCAAAAGCAGCGGCACAGACAGCCGCTGCCCGTATTCTGGTACAGACCCGCCTTCTGCGGGCCGTCTTTCTTCCGCAGGGCAGCCGTCATGCCGGCTTTCCTGCGACAAAACTCCCCTGACGGCTCAAGCGAGCCGCACAGAGGAGATAAAATCAGGAATCGTTAGATCTTAGTCCGCCTTATCAGCCAGCAGCTTTTCCACGACCGCCAGACGCACGCAGACGCACAGCAGTTCAGACGCCATTTCCACCTCGTCCAGACTGGGATAGGTCGGTGCAATGCGCAGGTGAGAATCCTGAGGGTCCTTGTGGTAGGGATAGGCAGAACCGGCACCGGTCAGGGTCAGGCCCGCATCCTTGCACAGACCTGCCACGCGCTTTGCACAGCCGGGCATCACGTACAGGCTGATGAAGTAGCCGCCCTTGGGGTCCGTCCAGTGGGCAATGTCGCCGCAGGGAGTGAGGTTGTTCTTGAATGCCGTCTTGACGGCATCGAAGCAGGGCACCAGACGACGGCGATGCTTTGCCATGTGGGCCAGAACGCCTTCCTTGTTCTTCAGGAAGCGGACATGGCGCAGCTGGTTCATTTTGTCGTAGCTGATGATCATGACCGAGAAGCGCTTGCAGATATACTTCATGCTGCTCTCACTGCAGGCAATGGCAGAGACACCTGCGCCCGGGAAGGTGATCTTGCTGGTGGAGGTGAACATGAACACACGATCCTCGTTGCCGTACTTCTTGCTCTCGTTCAGCAGCACCGGAGTCTCGATGATCTCATCGGTGAGATGATGGACGATATAGGCCTCATCCCAGAAGATCTTGAAATCAGGCGCAGCGGTCTTCATCTTCGCAAAACGCTCGATGGTCTCATCGCTGTAGGTGTAGCCATCGGGGTTAGAATACTGCGGCACGCACCAGATGCCCTTGATATCGGCATCCTCGGCCACCAGCTTTTCCACAATATCCATGTCCGGGCCGTTGGGGGTCATCGGCACACTGATGAGCTCAAAGCCAAACTCCTCGGTGATGGCAAAGTGACGGTCATAGCCGGGCACCGGGCAGAGGAACTTGCGCTTCTCCACCTGAGACCAGGGGCACGGAGACTCCGGGAAACCAAACACATAGCCGATGTTGATGAGGTTGTACATCAGCTGCAGGCTGGAGTTGCCACCCACGAACACCTCGCCGGGCTGCACGCCGAATACATCCGCGAACAGCACACGGGCTTCCTGCAGACCTTCCAGCTCACCATAGTTGCGGGCATCCGTGCCGGCATCGGTGGTGTAATCGTTCATCTTCAGCAGGTCCATGGCCAGATCCATCTGGTGAGGGCCGGGCTTGCCGCGGGCCATATTCAGCTTGAGGCCCTTGGCCTGAAATTCTTTGTACTTTGCTTCAAGCGCTGCCTTTTCAGCAGTGAGTTCATCACGGTTCATTGCAAGATAATTTGCCATTGGAAACACACTCCTTTATCGTACTTCCTGTTACCCATTGCGCTGGTGTTGCGTCCGAGGGAGCCTTCCTGCCAGGGAACCGGCTCCGTACTGCAATCCAGACCTTAATATTATAGTACATTTTCGGCCCGGAAACAAGAATATTAAAGCAAAAAGCCCTGCTAAAAGCAAAAAGCTTTTAAAACAGGGCTTTCACTCCCCTGCTGTGCGCCGAAGCGTCAGCTCAGAGAGGCTTGGTTTTTGTAGCGTTTGCGCACCGCACCGTATTCCAGATGGGCTTCTCCGCCCTCCACGGTGTCTTCATCCACCGTCACGCGGATGATGGTAGCATCTGTGGGCACATCATACATGATGGGCAGCAGGATGCCTTCCATCACGCTGCGCAGGCCGCGGGCACCGGTCTTGCGCTCAATGGTCTTGCGGGCAATGGCATGCAGTGCTTTATCGGTGAATTCCAGCTCCACATTATCCATGCCCAGCAGTTCTTTGTACTGCTTGACCAGACTGTTGCGCGGCTCCTTGAGCACACGCACCAGAGCATCCTCGTCCAGATCATCCAGCACAGTAATGACCGGCAGACGGCCGATCAGCTCCGGGATCAGGCCGAACTTGACCAGATCGTGGGGTTCCACCTTGCGCAGCAAAGCGCGCTCGGCTTCGCTGGAGTTATCCTTCAGGCTGCTGCCAAAGCCCAGCGCGGACTTATCCGTGCGGCGCAGGATATACTTGTCCAGACCATCAAATGCACCGCCGCAGATGAACAGGATATTGGTGGTGTCGATCTGGATGAACTCCTGCTGCGGGTGCTTGCGGCCGCCCTGCGGAGGAACATTGCTCACAGTTCCCTCAAGGATCTTCAGCAGAGCCTGCTGCACGCCTTCACCGCCCACATCGCGGGTGATGGAGGGGTTCTCGCTCTTGCGGGTGATCTTGTCGATCTCATCGATATAGATGATGCCGATCTGCGCCTTCTGCACATCGAAGTCCGCTGCCTGAATGAGCTTGAGCAGGATGTTCTCCACATCCTCGCCCACGTAGCCGGCCTCGGTCAGGGTCGTGGCATCGGCAATGGCGAACGGAACGCCCAGCATCTTGGCCAGAGTCTGCGCCAGCAGGGTCTTGCCCACGCCGGAGGGGCCCAGCAGCAGCACATTGGACTTCTGCAGCTCCACATCGCCGCCCTTGCCGCTGAGGATGCGCTTGTAATGGTTGTAGACCGAGACAGCCAGCACACGCTTTGCCTCGTCCTGACCGATCACATACTGGTCCAGACCTTCCTTGATCTCGGCCGGGGTCAGGATGTTGATATCCAGACCGTCTGCGGGCTGGATGTGTGCGCGGTTTGCACCGCCCCGTGCCGGGCGTGCGCTTTTGGGCTGATCCGGCTTATCGGAAAGCAGATCGTGGCACAGGCCGATGCATTCGCTGCAGATGTTGACGCCGGGGCCGATGATCATGCGCTCCACTTCGTCCTGATGCTTTCCGCAGAAGCTGCAGACCAGATCCTTTTCATTTTTGTCTCTGCCGGAATTGTTATTTGCCATAGCTGTTTTTCCTTATCCTGGGTAAATTAAATGTCAGCGGCTCAGCGATGGGCAATGACCTCATCGATCAGGCCGTATTCTTTTGCCTGCTGTGCGGACATATAGTTATCGCGCTCGGTATCCAGCTGGATCTTTTCCAGCGGCTGACCCGTATACTCGCTGAGCATCCGGTTCATCTTATCGCGGATATACACCATGTGTTCAGCGTGGATCTTGATATCCGTGGTCTGGCCGGACAGGCCGCCGCCCTGACCGCCTGCGATCAGCGGCTGATGGATCATGATCTCCGCATTGGGCAGTGCAAAGCGCTTGCCCTTGGTACCGCTTGCCAGCAGGAAAGCGCCCATGGAAGCAGCCATGCCCATGCAGATGGTGGAAACATCGCACTTGATATACTGCATGGTATCGTGGATGGCCATACCGGCGCTGATGGAACCGCCGGGGCTGTTGATATACAGGCTGATATCCTTATCCGGGTCCTGCCCTTCCAGATACAGCAGCTGTGCCACAACAAGGCTGGCCGTGGTATCGTTGACATCCTCACTCAGAACGATGATACGATCGTTCAGCAGACGGGAGAAAATATCGTAGGAACGCTCGCCGTGGGACGACTGCTCTACAACGTAAGGAACAAAACTCATAAAGTTCGCCTCCTGAAATGGAATATAGTATTTGCAAAATTGACCGATACGGTTTCCCTGCCGGTTCTGCCGTATCGGTCAATTTTTACAACCTTTGATTGAAACCGTGCAGCGCGCCGCCAGCTTCAAAGGAGTGCAGCCGACTGATTACTCAGCGTCTGCTGCCTTCTCTTCCTCAGCAGCCTTCTCCACGATGTTTGCGTGGCTCTTGATGAAGTCGATGGCCTTGTTGATGGCCAGATCCTTCTTCAGGTCATCAACATTGACCAGCTCACGGACCTTGTCCTCTTCCATCTTGTACTGGTCAGCGATGCGCTTGATCTCAGCGGAAACTTCCTCCTCGGAAGCCTCGATGTTCTCAGCAGCGGCAACAGCCTCCAGAGCCAGACGGATCTTGACCTGCTTCTCAGCCTGAGGCATGAAGGAGGCACGGAACTGCTCCATAGTCTGGCCCATATACTTCAGGTAGTCCTCGAGACGCAGACCCTGCTGCTCCACACGGAATGCAAAGTCATTGACCATCTCGTCCATGCGCTCATCGTACATTGCCTGGGGGATCTCGCCCTCCATGCTGTCGATGACCTGATCGACCAGAGCATTCTCAACAGCCAGGTCGTCCTGCTTGTCCAGCTGCTCCTGATTGTTCTTGCGGATGGAAGCCTTGAACTCGTCCAGAGTGTCGTACTCGGAGCAGTCCTTTGCCAGCTCGTCATCCAGAGCAGGCAGCTCCTTGTACTTGACCTCGTGCAGCTTGATCTTGAACACAGCAGCCTTGCCAGCCAGCTCAGCAGCCTGGTACTCGGTGGGGAAGGTGACGTTCACGTCGAACTCTTCGCCAGCGGAGTGGCCCACGATCTGATCCTCAAAGCCGGGGATGAAGCTGCCGCTGCCCAGAGTCAGGCTGTAGTGCTCAGCCTTGCCGCCCTCGAATGCGACGCCGTCCACAAAGCCCTCGAAGTCGATATCAGCGATATCGCCATTCTCAGCAGCACCCTCACGGGTCAGCTCACGGGCGTTGCGCTCCTGCACACGCTTCAGCTCTGCCTCAACAGCCTCGTCAGAGACAGTATGGACAGTCTTTTCCACCGTCAGACCGTTGTAGCTGCCGACCTTGACTTCGGGCTTGACAGCGACCTTGACGGTCAGGGTGACACCGTTGGTCTCGTCAGCAGAGTCAACAGTGACCTCCGGACGGCCGACCGGCTCCACGTTTGCTTCCTTGACAGCAGCCTCGAAAGCCTCGGGGAACAGCTCGTTGATGGCATCATAGGTAAAGACGTCCTTACCGTAGAACTTCTCGATCAGAGCGCGGGGTGCCTTGCCCTTGCGGAAGCCCTGAACGGGGTACTTCTTGCCCTCTTTCTTGAAAACATCGGCAGTGGCCTTCTTGAAAGCCTCTGCATCGATGGAGAACTGCAGCTCTGCCATGCTCTTCTCGAGCTTTTCACACTTGATGAGATTCATTTGTTTTTCCTCCACTCAAAAAATCTATTGCTCGGGGCAGGAAATTTTTGCCCTTTGCAACCGCGCACTGCGTCCTGAATGAACTTGCTTTTGCAACATGCGGGGACGCGCGCGCTCAATTGGGTGCAACAATCGCGTCAAAACTTATTATAGCACGCTTTGGACACAATTGCCAGTCCAAATTGTGAATTTTTATCATTTCTGCCCTTGCTGCAGCTTCTGCCCGGTCAGAACGTCTCTGTCCCGGACGATCAGTTGATGCGGTATGGACAGAAACGCAGCCCATCCGCACTTACCAGCTTGTAGTGGATGCCGTCCACATCGCCCTGCACCGCATATCGGATCGCGTTGCCGTGCAGATGGCCATAAAAGCAGGTCCTGATGCCATATTCTTTTAAGGTGGCTACGATCTCCGGGGCACTGGTGCCGGTGTATACCGGCGGATAGTGCAGGAACACCAGCTTTTCCAGTCCCGGTTCGGCGGCATCCAGACTCATGCGCAGCCGTCCGATCTCGCGGTTCATCACCTTTTCATCATGGGCCTCGCCTGCATCAAACAGCCAGCCCCGGGTGCCGCAGATGGCATAGCCCTCTACGCTGTAGGAATTGTTGTGCAGGATATGCAGGGTGTCGAACCCCTCTGCTTTGAGGTAGGCGTTCATCTTATTGGCAGTGGACCACCAGTAATCGTGGTTGCCCTTCATGATGATCTTCTGTCCGGGCAGGCTCTGCAAAAATTCAAAGTCCCTGCGGGTATCGGTCAGGCGCATGGCCCAGCTGATATCTCCTGCCAGCACGATGGTGTCTTCCGGTTTGATGAGCTTCCGCCAGTTTTTTTCCAGACGCTCCACATAATCGTTCCAGCCGGGAAAAATATCCATCGGCTTGGAAGCGCCCAGAGAAAGATGGGGATCGCCAAGCACAAAAAGTGCCATGTTTTTACTCCTGTTCTAAAATGCAGCAGGATGTATTATTCCTGATAGCCCAGCGCAACTTCGGCGATCTGCGCAGGCTCGATCACAGTGCTGAAGCGCTCCGGCTTCTGGCGCAGCGCAGCAAGGCTTGCCGGTGCGGTATGCGCGGTAGCTGCTTCCAGCTGCTGCATTGCTTCAAAATCATTTTCCGGCGCGGACTGTCCCAGAGCCGTCAGCACGCTGCGCGGGAACTTGAAGGGAGACGCAGTGGACAGCACCACCATGGGCACCCCTTCGCGCTTTTTCTGTGCAGCCACATGGAAGGCCACTGCGGTGTGCGTATCGCACAGGTAGTTGTCCTTCTCATAGCGGGCACGGATCTCCCCTGCCACTTCTTTCTCGCTGCTCCAGCCGCAGGAGAAGCTCTCCTGAATGGCGGCCAGCGTCTCCGGACGCACCGTGTAGCTGCCGGTCTCAGCCAGACTCTTCATCAGGCCCGCCACCTCGGTATCGCTGCCGGTGACATGGTACAGCAAGCGTTCCAGATTGGAGGACACCAGAATGTCCATGCTGGGCGAGGTGGTCTTGAAGAATTCCCGCTTTGCGGTATAGGTGCCGGTGGTGAGGAAATCGGTGAGGACGTTGTTCTCATTGGAGGCGCAGACCAGCTTGCCCACGGGCAGGCCCATGCGCTTTGCATAGTAGCCTGCCAGAATGTCGCCGAAGTTGCCGGTGGGCACGCAGAAATCCACTTCATCGCCGAAGGCGATGCTGCCCGCCTTGAGCAGCTGGGCATAGGCGGCAAAGTAGTAGACGATCTGCGGGACCAGACGGCCCCAGTTGATGGAGTTGGCGCTGGACAGGCGGATATCCCGTTTTGCCAGCTCGGCCGCGATGGCCTTATCGCCAAAGACCTTCTTCACGCCGGTCTGGGCATCGTCGAAGTTGCCGCGCACCGCGTAGACTGCCACATTGGCACCCTCCTGCGTTGCCATCTGCAGACGCTGGATCTCGCTGGTGCCGCCCGTGGGATAGAACACTGCGATCTCCACGCCCGGGATATCATGGTAGCCGTCCAGAGCTGCCTTGCCGGTATCGCCGCTGGTCGCCACAAGGATCAGGGTCTTTTCCGTGCGGCCCAGATTCTTTTTGGCTTCCACAAGAAGCTTCGGCATCAGCTGCAGAGCATAATCCTTGAATGCACAGGTAGGGCCATGCCACAGCTCCAGCGCATAGGTATCTCCCTCCACCGGAGCAAGGTATCCGGCCTTGCCTCCGAAAGCGTCGCCATAGGTCTTGCGGGCCGCTTCCGTCAGAAAGTCCTGCGAATAGTCGGTCAGATATTCCTTGATGACAGCAGCTGCCATAGCCGGGTAGTCCAGCTCACACAGCGCCTTCACATCCACCTGCGGAAAGCTTTCAGGGACAAACAGGCCGCCCTCGTTGGACAGACCCTGTGCGATCGCTTCCGAGGAAGTCACTTTGCGGTTTTGGTCTCTGGTACTGAAAAACTGCATTGTTGTCGCTCCTTTTTCGCCGTGGAACGCTGAAAATACGTTCCTGCTGCTACGGCAGAGAAGGTCTCTGCCCGTACATTTCCCACCGGGGCACTTGCTTTACGCAAGAAAAGCGCCCCTTATAATATGTACCATCCAGCGCCCGCTGTCAAGAGGGAACACTTCCGCCACATCAAATCGCACCGGTGCATCGCTCTGTCCGGTACACTGCAGATAGTGCTGTGCTGCAAGGATCAGCCGCTTCTGTTTGGCGGCATTCACCGCAGCAGCTGGGCGCGAAACGGCGTCCGAACTGCGGGTCTTTACCTCACAGATGACAATGGTCCCATCCGGCTGCTGTACCACCACGTCCAACTCCCCCATCCGGGTGTGGAAGTTGTGCGCCAGCAGCCTGCAGCCCTGCTTCTGATACCAGCGGGCCGCAGCAGCTTCTCCCCTGTGCCCCGTCTCAGCGCGGTTCACTTTCCGTTCTCCGGCCAGTAGCCCTGTTTTTTCAGGAAGCTGCGGCGATAGAATGGCTGGATGCCGTACTGCGCAATGAGCTCATAGTGGAGCTTGGTCGGGTAGCCCTTGTGCTTTGCCAGCTGATACTGCGGGTACTGTCTGTCCAGTTCCAGCATATAGCGGTCACGGCTGACCTTGGCAAGGACGGATGCCGCGCCGATGCTGGCACTGGTAGCGTCGCCCTTGACCACCGGCTGTGCCGGGATCTGCAAACCCGCCGGGGTCCGGTTGCCGTCCACCAGCACAAGGTTCGGCACGATGTCCAGCTCTTCCACGGCCTGCTTCATGCCGCCCATGGTGGCGTTGAGGATGTTTTCCCGGTCGATGATTTCCGGCCCCACAAAAATAATTTTGTAGGCCAGCGCCTTTGCAACGATCTCGTCAAACAGGGCTTCCCGTTTTTTCTCGGTGAGCTTTTTGGAGTCGTTGATGCCAAAGACCGGATTCTCCGGGTCCAGAATACAGGCCGCTACGCACACCGGGCCGCACAGAGGGCCGCGCCCGGCTTCGTCCACGCCCGCAAAGCAGCCATACTGACTGCGTACAGCGGCATCGTACTCATACAGCGGAGCCGAGATCTCCTCGTCGGAACGGCGCTTCATTCCTCTTCCTCCTCGGCAAAATCCGTCAGGTCATCCCGCTGCGGCGGGCGCTCCAGCGAAATGCGGCCCCACTTGCAGGCGCGGAACTCGTCCACCAGCATAATGGCACAGCGCTCGGTGTTCACCTCGCCGCCACGCACCAGCAGGCCGCGCTTGCGGCCAATGGCTTCCATCAGCTCATAGGGCGGCAGTGCCAGCGTTTCGGCATCCAGCTTGTAGCGCTGGGCCACAAGGTCGGGATAGTTGCGGCGCACCTCATCCAGCAGGTTCATGGCCAGCTCTTCCACGTCCAGAATATCGTCCTTGATGGAGCCGATGAAGGCCAGATTGGACGCAATGGTCTTGGAGTCAAACTTCTTCCACAGCACGCCGGGCATATCCAGCAGATCAAATTTGTCGGTGCTGACCCACTGCTTGCCCTTGGTCACACCCGGGCGGTCTGCCGCTTTGGCGCGGGCAGAGCCTGCAAAGGTGTTGATAAAGGTGGACTTGCCCACATTGGGGATGCCGCACAGCATCACCTGCGTCTTGGCACCGCCCATGCCGCGGTTCTGGCGGCGTTCCAGCAGGCCGGCCAGTTCTTTTTCGATTGCCGTCTTAACAGCATTGGCGCCGCCCTTCTGCTTGGCGCTGATCGCCACACAGCCGGCGTCTGCTGCACGGAAGTATCGGATCCATTCTTCCGTTACAGCCGGGTCGGCCAGATCTGCCTTGTTCAGCGCATAGAGCTTCGGCTTGCGGGCCGTGATGCGCTCGATCTCCGGGTTCAGGCTGGAGAGCGGGATGCGGGCATCCAGCAGTACAAGGCTTGCATCCACATGCTGGATCTCCTGCTCCATCATGCGCAGGGTCTTGGTCATGTGGCCCGGGAACCACTGAATATTGTACTGGTTTGCAAAGCGGGTATCCATTTCGTTCATTTTACCACCCCAAAATCTGTAAAGGGCATAAAGCACAAAAGCACCTTGCCCAGAATATCCCGTTCGTCGATGCAGCCGACATAGGTGGAGCGGCTGTCCAGCGACTGGTTGCGGTTGTCGCCCATCACGAACACCGTGCCCTCCGGCACTGTGTACGGGAACTGCACATCGTAGCCAAGATAGGTAGGCTCTGCAATGTAGTCCTCCTGCAAGACCTCACCGTTCACCGCCACGGTGCCGGTCTCATAATCGATGGAGACCGTATCGCCGCCTTTGGCGATGACACGCTTGACCAGCGGCTTGCCGTAGGAGGTATAGCTGTCCACAATGACCACATCACCGCGCTGAGGCTCGTAGCCTGCTCCCCACACGATGAGTTTGTCGCCGTTGACCAGCGTAGGCACCATGGAGCTGCCGTCCACCTGAATGATACGGAAGAAAAACGAAAAGATCAGCACCAGCACCAGCGCTGCCGAGATCAGGGCCTCGTACCATTCCAGCAGGTTCTGCCCGCGCACGGGCTTTGTCTGTTCCTGTTTTTCCATATCCGGTACACCTCACCTTCTGGTTTTACACTGCTGACCCGATTATACCGCAGCCGACAGGCTTTCTGCAAGCCAGATCACCTGTCGGCCGCACGGTTTTTGCAAATTTTTGATAAAGAAAAAAGGGACAACGAGGTTGTCCCTTTTCTCCCGTTTCAAATCGGGGATGATCAAATATCGCTCTTGACCTTGGCAGCCTTGCCGGTACGGCCACGCAGGTAGAACAGCTTTGCGCGGCGGACCTTGCCCTTGCGGACAACGGTGACCTTCTCAACGAAGGGGCTGTTGATGGGGAAGACACGCTCGATGCCAACACCGTAAGCAACGCGGCGAACGGTAAAGGTCTCAGCAACGCCGCCGTGCTTCTTTGCGATCACAGTGCCCTCAAAGGCCTGGATGCGCTCACGGTCGCCTTCCTTGATACGAACATCAACGCGGACGGTATCGCCAACGTTGAACTGGGGCTTTTCAGCCTTGATGCTGCCTTCAGAAATAATCTTCAGTGCGTCCATTTTTGAATCCTCCATTTGTTTTTAGACGTTCATGCACGGCACCTTGCCGTCAGAGGACCGCCCGTTTAATGATATTGTCATTAACCCCGCTGTGGTCTCAGCGGACACTAACGCCTAAATAGGATATCACAAAATCTGCGTGAATGCAAGCGTTCTGACCAAAATAAATGCAAAAATTTTCTGTTTTGCCCAACAGACGGTCTTTCACGCTCCGATCAGACAAACAGCTGCTTATCTGCCGTCAAAAACTTTTTGCGCAGGATGTTGGCGCTGACGGCAGGCAGACCGAATTTTTCTTCCAGAAAGCCGGTGAGCAGCGAGGGGTTCAGGTTCAGTTCCTGTGCGGCCGGCATGCACAGATCAATGTGCAGGCTGTCCCCCTCCGTGGTGTACTCCACCTGCGGGATGTGATCCTTCAGCTCAATGATCTTGTTGCCTTTTTTGCCGTGCTTTTCCACCGGAGCGCTTTCCAGCGCATTGTACGCATCCAGCGCCGCAGCCGCTGCCGCCGGGTAGGTAATGCAATAGCATGCGTAGGCAATGAGGTCCGCCTTCATCTGCACCGGACCAACATGCGTGATCACGATGCCTGCGGGCATGATGGCATTGAGGGCCGCTTTCCACTGTTCAAAATCCGGGGCTTCCGCTTCGGTCTTGACGTCCACGCACTCACACTCACTCTCCTGCCCCAGCGAAAGCGGGCAGGCAAAGGTCATATAGATGTGGGGGTTAAAGCCCAGCGTATGCCACACCGGCAGGCCGCTGCGCTTGAGCACACGCTGCATCACCCGCTGCAGGTCCAGCAGGGAGATGTAGGAGGCCTCATTCTTTTTCTCAAACGAGATTCTGACTGTAATCAAAGCAGGAACCTCCTAACAGATGATTTGCGCCGCAGCCGTGGCAGGCACGGTTGCAGGGCTGGGTGGTCTGGGCGGCAAGCGCCTTTTGGTACTCCCGCACCAGATATTCGTGGGTGACGCCGTAATCCATGTGGGACCAGGGCGTTACCTCGTCCAGACCGATGGGCCGCTGGCAGTAGAACGCCGGGTCGATGCCCAGATCTGCAAAGGTCTGCAGCCATGTGTCGTACTTGAAGCACTCTTCCCAGCCGTCAAAGTAGCAGCCGCGCTTGTAGGCTTCCACAATGACCGGGGCAAGGCGGCGGTCGCCCTTGGCAAACACGCCCTCCAGAAAGCTGGTGGTGCTGTCGTGATAGTTGACCTTGATCTTGCGGCTGCGCACACTTTCCAGCAGATGCTTCTGCTTGGCCTGCAGGGTCTCGGCCGTATCCATGGGCACGAACTCAAAGGGAGTATGGGGCTTGGGCACAAAGCAGGCACAGCTGATCGTCACCTGAACGCCCTTTCCCTTGCCGCGCTTGGGCAGAGAATAGTAAAGATCGACCACCTTCTGCGCCGTCTCTGCGATGCCCTCAATATCCTCCATGGTCTCGGTGGGCAGGCCCATCATGAAGTAGAGCTTGACCGAGGTGTAGCCCGCGTTGAATGCAATGGTGCAGGTCTTTTCGATCTCATCCCATGTGACATTCTTGTTGATGACGTTGCGCAGGCGCTGGGTGCCGGCTTCGGCGGCGAAGGTCAGGCCGCTCTTGCGCACCTTGGTGGTTTTTTCAATGAGGCTCTGGGAGAAGTTGTCCACACGCAGGCTCGGCAGCGACAGGCTGACATGCTCCTTGGGTGCCCACTCGTTCAGATCATCCAGCAGCTCTTCCAGCTGTCCGTGGTCAGAGGTGGACAGGCTGGAAAGGCTCAGCTCCTCATAGCCGGTGTTGGCGCACAGCTCCTGCGCCGCCCTGTTCAGAAGGCCCGCGTCACGCTGGCGCATGGGACGGTACAGAAAGCCCGCCTGACAGAAGCGGCAGCCGCGCACACAGCCGCGCAGCACCTCGATGCTGGCACGATCCTGAATGGCACCCACCATGGGCACCACGAAATTCGTGGGCGGGGCAAACTCGTTCAGGTCCTTGATGATGGCCTTGGTGATGCGTGCCGGGATGCCCGGCTCGTTGGGGGTGATGGCCTTGACCCGGCCATCCTCGTAATACTCCACATCGTAGAACGCCGGGATATAGACGCCGGGGATCTTTGCAATGCGCAGCAGCAGCTCCTTTTTGGAGACGCCGCCCTCTTTTTTGGCCTTTTCGATCTCGGCGCAGATGCCGGGCAGCTGGTTTTCGCCCTCGCCCAGCTGGATCACATCAAAAAAGTCTGCGATCGGCTCCGCATTGCAGGCGCAGGGGCCGCCCGCCACGATCAGCGGCCAGCGTTCGTCACGGTCTTTGGAATAGAACGGGATGCCTGCCAGATCCAGCATGGCCAGAATGTTGGTATAGGACAGCTCATACTGCAGGGTGAAGCCCACTGCGTCAAAGGCGGTGAGCGGGTCCTTGCTCTCCATGGTGTAGAGCGGCAGACCCAGGCGCTCCATTTCAGCTTTCATGTCCAGCCACGGCATGAAAGCACGCTCACACCACCAGTTTTCGCGGCGGTTGAGCAGCTCATAGAGAATCTTTTCGCCGAGGAAGGACATGCCTACCTCATAGGTGTCCGGAAAGCAGAACGCAAAGCGGACATCCACTTTTTCTTTGTCCTTATATACACTGCCGGGTTCTCCGCCGGTATAACGGCCGGGCTTCTGTACCCGTCCCAGTGCTTCTTTCAGTTTTGGATCAAACATCGAGTCCTCCAATAAACAGTCCATTTTTACACGTCATTTTATTGTACCCGAAATGAGCCGTTTTTTCAATCGTTTCCCTTAAACTTTTTGCCTGCACGCCGCATTTCGCACAGGCAGGACGCCAGCTGTGCCCCATCCAGCGGAGGAACGGGCAGCAGATTGAATCCCCCGGTCAGCAGATTTGCCGCCCAGAAGGCACTGCCGCGGATGGTCAGTTCCTGTTCCAGCCGCAGTGCCCAGATGCCTGCCAGCATAAAATTGACCGCCGGGCCTGCAGCAGCCAGCCAGAAGAGCCGCCCCGGTGAAAGGCCCCGGGCCGGAGCGTCCATCCGCATACAAAGGCCGGTCATGGTCACCTCAATGACCGGAAAGCGGCGCAGCAGCGCACAATACACCAGAATGTGCCCGCACTCGTGCAGGAACGCCGCCAGCAGGCCCAGCCGCAGAAAGCCGCTGGCATCGAAGTACAGCAGAAAATACAGGGAACCGCACAGAAGCACCGGGTCCCGGAACACCAGCGGCCCCAGCCGCAGGGCATCAGGATGCTTCATGCGAAAGGCCCAGTGCATCTGCCGGGTCACAGGCTTTTCCCTGACGATACAGCTCAAAATGCAGATGTGCCCCGGTGGCCCGGCCGCTCTGCCCTGCTGTGCCGAGGAGCTGCCCGGACTCTACGGCTTCGCCCGGACGGACATAGATATACTGCAGATGGGCATACACCGCCGCTGTTCCATCCGCAAGCAGAAGCTCCATGCAGCTGCCATAGCTGGTACTTCGTTTTGTGCAGAGCACGGTGCCGCCCTGCACCGCAAGGATGCCGGTGCCCTCGGCACAGGCAAGGTCGATGCCCTTGTGGAATGCCCGTTTGCCCGTAAAGGGGTCCTCCCGCCAGCCGTATCCGTCTGAAACGCGCCACTGTGTAGTCTCCAGCGGAAAGCAAAAGGCATCCTCCGATTTCGACTGTGCCCGTGCCGGGAGCACCAGTCTGACGCAAAGCAGCGCTCCCAGCAGGACCGCCGCCCGGAAAAGGACCGATTTCTTCCTATGTTTTGCGTGTTTTATGCGCCATCCTGCTCGTCCGCTCCGCTTTGTCTGCATACCGTTTCCCCTTTCCGCTGTAGTCCACTGTATGCAGGCGGCGGTTCAAAAAGACCCGGCGGGGCTTTTCCCTGCCGGGTCTTGCAGTGCTGTTATCTGCGGAACTTGAAGAGGTTCAGGAACTGCTTCAGGCGGCTCTTCCGCGCAGGCGTTTCGGAAACAGCCGGTTTTGCCGGCTTTGGCTCAGAAGCAGGCCGGGGTGCCGGTTTTTTACGGTTCACCATCTGTTCCAGTTCATCAAAGTGATCGTGTTCCTCCGGTTTCGGGGCCGCATCCAGATGGATGGGTGCCGACGATTCGGGAGCCTTTTGCGGCTCCTGCTTCTGTGCAGGGAACTCCACCGCCTTTGACTCCGGTTCCGCTGCAGACGGTTCTGCAGCGGGAGCTTCTGCAGTCAACGGTGCCGTCGGAGCCTCCACAGCCGCCGGTGCCGTTTTTTCACAGGCAGGAACTTTTTCAGTCCAGTCATCCCGAAGCAGCTCATACATATCCATCTGGCCGTTGACCAGTGCTTCGCCCTCGGCAGGCTTCACCTTCTGGTAGCTGCCATCCGGGCGCATCTCCCGGGCATTGACGTTATCCCGCAGCTGCAGCTGCAGAATATCGGTGAGCTTCTGCACCAGCACCGGGTCTTCCACCCGGACGCCCACCTCCACGCGGCACTCCGTGTTGCGGGTGAGGAAGTCGCCGGAAGCAATATAAATGCGGGTGTGCACTCCATCAAAGAAGCTGTAAATGCGGCCATGCTCCAGATAACGACCCACAAGGCTGCGGATGTGCAGGTTCTCGGTCTTGCCGGGCACCTCTGCACGCACACAGCAGATGCCGCGCACGATCATGTCGATGCGCACACCGGCACAGCTGGCTTCCTGCAGCTTCAGGATGATGTCGCGGTCGCTGATGGAGTTGTTCTTCAGGATCATGGACGCCGGGCGGCCCATGCGGGCGGCGGCGATCAGATGATCCATTTCCTCCAAAAGCACGCTCTTGAACCGCAGCGGTGCTACCAGCATCTTGCTGCTGTCTTCGGTCAGGCGCTGCACAGCAAGGTTCTGGAATACGTTGGATGCTTCCTCGCCAATGACGGGATCGGCCGTGATAAAGGAATAATCGGTGTACAGCTCACTGGTTTTTTCGTTGTAGTTACCGGTGCCGATCTGGGTGATGTAGGAGTAGCCCTGTGCACCCTTGCGGGTGATGAGGGTCAGCTTGGAGTGCACCTTGTAATCATCAAAGCCATAGATAACGGTGCAGCCTGCTCCCTCCAGCTGCTTGGACCAGTCAATGTTGTTCTGTTCATCAAAGCGGGCGCGCAGCTCCACCAGAGCCACCACTTCCTTGCCGTTTTCGGCCGCTTCCATCAACGCCTGCACGATCTGGGATTCCCGCGCCATGCGGTAGAGGGTCATCTTGATGGAAATGACCTCCGGGTCATGTGCCGCCTTTTTGAGCATTGCAATGAAGGGCCGGATAGACTGGTACGGGTAGCTGAGCAGCACATCATGCTTCTGCACCTCGGCGGCAAGATCGTACTGCGGCGGCGGCAGCATGGGCCGTGCCGCCGGGTAGAACAGCTCCGGATGTCCGTCTGCCTCGATCCTGCCGGTGAGCTTATAGAAGAAGCTCAGATCCAGCGGGCTTTTCTGCACGAACACCCGCTTATGGGTCAGCACAAGGCGGTTGCACAGCAGGCGTTCCACCTCCGGGGCAGATGCAGTTGTGATCTGCAAACGCACAGCCGCCAGCTTGCGGCGGCGCTTGAGCAGATCGGACATGATCTCACGGTAATCGATATCGTGATCCATCATGCCCTCTTTCACGTCGATGTCCGCATTGCGGGTCACGCGGAACAGGCACTTTTCCTGAATGGCATCCTTGCCAAAAATGCTGGCCGCAAAGTGCAGCACCAGCTCCTCAGTGAGGGCAAACAGCGTCTCGCCATCTTTTTTTACAATGTGCATCCGTTCCATCTGGCTGGAAATGGGGATGATGCCCAAGCTCTGCCCTGCAGGGTGCTTTTCCCTGAGCAGTACGCCCAGATAGATCTCCTTGTTGCGCAGGAACGGGAACGGATGGCGGTTATCCACGATCTGCGGGCTGAGGATGGGGAACAGCTCAGTCTGAAAATATTTTTTCCAGAAATGCTCTTCTTCCTTGGTCAGATGGTTAAAGTCCACCTTGCGATAACCGCATTCTGCCAGCGCTTCCAGCGCCTTTGCGTAGTATTTGTCGCATTCTTCCTGCAGCTGTGCCGTTTTGGGCATGATGGCAGTCAGCTGTTCCGCCGCGGACATGTTGGTCTTGTTTTCCCTCTTGACCTTTTTGCCCTGTTCCTGTTCCAGATTGGCGCGCTCCTGCAGAGAACCCACGCGCACCATGAAAAATTCGTCCAGATTCGAGCCATAGATCGCAAGAAACTTGACCCGTTCTGCAAGCGGAACATTTTTATCTTTGCCCAATGCAAGAACGCGCTGATTAAAATCCAGCCAGCTCAGTTCCCGGTTGATAAAAATGGTATCGTCACTCATAGTATTCCCCTTTTCCAGCTGCCTTGCGGCTCAGCTAACGGTTGCCTGCCCTTTCCAGGAATCCACCACAGTCTGCGTCAGGCCCGGAACGCAGGCTGCATCCTCCACCCGTGCAAACGGGCCGTTCTGCTCCCGGTATTCCAGAATAGCTCTGGCCCGGCTTTCTCCTACGCCCGGCAGGGTGCACAGCGCAGAAAGCCCGGCTGTGTTCAGATCCACCAGCATGTGCTGTTCCAGCCCTGCTGTATCCGGCAGCGGCTGGACCGCAGTGTCCTGCAGCGGCACGGCAAAATAAAACGCCAGCGCTGCGCACAGAATCACTGCAGCCACCGAAAGGCAAATAAAAACCGCCTCCCGTTTTTGGGATTCCGGCAGATGTGTTTCTTTCATTGTACCTGACTTTCCCCCAAAAAGAAAGGCTTCTGCGAAAGAATATGCAGAAGCCTTGCACAAATTTTACGCTAAATTTTCAGCATCCCGTACCATACGGTACAGCACTTCCACCGCAGAGCCTGCCGCAGCATCGGTCAGGGTGACCTTTTGCGCCGCAAGACGCAGCTCTGGCGGCGCATCTGCCGCCGCCACGCTCTGGCTGGCATTACGCACCAGCTCCAGCATGGACATGCCGCCCGTCAGCACCAGAACATCCTCCGGATTGATGCCCACCGGCATGCACACAGCGTCCAGCATTTCGTGGCCGGAAACGGTTCTGGGCGTCAGGATCAGGGTATCCGCTGCGGCACGCTCGCCCAGCAGCACCGCTGTACGATCCCCCAGCGATTTTTCCAGCAGCGAGATCATGGGCACGGCCTTGCTGTCCTGATACAGCAGCACCCGCAGCACTTCCTCCCCCTTGATATCCGCTGCATTTGCCAGCAGATAGGGGGTCCACTCCTGCCGCAGATGGCGTTCCAGCGCCTCACTCATGCGCAGCACCCGGGTGGTGCCATCGGTCATCTGCAAAGCGACGCCCACGCCTGCTGCGTCCGGCAGGCGGGTGAACAGGTCGGCGTCCTGCCCGGCAAAGCTGCACAGCGTCCGGCTGGTGCCATCGGCAAAATGGTAGGCCATCGCGCCGCCGCACACCAGTGCAGGGGCATTGAGCCGCACACTGCCCAGAATGGAACGCACTGCCCGGGGCGTACGCTGCGAGAACACCGTAAAACGGCCGCCGCGGCGGACGAACAGCTGCAGCACATCCCGCACAACCTGCGTCAGGTTTCCATCCGCTCCCAGCAGCAGGTGATCCAGATCACACAATACAAGCCTTTGGTCCAGCTGGTTCATAGGGTTCCCCTCCTGAGCGTTGCAAGAAAATGAGTGAAGTATTCCGGCAGCTCCGAATCAAAGCGCAGCTGTTCGCCGGTAATGGGGTGGATGAACCCCAGTGTTTTTGCGTGCAGGCACTGCCCGTGCAAGCTGGTGATGCAGTTGTGCGGGCCGTAGACCGGGTCGCCCGCCACCGGGTGCTGGATGGACGCCATGTGCACACGGATCTGGTGGGTTCGGCCGGTCTTCAGGCGGCATTCCAGCATGGTGAAGTTGTTCAGCCGTTCCAGCACCTGATAACCGGTGTAGGCATATTTGGTGTGGGGCTCGCTGGCCGGGTAGACTGCCATTTTTTTGCGGTCGGTTTTGCTGCGGCCAAGATTGGACTCCACAAAGCCCTCATCCTGCGCAAAGCCGCCGTACACGATGGTGCGATACGCGCGCTCCACACTGTGCACCGCCATCTGCTGGGAAAGGCCGATGTGGGTTGCATCGTCCTTTGCCACCACCAGCAGGCCGCTGGTGTCCTTATCGATGCGGTGCACGATGCCGGGGCGGATCTCGCCGCCGATGCCGGACAGGCTTCCCTTGCAGTGCCACAGCAGCGCATTCACCAGTGTGCCGTCCGGGTTGCCGGGAGCCGGGTGCACCACCATGCCCTTTGGCTTGTTGACCACCAGCAGATGCTCGTCCTCATAGACGATATCCAGCGGGATGTCCTGCGGCACGGCCTCGATGGGCTTGGCGTCCGGGATCTCCAGCAGAATGGTGTCGCCTGCCTTGAGCTTCAGGCTCTTGGCTACCTGCCTGCCGTTGCACAGCACATGGCCATCCGCCACGAGGGCCTGCAGGGCAGAACGGGAAAGGCCGGTATCCTCGCCGCTGAGAAAACGGTCAATGCGCTGGCCGGCCGTTTCCTGCTCCACCACAAATTCACGCTGCTCCATGGCTCACTGCTCCTTTGCGCCGCCGTGCAGCTCTTCCAGAAAGATCTCCAGCACCCAGAGACCCACACCCACGCACACGCAGATATCCGCAAAATTGAACACTGCAAACTGCATGAACAGCAGATTGATGTAGTCCACCACCACGCCGTTGAGCACACGGTCGATCAGGTTGCCGATACCACCGGCAAGGATCAGCAGCAGTGCGGCCTGCTGCAGGTATCTGCCGCGGCTGCGGAAGAACAGCCCGTAGGCCACAAGGATCAGCGCTATGCTGGTAGCGATGATGAGGAACAGCTGCTTGCCGCTGAGCAGGCTGAACGCCATGCCCGGGTTGAGCACGAACCGCAGCTCCACCACATGGGGGATCAGCGGCATGGCTCCCACCGGCTGCAGCACATTTGTGGCCCACAGCTTGATGGCCTGATCGATGCCAATGAGTGCCGCAGCCGCGAGCAGATTAAAAACAACATATGCCATAGGATACTCCCAAAATCATTCAGTATAAAAAACGGCGCTCCCCGGTATAAGGGAGCGCCGCCCTTTAAAACATTGTTTTATGCGGAACGCTTAGGCTTCCACAACGCTGGCGCAGCGTGCGCACAGGGTGGGATGTGCGGCATGGCTGCCGATGGAAGAAGAATACTTCCAGCAGCGCTCGCACTTTTCGCCGGTGGCATGTGCAGCAGCAACGCCCAGACCTTCAACAGCGCTTGCAGCGCCGCCTTCGCCCTTGACCAGCTCTACCTGAGAGACGATCATCAGGTCGGCCAGCTCGTCCATGGGGATGCTGTTCAGCAGATCGTACACCGCGTCATTGCAGTACAGGGTGACGGCAGCCTCCAGAGAAGCACCGATGACCTTTTCGGCACGGGCCTGCTCCAGAACCTTCTTCACCTCGTCACGGACGGCGATCAGCTGAGCCCACTTTGCCTTGAAGGCCTCATCGGCGGCATACTGGCCAGCCTTGGGCATCTCCTCAAAGACGACGTACTTGTTCATGCCCTCGGTCTTGGGCATGAAGTCCCAGATCTCCTGGCTGGTGAAGCACAGGATGGGGGCAATGATCTTATCCAGAGCCACCAGGATCTTGTACATGGTGGTCTGAGCAGCCTTGCGGCCTGCGCCGTTGGTGCAGTACAGGCGGTCCTTGGTCACATCCAGATAGAAGTTGGACATTGCAACAACGCAGAAGTTGTACACTGCATGGTAGACCTTGTTGAAGTCGTACACAGCGTAGCCTGCACTGGTGTTGACCATCAGGTCATCCAGAGCAGCCAGTGCCCAGCGGTCGATCTCCTGCAGCTGATCGTCAGCCACGCAGTCGGTGTTGGGATCAAAGCCGTCCAGATTGCCCAGAATGAAGCGGGCGGTGTTGCGGATCTTGCGGTAAGCCTCGCTCAGCTGCTTGAAGATGTTCTTGCCGGCACGCACATCCACGGTGTAGTCGGAAGACGCCACCCACAGGCGGATGATATCAGCGCCGTAGTCCTTGATGATCTCGCTGGGCTCCACGCCGTTGCCGGCGCTCTTGTGCATCTGCTTGCCCTGCTCGTCCACGACCCAGCCGTGGCACAGAACAGACTTATAGGGTGCGCAGCCCTTGCTTGCAACGCTGGTCAGCAGGCTGGACTGGAACCAGCCGCGGAACTGGTCGCCGCCTTCCATATACATATCAGCCGGGAAGCGCAGTTCCGGACGCTCCTCCAGCACAGCGGCGTGGGTGGAGCCGGAGTCGAACCAGACGTCCATGATGTCGGTGTCCTTGGTCCACTCGGAAGCACCGCACTTTTCGCACACTTCGCCTGCGGGGATGATCTGCTCGGCTTCGTACTTATACCATGCATCGGAACCTTCCTTGCGGAACAGGTCGCTGACAGCCTTGATGGTGGCATCGGTGATGTGGTAGGTGCCGCACTTCTTGCAGTAGAATGCGGGGATGGGCACGCCCCAGGTGCGCTGGCGGCTGATGCACCAGTCGTTGCGGTCGCGCACCATGCCCTTCATGCGGTCATGGCCCCAGTCCGGCATCCAGGTAACGGTGTCGATGGCCTTGTAGACGTCCTCACGGAACTTTGCGATGGAGCAGAACCACTGTTCCGTTGCACGGAAGATGATGGGGTGATGGCAGCGCCAGCAGTGCGGGTACTGATGCTTGATGTGCACCTGACCCATGACAGCGCCGGACTCGGTCAGGTCGGCCAGAATGGTCTTGTTAGCAGCCCACACGCGCTGACCTGCATACTTGCCGGCCAGTTCGGTCAGATAGCCGCCATCGTCCACGGGGACGGTGATGGGCACCTGCGGATACTTCTGGCAGACGTTGAAGTCGTCCACGCCGTGGCCGCCTGCGGTATGGACGCAGCCGGAACCGCTTTCCAGCGTGACGTGGTCGCCCAGAATGACCCAGCCCTCCTTGGGCAGGTAGACGTGATTGTAGCGCATCAGCTCGAACTCGGTACCGGGGACCGGCTCGCCCACGATCTCGTAGTTCTCGATGTGGCAGGCGTCCATGACGCTCTTGACCAACTCGGTGGCCATGATGTGGAACTCATCGCCGATCTTGACGAAGGAGTACTCGAACTGGCCGTTCAGGCAGATCGCCTCGTTGGCGGGCAGAGTCCATGTGGTGGTGGTCCAGATGACGAAGTAGGTCTTGTCCATCGGGATGCCGTGCTTTGCCAGCACACCGTTGGGGTCCTGAGAGACGTGGAAACGCACGAAGATGGAATCGCAGTCGTCCTCGCCGTACTCGATCTCGGCCTCTGCCAGAGCCGTGCGGCAGTCCGGGCACCAGTACACAGGCTTCAGGCCCTTGTAGATGTAGCCCTTCTTGGCCATCTCGCCAAAGATCTCGATCTGGCGTGCCTCAAACTCAGGCTTCAGGGTCAGATACGGATGCTCGAAATCGCCGATAACGCCCAGACGCTTGAACTGGTCGCTCATGATATCGATGTGCTCGGTAGCAAACTTTTCGCAGATCTGGCGCAGCTCCAGCTTGGAAATGTCCTTCTTCTTATCACCGACGGAGGACAGAGCCTTCAGCTCGATGGGCAGGCCGTGGGTATCAAAGCCGGGCACATAGGGAGCCTGGAAGCCCTCCATGTTCTTGTCACGGATAATGATATCCTTGATGATCTTGTTCAGGGCAGTACCCATGTGGATATTGCCATTTGCGTACGGAGGGCCGTCGTGCAGGATGAACTGCGGCTTGCCCTCGTTGTGCTTCATGAGCTGATTGTACAGGTCGTTGTCGTCCCAATCCTTGAGCATGACCGGCTCCTTCTTGGGCAGGCCGGCACGCATTTCAAACAGGGTCTTGGGCAGGTTCAGAGTACTATCGTACTGCGATTTGTTCTTAGCCAATGGTTTACACTCTCCTCTATATTTCCTTATGGGGTCGCCTTACTCGCTGAACTTGACGCCCTGAAAAGCATCGTAGTCCGGCTCGTCCGGCTTAAAATCAGCAGGAGGCGCGGGCGGAGGGTCCAGCTTGAGCTGGCTTTCGTCCTTTGCCCAGAAATCCTCGCTGCTGTCAGCCGTCTTGCTGTCATCTTCAGCAGAGGCGGCAGGTTCTGCATCTTCTTCTGCAGCCGGAGCAGGCTCTGCCTCAGGCTGCACATCTGCGGCCTGCAGCTGAGCGGCAGCCGCAGGTTCGGCTTCGTCGGCAGCAGGCTCTGCGTCGGCAGCTTCCTGTGCGGGCGTTTCCTTCTGGAACTCCGGCAGGCGGCTCAGCGACTCCACATGGCTGCGGTACAGATTGAGCACATCGGACTTGAAGCGGGTCACTTCCAGACGCACACGGTCATACTCGCGCTCTTCTGCAAGGCGCTTCTCGTTTGCCTCGTTCTCGATCTCATCTGCACGGTCGTTGGCCTTCTGCAGCAGTTCGTTGGCATCGCGGATGATATCATCCCCGCGCAGATTTGCACGATGGATGATTTCTTCCGCCTTCTGGTTTGCTTCACGGATGACATTCTCACCCATGCGCTGCGCGTTGATCAATGCACTCTTGAGCATTTCACCGTCTGCCTCAAAGCTCTTCAGCTCCTCGTGCAGCTTCTGGTTTTCAGCAGTCAGATCCGCAATCTGCTTGCGAAGCTGTTCCGCCTGTGCATCGTCCTCCTGCAGCTGTTCTTCCACCTTGTCCAGAAAACGATCCACGTCCTCTGTGCGGTAGCCGCGGAGGTTTTTTTCAAATTGCACAGAACGGACATCCTGCGGAGTCAGCATAGTCATTTCCTCCCGTTGCTTTTAATATTGAAAAAATTCGATGATCGACCGGTCTTTTTTGCTTTTTCCGGGCAGTGCCGTCAGGCCAAAGCGGCCCTTGCCCCGCACGGTAAAAACATCACCCTCATACACCGGCGCATGGGGTTTTTCGGCAGGCAGATGGTTGATCTCCACCCTGCCGGCCGCGATCAGCTCACACGCCTGCCCCCGGCTGCACCGCAGCATGGCCGCAAGCACAGCGTCCAGCCGCAGAGACGACACGGTAGCGCTGCGCAGCTCGCGCCGGGCCTGCGGGAAGGACGGTATTTCGTCCGGTTCCAGCAGCTCAGTGGTCAGCTCGGTGTGCCCGGCCTGAAACAGCTCCCGGCAGATGAGCTGTGCTGCCGGTTCCAGCGCAAACACATAAGCTGTGCCCGGCTGATCCTCCGGCAGAACGATGTCTCCCAGCGCTTCGCGCTTCAGTTCCAGACCCATCAGGCTGCCCAGATAGTCCTTGTGCGCGGGCAGCGCGGCCCCGGGCAACGCCCGGCATTGCAGCCGCACGCAGCGGATGGGGTTTTCCCCATAGCTGTACTCAGGCTCCAGACAGAGGATTCGGCGTTCCGCCTGCGGCCAGCCGCCCTCAAAGCGGAAGCCTTCCTCTATGTCCGCACGCCCCAGCGCTGCACGGGCAAGATCCTGCTCACGGTCACTCAGAAAACCGGAGTACCGTGCGATCTCCCGGGAAAAGGCCGTGCGGGCCAGATCCTCGATATGCCGCATGAGATAGCGTTCTTCATCCGTGCGTGCGGGAATGAACCCGCGCACGGCTTTGGGCTGCGGATCATGCGGATCAATAGAACGCGCCATTGTTCTCCAGCTCGTCCAGCAGATCGCCCATGATGTCTACATTATACGGTGTGATGATAAAGGTGCTGTTGGCCACCCGCTTGATCTGGCCGTTGTTGGCATAGGCAACACCGGACAAAAAGTCCACCAGACGGCGGGAGACTTCCTTGTTGGTAGACTCCAGATTGAGCACGACCGTGCGCTTGTTGTTCAGATGGTCGGCAATGGTGCTTGCATCCTCAAAGCGTTCCGGCTTTACCAGCACCACCTTGAGCTGAGTGGTGGCATTGATGTTGACCACCTTGCCGTTCTTCTTGTTGGTGCCCTCGGTATGTTCCTCAGCTTCGTCGTCCGCACCGAGGCCGACGCCGTTATTATTGTTCACCATCTGGGGACCATCGTCGATGTACTGATCCTCATAATCGTCTTCCTGGTCAAACAGACCCTTCTTAATGCTGTCAAGCAAAGACATACAATCTGCTCCTTTCATTCGGGCAGCCTGACGCTGCCTGGCGTTCTCTGCAAAAGAATGCAAATAATAGCTTTATCTATTATCGGATTTTTTGCCTCAGATGTCAATAACTACAAAAGCTTTCCGTCATACAAATTTTGTCCGGAGACGATTATTTCGTCATAAAGCCTCACCTTGCTGACCGAACCCTCGGTCCCTTCGGGCAAAACAAGGATGTAATCACCGTCTGTGATCAGCGGATGGTCTGCATCCACCGGGTCGATCCGGCAGAAGCGTGCGATGTTGCCAAGCTTGACGTAAACGCCGGGAACATAGTTCTCGCCCTGTGTCTCGGCCTCGGTCCCGTCCTCCTTCAGATAGTGCACCGCTGCCGCAGGCACCCGCAGGCCGCTGCGCTCCCCTACCGAGATCCGTGCGGCAGCCCGGTTCAGGCACAGCACATCCCCGTTGATGGAGTTGCAGGTGAGCACAAAGCGTGCAAGGCCGCTGTCCGCATCAATGCTCACTTCGGAAACGGTCGCCTTCAGGCCGTTTTCCATCCGCCCCGGAAAGCTGATCTCCACCGGAGAGCGCAGCGGCTTGCCGTCCTGACCCAGCAGCTTTTCTCCCTGCTTTGCGCTGCACACGCCCACATAGCGCCATGTAAAACCGGCTACGATCTTACCGGCACAGCCATCCAGTGCCATCACCGGGTCGGAATCCAGATAGCCCTGCAGCTCCTGCGCGCTCAGTGCAAGGATGTCGTCCGCGCCGGCATTGAGCCTGCCGCTGCCGGAAGCCCGCACAAAGTAACCGGTCTGCGGCGCAGCGATCTGGGTGGGACTGCCCAGCTGGGCCTGCACGCTCTGGGCCTGCTGGACCAGAGCCGTGATCTGATCGGTAAAGTTTGCAGCATCACCGGTGACGACCCAGAGCTTGTTCTGTGCAAGCTGATAGGCATTGGAGTCATCATCCACTGCCTCGTAGTCGCCGTCATCCAGTGTATCCAGCAGATCATACAGTGCACCGGCGCGTTCTTTTAAAAGGCTGTCCAGCTGCAGGGCTGCTGTGTTCTGGGATCTCTGCAGCAGATCGATCTGGTCATTCAGCTGGGTCAGCTGCTGGCGCAGCGTGGCCTGCGATGCATTGCTGTAGATCTCTGCCACCGCCGTGCCTGCGGAAACGCGCTCACCGTCCGCCGCAAGATATCCAAGGTTTCCGCTGCCCGCCACATAGCTTTCGTCAAACAGCAGCACGCCATCTGCATCCACGGTATCCGAAATGACCGCAGGCAGTGCCGTTTCATAGACATTCTGCGGGAACAGGACGTGCATCGCCTGATAGAGCACATACCCTGCAGCCAGCAGCAGAAATGCGATCAGCACCCCTGCCAGCGTGGCAAATCCATGGGATGCACGGCCCTCCTTCCGGGTCTCGTCCGGCATATCGATCACCCCTTCGATAAAAATTCACTCACTTGATGGATGGCAGTCTCTACCGCATCCAGCGCACCGGCATCCAGCCAGACCACACCGTCCATATGGCGGAACCATGTCAGCTGGCGCTTGGCATAGTTGCGGGACGCCTGCTTGAGTTTATCTGTACAGGCTTCCAGCGGAGCAGTACCTTCAAAATACGGGAAGAATTCCTTATAGCCAATGGCCTGCGCCGCCGTGCGGAAGCGTTCGCGGCTGCGCCAGACGTACTCTGCCTCTGCCAGAAGGCCCGCTTCCAGCATCTTATCCACACGCAGATCGATGCGGCGGTAAAGGGCCGCACGGTCCGGGAAATCCAGTCCCAGGATCAGGCTGCGGTAGGGCCGTTCCTGCGGAAGGGAGTCGGCCTTCTGTTCGCTGAGACGTCTGCCCGTGGCGCGGTAATGTTCCAGTGCGCGCAGCACGCGCACCTGATTGTTCGGGTGGATGGCTGCTGCGGCTTCCGGGTCGGCCCGGCGCAGCTCTTCGTACATGGCCGCGCCGCCTTTTTCGGCAAGCTCCGCCGCCAGCTGCTCCCGCAGGCCGGCAGGCGTTTTCTCCTCGGCAAAGCGCACCCCGTACAGAAAGCTCTGGACATACAGGCCCGTGCCGCCCACGAGAATGGGCAGATTTCCCCGTGCCGAGATCTCCTGTTCCAGCGCTGCAGCCATCGCCGTAAAATCTGCCACACTGAAAGTTTTGTCCGGCGGCAGGATGTCCACGCCGTGGTGCGGGATGCCGCAGGTCTCCTCCGGCGTCACCTTTGCCGTACCAACGTCCAGACCCTGATAGATCTGCATGGAATCACAGCTGATGACCTCGCCGGAAAAATGCCTTGCCAGCGCCACGCCGAGAGCGGTTTTGCCTGTGGCCGTCGGGCCCACAACGGCTACGACCGGATGTTTACACGATGCGTCCAAACTGCTTTTCCAGCTCCTTTCGGGTCAATTTCAGTACACAGGGGCGTCCGTGCGGGCAGAAAGGCGGCACCTCGCCGGAAAGGATCTTTTCGGCCAGCGCCAGCAGCTCCTGCGGCGAGGACTTATCCCCCGCTTTGATGGCTGCACGGCAGGAGATGGAATGCAGCACCCACTCGGTGTGCTCATTCAGCGCATCATGGCCGCCCTTGAGCAGCTTGTTTGCGATCTCCACCAGCAGACTTTCTGCATTCTGCGGCTCCACATCTGCAGGCACTGCACGCAGCACGACCGTGTTCCCGCCAAAATCTGCAATTTCCAGTCCTGCATTTTCCAGCAGCGGAATGTTGTCCAGCAGTGCCTGCTTTTCCTCTGCCGACAGATCGATGGCAGCAGGCTCCAGCAGCAGCTGACCGGGCACATTGCCATAGCTGGCCGCCAGCTTCTCATAGAGCTGGCGTTCATGGGCAGCATGCTTATCGATCAGGCACAGCTCGTCTCCGCGCTCTGCAAGGATATAGGTCTTGAACACCTCTCCCACATAGTGCAGAGGCTCCGGCTGACCGGCTGTCGGGTCAAAGTTCAGCTGCTCCGGCTCTGCTGCTTCCGCTGGCTGTTCTTCTGCCGGACATGCAGCAGCGGCACAGTTTTGCCCTGCCGGTTCATCCGGGATCTCCGGCGCGGAAGGCGCTGCCTTGTTTTCCTGTACCGCAGGCACTGCATCCCATGCCGCCATGTGATCCTGCACTGCATGGATTTTTGCATTTTCCTGTCCAGCCAGTTCCGGTTCCACGTCCAGCTGTGCCTCGCTGGCTGCAGCGCGGAAGGGTTCTGCCGTCCGGGGGCTTTCCGTTTCCGGACTGTGCAGCGTCACGAAGGGGTCCAGCATGGGAGCATTCTGCGTGCCGCTCTGCCAGCGGGGCACAATGGTCGGCGCGGCTTTTCCTACCGGCTCCGACCGCAGAGCGGGCCGCTCCTCCGTTTTTGCCGGTTCCCGGCGCTGCTGCGGCAGGGTGCCCGGGTCCGCCTGCCCGGGAATAATGGCAGAAAGTCCCGTAAAGTTGTCATGCTTTACATCATTTTCAATCTTTTTATCGGTCGTTTTTTCATTTTCGACCTTTTCATCTGCATCAAAGGTGAAAAGCCGTTCGCCGGTGCCGGGTTGAGCCAGTGCCAGCTTGACGGCGTGGTAGACCACATCAAAAATATCATTTTCCCTGGCAAAACGCACTTCCACCTTTGCCGGATGGACGTTGACATCCACAAGGTCTGCCGGCATTTCCAGCAGAAGGATGCCGCCCGGGAACTTGCCCTGCATCATGGTGCCCTTAAAGGCCATCTCCATGCCAGCCATCATGGTGCGGTTGCGCACATAGCGGCCATTGATGTAAAAATGCTGCATACTCCGGCTGGCGCGGCAGCTTTTGGGCGGGGTGATCAGGCCGGTGATGCGGTACACACCCTCCTGATTTTTCAGCTCGATGAGGTCCCGGCTGAACTCCCGGCCCAGAACTGCATAGGCCGCGCTGCGCAGCTGACCGTCGCCGGGGGTGACATACTGCAGCTTGCCTTCCCGGATAAATTTGACACTGACCTCCGGGTGGCTGAGGGCCACATGGGCGATCGTATCCGCTACAAAGGTGCCCTCGGAAGAGTCCTTTTTGAGGAACTTCATACGGGCGGGGGTGTTATAGAACAAGTCCTTCACCCGGATGGTAGTGCCCACTGCACGGGCACCCGGCTCCCGGGAGAGCTCTTCCCCGCCCTCGATGCGGTAGACGGTGGCAAACTCGTCTGCTTCGGTGCGGGTAGTCAGCTCCACACGCGCCACGCTGGCAATGGATGCCAGTGCTTCGCCGCGGAAGCCCAGCGTATGGATGCTGTTCAGGTCATCCGGCTTTTCGATCTTGCTGGTGGCATGGCGGATAAACGCCGTGGAAATGTATTCCGCCTCAATGCCGGTGCCGTTGTCGCTGATCTCGATCAGCTTTACGCCGCCGGATTCAATGCTGACCGTCACCTGCGCAGCTCCGGCATCGATGGAGTTTTCCAGCAGCTCCTTGACCACTGACGCAGGCCGCTCGACCACCTCGCCAGCGGCGATCAGCTCAGCGGTGTGCTTATCCAGAACATGGATCACTGCCATGGTGTTCCCTCCTTATGGTTTGATCGGGCAGGCTATCAGTTGTTCAGGCTGCCCTTCAGGGTCTTTTTCAGCTCGTAGAGGAAGTTCAGTGCTTCAATGGGGGTCAGCGTTTCCACATCCAGTGCTTCCAGCTTTTCCATCATCTCACTGGGAACCGCCGGAGAATTGTACTCCTGCAATGTGTCAAAATCCATCTGCTCCACCTTGTTTTTGGGAGCGGAAGCTTCCAGTGCACGCAGCACCTCGTGGGCGCGGCGGGTCACGCTGCCGGGCAGACCTGCCAGCTTTGCCACCTCGATGCCGTAGCTGTCATCCGCAGGGCCGCGCACGATGCGGCGCAGGAAGGTGATATCCTCGCCGCGTTTTTTCACCGCAATGTTGTAGTTTTTCACGCCGTCCACGCTGCCTTCCAGCTCGGTCAGCTCGTGGTAGTGGGTGGCAAACAGGGTCTTGCAGCCAAGCCCCTTGGCCGGGTCCGAAATATGCTCCACCACCGCACGGGCGATGCTCATGCCGTCAAAAGTGGAGGTGCCGCGGCCGATCTCGTCCAGCACCACAAGGCTTCTGGCGGTGGCATTTTTCAGGATCTCTGCCACCTCGGTCATCTCCACCATAAAGGTAGACTGACCGGCAGACAGATCGTCCGACGCACCGATGCGGGTGAAGATGGCATCCACCACGCCCACGTGGCAGCTGGATGCCGGCACGAAGGAACCGATCTGCGCCATCAGTGCGATCAGTGCATTCTGACGCATATACGTGGATTTACCTGCCATGTTGGGGCCGGTGATGATCAGGCAGCGGTCGGTGGTGCAGTTGAGGGTGGTGTCGTTGGGCACAAACAAGCTGCCCTTGAGCATCTGCTCTACCACAGGGTGACGCCCCTCCGTAATGGTCAGCTCGTCACTGTCGTCCACAACGGGGCGGCAATAGTTGTTTTCTGCTGCCGCCTGCGCCAGTGCAGTGAGAACATCCAGCTCTGCAACCGCGTTTGCCGTGCGCTGGATGCGGTCCAGCTGAGCGCTGATGCTTTCCAGCAATTCGCTGAACAGGCGGTGTTCCAGCGTGATCAGCCGCTCGTGCGCACCTAAGATCTTGCTTTCCAGCTCCTTGAGCTCCTGCGTGATGTAGCGCTCGCCGCTGGTCAGGGTCTGCTTGCGGATGTAGGTCTCCGGTACCTGCGCCTTGTAGGAATTGCTGACCTCGATATAGTAGCCAAACACATGGTTATAGCCGATCTTCAGCTTGGGGATGCCGGTCTCCTGCCGCAGACGGGCTTCCAGCTGCGCCAGAACGCCCTTGGTGTTGTCGCGGATAGAGCGCAGTTCGTCCACCTCGGCATGGTAGCCTTTGGCAATGACACCGCCATCCTTGAGGGTGGAAGGTGCTTCCGGATCCACCGCTGCATAGATGCGGGCCTTGATATCCTCCAACGGGTCGATCTGTGCTGCCAGCTCGGAAAGCTCCGGGCAGCTGCAGGCTTCCGCCTGCCTGCGCAGGCCGGGCAGACGGTCGCAGGTCTGGGCCAGCGTATAGATCTCCTTGGGTGTGGCAGAGCCATAGACCGTCCGGGTCATCAGGCGTTCCATGTCCGCAATGTAGTGCAGCTCTTCCACAAGATCGCCCCGGGCCATGGTCTGCTTTACCAGACTTTCCACAGCGTTCAGGCGGTGATTGATGAGCGCACTGGAAACAAGCGGCTGTTCGATCCAGCTGCGCAGCATACGCTTGCCCATGGAGGTACTGGTCTTATCCAGCACCCAGAGCAGTGTCCCCCGCTTTTCGCGGCCGCGCAGGGTCTCGGTCAGTTCCAGATTGGCCCGTGTCACCGGCGAGAGCCGCATGAACTGTGCCTTGTTGTAGCTGATGACCGTTTTCAGACGCTCGACGCCCTTGATCTGGGTATCGTGGAGGTATTCCAGAAGCGCTGCCATGGCAAAGCGCACAAGGCCGTCGGCGGCAATGCCGGTGGTCTGCGTCCAGTCGCGGCCAAACTGATTTTCCAGCGATGCCGCCACAAGGCCCGGCGCATAGCGCTCCTCTTCGATCAGCTCCACCGAACAGGTCATGTTCTTTTTAATGTACGCCGTCACCTCGCGGCAGTCCAGAAGGCCCGGATTCATCAGAACTTCGCTGGGATGATAGCGGCACAGCTCCGTGATCACAGCCGGTGCCGTTTTATCCGCGTTCAGCTCGGTGATATGCGCCGTGCCGGTGGAGACATCTGCAAAACACAAACCGGCCTTTTTCCCCTTGAGGAAGATGCTGGCAATGTAGTTATTGCGGTCGTCCTGCAGCATGCTGCTCTCAATGACCGTGCCGGGCGTGACCACACGGATGATGTCCCGCTTGACAAGGCCCTTGGCTTTGGCCGGGTCTTCCACCTGCTCACAGATGGCCACCTTGTAACCCTTGGCGATCAGCCGGGCCACATAGCCTTCGTAGCTGTGGAAGGGCACGCCGCACATGGGCGCACGCTCGGCCTGACCGCACTGCTTGCCGGTCAGAGTCAGATCCAGCTCTTTGGATGCCGTGAGGGCATCATCGTAGAACATCTCGTAAAAGTCACCGATGCGGTAAAAGAGAATTTCGTCTTTATGCTGTTTTTTGATCTCAAGATATTGCTGCATCATGGGCGACAGCTCTGCCATGTTATTTCCCTCTCCCGTTCTGTGCATAGTTTGCGGCTTGTAACCGCTGCGGCAAACAAAACGCGGTCTGTTTTGCACAGCCGCGTTCTGTCGAAGTTTTTGGCTCGAAAGTCGTTCTCATCCCGCATTCCTCGTCAGCCTGCCAAAAATCAGGCTGCGGCTGTTTTGCCGGAAAGAAGCACCGGCACACCGGTGTTCATGCGTTATGAAATGAACTTCTCAGTGGCAGCCGCCGCAGGTGGAACAGCTGCCGGTGCAGGAAGCAGAAGGCTCCTGTACCGTCATGGGGTCGCCGCCATTCATGGCAGTGTTGATGATGGCATCAATATAGTTCACAAGGTTCTCGCAGTCGCGCTTGGCCTCGTTGTAAGCCACCATGCCTTCGTTGCCCATGATCTGGCCGTACAGGCTGTTCACCTTCTCGTTCAGCTCGGCGATGCGGGCATCGTTGCGCTCGCTCTTGCCGATCTCGTTGTTCAGATCCATGCGGGCGAGGTTGAACTCGCCGATCAGGTTCTGCAGCTCTTCGTCCTTATCGTTTGCCTTGCGGGTCTGATCCAGAACGAGGTAGCGGCTATCGGTCTGCAGCGCAACGGCTGCGCGCTTGAAAAGATCAATGCAATCCATTTGAATGGTCTCCTTCTTATTTATACGTTCAGGGGCACTGCCCCGGAATCACTCAGGCAAGCTCACCCAGCAGCACAGTCGCCCGTGCGCCCGTGAGATGTACGTTGGCATAGCTTCCCATCAGGGAAGCGTCTGCGGCAAATTCTACGGTCAGGTTGTTATCCAGCCGGCCGGAAAGGCTTCCCTCACTGCGTCCAAAGCCCTCCACCAGCACCTTCACGGTCTGGCCCACCTGCGCCTTGACCAGCGCCATGGCGATCTCGTCCTGCAGCTTGAGCAGGCGGGTCATGCGGTCGGTCTTTTCCTTGCGGGGGGTGGGATCGGGCATTTCGGCAGCCTTGGTGCCGGTGCGCTTGGAATAGATAAAGGTGAACAGCTGCATATAGCCCACCTTCTGCACCAGTTCCAGCGTCTTGACAAAATCCTCCTCGGTCTCGCCGGGGAAGCCAACGATGATGTCGCTGGAAAAGGTGATGCCGGGCACCGTTTTGCGGGCATATTCGATGAGCTCAAGATACTGTTCCACAGTGTAGTGGCGGTTCATCTTCTTCAGCAGTTCATCCGAGCCGCACTGCACCGGCAGGTGCAGGTGCCTGCACAGCTTCGGCTGAGCGGCAATGGTGTCGATCAGCTTGTGACTGGCGTCCTTGGGGTGGCTGGTCATAAAGCGGATGTGGTAATCGCCGGGCACCGTGCACAGCAGGTTGAGCAGATCGGAAAAGTCCACCTTTTCTTCCAGACCCTTGCCGTAGCTGTTGACGTTCTGCCCCAGCAATGTGATCTCCTTATAGCCTGCCTCCACAAGACCGCGGAACTCGGCAAGGATATCGCCGGGCTTGCGGCTCTTTTCGCGGCCGCGCACATAGGGCACGATGCAGTAGGTGCAGAAGTTGTCGCAGCCATACATGATGGGCAGCCATGCGCGGAACTCGCTCTCACGCCGGATGGGGATATTCTCCACGATGACCGGGCGCTGGGCAGGCTCCATCAGCACGCGCTTGTGCTTCTGCAGCTTCTGGGCAATGAGCTGCGGCAGGGTGTCGATGCCATCCACGCCAAACACAAGGTCTACATAGGGGTAACTCTTACGCAGCTTTTCCACCACATGCTTCTGGTTCGCCATGCAGCCGCACAGGCCGATGATGAGGTCATGCTTTTTTTCCTTAAGTCCCTTCAGGGCACCTACGTTGCCGAACACACGCTGCTCGGCATGCTCACGCACGGCGCAGGTGTTGAAGAGGATCAGGTCGGCGTCCTCGGGCTTATCGCACAGGCCATAGCCGATGTCCATTAGCACGCCCTTGATCCGCTCGCCGTCGTTCACGTTCTGCTGACAGCCATAGCTGTGCACAAAGGCCAGCGGCGGCGTATCATAGGCCTGTTTTACCAGCTCAGCGGCGATGTTATTATGTTCAAAACTAATGTATTCCAATCAAACCATCCTTCTCCGCCGGGAAGCTTCTCCCCGCGCGGCGAAACTCTTTTTTCTGCCTTTGCAGAAAGCTCTCTTTAGTATACGCTCTTTGCACGTTTCGGGCAAGGGGTAGTGCGCAATTTTCCCAAAGGTCACTGCATATTTTCCTGCATCTGTGCCTCACAGCAGGCTTCGCACACGCCAATGAGCACTACAGCGCAGTCCTGCACGCGGCCCTTCTGGTTCCTGACCAGCTTCATCACCTGTTCTTCGTCCACCTCGGCGTCGGTCACGCTGCCGCATACCGTGCAGTACAGGTGGCTGTGCCAGGGCAGCGTGTGGTCAAAGCGGTCTGCCTTGCCCGGGATGGAGACCCGGCGCACCCGGCCCGCATCCACAAGACTGTTCAGGTTGCGGTACACGGTGCCAAGGCTCAAGCCCGGGCACTCCTTGACCGCAGCATCATAAATCTCCTCGGCGGTAGGGTGGTCGCACAGGGCCTGTACGGTCTGCATGACCAGCTCGCGCTGTTTGGAATATCGCATAACTTCTCCTTTGCTTTCTCCTCATACAAAAGGTCTTGTTCAGACGTTCTCTTCACCCTTGATCTTTGCCCAGTAGGCCCGGGCAGCCTGCTCATTTTTATTGTCGCCAAAGGTGTAGTATTTCACATCTTTGATCGCATCCGGCAGGTATTGCTGTGCCACCCAGTGATGGTCGTAGTCGTGGGCGTATTTGTAGTTCTGGCCCTTCACCAGAGCGTCCTCACCATCATAGTGTTTGTTCTGCAGCTGCCGCGGGATAGGCCCGGTGCGGCCCGCCTGCACATCCGCAATGGCTGCATTGATGGCATCGTGAGCACTGTTGGATTTGGGACTGGTGGCCACCAGAACAACGGCATCTGCCAGCGGAAGCCGCGCCTCCGGCAGGCCCACCATATTGGCGGCATCCACCGCCGCCTTCACGATGGGGATGATCTGCGGGTAGGCAAGGCCCACATCCTCACAGGCGCACACCATCAGACGACGGCAGGCCGAGGGCAGGTCGCCTGCTTCCAGCAGACGGGCCAGATAGTGCAGCGCCGCATCCGGGTCAGAGCCGCGCATGGACTTCTGGTAGGCTGACACGATATCATAGTGGTCGTCGCCCTCCCGGTCGTAGCGCATGGCTGTGCGGCGGGTGACCTGACGGATCATTTCCAGCGTGATATGCTTTTTTCCGTCCTCGATGGGTGCCGCCGTTACCGCAAAATCCAGACAGCCCAGTGCTTTGCGCAGATCGCCGCCTGCGCTCTCTGCAAGGTAGGCACAGGCATCCTCGTCCATATCAAGCTCCGGTTCCCCGTCTCCCGAGAGCTTCTTCACCGCATTGTGCAGACCGCGCTCCACATCCGCTGCAGACAGGGCCTTGAACTCGAACACCGTGCACCGGGACAGCAGCGCATTATAAATGTAGAAGTACGGATTTTCGGTGGTGGATGCAATCAGCGTCACCGAGCCGTCCTCAATGCATTCCAGCAGGCTCTGCTGCTGCTTTTTGTTCAGATACTGGATCTCGTCCAGATACAGCAGGATGCCGCCAGCTCCCGCCAGCGTACCGATGTCCTTGAGCACCGCCTTGATGTCCCCTGTGCCGCAGGATGTGCCGTTCAGCTTGTGCAGCGTCATACCGCTGTTTTCTGCAATGATGCGGGCCACGGTGGTCTTGCCCGTGCCGGATGGGCCGTAGAAGATCATATTAGGGATACGTCCGCTCTCGATGGTACGGCGGAACACCCTGTCCGGTGCCAGCAGATGCTGCTGGCCGCAGACGTCTGCCAGAGTTTTGGGCCGCAGGCGCTGCGCCAATGGTTCGTTCATCGTGTTCCCTCCTCCCACACCGGGCAAAGTGCCCGGTTTTTTCTATAGTATATCGCATTTATGCGGCGAGAGCAATACTTTATCTGAAAATCATTCTCAGATAAGCTCCGGCTGCAGTTTACAAAAAATGCAAAACATGGTATTATCATCTTAGATTTTTGTCAAGGGAGGTGGAACAATGTCTGTTCGCCAAAAAGCACCGGAGGATCTTACTTCCAAAAAAGCTCTGGCGTTGGAGGTCATTGACCGTTTGAAAAAAGAGTATCCGGATGCCGGATGCACGCTGGACTATGCCCATGCGTGGCAGCTGCTTGTCAGCGTTCGGCTGGCCGCACAGTGTACAGATGCCCGCGTGAACATCGTGGTCGAGGACCTGTTCGCCAAGTACCCCAGTGTAGCCGCACTGGCTGCCGCAGAGCCGGAGGACATCGAAGCCATCGTAAAGCCCTGCGGCCTCGGGCACTCCAAAGCGCGGGATATCTCTGCCTGTATGCGGATGCTGCGGGACAAATACGATTGTCAGGTCCCCGCCACTTTTGAAGAACTGCTTGCCCTGCCCGGCGTGGGCCGCAAGAGCGCAAACCTCATCATGGGCGATGTGTTCGGCAAGCCAGCCATTGTGACGGACACGCACTGCATCCGGCTGTGCAACAGGATCGGCCTTGTGGACGGCATCAAGGAGCCGCAGAAAGTAGAAATGGCCCTGTGGAAGATCATCCCGCCCGAGGAAGGCAGCGATCTGTGCCATCGTTTTGTGATGCATGGCCGGGCTGTGTGCAATGCGCGCAAACCGGAATGCGAACACTGTTGTTTGAAGGCCATCTGCCGCTATGCGCAGGAGCGATCCGGTACGCAGACGGCAGGATCATAAATTTCAGGAGGTATTGATATGTTAGGTTTCATCTTCAGTCTGCTGATCGGTGCACTGGCCGGTTACATTGCGGGCCGCATCATGGGCAGCGAAACTTCCACCCTGCGCAACATTGTGCTGGGCATTCTGGGCGGCTTTGTGGGCAGCATCCTGTTCGGCCTGATCGGCCTGAGCGCTACCGGCATCGTGGGCGAGATCCTCGTGTCCGTTGTGGGTGCCTGCGTCTGCATCTGGATCGGCCGCAAGCTGTTCAAGTAATTTTTCACTTTATATCATGGCTGCTCTTTGAGTTTTTCTCGAAGGGCAGTTTTATTTTATCAAATGCATCTTTCGCACCATTGCAGGCACAAAAATCCGGCCTTGACAGTATTCCGGAAGTATGATAAAATATTTTCCGTTATCAGGCCTGTGTGCTACTGTGGCTCAGCTGGTAGAGCAGCTCACTCGTAATGAGCAGGTCGCCTGTTCGAATCAGGTCAGTAGCTCCAAAGAAGAATCCCCAAAAAGTGGCTTTGTGCCTAGCTTTTTGGGGATTCTTCTTTTTGTATCCGTCCTTCGGTTTTTAGAAAAAAGCGCCTTAATTACCCTTATTTCACCATAACTTTCCTAAATCAGTGGCGCAAGAAGTGGCGCAAAATGGCGCACAGCATCAGATCGTTTTCGCGCTCTGTGCTGCTGTGTTTACTTTCCCTGCGCCTTCAGCTTGTCGTAGGTCTGGTCTGCCTGAAGGGCTGCTACTATACTATGATCTTGTTGGTGGCAACATTTTCGTGATGCCGCGAAAACATCACATATAGGTCTTCTGGCTGCGCACCTGCGCTTCGATCATCGGCTTCAGGTAGCCATCGAGGTCGCCAAAGGTCTCCTTGATGAAGGTGATGGTCTCCTGCGTCAGGGCCTTTTTCGCTGCGGCCAGTGCGCGGCTGTAGGCAATGCGCTGCGCGTCCTCGTCGAACTTGTCCTGTTCCTTCAGGGCATCAACGTAGGTCTGGTTGACGTACTGGACAGCGTTGAACACCGCATTGGCAGCATTCTGGAGACAGTTCTGCGCGAACTTGTTGTTGATGTAGCCATTTGCAATGCCGACACCCTTGTTCAGGCCCCAGCCGAAAATGACGGTCATTGCGGGGATGCAGGCAGTGAGAGCGACTTTCAGGAATTCATTCATAAGAGCTTATCCTTTCTGCTCGGTTTCCGAGCGCTGCTTTAAAATGTCCACGGCCTTGGTGATGGCTGCCGGGATGGGCAGGCCCATCAAGCCCGCGTTTTCGATGATGGAAATGGTCTCGTTACAGATAAAGCCGATCACTACGGCATCCCGCACAAAGGTGGAGCCCATCACGGCATCCAGCCTGCAGGCTACCAGCACGATCAGCAGCGTTTCGCCCTTGCGGCACAGGCCCTTCCAGCCTGCCCGGCTTTCCAGCGTGCCACTTTTGGTCTTGGGGCTGGCGTGGAACACGCCCGCCACGATCAGCCCGGTGATGTAGTCGATCGCCATAAAGATGATGAGTGTCTGCAGCGCTGCGTCCCACCCGCCGAATAAGCTGGCAAACGCAGCGCCCAACGCACCCACGGCCATGCAGAAATAATCTTTCACGTTCACACCTCCATCACGGGGATGCCGTAGTCCTCGGCGCACTGGCGTTCGATACGGCAGCCGCGGGCATTCTGCCAGCCCGGGGCAAAGACTGCCACATCGGCCTTTGCAAGGAACTCGATGCTCCGGGCCAGATAGTCCAGCGGCTTTGCTGCCGGGCCGAAATCGTCAAAGAAGGTTTCCAGCGGATCCACATCTTCACCCAGCAGGGCCTTTGCCTTGCTGATTGCGGCATCACGCTCCTGCAACACTTGCTCGTCCGATAGGCCGTTCATGGGCTGGCTGATAAAAAGCTTCTTGCTCATCGCTTATGCTCCTTTCACTTTGCCCAGCCCGGCACGCTGGATGATGCCCGCATAGTCCTTGTAGGCCACGCTCAGGTCTGCGCCCTTGGTAATGCCGGGTACCTTGCCGCTGCTGGTGTACTGCCACATGCCAAAGGCCCAGTCGGGGGCGGGTTTCTTGCTGCGGTAGGCTGCCAGCCATACGTCGTAGGGCTTGAGGGCCGCGCCGCCCATGCAAAGGTTGGTCTGCCCGAAATACAGGCCGGTGTAGAGCATGGCGTACACGCCCCAGCTCTCCACCACGCTCAGGCAGTGGGCCACGATATCAGTCAGGGCGGACTTGCTCAGGGCCTCCTGCAGCTTGTCCTCGATGTCCACAGCCACCGGCAGCTGGAACGTCCTGCCGCCCAGCGCCTGCTTGAACAGGGCCAGTTCCTTGTCTGCCTGCACTCTGTCGGTGGCCTTGAAGTAGCCATACACGCCCACCGGGATGCCCAGGCGCTGGCACTCGGCGTAGTTGCGGGCAAAATAGGGGTCAATGTAGGGCTTGCTGGGTTTGCCCTCTTTGCTGTTGCCCATGGCCCGGATCATCACGCCGGAGACAAGGCCGCTTGCCTTGACCTTGTCCCAGTCAATTCTTCCCTGCCAGCGGGAAACGTCAAGAATTGTTCTGGGCATTGATCTGCGCCTCCTTCTCGGTCAGCATCTCGGTCAGCTCTGCGTACTGTTCATCGGTCAGCTTGTTGGCGGCGTAGAAGATATCCAGCTTCTTTGCCAGACCGGCGGTCTGGTCGCGTTCGATCATGCGTTTGCAGGTGTTATAAAGTGCCATAGTAGTTCTTCCTTTCTTTTTACGCGGTGGTTTCAGTCGTTTCATCATCGGTCACGCCCAGCTCCAGAAGAGTCAGGCGGTAGTCCTGGTCAAGGTTCAAAGCGTCCGCGTCGGCCAGAGCGGCCCGCAGCACCGCCACCGTTTCCGGCAGCTGGTCCTTTACTTCCTGCTTCTTGCGTTCTTCTTCCTGTGCGGCAAGCTCTTCCTCCGTGTATCGGATGTACCTCTGGATGGGCACCTGTTCGGTCCATGCAGCCTTCGCAGGCACGCCCGGAACGTCGATCACCTTGCGCACATCCTTGCCGCCGTTCGGGTATTCGGCCACGGTCTCATAGTAGCTTACTTCTTCCACGCCTTCCACAGCGGGGTGTTCCAAAGGTTCCGTGTCACTCACCAGGTACCCAAACGTCAGGTCCGGGTTCTCAATGATGGTGCCGGTCTCGTCAAGAATTTTCATAAGTCAAAACCTCCTTTCTCAGGCCACGCGGTGCCAGATGTGCACATAGTAGGCGGCGGGCTGCACGGTATCAGATGCTCCGTAAATGGAGTTACAGCGCGATGCATCCATGCCAAACTCATACCAGGGGTAGGATCCGTCGGAATCGCCCGTGACACGGCCGGTCTTTCCGAGAGGTTTGGTGTAGAACGCGCCGTCCGTTTGCAGTGTATACCAACCGGAGTTCGGATCAAACTGGTTGCTGCTGCCCTTGATGTTGGGCAGACCCGCCTCAACAGTGCTGCCCGCCGCGTGGGTGCTGGACGCGCCCATCAGCACCCGCTCGGAGGCGATCTCCTCCCAGCTGCCGCCGAACAGTGCGGCGGGACTGGTGGGGTCGGTGCTCTGGTAGATGCTGCCCACCGGGTACGCTTCCACGCCTTTCACTTCCAGCTGCAGCGTGCCGTCCTCGGCCACTGTAAAGCCCTCGCCCACCTTGATGCATCCGGGCTGCAGCGCCGTAGCAATGGGCAGGCTGTAGCTAAGGGCCGTTCCATCGCCCAGCACGATGTTCAGCGTCCCGTCTTTTTCTGTAATGCTCTTGACGTATGCGCCCTTCGTGTCCACCGCGCCCACGTCCTGCGCCGTCAGGGGTGTACTCTTTCCGGTGCCGCCGTGTTCTGTGCCCAGAATACCGGCCATGTTTTCCAGGTTTGCGGTATCCTGCGTCTGCATCGTTCGTACGCTGCCGTCGCCCAGTGTCAGGGTCAGCGTCCGGCCTTCCAGCGTGATGCTCTTCACGTATCCGGCGCTTTTCTCCGGCACTGCGTTCACGTCCTCCGCGCCCAGCACCACGCGCCCGCCTTTGCCGTTCACGCTCACCACTGCGCCGTCCTCCGGCGGTGCAAAGTTTTCGGCCCGCAGTGCTGCCGCTTCTGCCCGGTCTGCATCCGCCCCGGCGCTCTCCTGCGCTGCATCGGCCCGGTCTGCTGCGGCCGCCGCCTCGGCCCGCGCTTTTTCTGCCGTGTCCGCATTCCGTTTTGCCGCTGCGGCCGCGTTCCGTGCTTCGCAGGCCGCGCTCTGGGCGCTGTTCGCATACCCCAGCACCTGCGCCACAAAGGTCTCGTACTGCGTCGGGCTGATCTCCGCGTCGCCGTCGGTGGCAAGGGTCTCGTAGCAGTCGTATTTTGCGGGCCGTGTCAGGGCCCGGTATCCGTTTTCGCCCAGCGCCAGCAGCATCCAGCTGCCGCAGGGGCTGGCGGTAAATTCCTTGCCCACTGCTGCGCTGTGCTCTTCGTCCAACAGGACCGGTGTTGGCAGTGTGCCGTCCTGCCGCTGGATGTGCAGCGTCACAGCACATCCGGCCCACTCCTGCGGCAGCTCAAATTCCAGCCTTTCCACATTGGCGCTGCTCTGCCCGCCCAGATGCAATACCCGCATCTCCGGGCCAAACTCCACACCGCCAAAGTTTTTCCGAATAATTTTTACCCGCATCCCGCTGCCTCCTTCCGTCCTTCTCAGCCTATCACACAAAAGTCTGCAATAACACTGCGGACTTTTTTTCCAACTCTTCCATTTCAAAAAAACCACATATACAAATCCCCCGGCGTGAAACTTATCGCGCCGGGGGATTTGTCCTTTTCTTACCTCACTGCCGCATACGGGTCCGGTTCCGGTCCTTCCTCTGCTTTCTTTTCTGCCTCCTCCACCCACTGGGCAAAGTTTTTCTCCGTGTACAGCTCTTTGCCGTCCGCGTCCTTAAGCGCCAACAGCATTTCTTCCATCTGCTGCCGGTCTGCATCACTGCCCGCCAGGTATTCCGGCTTTGCCGTCTCGGTGATCTCGCTCTTCAGCGTCGTCGTGTTCTTGCCCGCCTTCGCCAGCCTGTCATATTCTTCCTGCACAGCACCTGCGTCCCAGCTGTCCACCGCTTCCACAAGGTCATCTGTCACACTGTCGTTGTCGCCCTTCAGCTGCTTGTCCGCCAGCTGGTTCACCGCGCCGGTCACACAGTCGATCACGTCCTCGCGCTTGCCCTTCGGCAGGCCCAGCACTTCACTCAACTGTTCGATCATCTCGTTTTCCAGCTCGTACCGCTTCTGGTCGTTTCCTGCATTCTGCTCTTCAGCCGCCTGCCGCACCCGCGCATCGTACTTTATAAGACGGCTCTTCAGCTGGCTGTACATCTTGTTTTCCGCAATGGTTCCTGCTTCCACCATAGCGTTCAGCTTCTCCACTGCGGCCTTTGCTTCGTCGCTGTCGCCGCCGGCATAGGCGTTGTACAGCCGGTCATACTGGCCGGTGGCGCTTTGCGGCACAGAGTTAAAGCTGAACTGTCCTCCGTGCGCAAGGTTTTCAAGGTCACCATAGTAGCCCTTTACCGCTTCTACGATCTTCCGTCCATTGCCGTAGGGTACACCCGCCACTTCAAAGCTGTCCTCCAGCAGCGTCATGCTGCGCCGCATCAGCTTATCGTGGTGCTTTTGCAGCTGTTCTTCGTCCATTTCACTGGTGTCTTTCCGGAACTCCGCAAAAAACTTCTGCACGTCTCCTGCCAGATCGTTCACCACGCTGATGCTTGCTGCACTCAACACATCGTAATCCTTGCCGTTCACAGCATTATCGATCAGGCTGTATAACTCACTTCCGTACAAAAAGTTTCCTGCAAAACTTTCTGTGTACAGGCTCGCAAACCGTTTCCACATGCTCTTCACGGTCACATCGCCGTTCTCGTCCTGCTCCCGGTCCCACCGGTGCAAAAGAAAATCTGCACCGATCTTCATGATCGCAAATACTGCTGTCTGTACCGTCTGGCTCACAATGGCCCGGTTCCGCTGCTGTGTTGCCCGCTGCAGTTCTGCTTTGTTCTCATCGCTCTGGTTCTGCCGGTAACGCTCCGCCTGTGCTTTGTAATCTCCTATGGCATCTGCCAGAATGCCGTAGTTCTGGAAGCGCTGGGTGGTAAACATGGTCAGCTGCTTCAGCAGTTCGTTAGGGTTGCGCTGAATGCCCGCCCGCTGCATCACGGTGTAGTTGGGCTGTGTCTGCTCGATCACCTTCTGATAGGTGCGGTTCACCGCTTCCCAGTAGGCCGGGCTGCCTGTCACCTCCGCGCCTTCAAACTCGGCCGTGTGGTTCTGCACGTATCGCTTGCTACCTTCCCACAGCGCCGCCACAGTCACTTCGTCCATCCCGTTGATCCAGCCGGTCAGCCAGTTCGGCAGCTTGTCCATACCCTTTTCGGCAAGGGTCTCCCGTTTTCCAATGCTGGCAAGCTCGCCGTTCTGGCTGCCGCGCTTGCGCCAGTCCAGCAGCACGTCTCCGTGCTCTTTGATCTCCGTTTCCAGCGCTGTCCGCGCCTTGGGCGAAAGGTTCTTCACAAACGGCACCACTGCCGCCATGGTGTCGCCGCCCAGCACTGCCGCGGCCGTGGGCAGGCTTGCCGCCTGTGCAATGGCAACGCCCGGGTTCAGCGTCAGCACCGCGCCTGCATAGTTTCCGCGCAGGTTTCCCAATACTTTGTTAAAGGTGCTGGGCCGCTTGCGCTGGGTAGTCTGCAGGTCGGTCAGCAGGTCATCGATGTAGCTCACCGCATCCTTGCCCCACTGTTCCTTGATGATGCCGTTCTTCAGGTTTTCAAGGCCTTCCCGCGTCTCCACGCCGCTGTTCAGGATCTTCTGCACGTCCCGGATAGGTGCCGCAAGCCCCGCATACGCTGCCGTATCCCGCAGGCTGCGCTGCACTACGTTCGCGCATTCTTCCAGCAAAATGGGCTGTCCGCTCTTCACGCGGTTCTTCAGGAAACCGCGTCCCTCAATGGTGGCATCCAGATTCAGGCCGTCGATCTGGGTCGCCAGCACCGATTTATCCACCGCAATGGGGTAGTAGTTTTTCACGGTTGCCCGCTGGTAGCCCACCAGCTGCAGGCTCGTCTCATTGATGAGCTTCGTGGTGTAATTGTCGAAGAACTCCTTCATGTCCGCGCACCACGCCCTGTCATAGTCAGTCATGGCCGCTTCCACCGTCTGCAGGATGCTGTCCGCTGTCGGGGTCCCGTCCGCATCCGTCAGCATTCCCAGATGTACGGTCTGTCCCTTCTGGTAAGCCTGCTCGATGTCGCCCTTGTTGTACAGCTTTGCATCCGGGATCGTAAGTCCGCCGTTCATCAGGTGGTTCAGGCTGTCGGTGTTGTGCAGGTGCATGTACAAACTGCACAGCTGCGCATGGGTCAATTCGGCTTTCTTTCCCTTCACATCGGTCAGGCCCACGTCCACAAGGTCTGCGCCCGGGCCTGCAAAGTTCTGCATTTCCTTCACGTGTTCTTTTCCGGTCACGTTGGCAAACAGCTTTTCGCCTTCCACGGTGATCTTCGTCTGCCGGTATTGGCCGTCGTTCAGCATGGTTGCCATCTTTTCCATCTGGCCGTTTTTCGCGTAGCCGCCCAGCATACGGAACACCCGCTCCGCGCCCAGCATATCCAGCTGATACTTTGTCAGCAGATTGTGCATGCCGTCCAGCTTTCCGCCGGGGTGGTTGCCCTTGCTGGCATTCACCTCGCTGGCTGCGCCTTCTGCGATCGCGCTCACTTCCTCAGCCTTTGCAAGGCTCACCGTCTTGTTTGCATTGCGGATCACATGCAGCGTCGAGCTGGTAATAGCCTTCAACATCCGCATCTGATCCACTGTCATGGGCAGATAGGTGCGGTTCTCCGTCTCCCGGATGCGTTTGCGCAGCCGTTCCTGCAGCGCCCATGCTTTCTCGCTGTCCGGTAAAGCTTCTGCCTCAGCCAGCTGTTCGTGCAGTTTGGTCAGCTTCGCGTCCTTTGTCGTCTGCAGGTCGTCCCGCAGCGTCTGGATCAGGGTATCCACGCCGGTCTGTTTCCATTCTTCGGTCATGGCGTTGGGGCTGCTCTCACTGCCCGCGCTCTGCCGGATCCGGTCCTGCAGCCTCGTCAGCTGGTTCACGGCCCGTTCGTTCAGAATGGTCATGTCCGCCAACTTTGCCACCTGTGCTGCCGCATCGATCAGCCCCGGCTGCACATACTTGTCCTTGCTGGGCCGCAGAAGCATCTGGTTCAGCTGCGCCGCGTTCTGCCGGATGCTGCGTTTCAGCTCATCCATCTTCCGTGCATCCCGCGCCCGCTGCACTCGCTTTTCCGCCAGCATCTTCTGGTAAGTTGCAGCATCCAGCGCAATTTCCTGTGCTTTGTCTGCATACGCGTTCCACTGTGCCTCGGCCTCTGCTTCCCGCCGAGCCTGCTTTTCTGCCCACTCAGCCCGCTTGCGCTCGTTTTCTGCGTCCCAGTCCTGAAGTTCCTGCTCCTGTATGAGCAGCGAGCGTTCTGCCCGGTCTGCGCGGTTCTGTTCTCCCTTCACCGCTTCGGCCAAGTAGGCGTTTTCTTCTCGCAACTCACCCATACGTTCGTTGTACCACAGATACGCCTCATCCAGCATCTCCTGCCGTTCAGCTTTCAGCCGCTTTGCCTGCTCCTTCAGCTGCCGTTCAAACCGTTCCCTCAACACAGTCAGAGACTCATTTACATCACCGGATGTCTTAAATCCTTCCTGCGCCAGTTCCGGGTTTCTCTCTGCCCAGCCTTTCTCCAGTGCTTCGCGTTGCATATCGTGGGTGTTTCGGCTCATTCTGCGGCCAAACTCCCGCTGCTGTGCTTTCTGTACACCGCGCAGTTTCCTTGTTACCTCTGCGGCACGTTCCTCGCTGCCTGCTGCGGCTCTTGCCACATCCATATTGTGCTGCTGGATACCCTCAAAGATAGCCTCGGCATCGGTCATTTCCGGTGTCGCCATAATGTCACCGATGATCCGGCCCGCCAGTTCGATCTTTGCATCCTCATACTCTGCATCGTCTGCAAACCGGCTCATAGTCGCAGGCTTGATGGCATCGTGCAGGTTCATCAGCACATTCAACCATTCGGTGCTTTCCATGCTCATTGCACCGTCCACACCCGCCTGCTGCGCTGCCGCTTTCCACAATGCCTTTGCACCGTCGCTGGTGCCGCCCATAGCGCGGTTGTCATTGATCACGCTTTCGTACTGCTGTGCCGGGTTGCCATCCCGCACGCCGTCGGCCTGCCGCAGGCTCACGCCGTGCTTCCGTGCCTCCGCCACCGCTGCGCTCCAGCTGCCGTAGGCTTTCACCAGCTCTTCCTTCGCGCTGCCGTTTTTGTTCACGGCGTATTCCAACCTGTGCAGTTCCGGGTATTCGTCCCACAGCTCACTGTTGCGGTAAACTGCCCCGTCCAGAATTTCTCCCGCCAGCGTTTCGGCCAGCGCATTGGCTTTTTCCATGTCCGCGCCGTCGGCCTTCAGGTAGTCCACCAGCACCTCGGTTTCCCGCGCAAGCTTGGCCCGGTCCACCTTACTGCCGTTCGCCTTTGCCCAGCGGCTGGCCAGTCCTTCCATGGCCGTCCGGCTCACCTTCACACCCCGTGTCAACCCAAAGAACTGGCTCAGGGTGTCCAGTGCTGCAGCCTTGTCCGCAATGGTGCGGCTTGCCATCTGCTGGTCGTTCTTCTTCGCATCCCGGCTGGCCTGCTCTGCCAGCTGGAAACGCACGCCGGGCACGTTCTCGTTTTCTATCACGTCCACGCTCTTGACATTTCCTTCGTCATAGCGTAAACTTGCAATAGAACCATACTTGGATATGCGTAACGGCAATTGGAGCCTATTAACAGCTAACCATGTATCGGTTCTTTTTTTATTCGGATCAATGTACAACAGTTGGTCACGGTTTAAAAGCCCCTGCACATTTCGCTTTCCGTAAGCACTGGTCACCATAATGTTGTCCAGTTCCAGCCCCTTGTTATTTGTGGGCAGCAGCTCCAGCGAGACATCCACCGGCTTTCCGGTTTTATCATACACTTCGCCAAACATATAAATGCGGCTTGCATAGTCCGCGTTTACGCCTGTGTCCGAGTGCAGCACGATCACCGGGTTTTCCAGCACCTGCGGCACCTGTTTGATGATGTCCTTCGTCATAATGGAATCATCCACACCCGCAGCAAAATTTTCGGCGCTGTGCTTTGTCAGGATTTTCCGAATTTTTCCGCTGTCCCAATAAATGTTCTGGTCCTTCACGCCAATGCTTTGCAGCACTTCAGAGGTAGAACCCACCCGGATTCGCTTCGACCACGTTGCCTTCAGGTCAATTTTGTCCACTTCATTCTCAAAGTGTTCGTCCAGCTGCAACCGGATATTTTTCTTTACAGGAACATCTGTTTTCTCCAGCTCGGCAAATTTCACACCCTCCAGCTTGACGTCTTGGTTGCCGTATGTTATACTGCCTACAAGACCACTGGATTGTAGTTCGCTAGGCATTTGGAAGCCTAGTGTCCGGAACAATTCGGTGGTTTTTTCTTTGCTTTCAGAGATATATAACACATCACTCCTGCGTACAAAACCTGCCGGATCATTATCCTTTGTATAGGCACTGGTCACTTTCTGCATATCGTTCAAAACGATGTGGTCTTCAACCGGTCGCAGGTCCAGCACACACAGCACCGGCCTGCCATCCTGTGCTTTCACACTGCCAAACATCACAAGGCGGGTGTTCTGGCGGCTGCGCCCCTTGTTCTGGCTGGTCAGCACCATCACCGGATCGTCCAGCACTTCCGGAATACGCTTGATTTCTTCCAGCGTCATTTCCGGGTGGTCGTGCAGAATGCGGTCGATCTTGTCACTGTTCATGTAGATGTCATTTTCCCGTGCACCGAGCTGCTGCAGTGTGTCACCGGTTCTGCCCAGAATAAACACCTCGTCATCCGAGCGTCCTTCTCTGTCCCACTCGTCAATTTTCCCTGCATATTCCGGGTTGATTTCATACCTTGCACCTTCCGCCGCACCCTTGTTCTCAAGGGCTGCGGCGTTTTCTTTTGCGGCGCGCAGGCTGTCCATAGCCCTCTCCGCATGGGCAAAGTATTCGTCCTGCAGCACCCGCTTTTCTGCCGCCGCAAGGCGCTGTGCTTTCAGTGCAGCTTTGTTCTCCGGGTCTCTTGCCAGCACTTCCTTTGCGCGGCTCACGATGTCGCTCAAAAGCTCCTTCACCTTGGTCATCACCTTGTGGATGCCGCCTGCCTTGCCTGCGTTCTTTTCAGCCTGCCCGCGCTGGAACTCCACCCAGCGCTTAAAGCTTGCTTCATCGCTGAAGATGCCGCGCCATGCGTCCGCCACAAGTTCTTCTGCGGCTTCCTCGTAGCTCAGCCCCTGCTGTGCATAGTCGGAAAGCTTTCCCCGGATCATCTCGTCAATGCCTTCAAAGCCCTCGCTCTTTGCCAGAAATTCCAGTGCATGCTGCTGCAGTGCCTGCGCACCCTCTGTATCCAGTGAGTTGTACCAGTGGTAGTCCTCGTGCAGGATCGTGCCAAATACATCCTCTGCCCGGTCGCTGAAGAAAATGCGCGCCGTCTCGGTGTCCACATAAGCCCTCACCCGGTCGCTGCCCTGCAGCACCGTTTTCAGCACCGCATCCGTGTTCGTGGCCTTTGCATTCAGTTCGATCAGCTGCGTGCCCACCTCGTTTGCCGTGCGCATCGTTCCCTTATACAGCACCCGGCCGCTGCCGCTGGTGCTTTCTGCTGTCAGCCTTCCGCCAAGGCTTGCGCGCTGCATGTTTCCGGCTTCCAGTTCTCCGCGTCCCTGCAGCCATGCCAGCTGCAGCGCTGCCCGTCCGCCGTCCTGTGCCAGCACGTAATCGGTGTTCACAGCAAGGCCGCTCATGCCCTGCGCCAGCTCCATAGCCTTGTCAAAGGTGGGCACATCTTCCATCTGTCCCAGCCGGTACAGGCTGCTGGCCGCGGCCGCATACCGCCCGGCATCTCCAATTTCTGTCGGCATGTTCCTGCTGATGGTCGCACTTGCCCCATCCGATACCTGCCATCGGGTCAGCTCCTGCTGCACCTCCCGCTGCTTTGTGGTCAGGCTCTGCTGTTCAAGGCCGTAAGTTTCCCGCATCCCGCCAGACTGTTCCGCCGGGCTGCTTTCCACCCTTTCCCCGGTGTTCTCCACGGCAGCTCCGCGCCGGCCCAGCTCACTTTCCGTCTGTGCCTGCTGCGCAGATCTGTCAGCTTCCATTTTTTCTACAATTGCGGCCGTTTTTTGTGCTTCAACTGTCGCGTTTTCGGTAGCTGCGGCCGGAGCCTGTGCTGCCCGCTGCTGTGTTGTCATTTCCCGCAATACCTGCCGGGTCTTTGCTGCCGTTTCCGGCAGCTCAATACCGTATTCTTCCGCAAAGGCAGCGCGGTTCGCTTCATTGGCCGCATTCGGTGTAAATAGGTTGATGGTCTTGCTCGTAAGCTGCCCATCCTGCACAGCCGGGTTTTCGCTCTGTACCATCGGCGCAGTATCCTGTATGGTCGCAAATCCGCTTGCCGCCCCCGTCACTTCCGGCTGCACCGTTTCCTGTGTAGCAGCCGCAGGTTGTCGGATGCCTGCCGCAGCTTCTTCCGGTGTCTGCTGCATCGCCGTTCCCGGCTCCTGTGCCCGCACTTCGTCCTGCAATGCCTGCCGTGCCTGTTCCACCTTTCCTTCGTAGTATGCCTGCTTCACATTACCCACAATGCTGGCATCGCCGCCGTTCATCTTTGCAAGCCCTGTGCCCACAGCACCGCCCAAGGCACCGGATGCACCGCCCGTCAGGCCGCTTTCCAGCGCCGTAAAAAAGGTGTCGCTTTTAAACAGGTCTGCCGCCGCTTCGCTGTCGCCCAGCGCTGCATCAATGGCCTTGTCCGCGTAGGTCTCCACAAAGGCCTGCATGGCGTTGTCCACGCCGCCGGAAATGGCATTTGCCACCGCCGGGTACTGCTGCGCCAGCGTTCCGTCCGCCGCCACGCTGCGCACCATGTCCGCCAGTTTGCCCGCCAGTGTATCCTTTGCGTAGTCACTGCCCATGGTCTTTGCAAGGTCTGCTGCGCCCACACTGTTGATGGCCCAGCCCGCGCCAAACTTTGCAAGGCCCCCGGCCAGCGTCTTGCCTGCGCTCTCGCCTTTTTCAATGCTCTGGCCCATGGCTTCCGCACCGCCCTGCGCACTCAGCACCGGCAGCACCCATGCCGGGTCAATGGCCGCCACCGCAAGGTTCTCGCCCGCGCTGCTCACAATGCCCAGTGCCTGCTTTGCAATGGGGCTAAGGCCCGCCTGGGCAGCGGCGGTCAGATCCTGTCCGCGCTTGTACAGCTGATAGCCAAAGCTCTTCTCCGGGTCTACGCTGTCATGCACTTCCGTTCCGGCAATGCGCGCCCGCATGTTGTCGATCTCCTGCTGCGTGTAACCTTTTTCGATCAGCTCTGCATCCGTGTAGGCATCGCTCTGCGTTGTTTGTGCCGCCGGAGCACTGGCCATTGCACCGCTGCTCTGTGCCAGCTGCAGCGTGTTGTCCCGCGCTGCATACCGCGTCTTTCCGCCGGTCATCAGGCGCAGCAGCTCCTGCTGCCGGTCGTCGCTCTGTACATCCTGCTGCAGCTGCTTCCAGTTCCCGCTGGTCGCCGCTGCATTCTTTGCGCTCTGTACACCGGTCTCTCCTGCCAAAAATATGCTTGATGCCACCGTGTCCCCAATGCCGCCAATGGTATTGGCCGCACGCCGCGCTGCACGCTGTCCTGCAGGCAGCGCATCAAAGTCGGCAATGTACTGCCGCGCTTCGCTGATCTCCTTGCGGCTGTATCCCTTTGCCAGCAATTCCGCGTCGGTGTAGTCCCGTCTGCCCGCACTCTTTTCCGGCACTGCTGCTCTGGCTGCAGCACCGCTCACGCTCTGGGGCTGCATGGCGTTGTTTCCCTCAGCATAGCTCTGTCCACCGGTGCCAATGCGCATCAGCGTCACAAGTTCTCGGTGCTTCGGGTCAGCGTCCATCCACTGGTTCAGCCGGTCAAAATCACTGAAGTCGTCCGTCGCTTTCAGGTCTTCCGTGTACTGCTTCACCTTCTGCGCTGTCTGTGCGTACCAGCCTTCGTCTCCGCCGGCAATGCCTGCAATGCGCTGGCGCTCAGTGGGCTGCACCGTTCCCGTCACCTTTGCCGCTGGGGCTGCAGCGCTCTTCGCGTTCAGCCATTCCGGCTGCGCAGTGCTGCTGCGTGTACCTGTACCGCTGTCGGTCACAATGCCGCTTTTGCCCGGATATGCCTGTGTGCTGCCTGCTTCCTGCGGCACTGTCAGCTGCAGCTTGTGGCTGCTGTCCGTGCCCGTCATCTGCGCCAGCACCCGTGCACCAAGACCTGTGCCTGTGTTCTGCCTTGCAGCCGCAGCCGGACTGGCAGCATTCTGTCCGCTGTTTTTCGCTTTCCAGCCCTCCCGCGCTTTTGCAATGCGTTCCGGTGTCCACTTGTCCGTAGTGTTTGCTGTTCCCGCAGCTGTATCGGCGCTCGCCGTCCGGTTTGTGGTGCGGCTGTTGTTTTTCGCTTCCCAACTTTCTCTGTCTTTTTTCAGTCTTTCCGGTGTCCATTCGCTCATAACTGCCGGTCTCCTTTATCGTTCCGCTTCCAGAATTTTCATAATGGACGACAGCGTGTTGTCCGTAATGCCGTCTGCAGAAAGCCTGCCCGCAATGTCGTCCAGACTGTAGCCGCTCGCCAGCATGCCGCGCGCCGTTGCAAGTCCGCTGCGCAGCGGACTGCTGCGGGCGTTTGCCCGCTCACTGGTGCCGCTGCTTCCCGCCGTGCTGTTTTTCAGCCACCCTGCGTCTGTCAGGGTCTTCTGGTAGAAGTCATACAGCGGGTCTGTCTCCTTCATCCCGGAGAATTTTGTTGCCATCGTCTGCAGCTGGCTGTTGGTAAAGCCGGTCGTTCCCGTCTTGCTGCTGCCAGAGCTTTTGTTTCCGCTCTTCGTGCTGCTCGTTCTGCTGCTCCCGCTGCCGGTCGTCTTGTAACGGTTATTCAGCGCCAGCTGGCCTGCTGCATAGCTCAGCTTGCTCTGGTTCTGCCGGTTTGCAATGGTTCCGTAATAATCAATGGCGTTTTCATCCAGTCCCGCCAGCTTCAGAATCGTGTTCGCGCCAGTGTCGTTGCCGCTGCCTGCAGCACTCATCGCATTTAATGTCGCATCCAGCTGGTCTTTTTCGTAGTCCGTCATGCCTTGCCAGTTGTCCAGCAGTGTTTCATCAAGCCCGCTCAGCCGCAGCGTTTCTCTTGCCGCCTCTGGGCTTCCTGCTTTCAGTTGTCCGATCGCGGTCTGTATGCTGCTTGCTTTGTTCTGTCTCGTTGCATAAGATTCCGTCCATTTGTCCACCATGGAGCTGTCCAGACCGTATAGATCACAGATTTGTTTTGCCCTCTCCGGGTCTCCGGCATCAAAGCTTTCTGCCGCCATCTGGTATCCTGCTATCTGGTTTTCAAGCTTCTGCTGGCTGTATCCCTTATACGCATCGATTCCTTCCATCACCGTGCTGCCAATGCCCTTCACGCTGTTCCACACATTGTTCCAAAAGTCGCTGTTCTCCTGTCGTGCCTGCTGGGTGCGGTCATAAAGGTAATTGCGCCAGTTTGCTGCATTGCTCACGCTGCTGTCATACTCGCCGCGTTCCAGTGCGCGCTGTCCCAGCAGGGTGTCCAGCCGGTCGCCCGCACCGGCAAGCTCCTGCTGCCACTGGGCCAGCGCGTCCGCCCGGGCCGCAGCAAGGGTGCTGCCGGTGTTTGCCGTCTGCGCCGCTGCTGCCTGCTCTGCCGCGCTCTTCGCATAGTCCGCGCCATACCCGCCGGAAAGCGCATCTGCGGTCGCTGCTGCAGCGTCTGCACCGGCATTCGCATTGCCCACCATCCGTGTCAGTGCGTCCTTGTAGCCGCTGTCTGCCGTGGTAAAGTCAAAGCCCGCGCCGCTGGCCGTGCCCATCTTGTCCAGCGTGTCGGCAATGCCCTGCGCATACTGGTCATCGTAGGCCCCCGGCATGGCGTTTTCCGCGTCCTGCAGGCGCTGCTGCGCGTCATTCAATCTCTTGATGGTCCCCATCCTTTTCTCCTTTCCTCAAATAAAGAATAGCGGCAGGATCTTCGCTGCAATGCTTGCCACCTGCAGCGCCCCGTTCATAAAATTCTGCCACCCGTTCTGCTTTTCGCTGTAAGCGTTGTCGTACTCGTTCTTTTTGTACTGCAGGCCTTCGGTCCAGTTGGCAAGGTCGTTCTGATACTGGCTGTAGTCCTGCTTTTCCGCACTCTGCAGCCCGCTCAGCTGCTGCTGCAGGCCGCTCTTCTCCGTGTTGTACTGAGCCTTGCTCTGGCTGTAAAGGCTGTCCAGCACATTGTCCAAGCTGTTCATCGTTCTGGCATAGGCGTTCTGTCCCGCCTGCGTGCCGTAGCTGGAGCCGTAGCCGCCGGTCATGGCGGCGGCGTTCGCCTGCGCATTCTGGTTTGCCAGCTTTGCCTGCCGGGTGTACTGGTTCTTGTACTGCTGGTAGGCTGCATCTGCATCCGGGTCGTAATCAAAATCTCCCATGTTTTCCAGCTTGCCCATCACATCCTTGATCTGGCCCTGATACTTGCTCTGGTAGTCCGCAGGCTTCGTTTTCTCATACTGTTCCAGGTTGTACCGCGCCGTGTTCAGGCGGTCATTGTTTCCAAACAATCCCATCTTTTATACTCCTTCCCCGTTCATCCGTTCCAAAAATTCTTCCGAGCAGTTCTCCCGGTCAATGTTCGTCAGCACATAGCCCAGCTGTTCCGTCAGCTGATACAGGTAATTCCGCAGCACACGGGCATCTTCTGCCGGCATCTCACTGCTGAAGGAAGGCAGTGCAATGCCTTCCAGTCCCGCCAAACTTGCCATTTCTATGCTCCTTTCCTATTTCCTCGGCTGTGCCGCGCTCACGCGTTCACCGGTCGCCGCCGCCAGCGTAAAAGCCACGCTGCGCAGCACCATCTGCCCTGTGCCGTAGATCCTCAGCTGCAGCGTATCTGCCCGCCGGGGCACAAAGGGCAGGTTGATGCGCTGGTGATCCTTCACTGCTGCGCAGGTGCCCAAAGTTTCAAAGACCCCGCCATCATAGCTTGCAGCCACCGTCACCACCGTGTGGGCCAGCGCATCCAGCCGCACCGTCACCCGGCTGATGTACTTGTCGTCCGGTACGCTCAGGCCAATGTCGCCGCTCACTACTTCAAACTGCAGTGCTGTTTCCTGTCCGGCATTCTCTGTGCTGCTTTCCCGGTCAGGATCTGCGGCCCACAGCACGCTGCCGTCCCACAGGTACAGCTGCTGCCCAGTTGACACCATCTCGGTACCTGCAGCGCTTTCCTCGTGCCACAGGCCCTTTTCCGTGTCGTATACCAAAAGCCGCCCGGCCTGCGTTCTGCCTGCCTTCTGGTGCAGGTACAGGTAATACCGCATGTCCAGGCTTCCCGCCATGGCCCAGTCCACCGCAGTCAGCCCGCTGGTGTCCAGCGAGGAAGAGACCTTTGTCGGCAGGCTTCCATCCCATGCCATCACCCCATCTGGCGAAAGATAGTACAGCGTCTCTGCGATCACGCACAGGCTGTTCGCTGCGTTTGCCGCCACGCCCCGGCAGCGCACGCTGCTCATCTGGTAGTCGCTGGGCTTTGTGCCGTACAGCTTGTGGATGCAGTTTTCCTTGAAGAACAGCAGGTATCCCAGACAGCTTGCTGCGCCGGTAAATGCGCCGTCGCTGCCCACGCTCACGGCATAGCTGTCCGCTGCAATGCCCTGATAGCTGTACCAGTTGGTCGGGTCGCCCAGAGCGCAGGCGTAAATGGTGTTTTCCCTTCTGCTGCATCCCCACACCCGGTTTCCCTGCTCTGTCACAAAGTCCAGTTCCGGCACCCGTCGCTCCACCTTCACCGGTGCGGCCGCTGCATCGTTCTCGGTCACGGTGCCGTCAGCGCTCTTCCATGTCACACCGGTCTCCGTCACGGTCCAGCTGCCGTAATACCGGTCGCTGTCCTCGGCCCGTGTCAGCACTGCCACCATCTCATCGCCGTCCATGGTCTGGACCATCACCTCACCGTTCAGTCCTTTTGCCACTGCATTGCACACCGCATCCGGCATCCCGCTTATGGTCACGGTGTCTCCCTCCCGGATCACCCCGCCGATCCCCGGGCACCGGATCTTCACCGCGCTCAGCAGCACTTCCACCCACTTTTTGTTCTTTGCACTGTAGCGCAGCAGCACTGCATTGCTGTCATAGGCTTCGTCGCTGTCACTTTTCAAAAACAGCTGTCCGTCCTCCGGCTCCTCCGGTTCGGTCTTACCTGCACCCGCCGGGGTGTATGTCCGCCCCTCGGCATCGCAGGGGGTCACGGTCACGCTTTTCCCGCCCATCTCCCACTGTGCGCCAAGGCTCGTCAGTTCGCCGGTGCCCGTGTCAAAAGCCACCTTGTCCGGCCAGATCAGCACCTTCGTGCCCATGCCCGCCATGGCCTTGCGGTCATCGGTCAGCACGTTCTCCAGCACCACCGCACCGGTGCGCGCTTCTCCTTCGTCCGGTGTGTATTCCAGCGTCTTTCCACGGCAGATCAGCAGCCCGTTCAGGTGGTACATGCCGTTCACACCCTGTACCGTCCGCACATTCCTGCGCATTTTCCGTGTCTGCAGTGCCGGGTATCCCCGGCTGGAAAAATTCATTTCCCTGCTGAACTCTGCCTCGCTGCAGCCGTATCCTTCGTTCAGTCCGCCAAAGGCCCGCAGCATCTGGCGGCTCGTCTGCAGCACGTTCAGGTTGGTTCCGTCCATCATCCCTTAGTACCTCCACTGCGCACCAGCGGCCGGTGCGTACCGCTGCCGCATCCATACGGCAAATTCCTGCAGGGAATCGCTGTACACCTGCAGCTCATTCATGGCCCGTGCTGTCTCGCCCAGCGCCAGATCCATCTGCGCACACAGCCAGTGCACATACAAAGGGCAAAAGGCTTCCGGTGCCAGCAGCACCGTTTCGTATTCCAGTCCTTCGTTCCAGTTCACGTCCGCACCCACAGCATCAAAGTCCGCCGTCTGGCTGCGCTGCACAATGCTCGTGCGCATCCGGGCATCACACTGGCGCAGCCAGCTCTGTTTCAGACTATCCGTAAACTGGTTGTTCGGCCGCAGTTCATCGGCCTGTTCTATCGCGTTACCTGCTGTCATCTTATCACGGCTCCTTTCCCGTCAGCTCCTGTTGCACAGGTCACGGCTCCCAGCGTTCTTCCTGCCGTAGCCAGCAGTTTCCGCTGCTGCAAAAACACCCGGCACAGCCATGTGCCGCTGTACCGGGTGTCTGTTTTCTTTTGCGAAATGCTCTTTTCTTCGCAAGAGCCGTGCCCTGCGTTCTTACACGCGCTGCGCCTGCTGCACAGCAGCGCTTTCCGCCGCCACGATCTTTGCCATTGCCTCGCCGTCCATCTCTTCGCTGTGGCGCAGCACCTCAGCAACCGCCTTCGGCACCTCCACGTCCACACCGCGCTGGATCAGGTAGGTCTCACCGTTCACGCCCACGAACACCGGCGTTTTGTAGCGCTGGTTGTCCTTGAACAGCCGGATCACCTCCGTGTCCTTTTCCGGTGCCGCCTGCACAGCGGCTTCGGTCTCCTGCTTCTTTACTGCCATGTTGATTCCTCCTTAGTTTGCCAGCGCCTTTGCGCTGTAGCGTGCCGAGCAGCTCTCAATGCGCACCATGTACTGCTCACTCAGCCGTTCCGCCGTCTTGGTGGCCTTCCAGCCCACAGAAGCACGCTGGTTCAGCGGGTCATCGCCGTAGCCCAGCTGCTTCACAATGTGCTGCATGCCGCCGCCTTCCAGTTCGGTGGTCGCGTAGGCGTGGGCACCCAGCACCAGCGTGCTGTACACGGCCAGCCCCGACGGGCAGCCGGTACCCTTCCACACCTTTGCCTCGCTGGAAACCACGAACCGCACGTTGTTGATCTTGCCGATCTCGCCGTTGAAGATCTCCTCCGGTGCCGCATACTTGTGCGCCTCGATCCAGTTCGGGTCCTTGCGGATGTCGTAGCTGGTGTGCGGGTGCACAATGGCCACAAAGCTGTCTCCAATGGGGTCTGCGTTCTGGGTCTGCAGCAGCGCCACTGCCTGGTCGATCAGATCCACCGTTAACTGTGCAGTGGCATCCAGATCCGCACGGCTGGTCACGGCAGTCTCCGCGCCGCCCGTACCGATCTTCGGTGCATAGATCACGTTGGTGCCGCCGTTCAGGATATCGCGCACAATGGTGTCCATGGTGCGGCCGCCCTGGCTTGCCAGCACATTGGTGGCCTGCACGATGTTGTTGTCAATGGCCGTCAGATCCAGCATGTCGGTCAGGGGCACCCAGCCGCCGTACTGGTGCACCTCAGCGGTCACGGTGGTCACGTTCAGTGCCTGGCCTGCCGGGGTCACGCCCTCGGTCAGCGGCGTGGTCGCCTTGGGCAGCGCGTCATACTTGCGGAACTCAATGGTCTTGCCGTTGTTCGCCGGGATCGGGTAGCTGTCGCCGAACTGGTCATGCACCAGTGCAGGCTCTGCCAGATCCAGCAGGGTCTTTTCGTAGTAGGTCTTCATCTCAGCCGTCATATCGGCTGCGCCCGTGGTGTTCTGCAGCTGTGCGCTTGCGTCCGCAAACATCTGCAGATCCAGTCTCTTCTTGCTCATTTGTTTGTCCTCCTTCAAAAGGTTTTATCTTTCTCGCATTCTTCGCGCGGGAAATCTCTCACAGCACAATGCGTTCTCCGCGCTGTGCCCTGCGTGCCAGTTCTTTCCGCTGCTGCCGCGTCATGTGGGCCACATCCACCTTCATCTCGGCCGCGCCGCCGGGGTGTGTCCCGTTCTCAGCCGGGCGTTGGCTGCGCTGCTGGATGCGTGTTGCCACGCCCTGCTCCACCTGTTTTGCTGTGCGGGCCGTCTGGTTTTCCATCAGGCGGTCAAAGTAGGCTGCACGGTACGCCGCTTCCAGCCCCACGCCGCGCCGGATCATATCCGCCACAGCAGGGTTGTTCAGCACTTCGCCCAGTTCAAAGTCCGGGTAGCTGTTTTTCAGCTTTGCCGCTTCCGCTTCCCACCGGGCACGCACTGCCGCTGCACGCTGCTGGTGCTCTGCGGCCAGCCGCAGCTGTTCAGCCTGCTGCTTTTCAGTGTTGGCGCGCTGCAGCTGGCTTTCCATGCGGTCCATCTCCCGCGCAGTTTTCACGCTGATGCCCCGCTGCGCCGCCAGCGTTTCATAATATTCATCGTTCTTCACCCGGCCGTTTTTCACGGCATCGATCAGCCCGTCCATGTCGCTCATGTCAATGCCGTAGGCCTCGGCCAGCACCTTGCCCAGCTCGTTCAGCTGCGGGTTCTCCCGGATGCTCTGCACCGCCATCCGCGCAGCATGCTGCATGGCCTCTTCAAACTCTTCCGGGTACTGCTGCATCGCCTTTGCAAAGGCATTCCGGCGCTGTTCCGGTGTCAGCTGCACTTTTTCTTCGGTTTCGCCGCCCTGCTCCTGCTCGTTGCCCTTGTCCGGTTCAGCTTCCTCCTGCGCCAGCCGTTCGGCATCGGCTTTCTCTCCCTCATTGAGGGAGCTGCCGCCCGCAGACGGCTGAAGGCGTTTTTCTGTTGCCGCTTTTGCTGCTTTGCCCGGCCTGCTGCGCTTCGCAAGCCGCTCCTGTGCGGGCCGCAGGGCAGGCGGTACCGCCGGGCTGCTTTCGCCCTCTGCAGCTGCCGCACCCTCTCCGGCCCCGTCACCGGCACCGCCGTCCGCAAACAGCTGCAGGTCCATGTTGTCCGCATCGTTTGAGTGCAGGTTCACAAACCGCACATTCGCCGGATACTGCTGCGCCAGCAGCATCAGTCCGTCTGTCACCAGCTCAAACTTTGCCAGAGTGTCAAAGCTCTGGCTCGCCTGTACACGCAGGATGTTGTCCCCGCCCGGGTCGCAGGTCGCAGTGCCGCTGTCCACGCTGTAAGCCAGGCTCTGCATCAGTGTACTTACCGCCGCGCATACAATGTCCTGTCCTTTCGGCGCATAGCCCGCGTGTCCCGATGCCTGCAGGCTCATGTCCTTTCCTTTTTTGTCGTAAACAATGGTGATCATTCTGTTTTTCTCCTTACTCCTTGTTCGGGTTGTTCACGTCCATGGCCCGCTTTGCGGCCTTGGTCGCCATGCTGTTGCTCCCGCTTTCGCCCACCACATCTCCCAGACTGTTGGTGGTGCTCTTCGCGTCCGCGGTCCCGCCGCCCCCTGTTCCGGCAGCACCGGCAGCCTGTCCGGCCGCGCTGGCTGCTGCGCTCACGTTGGTGCCGTTCTGCTGGTCAATGATGGCGGCCATCTTCTGCATCTGCTGTGCCATCTGCTGCAGCTGCTGGTACAGCGTGCCGTTCTGGCTCACCCTCTCCCGCACCTTCTCAATGCCTTCAAAGTCCATCATGTCCAATGCAGCAATGGCAGCATCGGCGTTGGCCGGTGCAAAAAATCCCAGCTGGTAGCACTCCTTTGCCGTCTCGTTCTGGGAAAGGCGGCTGAAGGTGCTTTTCTTTGCCGCGCTTACCGTAATGTCGAACACCGGCTCGTGGTCGCCCAGCTGCACGCCGCCCACATTGCCGCCGGGCACGGCCTGCAGCATCGCATTGCTGAACGGCACATACTCCACGCCGCCGCTCTCGCCGGTAATGCGGTATACCCGCTCTTCGTCGTAGAACTGCCGCATCAGCTCGATCACAAGGTAGCATTCCTTTGCAAACGCCCGGTACGCGCTTTTCAGCATATCGCGGCTAAGCTTGCTGCCCGCCTCCTGCAAAGCCGCAATGGCGCTGGCCGCTGTCAGGCCGCTGGTGGTGCCGCCCTGGCTCACATCCCGGTTGCCGCTGATCTCCTTCAGCTCGCTCACCCGTGCATCCCGGTAGCTGATGCAGTTGCCGCTCAGCACGTTGGTCTGCAAAGGCCGGAAGCTGTCGTCCGTCAGCCTGCCCACCACGTGCACGATGTCCTTGCCAAAGTCGGCCAGCTCTTCTTCGTTCACACCCGCTGTGTCGCTCAGTACATAACGGGCCTTTGCTGCCATCTTCACGTTTTCGTCCATGGCGTGGTTCATCTCGTCAATGGCGGTCTGGGTGTCCTTCATCACATCAATGTATCCAAAGCCCGCCGGGCTGTCCTCTTCCCGGAACAGTGGGTCAAACACAAAGGGATATTTTCCGTGGTCGTAAAAGCCCCGCTGGGCATACTGCGGGTCGTTCTCGCTGGCATACAGCACCACGCCGTTGCAGTATTTGCAGTAGTGCAGCACCGTCTGCCCGCCCTCAAGGGCCTTTTTGTAATACCAGTCCACCACCACGCTTTTGTCGCTGGTGTCAATGCTGTCGTCGTGGATGTACTTCGCCGTGTCCAGGCTGCTGCCTGTGTGTCCCGCCATCTGGGGGTAGATGCTTTCCAGCCGGTCGTTGTTCTCAAGACTCAGACTGAACAGGTTCGGCGAGTCCTGCACGTCCTCCACGCCCGGCTCCCAGTACAGCATCAGCAGGTTCATGCTTTTGATGCTGATGTCGCCGAGACCTCCCCGCAGCGCCGGATCCCAGAACACGCCCTTCACGCCGGTTCCGGTCTTGAGCTTGCGCCACCATGTGTCGCTGTATACCGTCTCGTAATCGCACTGCTCCAGCACTGTGGGCAGGATCTTTGAGAGCGCCCGTGCGGTCTCTTCGTCGTCCTGTGCCCGCGGCAGCACGTTGGGCTCCGGGTAGTTGTCCATGGCATCCGCGTGCTTGTTGGCAATGCTGTTGAACAGCCATCCGCTGGAAGGCTTGGGCTTGCCCTGCATCATCTTGTTTTCGTAGTTCTTCCAGTGCCCCATCCGGAACCACAGCTCGTTATCCACGATCCGTTTGTCAAGCTGCGCTTTGCCGGCCTTGTATTTCTGCAAAATGTCGTTTGCCTTGCGGATGTCCTCTTCCCCGATCACCTGCTGTGCGGGCAGTTCCGGCTCTGTCGTCAAGCCGTTTTCCCCCACCAATGGTGCTTCATCGAAGTGCTTGATAAACTGTTCAAATTTTCCTCCGTCCACGCTCCCGCTCCTTTTTCCTGATACCGTTTATCGCTAGTGTCTCTTCTCGTGAAAATGCATTCGGAGCGGCCCGCAGGCCGCGACAAATGCGAAAAATAAAAATCAAATTCCGTTGCATATGCCCAGAGCGCACGCGGTGGGCATTCAAATCGTTTCACACCCTCATCACCCGCGTCCGGCTCTTGCGTCTGTCCATGTCCAGCGGGTCATCTTTCATCGGCTGCACCGGTTCGGTCTTTCTGGGGCTGATGGGGTTTTCCATCAGCACATACCGGCACTCGTCGTAAATGTGGTCTTCCTGCGTGGTGTCAATGTCCTCCACCCGGCTCTCGTCGTACACAAGGTTCGGAATGGTACGGATAAAATGCCTGCAGGTGTCAAACACCTGCAGCATCGGTCTGCCCTCGCCGTCAAATGCCAGCCGGTAGTGCAGCTGCATCTTGCCTGCAAGGCGTGTGTGGTCTCCCGGTGTCCAGAAGATGTAGTTCGGGTGCTTTTCCTGCATGGTCGCAATGCTCTCGCCCTGACTCTCGTTGAAGATAGCCGGGTCTGCCACGCCGGTAATGTGCCGCCCGCGCAGCATCGGGTCGTTTTCCTCCGCTTCCTTGATGCGCCGCGCCTGCTCTACCGGGTCTATCTTCAAGCCTTCGTTGGGCACGCCGGTGCAGCCGTACAGCTCCTTGATGCGGTAAAGCCGTCCTTCCTCGTCCGCTGCATACCACCCCACCGAGAAGGGCCTCGCATAGCCAAAATCGTACCCGCGCCAGATGCGCCAGTGTGCCGGAATGCGGAACGGCTTGATCACGTGCGTCCACCGCTGATCCTCGTAGTGGGCCGGGTCGTTGCGCCATTCGGTAAATACCTGTCCGTTAAAGCTGTCCCAGTCGCCGTAGAGCAGTGCCTGCTTTTCCGCTTCCGGTAAGCTTGCCAGCGTGCCCAGATACCCCGGGTCGTTTTCCAGCAGCTTTTTGTTGTCAAACACCGTAGACGGGATAAACACCCTTGTTCGCCGCAGCTTTTCCACACTGCCGTCCGGTTTTTTCACATCCACCAGCTGCACCATCCTCGTGCCCGGTGGTGCCGGTGTAATGAACCTTGCCTTCACCCATCCGTGGCCAATGCCGCCGGGGTTTGCCGTGGCCCGCATGTACACTGCCGTGCCCGGCCCGGTGGGGCGGTTGCGGCTCATCAGGTAGCTGTATTCCTCCCAGGTAAAGTGGGTCAGCTCGTCCACGCCGATAAAATCAAAGGCTTTGCCCTGGTAGTTGTATTTGTCCTGCGTGCGGAACATGCTGCCAAAGTAGATCTTCGCACCGCTTGGAAAGGTCCATACGTGGCTGGAAGCGTTGTACCGCGCTTTCGGGAATACCGGCTTGTAGTACTGCATCGTCTTGTCGATCAGCTCCGAAAGCTGCGGGTAGGTTTTCCGCACGATCAGCCCGCGGTAGTGCGGAATATCCACCTGCCGCAGCGCTTCGATCACCAGTGCATCGCTCTTTCCTCCGCCTGCTGCCCCGCCGTACAGCGCTTCGTCCTCGTTGCGGCGCATAAAGGCCGCCTGCTTGGGCTGCGGCCGCCAGATAACAGGCCGGTTTTTATACAGTTCCACTGCCATCCAGCACCACCTCCTGCTGCCCACCCTCGTCCTGCCGCTCCATCAGCACCGCCGGGGCCGCGCTCTGGCTGCTGCCTTCGTCCTTCGGCACCAGTGCCGCAGCCTTTTCTGCTGCTGTCAGCAGCACCGCTGTCACATTGGCCGCGTCTTTGTCGCTCATGGCAAGGCTCTCGTATCGTTCCAGCTGCTTTTCCAGCTCGGTGCGTTCTTCGTCCGTCAACTGCCGGTCGTAGGTCCCCGGTGCGCTGCGTATCACAAGGCCTGTCTCGGCAGCGTCCTGCAGGTTCTCTTCCTCGCTCTTCAGCAGCACGCCCAGCTCATAGTTTCTGGCCCGTACATCCTCATCCAGACGCTGCTGCAGTTTTGTCCGTATCTCGGCGGCGCGCTGGTTTTCTGCTGCGCGCTGCTGCAGGTAGCTCACCTGTGCCTTTGCGCCCAGCGCCGCTCTGGCTGCGATCTCCCGCGCCGCTTCGGCCCGCGCTTTTGCAAATTCTCCGTCCGGCTTCTTTGCTTCCTCTGCCACCCAGCTGCGGATGGTGCTCTCCGGCACGCCGTATTTTCTCGCCACCGCACAGATGGAGTTTGTGCCGATCATGGCCATCACCACCTCGGCCCGCACCTTTGCCGGGTACTTTTTGCCCCGGCCCTGCCTGCCCGTCACGGTGTTTTTGCAGTATCTGCGCTCAGCCATGCCCGGCCCTCCTTCCTGTGCTGTTGCTTTCAGCCTACCACCAAACAGCCTGCAAAAACACTGCGGACATTTTGCGGTCGTCGTTGTTGCATCACAAAACCACCGGATGCATCCGCACCCAGTGTTTCAGATCAGCCCTGCTTTTGCAGCAAACACCGCTGCCGTGCTCAGCGTTTCCAGCTCCTTGTGGTAGTAGGTCGTCCGCCCAATGTGCAGCTTTTCGATCGTTTCTGCCTCTGGCCGCTCTTCCAGATACCGCAGCCTGAGCAGATCCGCACAGGTCCCGTCCACCTCGGCATAGTAGTCCAGCACCTGCCGGATCACCCGTCCCCATGGATCCGGCGCTGCGGCCGCACAGCCTGCCGCGTCCGCTGCTTTCTGCTTGCGCCCGTACTGCCGCAGCGCCTTTCTCACAGCCTTCTTCTGCTGTCTGGTCACTCGTCCACCGCCTTTCACGGCTTTATCTGCTTTCCAGAAATTTCCTTCATTCGCAGTTTCGTCCCGTTTCCGTCACTGTCCGCGCATTTTTACGCTGATTTTGCGTATTTTTCCGCGTTTCGCGCAATGATTACGCGCAAAATAAAATAATTTTATCTGTCAGGTGCGAACTTTCGCAAACCCTCTCCGCCGCAGGATCAGATACGCCTGCGCTTCGGTGGCCTCCCATCCGTCTGGCCGTGGCTTGTCCGCTTCGTATAGCTGTCCGGGGTCGTAGATCATCACCTGTACCACCTCAAAACCCGGATAGCGCTGCTCCCACCAGTAGGCATTCTCTGCGCATTCGGTGCAGCCCTTGCGCAGCTGGCGGCGGCTCCACTTCGTGTCGCTGGGTGCCAGTTCTTCCGGCTGGCTCAGATTGCGTGTTTCAATGCAGGTCCGCTCTTTGTGGCCGTACATGTAGCCTATGGTCCCGTTCTTGCCCTGTCCGTCCACGCCCAGCAGCTTCTTCATGTCCATGCGGTCGGCGTTCATGGTGCCCAAAGGCTCATACTCGCCTGTTCCCGGCACGCGCCGCCGCCACAGATCTTCCAGCATTTCGCGCCATTCCCGCCGGTCGGCAGCTCCCATCCCCACACATTCGGCAAAGCCGTGCATGTGCAGCCGTCCAGCTTCGCCTTTGCGCACCGCCCATAGCATCAGCCGTATTTTGTCCCGGCTCACACCAAAACGCTTTACCGTGGCATCGATCACCCGCCGCTTGTAGTTCTCCACATCCCGCCTGCAGGCTGCAAAGTCCGCCGGCAGATAGAACTCTTCGTATGTTCCAGTCAGGAAAAAGCCGTCCCGGCCAAAGTTCGCAATGGCCTTGCGCTGCTTGCGGCGTAAGCTGGCGTGCTTGTTCCGCTCTTTCTGGCCCCGGTCGCTCTCCTTGTGCTTCTTGCCGCGCCTGCGGTGTTCCTGATCTGTCACTGCATAAATGCCAACGGCCATGTACTCACTGCCGCATCGGTATTTCTTTTCCCGAATGTAGCTCTTCTTCATCTGGCCGTCCTCCTGCATCGGTATGCTGCCGGTGTTTGTTTTCTCTTCTGTGCCCATCACCGTCACAGAAATAACGGGTATACTAGCTCCCCAAAGCGCCCACCCCGGACGCTGTAAAAAAACGGTTCATCCTGCTATAAAATAAATGGTATAAAGGCTCCCGCCTGCCGCCGGTACGCTCCGGCAGCACCCGGCAGACTTTATCCTGCTGCGCTGTCGCCAAAGCCCCCGGCATCCTTTTGCCAGGGGCTTCCGCTGTTATTTTTTTCGTCTGCGCTGTCCTTTGTGTAGGCTTTTTCTGCTTTCGCCGCAGCCGCCCATGCCTTGTACTTTTCGCACGTCCCATGGCATGCCGGGTGCCTTCCCGGGCAGTCCGGTTTGCAGCACCATGTGATCATGCCGGTGCCTCCGGTTTTCCTTCTACCGCCCAGTAGCCGTAGCTCAGCTCTTTTTTGCCTGCTTTCCGGGCCGCAGCGTTGTAAAGGCACAGCTCATGCACATCTCGCTGCAGCTCGTCCGGCTTCTCAATTCCCGTGATCGGCGGCCTGCTCTTTTTCGGCACGCTGCTTCTGGCTCCCGGCGCATTGCACAGCACACTCCGCCGTATCCTCTTCCGTGCCAGGCTGTAAATGCCCTGCAGCCTGCAGTGCCCGGCATAAAAAACATTCGTCACGGTCTGTGTGTTCTTAAACAGGCCCTTTTCTACCAGCTCTGCAGCCGAGCCTTCGTGCAGCAGGTTTCCGTCCGCGTCAAACATGCTGTAAAACCATACCTCACGCATCTGGGTGCCGGTCCTGTGGTCCGGTTCTGCTTTCGGCTTTGGCTGTTTTTCTTCCCGTTCCAGCCGCCACTTTTTCGGCTTTGTCTTTTTCTTCTTCTGGTGGGCATAGCCTGTGCATACGCTTTCAGCGCGGTTGTAGTATCCCTGTTCCACCAGCTCCTGCGGTGTACCCTTTGCCCGCAATGCTCCGGTCTTTGCGTCGTACAAACTGTAAATGTATTGCTGTGTCACCGGCGCACCTCCTGCTGTGCATGCTGGTGCTTTGCCGTCTGCCATGCTTCCTGCCTCCGCTTCATCGGGTTCACAACGTCTTTCATGATCACCTCGTGCACTTCGCGTACCTGCACGCCATACTTTGCCGCCAGCTTCTTTTCGATCCGCTTGCGGGTCATTCTGTATTTGTCCTTGCTCATACTCTTCCTCCATACAGTTCAAACTCCGCACCGTCCTCGGTGATCAGTACCCCGCCGTCCAGCGCCTCAGCCAGCTGCTGCAGCCGTGCTGCACTCAGCTTCAAAAGCCCTCCGGGCTTGCACCAGCGCCGCACGTAAATCGGTTTCGTTTCCAGTGCCGCCGCCAGCATCTCCTCGTTTTCGCCACGGTAGATCATGGCTTCCTTCAGCGTCATCTTAAACGTCTCCTCTCCCAGCTTTCCGGCGCAGCTGCCTGCTGCAGAACTGCCTCGATCTTCTTTTTGATCTCACCCGGTGCCAGCACTGCCGTGCCTGCAGGCGCAGCGCAGCGGCCCATGGCTCCGGCCATGTTCCGCCGGAAGAAAGCATCTTTCTGTTCCTCATAGTCCCGGTCTGCCTGTTTTGCACGCTCTTCGTCCGGGATGTCCTCCACAATAATGTCGTCAGTCTGCAAAGCATCGCAGGCACATCTGCGCAAGTGTTCCATGGCAACATCCAGCCCGTCCGCACGGCCCTCTTCATTCACCTGCCGGTAATTGGCAAGAGCCTCCTGCTTCAATCGGTTCAGCCGCCCGGCACCATATCCCAACAGCTCCATGCACGTCTTTGCGTATAAGGTCCATACCATACTGGCGGCCACATCACCTGCCATGCGCAGCTGCTGCTCCCGCCTGGTACGCGGTGCACGCAGCACCGGCACCCGGAACTCCGGGTCTACGCCCTCCGGCATCCAGTTGTCCCGCATCGCTCTGCTCTGGTCGGTGCTGGGCATTCCTTTGCCGTTCGCCTGCATGGCAATGTTCAGGCTTTCCAAGCCCAGCTCTTCGGCACGCAGCTCGATCCGGTTCAGTCGGTCCTTGCCCACGCCAAAGCACTGGTGCAGCGCAATGATGATGCACCAGCGTGTCATTTCTGCAGTGCCGTCCCGCGTCAGATCCAGCTCCTGCCGCAGGTTCATTTTCTGCTTCACTGCTGTTTCACTCCTTCCCGGTACTGCTCAAACAGTGCGATCCAGTCCTGCGTACTCAGCCGTTTGTCCCGGCTCGCTTCGCTCAAAAGCCGATATGCACCGCTTTCCTTGTCGGCCGGGTGCTGCCAGTCCAGCTTTTTCAGCTCTTCGGCCATCCGGGCACGGTATTCTTCTAAGATCATCTTCGTTTCCCTTTCACGGCTCCCCGCGGTCGTTCATCCAGCTGGCAGCCAGTGCTCTGGCATCCGCCAGCTTGTCGCACAGCATGTTCACAGCGGTTTCCTTCATCCACTCCGGCAGCTGGTCAGCCTGCAGCAGGGCCGCACCCATGTCCCGCACAAGCTCTTCACCGTGCTGCTCCATCCGCTGCCAGATCTCTGTTTCTTCCGGTGTCATATTCATCGGCGGCCGCATCTCAGCCCGCCTTTCTCCGGCTTTTCGGCTTCACCGTGTCCGCCGGGGCTTTGTGTACCTTGCTGCCTTTCCGGCTTTCCTTGTCCGCACAGCAGCCAAGGCCCAGCATGGCCAGCGCTGCCGCCAGCAGCACCAGCGCCGCAGCGGCCCAGCCCAGCATTTCCCAGCCGTTTGTGCTGTGCTCAATGTCGCTGGATACCAGCAGCGCGCCAATGGCCGTCACCATAGCTGCCATGTACCACAGGCTTGCCCGGACGGTTGCTTTCAGTTTCACTTGTGTTTCCTCCTGTTTCGTGTTAAACTTCTGGTGATAGTGGCTCAAAACTATCACCCTGTAAGCTCGTCGGTGTTCGCTGCACCGGCGGGCTTTTTGTTTGTTCGGTCCAGCGCCCCCTGCTCCAGCGCCGCATTCTTGTCAATGCGCCACAGCCGCGGCCCCACCTTTTCGGCAGGCAGCCGCCCGGTACGGCACATTTTCTGTACGGTCTTCAGGTTCACACCCATCAGCGCAGCATACTGCGCTGGACTCAGATATGCCGGCAGCTGCCGCGCATCATAGATCCGCGCTTTTCTCATATTACGCCTGCCTCCTCAATCCTGGCTGAAGGTCTGGCGCCGGCACTCTTCGTCCGTTTCCTCCAGCTCAAGGTTCCACTCGCTGCCAATGGTCTCACACACAGGCTTTGCAAAGCCGATCAGCTCGTCCTCCCGCGCTGCCATCAGCACCGCCGTGCCCACAATGCCGCTCATATAGCTGTACTGGTACAGGTCTGTCGCCCGCTCGTTGAAGGGCAGCTCCTGCAGCAGCCCTTCTTCGTTCACGATCAGCTGGATACTGTCCACATCCTCCCGCGCCCAGTTCGCTGCAAGGCAGCTTTCGGCAGTCTCAATGCAGCCGCCCACAAGCTCCTGCAGCGTTTCCAGTTTGCAGGTGTCCCCGTCATCGCAGCGCACAAGCCGTGCCTTCTGCTCCTCGTCCGCCGGGATCACGATCACATAACGTTCCATGGTCACCCCTCCGTTTTCATGTGTCCAGCCTTCTCTGCGTCCTCCGGACTGTAAAAATCGAATTTTTCTTCCAGGCACGCCAGCACCTTCTGCTGCATCGGCTCTGGCACGCCCGCCTGCCGCATCGCCATCAGGCAGTATCCCATGCAGGCCGCATTGCTCCACGGTTCACTCAGTCCTGCCAGTGCCTGCATTTTGTCGTTGTATGTACCGGTAATGGTCTGCTCCCGTGCGCCATTCATAAGCGCTGCCCTCTGTGCCCGCCTCAGGCGGGCTTTTTCTTTGTTCTCGTTCATGCTCTCGCTCCTTTCATGCGCTCTTCTCCTCCTTGCCAAAGGCTTCCTCCCCGAGGGAGCTGTCGGCGCAGCCGACTGAAGGAGTCTCATGCGCTCTTGCTCCTTTCTGCCATCCTGTGTTACACTTCCGGTAGAAAGGATGTGTTTTTCTTGTTCAACTTTGATCCTCCAACGATCGCCGTTATCACCTCGCTCACCGCGCTGGTTTCTGCCCTTGCTGCGCTGCTTAACGTTGTTGTCGCATGGCTCACGGCCCGCTTCAACAGCCGTGCAGCCTATCGGTTGGAGTCCTCCAAGCTGTACTTCAACGCCCAGACCGATGCCTTTTCAAAGCTCATGTCTGCAGCGGCAGCTTTCCGCACTGACCCATCGGCCGAAAATGCTCTGCAACTCAACAGTGCACTTTCCTACGCGGTACTTTATTGCAGTGAATCCAGCCGTGAAGTGATCAGTCGGTACGGTCAAGTGCTGATTTCTCTTGCTCACGACCATTCCGAGCAGTCCGCCATAAAACTCGCCCATGCTCAGGTCGCGGCGCAGATTGCTATGCAGCAGGAACTGTCAGCGCTGCAAACCATAAAGCTGAAATGATTGCGGCCGCTACAGCACACAGCACATAGGCGATCATTGCCATGTTCCAGCTTTTCTCGGCCGCACCGGCCGTTATCAGGCCAAGGCTCACCAACAGCAGAATAAACTCCAGAATAAAACCTGCTATCACTTTTCACCTCCCGCCCCTCTCCGGGGCTTTTTTTCATGCGCTCTTCTCCGGGGTGGCGGGGTGGTCAATTCCGAAAAGTTCATTCGGAGTAACTCCCAGTGCCTTACAAATCGGTACAACATCGTCTGATGTCAGCCGCTTCCTGCCACGTAGTAGTGCGTTAAACTTCTTCGGGTCATACCCTGCTGCCCTTGCCACCGCAGATTGTTTCAAACATTTTTCATCAATGATTTTGTAAATCATGTCCGTTGCACTCATTCCATACGCTCCTTTCGTGTACAAGTTTCTTGGACATTTTTACAGTAGCACAAGTTTCTTGTTTCGTCAAGAGCTTTGTACAAATTTCTTGTACTTTTATCTTGACTTTTCAAGACAGCACCTTTATACTGACCATAGAACGACAATTTTAGGGGGTGTTACAAGTGTCCTTCGCAACCCGTCTCAGACAGGCCCGTGAGCAGTCCGGTCTTACACAGCAGGACCTAGCAGAAAAGCTTGGCGTTACAAAAAGCGCTATAGGAAACTATGAAAACGGTGTCAGCAGTCCAAAATGGGACGTTCTTCTAAAAATTTTTGACATTCTTCAGGTAGAGCCAAATTTCTTGTACCAGGACAGCTTTTCGTTAGACGTTTCCGAATCCCGTTCTCTTACCCCCCAGCAGTCCGCGCTGCTGTCGTCCTTCGATCAGCTCAATGAGGAAGGTCAGCAGAAAGCTGTGGACTATGTAGATGATCTGGTGCTCACTGGGCGCTATAAAAAATGTGCTGCGTCTGGCTTGGGCAAAGAAGCATAAAAAATAAGCCGCCTTTCGGCGGCTGTGAAATATAGGAGCTTATTGTGGACATCTCATCTGATTTCGCGGTTATTGCACTTTTGCTTGCCGGACTATTAGCTTACGTTGCTTTCCATCTTTGGACACCTCAAAAAAAGCTTGAACCAACAAATAAATTGATAGGCTTCCTTCTCAGTTCAATTTTTTCTATCCTTCTTGGCTTTGTTTATTTGCTTGGCTTCACCCTGAGTGGAACGGTATTCAGTCTTATGACGTTCAGTCACATCGTCAGCTATATTCTAGCTGGAATTTGCAGTATTTTTATTTGTGCTTATACTATTAAATCACTTCCCTCAAAAATCGGAGACGGGACTACTTTTCACTGGTTCTGCAACATTTCTTTTGTCCTGTATATATTGATTGGCATCGGAGAAATTGTGACAGCCTTGTCACTTAATTCTGTTTTCTCTACGTTTCCCAATGCTGTATTTGACAATACCGTACTCGGCATTTCCAATATCGGTGTTGCCCTTTGTGCTGTCTGCATTCGTCCTTTAGTAAAAACTTCTCCAGCCGCACCAGAAACATTACCGCCTGTTCCTGTTCTGGTTTCTTCACAGGAAGAAGATCCTTCTGCGGATGCATCCGATCCGGAGCAAAACAACCTTTCCGTTGTAAAAAATGTGCCCGATTCCGCTGCTCCGTCCTGTGTGCCTGCTGCGCAGCTTCAAAAAGATCCTGTTGCTTCTCCTAAAGCGGTGATCCACTTTTCTGTCAGCAAAAAGGTACTTCTCACGGTTGCCTTTGTCGCAGTTCTTCTGGTTGGTGTTCTGGTTGGTTTACTTTTGGGCGAGGGATATTTTGCCCCTAATTTCACCCCATCTTCGCCTTATATCGATTCGCTAAAAGATTCCGTAGATGATGCTCATTCTGAAGGTTATCAGAAAGGCTATTTTGCCGGAAAAGATGTTGGAAAGCAATCCTGGTATGCTGACGGTTATGACGCAGGACTATCCGATGGTTATGGTGCCGGTTATAGCGGCGGTTATGAAGACGGCTATAACGAAGGCTACGATGATGGGTACTACGCCTACTAAGCTTTTAGGGTTTCCTACCAGGCATCCTTTTTTGTTCTCAACGATTTAACGTAAATTTCATTTTTGCTATGTTGATATCATGCGTGAATTGCAATACAATAGACGCAAGGAAGACGATCTCATGGCAAATAGAGTTTCCCACCTGACGCGGATGAAGCGCCAGAAGAATAACCGGAGGTGTTTTTATGAGTGACCGAGAAAAAATCGTTCAGCTGCTGGATGAAGTTCCTGCCTATAAGCTTGGTTACATTCTGGCATACGTGCAGGGCCTGACCGCTGATGAAGATGCCGATGATGCTTATTGTGAGCAGCTTTACCAGAACTATCTGAAAGACCCGGATCGCGGCCAGACCCTCACGGAGGACGAAGTCTGTAAACAGCTCGGTATTGCTTTATGAGCTATACCATCCTGTACGAGAAGCCTGCTCTCAAGTTCATCCAGAAGCAGCCAAAAGAACAGCAGCGGCGTATCCTGGAAGCAGTTCATGCCCTGCCCGATTCCGGCGACATCAAGCAGTTGAAGGGTCACACCGGGCTGCTGCGGCTGCGTGTTGGTTCCTACCGCATCATCTACACGGTCGATAATGGCAGATTGATCGTTCGCATCATAGATGCTGGCAACCGTGGGCAGATCTATAACCGCTATTGACCTTCAGGAGCGCTCACCCGGCGCTCCTTTTTTACAAACGCAAAGAACCCCTCAGCTGTTTCCAGCCAAGGGGTTCTCTGCTCTGCTGTCTGTCCAAAAGAAAAGCAGGAGGTTCTATCATGGAATGCCTTGCCAATCCCGTCGCGTCTCCGCTTTTCTATTGTAAATCCAATATGATCCTTCTGCAACCCAGAATTTTTTCAGAGGAGGTGTGTACTCATGGCAAATAAAAAAGGTTCCGATGGCCGTTACCGCTACCGTGTCTGCATCGGCAAAGATGAAACCGGTAAGCCCAAATACAAAAGCTTTTACGGCACCACCGCAAGAGCAGCGCGTGCTGCTGCCGAAGCTTACCGCGCAGCACTGGGCAAAGGAATGGATCCCGCCCAATCCGAAGCCACCCTTGCCACTCTATACGATAACCTGATCGCTGCCAAAACAGCCAAAGGCATCGGGCAAAAGAGTCTCGACCGCTATGAAGACAATAAAAACCATTGGGGTCCGCTTCTGGATCAGCCTGCAGCAGACCTTCGCACTGCCGACTTCCAGCGGATCCTTAACTCTCTGGCCCAGTGGCACAATGGCAAACCACCGCTGTCCCACTTCACGCTGTCCAATCTGCGCAGCAGCGCCAAGGCTGCCTATGAACTCGCTATCCCAGAAGTGGTACAATACAATCCCATTGTTAAAACCACCTGCCCTGCCGGTGCTGATCCTGAGCACCGTGAGCCTATCACAGAGGAACAGCAGCAGTGGATCCGCGAAACGCCTCACCGCGCCCAGCGTGCTGCCATGCTGCTGCTTTACTCAGGCCTCCGCCGCGGCGAAGCTACCGCCCTCACCTGGGCCGATGTCGATTTGAAAGAAGCCACGATCACCGTTCACAGCGGTTATAATTTCAAGGATAAAAAAATCAAGGATCCCAAAACAGAAGCCGGTGTTCGGGTCGTTAATATTCCAAAGATCCTTGTGGACTATCTCAAAACTCAGCAGGACGATTGCTTGTACGTGCTGCACACTGTAAAGGGCCACCGCATGACAGAGCAGGCATGGAAAACTCTGTGGAGCAGCTACATGGCCGATCTGAATGCAAAGTACGGCTATCACGGCGAAGAAAGCAAAAAGCGCCCAGGCGGCCTGCCCATGCGCATTGAACCCTTTACACCTCACCAGCTGCGGCACACCTTTTGTACCCTGATGTACTTTGCCGGGGTCGATGTTCTCACCGCCCGCGATCAGATGGGCCATAAGGATATCAGCGTCACCCTCGGCATCTACACTTCTCTTGACAAAAAATTCAAGAAAAAGAAGATCAATCGTCTGGACTCCTATCTCAAAAAACAGACCGGCTAATTTGCAGTGGCGCAAAAGTGGCGCACATCGTTTGTATTTTTATCGTATTCATGTGTTTTAATCTCAATTCCTCGCCCGCTCGTAATGAGCAGGTCGCCTGTTCGAATCAGGTCAGTAGCTCCAAAAATCCTACGGATTTGCGTTGAAATTCGCAATGTCCGTAGGATTTTTTGTTTATATTTTGGTGTTTTCAAAAAAAAAATACAGCGCAAAACCCAACGCTGCCTGCAAAATGGTGCAAAGAAAAAGCACGCCGGTTCTGAACGAACCAACGTGCTTTTTCTCTTATGCGGGTAGTGGGGGTCGAACAATTAAATTTGATATTTCCACATCAAAAACGCATCATAAACTCACAAAAGAACAAAGATATGATGCGGCGGCGTTGGTTTGCATCCAATTCACTTTTTGCCATTTAGAAAAAAGAGTGTTACCAAAAGTGTTACCGTGAATCACCCTTGAGCCTTCCTGAATGCAGCGGTGGTCGCAGCCGCCAAATCTTCACGCTGGCCGTCCAGCTCGTGGCGGTATACACCGGATGTGTCCATGTTCTTGCTGTGGCCTACAAGCATCTTCAGCTGGCTGTCGGTCAGCACGCCGGATTCGACGCTGACGAACGTGTGCCGCATCTCATACAGCGTAACCTGTGGCTCAATCCCGTTATCCTTCTGGTACTTCTTCCAGCGCTTGAATAAAGCCCTCTGGTTCGGGATCTGGAACAAAGGGGTGGTATAGTTCAGCGGGATACCGGAAGCCTTCAATAAGGCCGTCTGCGCTTCGTATGCCTCACGGGCTTCCTTTCCCATGTCGAACGAACGAATAGCGTTTTCATTCTTTCCGGTGGTTTCTTCATCCATCCGGTTGATGCTGCGGCGCAGATTGACGGTGTTACCCTTAACGTCACCACACAGCACCCCTACCAGCTCTCCCGGACGCACACCTGTAGCCACCGCAAAACGATAGGCATAAATATATTCGTCAAAGACTCGCTTTCCATAGTAAAGGCGGCTATCCACGTCATACAGGATCTTCAATGCCGATGGCTGTAAAATATTCTTCTTTCCCATCCGGGCATTCTTCGGGATCGACAGCTCAGGAAACAGGGCGCTGTACTTGTTCCGGCGGCACCATTTCACAAAGCTGATCTCTGTTGAGCGGATCGTTATAAGGGTTTTGCGGCTCAGAGGTTTGTCACTCGTGCGCTTTCCTCCCTTTTTGAGGCAGCGCTTTTTGAAAGACATGTCAATTGCCTTTTGCAGATCGCCCTCGGTCAGCTCGTCAATGCGGATGTTCCCGCACACCGGGAGAATGTAGTATTCGCCGTATTTGCTGCACTGGATCACATAGGATGTCCCGCAGGTCAGCTTCAGCTCTTCCACCCACTCGGCATAGAGGGCGGCTACCTTCTTCCTGCCGTCCCGGATGCTGTCATCAAGCCATGCATCCGCTTTTGCGTTTGCTTCCCGCTGACCGGTGCGGCCCGGCGTGCTGCTGTAAAAGCGCTTGCGAGTTCCGTTCTTTTGCACCGCGATGCACCAGCGCTTTTCCTTCTCTACCCAAAATGCCGTGTTGACCCGTTTTTTCATAAAATCCACCTCCATACACAAGGGTACACTTTGACAAGCCTGCCCGGAGGTGGTACAATACAAGTGTTCATGTTGGATTGTACCCTCTGGGGCAAGCCACTCTGCAAACGCTCTCGGTGTTCCAGCACCGGGGGCGTTTTTGTTTTTATTGAGCTGTTGCAGATTTTGCAACGGCTGGAAGCAATGTGCAAAATTTGCACATTGCTTTACTCCTTCAGATCCTTCACTGCCCTATCAAAGTCCGACACGATCTTCTGCGTAGGATTGAACAGGTCATACTCAGCTTCTGCCTTTTCTCTGGCCTGCCGGGCAGATATCTTGCCCTTGTCTGGCAGGATGTCATACCGCCGGAAGGACAGAAACTCGTTGATACTGGCGGCAAACTGTTCCATGGTGAAGGTATTTTCCCGCTCGATCAGGTCCTCGATATAGTCAAAGTAGCCCGACACGGTACGCTCCAGCTGGCGGATCTGTTTCTCGGACAGGTAGTTCTTTGCCACCGACACATCCGACTTGAGTACACGGCCTTCGGGGGCATTCTTCCATGTGGTCAGTCCCATGTGATCCTTGGTGTGGTCAGCCTTGTTATACACGATCTCTGCCGCCGTCTGGCCGGTGATGGCGTAATGGAACTTGTTCTGCACCATGGCATAGAAGTCCTTGGTCACCGGTGAATTGCGGTCATAGTCAATACTGCACTCGGCAAAGATATCCGTCACCTGCTGCCAGATGCGGCGCTCGCTGGCACGGATGGAGCGGACGCGCTCAAGCAGCTCGCGGAAATAATCCTTGCCAAAGGCATCCTTGCCTTGCTTTAAGCGTTCATCATCCAGCACAAAGCCTTTGGTCATATACTCTTTGAGAATGCCGGTCGCCCAGATACGGAAGTGTGTGGCCCGGCGGGAGTTGACACGGTAGCCCACGGAGATGATGGCATCGAGATTATAGAAGTTGGTTTCCTGTGTTTGCGTTTTGTCTTCAAGCGCACCGTGGTGAGTGGTTGTTTCCATTTTGGAAACAACCACTTTTTCGTCAAGCTCACCTTCTTCAAAAATCTTCTTCAGATGTTTGCTGATTGCAGGCTTTTGTACACCAAACAGTTCTGCCATACCCTGCTGGGACAGCCAGATGCTCTCATCCTTCACAATTGCATCAACGGAAACATCCTCTTCCGCTGAGCGGTATATCAAAAACTGAAAGTTGTTTTCCATCTCTTCTCCTTCCCTGCCCGTCCATGTTCCAGCATGGGCGGGATTTTTTATTTTTGAGCCAGATCAAACAGATATGCGCTTGCTTCACCAAGCTCTGACTTCTGGCCGTCTGTCATGTAAGGCAAATACGGTTCAAATGCCTGATGATATTTTTCGGCCCAGTTCTGTTTTGCTTTTGCTGTTTTCAGGCCCTCGATTTTTGCCTGATACTTTTCTTCCGTTCGATGAATGATTTCCTTTACAGCATCATCCCGGAAGCTAAGGCTGCGATACTTCTTCAAATCAGCTGTGGCGCTTACCGGTGCACCGTACTTTTTACACTTTTCGAGTTCCATCAAGCGTCCAACGCAAAAATCATATCTTGTAAAAAAAGTGGCAGGTTCCGTGGTCGTCTGAAGGATTTTTGCGCTTTCCTGAGCCTGTTTCAGAAATTGTGGAGCCAAAACCTTTGCATTCGAGCGAGAATCAACAAGGCCAGTCTGCCCCATCCATTCGGGATTTGGAATATAAAACTGTTCCTCCCCGTCAAGCTCGTCTTCCTGTTCAATCCCTGCTAACCCATCCTTTATGCCTTTGACTGTTCCATACATAATACTGAATACAGCCAGCGCGGCCCAAAAACCTACAATGCCGCAAAAGAACGACACTCCAATGCCACAGCTCGCGGAAGCAATAAAAAAGGCCAGCAAGCCAACTGCAAGGCTTATAAATACATATTTTGCGGGAAATTTGATTTTTGCAGGCTGGTTCCGGATACTTCCTGCAGCCTTCCCGACAGCTCCAGCTCCACGAAAAGCGGCATCAATGCCTTTATTCAGGCTCTTGTTGCCTGAACGCTTTCTATGCCACTCTTTACGGCCATAAGGTGACGATCTCCCCATGATATTTCCTCCTGCTTCAGATATCCCGGCAGAGCCCCACGGCCTTGCCTTCAATGACAACGGTGTTCATTTCCTCTTTGGTGAGGATGATGCTCTCAAACGCCGGGTTTTCCGGGCGGAGCTCTATAAAGTTTTCGTGGAGATACACATGCTTCAGGGTAGCTTCCTCGCCGATGCGCACCGCTGCGATTTCTCCCTGCTCCACCTCCGGTTGGCTGCGAATCGCCACCAGATCACCGTCGTGGATGCGGGGCTCCATGCTGTCGCCCTTGCAGGTCAGCGTAAAGGTGGAGTGCCAGCGGGAAGGCACACAAACCATTTGCTCTACATTCTCTTCCGCCGTGATGGGCGTCCCGCAGGCGATCCGGCCTACCAGCGGCACCCAATCCATCTCCGGCATAGGCTGGAAGCCCGGCGGGATGGTGGGCTTCTTGGGCTCCGGCTGTTCTTCCCAGCCCATCAGGTAGGCGGGGGTGGTCTGCAATATCTTTGCAAGTTCCGCAAAGATATCCACAGGGACTTTTTCAATATCGCCCTTTTCATATCTATAGATCGTAGCCGGAGAAACGCCAAGACGCTCAGCAACCTTTTCTGCCGACAATCCAATCTCTTTTCTGCGTTGCTTCATTCTTTCACCGGTGGTCATTTTTATCACCTCTTGATATGAGAATACACGAAAAGTCGCAAAATTGCAATAGTTAAATGCAATTTCAAGAAATTATTTTGCAAAAATGCGAGCATTCTATTGACTTTCATTTCTGCGAGTGCTATCCTATGTGCAGAAGCTCGCATAATTGCGAGAATGTAAAGGAGGTGAAGAAGCAATGTCTACCAACATGAATCTGCTGCGTGGAAAGCTTAAAGAGCGCAGCATGACCCAGCAGGAACTTGCGCATAAAATCGGCATGGATTCTAGTACTTTATCGCGAAAACTTGCATCGGACGGACTGAAATTCACGGTCGGTGAGATGCACGATATCGCGGCAACATTGAATCTGACCGCTAACGAGTGCAAATCTATTTTTTTGCTGTGAAACTCGCATTTTTGCAAGTTTGTCCAAAGGAGGTGAAGAAGATGACGCAAAACGAACTCACTCAAGTGCTTCTGTGTGCGAGTCTGGTTCTCGGCATTGTGACAGCATTCCAGCGTTGGAAAAATCACTGGTAAAAGTTTTTGTGATGATTCCTTTATTGCTGAAAACTTTCAGCTTATAGGGCGCATTCTCTGCAATGTGTTTTGTGCTCCCAGTTGAAGATAAGACCATGTGCTCATATCCGAGGCCTTCAACTTTAATCGGGAAAATATCGGAATACCACTCTGACCGACTTACTTCTTTGTTCCCGTGCTTCCGGCTGTTTGTCAGAAGCTTCAGACGATACTCGCCGAATACGCACTCACCCAGTTCAGAAGAAAGTTCGAGTCGGCTCAAGGTAATTGCTTCTCTGGACTTATTGATAAAGCAGATATTGAGGACCTCTGTGTATTCCTTTTCAGGACTGGGCCCCAAACAGAAAACGTTCTGAACTTCGACGATGAGATTTTTTCGATTTTTGATCTTATCCGATGCAAAGTTCCAGATCGACAAAGCAAAACTGGCTACTGCGATTAAGAACGTCACATTATCCCGCACATTCAGCCACTCAACTATTTTGTTCCACATATCATGCACATCCTTCCTGTTTTCTCCATTTTACCGCAGGAGCGAGGTGCGCACAAGAAGGTGAACCACATGGACAACAACAAAAAGCCCAGCGAACCTGCGGAAGAGGAACGCTGGGCGCTGAAGGAGGTGAACACGATGAAGAATCCGTTAGCTGTTCAGATTCTGGCTCTGAGCATCCAGATCCTTGCACTGGTTGTCATTTTATTAAAGAAATAAACATGGATGCAGCAGCAATTAAAATCGCAATCAAATTGTAAAGCCGGTTGATTCGATCTTCTTTTGCCTGCTCACGGTCTTTTTCCTCCTGTTTTCGCTGACTCTCTTCAAACTGCTGTTGCAGCTTTTTCAGATTTTCAGCGGTACTCAGTTGAGCCGACAACTGCATCGCATGTTCTTGCGCCGCAGCGCGTGCAACTGTAGCCATCGCTTCATGGTCTCGCGCAACTGCATTAGCTGAGCATTTAACCACATCATTCAGTTCAGACATTATTTTCACCTCCCTTCTGTCTCTCTATTCTATCGCAGAAGGGAGCCACCCACAAGGAGGTACATCTTCACCATGAACGACATTATCTTATCCACCCAGAACGGCGAACCGGTGGCATCCAGCCGGGACGTTGCCAAGCGCTTTGGCAAGGAGCACAAAGACGTGCTCCGCGCCATCAAGAGTATCACAGCGCAAAATTGCGCTGTGACCCAGATGTTCTACCAGAGCGAGTACACCGCAGGCACTGGCAAGAAGTACCCCATGTACCTGATGAACCGTGACGGCTTTTCCCTGCTGGCCATGGGCTTTACCGGCAAGGAAGCCGTGCAGTGGAAGCTCAAGTACATCGAAGCCTTCAACCAGATGGAAAAGCAGCTGGCCGCGCAGCACAAAGAGCAGCAGGCCGTGCAGGATGCCAACATCCAGAACGCCATCGACCGGGTGATCGAAGCCCGGAAGAAGCTGGACGAGAACACCGCTTTTCTGGACGAGCGCCGCAAGAACCGCGAGGACAGCAAGGCCAAGTATATGCAGGTCAAGGCCCTGTGCGGCGAGTTCAAGGCCATTTACGGCCAGCATTGCGACACGGTGCGCACCATGGAGAACGTGGTGCGCGGCTCCCAGAGCTTCCTTACCAACGCCATTGACAGCCTGACCATCGTTGCCAAAGGCTACCCGTTCTACGCCGCCCTGATGGACAGCCTGCTGGATGGGCTGCCCGCCGAAAAGAAGGAGGAATAAAATGTTGAACCCATCAACCATTCGCGGCACTTTCAAGCAGATCCCATACTGGAAGCTGCGGGGACGGTTCCACAGCTGCGGCTACCGCGATCAGGAAGTGGCTGAGTACATCGGCATTGGCCGGGACACCATGAGCGGCAGGATGCAGGGGCACAACCCGTGGACAAGCACGGAGATCACTGCAATGTGTGAGCTGCTGGGTATCCGGCAGAATGAAATCGGGGAGTATTTCTTCCCGCGTGTCGAGGAAGGAGAATCCGCATGAAGATCAAATCCGGCGTATGGTACTGGCTGGCCGTGGCCAGCGGGGCCGTGGGCCTGCTGTACGGCATGGGGCTGGAGGGCAGTTTCCAGACCGGCGGCACCGTCTCGGACGGCGCGTTCATCACGGCTATGGTGCTGATCCTGCTGGCGGTGTTCTTTGCCCGGCTGGGCTTTGCCTCCCATGATCGGGAGCAGCAGGAGCGCCGCAAGGTGCACCAGCAGCCCGCAACACCGTAAAGAGCGGCAGGAAGGCAGGCTGAGCATGAGCGACTTCAAGACCTACACCCGTATCTGCGTGGACTGCGGCAAGGTGCTCTGCAATGTCGGACGCTCTGCCCAGCGCTGCCCCGAATGCGGCAAAAAGCACGCCAACGCCCTGAGCCTTGAATGGGATCGCCGGCGCAATGAAGAACTGCAGGCCCAGCGTCAGGGCCTTGCCGCTGAGCGCAGCAGCCTTGCCCTTCACGCCGAGGTCCGCGCTGCAGAAAAAGCCGGCCTGAGCTACGGCAAATACATGCTGCAGAAAATGCAGGCAAACAAAAAGCCCGCCGGTGCGCCAACACCGACGAGCCCAAAGGGTGATGGAATTTGAAAGCCCCATCACCCCGATCATACCATAAAATCGGAGGTTTTTACAAGAAAATGAATGCAAAAAATAAAAACGCACTGCTGGAGCACATCAAAAACGCGCCCGAATGGCAGTCCGCGCTGATCTACGAGCAGCTTGCTGCCCTGAACAAAGCAGCAGCCGACATCTCCACCGGTACTTCCACACTGGAGCAGGGCTTTGCCGACGGCAAGCTCCGGCCCGACCGCTATTACTGTTCCGACAGGGTCTTCCGCCGGGACTGCAACACCGGCGTTCTGGACAGCATCGCGTCCGCCCTTGGCAGGGCTTTGGCGGCGCTGGAAGTTTTTTCCGCCCTGTCCGATGCATTCCAGCGGGAGTACCTCTCCAGCGTCGAAATCTCGCAGGGCATCTACTACAACGAGCTGGAAAAGCTCTGCCTCAGGCATGGGTACACGAAGGAGGACAACGCATGAAAGGCATTCTGATCGAACCGGACAAGGGGCCCGTGGTCACCACCCTGCCGGATACGCTGCAGGGCATTGAAGCATGGTTGGGCGGGCACGCTGACCAGAAATATTTCTCCCGCACACCTGCCATCCTGATGCACAGTGCCGCAGGCCGGGAGCCGAACCGCATCTGGCGCGGCGAGGTTCTTTGCGGCACTCTTCTGTGCTACGGCTGGCGCGGCGGCCGCCTGCAGCCCCTGAACAAGGCCCTGCAGGCTGAGCTGCTGGACAGGCTCAAGGACACGGAGGTGCGGGTATGATCATCAGCCAGAACAGCAACGATGTTTACTACGCCTATACCCGTGGGCGCTTCTGGCGCTGGGACGGATCCGCACGGGTCTGGAAGGAAAGCCATCTGCTGGCGCAGAAATTCGGCAAGGCCAAGGCAGCTGAAAAGCGGCTGACCCCGGAAGCGTTTCTGACCGGCGATGAGTTCATCCCCATGGATGACTACGAGCTTCCGCAGTCGATGCTGACGGCCCTCATGGAGGCCAAGCCCTGCAAGAACGCGCCCATTGAACCGGCGGAAGAACACCCTACCCCATCCGCGCAGTATTCGGATGCTGCCACTGCTGCGGAAAGCCAAACTGCGGCATCCCCGGCAGCGCCGGAGGGGTCAAGCCCTACGACGGAGAAGGCAGATGCTGTCAGCGGCTCCGATGCTCCGGGCAATGCAACCGGAAAGAACGCTGCACCATCCGCTGGCTCCGGCAGCTCTTTGAGTAATCCCGCCGCGCCTACCTTTGACTTTTCCGCTCTGGGCGAGCTGTCCGAACAGGCCGTGGAGACCGACCAGCAGTTCGACCTGCATTACGGTGTTTCAAAGGATGAATATCTCATTTCCTGCATCTATGTTGCCAAGATGCACGCCCTGACGGCCAAGGCTGGCCGCTATGGCGGCGGTACATGGACAAAGTGGTATGAGAGTAAAGGTTTAAGCCATGGCAGCGCCACAAAAATGGTACAGAATGGCGATGCTTTTAAATCGTCAACTGTTGACGATTTAAAATGCCTGTCAGAACTGACCCGCAAGGACCTGAACCTGATCGCCCGCTCCGGCTGTGCGGAACAGCTCACCGCAGCTGCCGGAGACAGCCAGCGGGTGCAGGAGCTTTTAGCCCAGCTCAAGGCCAAAGAGTACAAACTGAACGAAACGCAGGCCAGATTGAAGAGCGCCTGCATTCAGGAGCAGGAGTCGCGGGACGCAATGAATACCGCCAATGCTCAGCTGGAAGCCGCAAATGCCGACATTAAAGGTCTGACAGAGCAGAACGCCCAGCTGAAAGAGCGCGCCGACTCTGCCGAAGCCCGGGAAGAGGAAGCATGGAAGATGCAGAGCAAGGCCGAAGCCCGGGCCAAGAACGCCGAGGATGCCCTCAAAAAGCAGCCCATCGTGGGCGTGACTGACCCGGAAGAAGTCCGGCGGCAGGCGGATGCCCTTGCCGCCGAAGCAAAGGCGCAGGCCCGCAGACAGATCGAGGACGCTCAGCGCCGGGCTCGTGAAGCCGAAGCCAGATACCAGAAGCTGCAGCAGGATGCAGACGGTTTCCTTGCGCCGGAGCAGTCCTGTGCCCAGCAGGCAAAGATCATCGCTGATTCCATGCGCAGCATGTATCTGGGCTGGTTCGGCCTTGCCAGCACCACCGGCACCCCGCTGGCCCGCATGGCCGCGCCGATCTATCAGGTGTGCGATGAAATTCGTGAATCACTGGAAGAAGATACCACCATCAACCCTACTGCGGAGGGCAGTGTGGAGGACGCAGAACGGGAGGCGTTGTTTGAATGAGATTTGACACAAAAGCATTGTTCAAACTGATGAAGCAGAGCTGGCGGGGCGGCGGCGTGAAGATCCAGCGCACCGAGTACCGCGGGCTGTGGGATTCCTTTTTCATCACCGGCGCGGGCTGGGCGCTGCTGATGCCGAAGGAGCACTGCCCCGGCGAGATCGCGGGCCAGATCGTCACATGGCTGGCGGACATGCCCAAGATCGGCGAATCCAAGTGGGTGGTCAAGGGCTGCGACCCGCAGGACATCCCGGAAAGCGACCGCACCATCGACCTCAGCCGCTATACGGCCGGCACGTATGAGACCGGCATCGCCTGCCTGCCGCTGTACACTGCCACAGATGCCCTGATCCAGTACGGCGACAGCAATCAGGTGGCGGCGTTTCCGCTGGACGCCTTTGCCGTGGTGCAGACCGGTGCGAACCTTGGTTTTCTGGATACGGAGACCGGCATCGCCCGCTGGAAGGATGAGGACACGAAGGGCCTGTTCTGGCTCTGTGACAACGCGGGGCAATGTCCCGCAGGATGTGCGGGACGCCGCAGCGCGGTTCACCCCGCAGAAACATTGAGGAGGTATTTTTATGGTTGAGATCACCCGCGCCACCCGCGAAAAATCCAAGCTGCGTATTGCGCTGGCCGGTGTTTCCGGCGGCGGCAAGACCCTTGGCGCGCTGCTGCTGGCTTCCGGCCTGACCGGCGGCGACTTTTCCAAAATCTGTCTCATCGACACCGAGCACCGGCGCGGCGAGCTGTACGCCAACCGCAGCGACCTTGGCATCGGTGAGTTCTGGCACATCGAACTCAAGGCCCCCTATTCCCCCGATCATTACAAAGAATGTGTGGATGCCGCCGTGCAGAAGGTGGGGCCGGACGGCGTTGTGATCGTGGACAGCCTGTCCCATGCATGGAACAGCTCCGGCGGCGTGCTGGAAATCAAGGCCGGCATTGCCGCCCAGCCCAACAAAAACAGTTACACCGCATGGGACGAGGCCGGACGCATCCAGAACAACTTTATCAACTACCTGCTGTCGGTCAACTGCCACACCATCTGCACCCTGCGGGTCAAGCAGGACTATGTGCTCACCGAGAACGACCGCGGCAGGCAGGTACCGGTAAAAGTGGGCCTTGCGCCGGTGCAGCGGGATGATGTGGAATATGAATTTGACATCATGTTCACCATCGGGCGTGACCACATTGCCACCACCAGCAAGGACGTCACCTTTCTGGACGGCTTCGGCGCGGTCATTACATCGGAACTGGGCAGGCAGCTGGCCGAGTGGGCCAACGACGGCAAGGAGCCCATCCGCTGCGAGGAATGCGGGCGGCTGGTATCGGCCACCAGCAAAATGACCATCGACCAGCTGGCCGGTTACACCCGCCAGACTTACGGCAAATGCCTGTGCGCCGCCTGCGCCCTGAAAGCCGAGAAGGCCCGCCGCGCCGCCGAGAAGGAAAAGGAGGCTGCCCATGCGCCCCAGTGATACCCGCACCCGGCAGAAAAAGGACCGGTTGCAGCAGGCTCGCAATGCCCGCGGCAAGGTCTGGCAGAACGACCTGCTGGATATCCTCTGCGGCATCCCCAAGGTCTGGTGCCGCGGCTGGCCCGCCGACTATGCCGGCCAGCCCTACGACATCGAGGCCACCATCGACGGCCGCAGCTGGGGCATCGAGTGCAAGCACATCGCCAAAGGCAACCTGCCCTTCTCGGCCTTCCGTCCCAACGAGGTGGAGAACCTTTCCCGCAAAGAGGATGCCGGCGGCATTGCGGTGGTGGCCGTGCGCCGGGACGCGCCTGCCGCAGACGTTTACTTTCCGTGGTACTACATCCGCGACCGCGTCGAGAGCGGCGAGCGCGGCAGCGTGAAGCTGGAAGGCCTGCCCACCGACATTCTGAACGTGCTGGAGGTGGTGCACCCGTGATCTACACGCTGGATGGAGAGCTGCATCTACAGGATGTGCCGACGCCGCTGCTGCACCAGCTCATCCGGGAGCTGACCGTGCCGAACCCCAAGTACCAGAATGCCCTGCGGATGGGCAGGCCCACCTACAACATCCCGGAAACGGTGATGCTATACGAGATCAAGGGCAACGCCCTCACCCTGCCGCGCGGCATGGCAGAAGAGGTCTGGCGGCAGCGGCCTGCCGGCACCACCGCGCAGGTCCGCACCCTCAAGGGTGAGCTGGTCGCTTTTGACGCCTCCCGCTTTTCCCTGCGGGGCTACCAGCAGCAGGCCGTAGATGCTGCGCTGGCCTGCCGGTGGTGTCAGGGCGTACTGATCGCGCCCTGCGGTGCCGGAAAGACCGAGATCGGCATGGCGGTCATTGCCCGTCTGGGCCGGCCCGCGCTCTGGATCACCCACACGCTGGACCTTGCCCAGCAGGCCAAGGAGCGCGCACAGCTGCGTCTGGGGCTGGACGAACGGGAGGTTGCCATCGTGTCCGGCCGCCGCAAGCGCTGCGGCACCAAACTGACCATCGCCACCGTGCAAAGCCTGTACCGCATGGAGCTGGACGCGCTTGCCCGCACCGTGGGTGTGGTGATCGTGGACGAGTGCCACCATGTCGTCAATAACCCGGAGCAGGCCAGCATGTTTGCGGCGGTGCTCAAATGCCTGCCTGCCCGCTGGCGCTTTGGCTTGACCGCCAGCGACACCCGCAGCGACGGCCTGAGCGAGACCATTTTTCAGGTGCTTGGCCCCCGCGTGGCGGTGATCGCGCCGGAACAGCTGGAGCAGATCACCATCACGCCGCAGGTCGAAACGGTGCCCACCGCCTTTGTGTATACGCCCCGTGCCAACGAAAGCCCCATCGACTATGTGCGCCTGATGCGCTGCATGGCCGATGATGCAGGCCGGATGCAGACGGTGGAAGGCATCCTTGACCGGGCCGTGACCGAGGGCCGCAGCTGGCTGGTGCTGGCGGCGTCCCTCGCCATTCTGGAACGGCTGCACGAATACGCCCTCAGCCTTGGCCTTGCCGCCGAGTTTGTCTGCGGCGCCACCAAAAAATCCGAGCGCACCGCCGCGCTGGCCCGCATGAAGACCGGGCAGGCCCGCATCCTGTTTGCCACCTACCAGCTGGCAAAGGAAGGGCTGGACATCCCGTGTCTGGACCGCCTTGTGCTGGCAACACCCACCCGCAACAAAGTGATCGTACAGCAGAGCATCGGCCGCATCCAGCGCCCTGCCCCCGGCAAAACCGACGCCCTTGTGATCGACCTTGTGGACGAAAAGACCCCGCAGCTGATGGTGCAGTACAAACAGCGCCGGACGCTTTACAAAAAAATGAACATCACAGAAAAGGAGTACTTACCATGTCTGAACTGAACTATGCATCCGCCCTCGCCGCCCTTGATGATGATTTTGCTTCGGCCAGCGCCCAGACCGGCGGCGGAGAGCTGCCGGTGGGCCGCTACAACGCCATCCTGAAGGAAGCCCGGATCGTGCCCCGCAATAACGGCATTGCCCTGAGCGTGTCCTTCATTGTGACCGAAGGACCGTACAAGGGCCGCTATGCCTTTACCAGCTACGGCCTGCACAAGAACGGCCTGCCCTTCTTCAAGGGCTTTTTGCAGATGATCCAGCTGCCGCTGGCCCGCCTGAGCGAGCTGGAAAAATCGCTGCCGCAGTTCCCCGGCCACCTGTGCGTGATCAACGTGCAGCAGGACAAGCAAAAGCCCCAGTACACCCGCACCTACGTGGACCGCTATCTGGGCATGGGCAAGGTGGAGGACTACCTCAGCCCGCAGGCCCAGCCGGATGCGCAGGACGACTACAGCGACATCGACGACACGGATGATGTTCCCTTTTAACTGAGGAGGTGCACATGCTCGAACAGTTCCCGCAGGCTCTGAAAGAGAGCCGCCGCTGGGTCTGCTTCGATGCCGCCAAAACGCCCATCAACCCCGCCACCGGAAAGAAAGCAATGTCGAACGAGCCTGCCACATGGGGCACGCTGGCGGCGGCACAGGCTGCCGTCTCCCGTTTTGGCCTGCGCGGTGTCGGGGTGCTTTTGGGCGATGGGCTGTGCGGCATCGACATTGACCATTGCCGGGACCCGGACACCGGCACACTCTCGGACATGGCCCGGGAGATCATCGACCAGATGCAGACCTACACCGAAGAAAGCCCCAGCGGCACCGGCGTGCATCTGCTGTTCACCGGCCAAAAGCCGGCCGGGCCCTGCCGCAAAAGCAGCATCGGGCTGGAAATGTACGACGGCGGGCGGTATTTCACTGTCACCGGCAAGGCCCTGAACCGCTGCCCCATTGAGGAGCGCACCGCCGAATGTGCTGCCGTGCACGCAAAGTATCTGGCAAAGTCGGAAACGGCCCCGCTGCCTGCGCCCGCCGCTGTGTGGCAGAAGGTGGACCGCTCCGACGAAGAGCTGCTGCGCACCGCCTGCGCCGCCCGCGATGGTGAGCGGTTTGCCGCCCTGTATGCCGGCAGCTGGCAGGCCTACTACAACAGCCACAGCGAAGCAGACCTCAGCTTTTGCAATCTGCTGGCCTTCTGGTTTGGTGCCGATGTGGAGCGCATGGACCGCATTTTCCGTTCTTCCGGCCTGATGCGCCCCAAATGGGACGAGCGGCGCGGCACCAAGACCTACGGCCGCTGGACGCTGGAGCGCGCCGTCAGCGACTGTCAGGAGGTGTACTCGCCCACATCCGCACAGGACGCCGTACCCTTTGCGGATCAGGACGAAGCTCTCCGCGCACTGAACGCCAAGTACGGTGCGCAGGCGCCTGCCGCCGCGCCGGCCCCCGGCGTCAAGACCTACTCCATGGACGACACCGGCAACGCCCGGCGCTTCCGCGACCGCTACGCCGACCGGGTGCGCTACAACCCCACAGACAAATGCTGGATGGTGTGGGACGGCACCCGCTGGAAGCGGGACGACCTTGCCACGGTCAAGGGCCTTGCAGATGAGATGCTGGACCAGATGGACAAGGCCTGTTTCGGCATCCGGGATATCAATTCTGCCGGTGCCATGCGCCGCCATGTGCAGAAAAGCCGTTCCAGCCGCAGCAAGGAAGCTTTCCTCAAGGAAGCCCAGCACCTGCCCGGCATCCCCATGCTGCCGGAGCAGTTCGACAAAAACAAGGGCCTGCTGAACGTGCGCAACGGCATCCTGAACCTTGCCCGCCGGGAGCTTGTGCCCCATGACCGGGAGCGCTACATCACCCGCATGGCGCAGGTGGATTACGACCCGGCCGCAAAAGCCCCCGTGTGGGAAGCGTTCATCCAGTCCGTCACCGGCGGGGACGCCCGGCTGGCCGAATATCTGCAAGTGATGGTAGGCTACTGCCTGTGCGGTTCCACACGGGAGCAGTGCATGTTCTTTTTGTACGGCGACGGTGCCAACGGCAAAAGCACCTTTCTGGAAACGCTGGCCAAAATGCTGGGCGACTACTGCATGAACGCGCAGGCCGATACCATCGCCAGCACCCGCAGCCGCTCCTCCGGCGCGGCCCGCAGCGACGTGGCCCGCCTGAAAGGTGCCCGCTTCGTCACACTGGAAGAGGGCGATCAGGGCGCAACGCTGGACGAAGGCCTTGTAAAGCAGATGACCGGCGGCAACACCATCACCGCCCGCTTCCAGTACGGCAAGGAGTTCGAGTTCCGGCCGGAGTTCAAGCTGGTGGAAGCCACCAACCACCTGCCCAAGATCCACGGCACCGACGTGGGCATCTGGCGGCGCATCCGGCTGGTGCCCTTTACCCAGAGCATCCCGGAAGAAAAACAGGACATCCTGCTGCCCCAGAAGCTGGAGGGCGAGCTGTCCGGCATCCTCAACTGGGCGCTGGACGGTTTGCAGAAATGGCTGGCCAACAGTCAGGGCGGCAGGCGGCACGGCCTGCCCGCCTGCGCCGCTGTGGACAGCGCCGTGAGCGCCTACAAGCAGGATCAGGACCGCATCGTGGCCTTTCTGGCCGACTGCACCGAACCTGCCGAGGGCAGCACCGTGCAGGCCAGCGTGCTGTTCCGCACCTACCTGAACTGGTGCAGCGAGAACAACGAAAAATGGCGCATGGCCAATAAGCAGTTCGGCATGGAAGTAAAAAAGCACTACGAGATCCGCAAGGGCCGGTATTACAACGAGTTCGTCGGCCTGTGCCTTTCCGACGAAGGGCTGCGCTGCATCGCGCTGAACCGCGGCAGCGAACCTTCTGCCATGCCTTCCCGGCCTGCCCCTCTGTACGAACAAACCAGCCTGAAAAGCTGACCGTGTGGAGGGTGTGGAAGGAAAAGGGGCTGTTCCCAGACTTTTTACTATATTATTTTTTTCGTCCCCCTAGGGAGTTTTCAGAAATAGCCTCCTACCCTCCACACCCTCCACAGAAAGGAGTAACCAATTTGACCTACGAAGAGAAAAAGGCATGGCTCTGGCGGTATCGGACGGCCAAGCGGTTTGAGCTGCTCAAGCTGGACGAGCTGGCCACATTGCAGACCGACGCTACCCACACCACCCAGCGCTTTTCCCCTGTGCCGGGCGGCAGCGGCGACGGACAGGCCCTGCCCCGCAGTGTGGAGCGCATCGACGAAGTCCGCCGGGCCGCCGAGGCGCAGTCTGCCGTGTGCGACACCATCCGCGCCGAGATCATGGACGTGTTCAGCCAGCTGGACAATGAGGTGGATTTCATGATCCTGTTCCGGCGATATATCCTGCTGGAGGACTGGCCGGACATCTCGGAGCATGTCCGGATCTCCCGCAGCCAGACATTCCTGCACCACAGCACAGCCATAAAAAGACTGGATATCAAAAGTCCGGACTGAACCGGAGCGAACCGGACTTGATAATACTGTCAACCCCTGCTAAAATTTAAAATGCCGAAGCCCGCAGGAAAGGTTTACTCCCTTCATCCCTGCGGGCTTTGTGCTGCCCGGCTGACACAGAGGATCACCATTCCCAACCAACAGCCTGAATGTACCAGCCGGGTCTCTTTGCTATTTTCTGCCGTCCATCCGGGCGGCTTTTTGATTTTACGGCAAGAGAGGTGGTGACGTGGCCAACGAAGAAAATCTCATCCCGTTCAGCGAACGAAGCGAGAGCGAAGCAAGAGAAAACGGCAGAAAAGGCGGCATTGCATCCGGCGTGGCCCGCCGCCGCAAGCGCTCCATGAAGGAAGCCGCAGACTACTACCTCAGCCTGCCGGAGACCGACCGCCGCCGGGTGAACGCCTTGCTGCGGGATGCGGTGGACGCCAAGGACATCGACAATCAGATGTCTGTGGTCATGGGCATCACCGAAGCCGCCAAGCGCGGCGATGCCCGGGCCGCAGGCGTGCTGCTCAAGATGCTGGGCGAGGACAGCCCCAAGACCGATACCGCCGCTCTGGATGAAGAAGCTCCCGTGGACGATCTGAGCAAGGCGCTGTTTGAATTGAGCGAGGGCAAGCATGGCGATGGGTGAAAAGCAGCTGCAAATTTTGCAGTTCCGATTTTCGGATTACAGCTACCTGATCTGCGACGGTGCCGTGCGCTCCGGCAAAACTTCCCTGATGATGGTGGGCTTTGTGGATGATGCAATGACCCGCTTCAATGGCAGGCGCTTCGGCATCTGCGGCAAGACTGTGGACAGCGCCACAAAGAACATCGTGCAGCCTTACATGGCCATGCAGTACGCCCAGCGCAGCTACCGCATCAAGTGGAGCCGCACCGACAAGACAATGACGGTCTCCAAGGGCGGCGTCACCAATGTGTTTGAGGTATTCGGCGGCAAGGATGAAAGCAGCTACGCGCTGATTCAGGGCCGCACGCTGGCAGGCTGTCTCATTGATGAGGTGGTGCTTCAGCCCCGCTCGTTTGTGGATCAGGCCATGATCCGCTGCTCCGTCACAGGCTCAAAGGTCTGGTTTTCCTGCAACCCGGCAGCACCTTCCCACTGGTTCTACACGGACTGGATCAAAAAGGCAGATGCCGGTGAGATCAATGCCCAGCACATCCATTTTGTGCTGCGGGACAATCCCGGCCTGTCGGAAGAGACCATCCAGCGCTATGAGCAGTCCTTTACCGGTGTGTTTTATCAGCGTTACGTGCTGGGAGAATGGGTCGCTGCCGAGGGCCTTGTATACCCCTTCTTCTCCGCCGGGCAGGACGCCTACCTCTTCCACGGCGATGCTTCCCACATCGACGGGCAGTTCTATGTGTCCATCGACTACGGCACGCACAACCCGTGCAGCATGGGCCTGTGGGTCATTCATGACGGAAAGGCCCTGCGCATCAGGGAGAGCTATTTCGACAGCCGCGCCGAGCGTGTGCAGCGCACCGATGAAGAGCACTACGCTGCGCTGGAACGCCTGACCAAGGGCTATTACATTCAGGCCGTGGTGGTGGACCCGTCCGCCGCTTCCTTCATCGAGACCATCCGGCGGCACGGCAAGTACATGGTCATTCCGGCCAACAACGACGTGCTGAACGGCATCCGGTGTGTGGCGTCCCTGATGCAGGCCGGGCTTGTGATCATACACGAAAGCTGCGCGGCATCCCGCCGGGAGTTCGGCCTATATTCGTGGGACGACAAGGCCAAAGAGGACCGCGTCGTAAAGGAGAACGACCACGCCATGGACGACATCCGCTATTTCTGCTATACGATACTGGCCCCGCTGATCCGCTGGGCAGACTGGAGACGAAAATAATGTTCGACAAACTGCTTTTCTGGCTGCGGGAGAAAGCGCGGCTGCTGTTTGGTGAAAACACCGCCGTCAGCGCAAGTGTATCCTACAGCATGGAAAACGCGATCATCCTGTGGGCGCAGATGTACGACACCGGCGGGCCGTGGTGCCACGGCGGGAAGAACCCGCTGCACAGCCTGAAACTGGCCCAGAGCGTTGCATCGGAACTGGCCCGGCTGACCACGCTGGAAATGGAATGCCTTGTTTCCGGCAGTGCCCGTGCCGACAGCATCAACGCCATGCTGCAACCCTTCATTGCGGACCTGCGCACGCCGGTGGAATATGGCTGTGCACTGGGCGACATCCTGTTCCGGCCCTTCCTCGATGCAGAGGGCCGCGTGCAGATCGACGCCGTACAGGGTGACTGCTTCTGCCCCACCCACTTTGATAGCTCTGGCCGCATGACCGGGGCTATTTTTTACGATCATCTGGTGCGCGGCAACCGCATTTACACCCGTCTGGAAGATCACGAGTTTTCCGGCGGCACGCACAGCATCACGGTCAAGGCATTCCGTTCCATGACCAGCGCAGACCTTGGCATCGAGGTGCCGCTGACCGATGTGCCGGAGTGGGCCGCGATTTCCCCGCACACCGAGTTCTCCGGCGTAGACCGCCCGCTCTGGGGCTTTTTCCGGGCGGCCAGCGGCAACGCCACCGACCGGCATTCCCCGCTGGGCGTGAGCGTGTATGCCGCTGCGGTCGATACCATCCATGATGCAGATGAACAGTACGGTCGGCTGCTGTGGGAGTACGACGGCGGGCAGCTGGCCATCGACGCAGATGCCAATTCCATTCGCACGAACCCGGACGGCACCAGCACACTGCCTGAGCGCATGGAGCGGCTGTACCGGCATTGGGTGTCCGGCGGGCAGTACGGCTCCGGCAGGAACCTGTTTGAGGTGTTTGCTCCTGCCCTGCGCGATGAAAGCTACCGCCGTGGTTTGGACGCCATGCTCAAGCGGGTGGAGTTCCAGTGCGGCCTTGCCTACGGCACCCTGTCCGACCCTCAGAACGTGGACAAGACCGCCGAAGAGATCCGCAGCAGCAAACAGCGCAGCTACACCACCGTCAAGGACTTGCAGCGGGCGCTGGGCACGGCGCTGTCCGATCTGGTGTACGCCATCAACAAGCTGCTGGATGCCCAGTGGAACAGCGGCGCAGCCATTTCCCCGCCGGGTGACTGCAACGTCACCTTTGATTTTGACGACAGCATCATCTCCGACCCCAAGGAGCGCAAGCAGATGTACTGGGGCTACGTTACCGCAGGCAAGTTCCCATTCTGGCGGTATCTGGTGGAGTTTGAGGGCTACAGCGAGGACGACGCCAAGGCCATTGCAGCCGAAGCCAAAGCGGACAACCACACCGAAGAGCAGCTCACCTTCGGGGGTGCCTGATGCTGCCGCCGAGTTACCTCGACCAAATGCCGGACGCCTTTGTGGCCCTCTGGCGGCAAGTCGAGGACGAGATTCTTAGGGACGTGGCCCGGCGCATCGGCAAGATGGACGCGGTAACGCCCACCGCCAACTGGCAGTTATGGCGCTACCAGCAGACCGAGGCCCTGCGCAACGACGTGGTAAAGCTGCTGGCCAAGTACACCGGCAAGAGCGAAAGCGCCATCCGCAGGCTGCTTTTGCAGGCCGCCACCGAAGCCATGGCGCGCGAAGATGCGATCTATTATCACTACAACATGGAGCCGACGCCCTTTGAAGAGAGCGCCGCGCTCAACAATCTGCTGGACGCCGGTGCCAGGCAGACCTGCGGCACATGGCAGAACCTGACCGCCACCACGGCAAACACCGTCACAGGGGCCTTTGAGCGCACGCTGGACGCCGCATGGCTCAAGGTGAGCACCGGTGCCTTTGACTACAAAACCGCTGTCAAACAGGCCGTAGACAGCCTTGCAGACGACATGCCCATGGTGACATATCCCAGCGGGCACACCGACAGCATCGAGGTGGCCGCGCGGCGCGCCGTGCTGACCGGTGTGAACCAAACCGCAGGCAAGCTGCAAGTGGCCCGGGCCGACGAGATTGGTGTGGAGTTTTTCGAGACGGCGGCCCATGGCGGTGCCCGTCCTTCCCATGCCGCATGGCAGGGCAGGCGCTTCCATCGCGGCGGTGCGGTGGATTACAAGGGCAGGCACTACCCGGATTTTGAAACCGCCACCGGCTACGGCACCGGCGCAGGTCTGTGCGGCTGGAACTGCCGCCACACCTTTTTCGCGGTGTTCCCCGAACTGGGCGACCCACCCCAATGGACGCGGGAAGAACTGGAAGCCCTCAACGCCCGGAACATCGAATACAACGGCAAAAAGTACACCGCCTATGAAATCAGCCAGATGCAGCGTGCCAGAGAGCGGAACGTCCGCCGCTGGAAAAAGCGGTATCTGGCCGAAGATGCTGCCGGGCTGGACACCACCGACGCCGCGGTACGCCTGAAAGCGGCCCGCCAGAGCCTTGCAGAGTTTGCACAGGCCACCGGCGGCAGAGTGGACAGCGCCCGCACCAGCGTGCCGAAGTTTGGCAGGAGCGAAGCGAGCAGGGCAAGTGCACAGGCGCGAAAGGTAGCGCAGCCGAAGGTTCAAAGTACACGAGGAAGCGGCGGCGCATCTGGACAGAATGGAAAAACCGTGCGTAAAGTTTTGGGAAAGGTCGATACGACCAACACGAAACAGGTTGACGCGCTTAAAAATTCGTTCTGTTCTGGCTATGCAAAATCTGACGTTGAGCATATGATGGTCATTACAAAAGATGGCGAAGTCCATTATATGACCGACAACAATCCCAGAGGGGTTGACTGTTCGTATCTGGGTGGTAAACTGAAAGGCAGTTACAACATTCACACGCACCCACCCAAAACAACGCAATATTCTTTTAGCACAGACGCAGATATCCCCGGCGCATTCGCTGACGGTACTGCTGTCATGGAAGCGGTTGACTACAAATACCGCTATCGTTTTGTTGTACCTGAAAATATCACGTTTGAGCAGTGGGAAGCCGTGTGTGAGGAAGTTCGCGAGGAGCGAAATGCCGTAATGGAAAGCAGAGGGTATGGCTTCGATGATTATGAAGAAAATATCCAGCATGTCATTATTGACGAAACATGCCGCAGACTTGGCTTGAAGTGTTATCACAGGGAGAAGCGAACATGATTTATACTCTGGAACAGATTGACCAGCTCACAAAGGAAAGCGTCCGGCGTGAAAATGCGCTCATTGCTGAATATCGGCGTACACATACAGTCCCCGGCAGAGGGGTTATTTCTACTCCCGAAATTGATGCCGAGCGTGCAGAGCAAAAGCGTCTGTATGGGGAATACCTCAAAGCTCTTGCCAATAAGGATTAACCACCATCCCATCCGGACGGTGGTTTTCTTTTGCCCATTTTTCAGGAGGCACACTATGGTTACTACGGTTCTTATTGTTCTGATGATCCTTGCCCTGCTTGAGATCGTTCTTCTGAACGGTGCCCGGCTGTTCTTCATGATCGTATCTGCCATTCAGACCGCGCAGGACGACAAATACACGCCGCACCCGCACCCCAAAAAGTAAGCTTTCATTCACGGAAATCCCCCATTTTAACCACTGTATGCCCCTCAAAAGGCACAACAGTGGTTTTTTTATGCCGTTTTAGCTCATGTTGGCAGAGCACCGGACTTTTAATCCGGGGGCGGCGGGTTCAACTCCCGCAAGCGGCACCACAGCGGAAGGCGGCGCGTACCCCGTCTTGTCCCGTGCGGAATGAGAACCGCGATACAAAACAGCAGGGACTTATCCACCCAACAGACAAAAGAAAGGAGCACATCGCAAGTGAAACGCGAAGATGTGAGCAAGATCATTCCGGGTATCACTCAGGACCAGCTGGACAGCATCATGAACCTGCACGGCGCGGATATCACGGCCAAGGTGAACGAGATCACCACCCTCAAGGCCGAGAAAACCACCCTGACCGAGCAGCTGAACACTGCAAACGGCAAGCTGGAAGGCTACGATCCTGAGTGGAAGGCCAAGGCCGAACAGGCAAAGACCGATGCTGCCGCGCAGGTGGCTGCCCTTGAGAAGGGCTATGCGCTGGAACGCAAGGCTTCCGGGCTGAAATTTTCCAGCGAGAGCGCCCGCAAGGCGTTCCTTGCCGAGGCAAAGGCCCAGAATTTTGCTATGAAGGACGGCGAGATTCTGGGCTTTGATGACTATGTCAAGACCTTCAAATCCGCAGACCCCAGCGCCATTCTGCCGGACGGCGGCATGGTACAGTTTTCCACATCCGCACCGGGCGGCAACCGCCAGCCCGCAAACGAACATGAGGCCGCAAATGCTGCATTCCGTGCAGCGTTCGGCCAGAAAGGTTGATTCTTATGGCTATTGATGCAATCGCCCGCAATAAGGCTGAGGCCCTGATCCGGGAGCAGCTTGTGAACACCATCCAGCAGGACGTGCCCAAAAGCTCCATCGTGATGCAGCTTGGCACCCGCCTTGCAAACATGACCTCTAACCAGACCAAGATCCCCGTGCTGTCCATGCTGCCGCTGGCTTACTGGGTCAACGGTGACACCGGCATGAAAAAGACCAGCAAGCAGGAATGGGACAATGTGTACATGACCGCTGCAGAGCTGGCTGTCATCGTGCCCGTGCCCGAAGCTGTGCTGGCAGACTCCAGCTTTGACATCATGGGCGAGGTACAGCCCCGCGTCCGTGAAGCCATGGGCGCAAAGATCGACAACGCCATCCTGTTCGGCGGCGAGCGCCCCACCGAGTGGACGACCGATGTTCTGACCCTTGCGGCAAAGAACAAAGTCACCGGCCCCATCGACTACGCAAAGCTGCTGGGCAAGGACGGTCTGTTCTCCAAGGTGGAGGCTGGCGGCTTCGGCGTGGACGCCGTGGTGGGCGACCTGACCGCCAAGGCAGAGCTTCGCGGCCTTGTGGATACCACGGGCCGTCCCCTGTTCCGCTCCGATATGCAGGGTGCCACCACCTACGCGCTGGACGGCGCACCGATGTACTTCCCGGAGAATGGCGGCTTTGATGCTTCCAAGGCACAGCTGATCGCAGGCAACTTCAAGAAGCTGGTGTACTCCATCCGTCAGGACGTCACCGTGAAGCTGCTGGATCAGGGCGTTATTCAGGATCCTTCCACCAAGGAGATCGTTTACAACCTCGCCCAGCAGGATATGGTGGCCCTGCGTGTGGTCATGCGCATGGGCTGGGCTCTGCCGAACCCCGCCACCCGCCTGAACACCGACCGCTCCAAGGTGCCGTTCGCATTCCTGACCGCCGCTGCCGCGTAAGGAGGACTGACCCATGCTCTACTGCACCTATGACCAGTACGCGGCGGCGGGCGGAACGGTGCCGGAAACGGCCTTCGGTGTGCTGTGCAGCCGGGCTTCCCGCATGATCGATGCCGCCACCTTTGGCCGGGCCGAGAGCCACGCCGCCGGGTGTGAGCGCTGCCGGGATGCCCTCGCCGATGCCTGTACGCAGATCATCGGACTGTTGGCCGCTGCATCTGCTGTTGGCGCTGTGCCGGGCGCATCCAGCACCAGCAACGACGGGTGGAGCGTCACCTTTGGCACCGGCAGTGTGAGCGCCGCCACCCGGCAGGAAGCGGCTGAGATCATCCGCACCGCGCTGGGCGCTGACCCACACGATCTGCTGTACAGGGGGATCTTGTGATGCAGACAGCCGTTACTGTGGTGAACCTCATCCATGACACCGCCACCGAAGCGGACACCCCGGTGTGCTGGGTGTTCCCGGGTTGCAGCTGGCGGGAAGTGCGCAGGACCTCTGACAACCGCTCCATCTCCGGCTCCGGCACCGCCAAGGACCCGGAGCGCACCACCCACATCCGCATCCCGGCCGGCATATGCACGGCAGGCTATCTGCCCTATGCCCAGTGGGCGGCGCTGTCTGCGGCGGAAAAGGCCAAGCACTGGACGCTGAAACGCGGCTGGAAGCTGGTGCAGGGTGCGGTGCAGAGCCTGACCGAAGCCGAGTATGCCAAACTCGAAAAAACGCACCTGTGCTGCACGGCGGCGGCTGTCTCGGATAACCGGGAACCGCTGCTGCCCCACTGGCATGTGGAAGGGAGCTGATCGCATGAGCGCACCTGTTTTTGATTTTAAGATCACCTTCCGGCCCGGCTTTCAGGCCGACATGGACGCGCGGTTTGCAAGATTGCAGTTTGCTTTCTCACAGAAAGTGGCGGCAACGGTAGACCCCTATGTGCCCTTTGACACCGGCACGCTGAAAAACAGCGTGAATCAGGCATCCGACTTCAAGGAAGGCCTGCTGGTGTACAATACGCCCTACGCCCGCAGGCAGTATTACCTGCATGAACAGGGCAAGGGCCTGCATGGTAAGAACGGCCTGCGCGGCTCCTATTGGGGCCAGCGTGCCATTGCCGACCACAAGGACGAACTGGAAAAGTTCGCCCACGATGCCGCAAAGCAGTTTCTGGGAGGTAACAAATGAGCGAGACCGTCAAGCCCACCATTGCCGCCCTGCGGGCATGGCTGAAAACCTGCCCGCTGATCGCCGACGAGCAGGAAGCCACCGGAGCCGCCTTCCGCATTGCCGGGCTGGAAGAAGAATCCACCGCCTTTTCCATCGAGGACAGCCCCGGTGACCCCATCGTTACCGAGTACATCTCTGGCTGGGAAATGGCAAAGAATTACCTCTTCCTCAGCCGCAGTGACTACGGCGAGACTGACGTGCTGGCCGTACAGAACAGCGGCTTCTATGAGCAGCTCACCGAGTGGGTCATGCAGCAGGATGCCCGCCATAACCTGCCCGACCTCTCGGCCTGCGGCGGGGGCAAGACCCCCACCGGCATTGCCGTGACGAACAGCGGCTACATCGTCACAAACAGCGCGGGCAGCTGTAAGATGCAGCTGCAGATGCGCCTGACCTACTACATGCCCAAATGAAAGGAGTTTTGATATGACCGTAGCGGAAGCTATTACCAAGTCCGGCATCACGCCCAGCGCGTCCTACACCGGCATTGAGACGGCGAACGATTTTGTGCTGGCGTTCCAGACCGACAAATCCAAGCAGAGCAAAGAAGCGGACTGGATCGTCTGCGCCGACCACGTGAAGGAGCACTCCGGCTCCCTGAACGCCACCACCGAGGATTCCCAGTACATCCGCACCGGCAACGTCACCGATAAGACCGGCACCCAGCGCACCCTTGCCGTCAACGGCGACCGCTGCGTGGGCGACGCATTTCAGGATTTTGTGCTGAGCCACAAGATCGTGTACGGCACCGGCAGTGATGTCATCGTGCCCTACATCTATTTCAGCCTGCGCACCGGCAAGGGCGAGAAAGGCAGCGCTGCGCTCATCGTCACCAGCGACGTGGGCGGTGCAGCCGGTTCCAAGGCCACCTTTGCCTGCGACGTGAAGGCCATCGGCACGCCGGAGGAATTCGATTACAACACTGCAACCTAGTCCGCTGAGACTGCCAAGGCCGTCAAGGCCGTCAAGGGCTGATTTTTTCCCAACATGTCCCCGCTCCACACCGGAACGGGGATCTTTTATGCCGTGATTGACTCGATGCCGGTTTGAGTCCGGCACACGGCCCAACTGAAAGGAGCCAGAACATGGTTATTTGTGGACAGGAATTTGAGTTTTCCGCGCTGAATGCCAACGATGTGGAGCGTGTGGAGACGGCGCAGCGGCACATGGAAGCGGCATCCGACCGCGAGAAACAGCGCCAGCATACCGGCATGGCCGACATTCTGCGCGGCCAGTGCCGCCTTGTGATGCACTATCTGGATGAGGTGCTGGGCGAAGGCGCAGCGGAGCGTCTGGGGCTGGACAGCAACGATTTCGGAGCCTGCACCCGCGTGATGAAGGCATTCAAGGATGCCTGCACCGCAGAACAGGAGACCGTAAAACAGGCGGCTGCGGTGCCCATGAACCGGGAGCAGCGCCGGGCAGCAGCAAAGCAGAAAAAGGCCGTCCCCTACAAGGTCATTTCTACGCCCAAGACTACGACTGAGGACGCCTTCATCCGTGGCCAGACTGAGATCTCCTACGGCGGCGAGCCCGACGTGGCGGTTCCCGATCTGACCGACGAGCAGAAAACCGAGCAGCTGATCGATGCCCGGCAGGCTGTGAATGCCCTGCGGGACGACCCCGACGCCATGCAGCAGCTGGCAGAGTACGCTCTGCAGCTGGCATCCGAGCGCCATGTCTGACCTGCTGCTGGACGAGTTGCCCACCCGGTGGCACGGACACGAAATTATCCCGGATTTCCGGCCCATGGTCTGGCTGGTCAACACCTACGTGCGCGGCCAGACAGGAGATGACCCCATCGGTTTTGCGGTCAGCGCCCTCTGGCGTTTTTACAAAGACCCACACTGTTTTCTGAACGACCCTCAGAAGATCATCGATGCCTACGGGCACATGATTGAGTTTTACAAGGCAGGCGAGAAAAAGGCTGAATGTGCTGAATCTGAGAGCGGCAGCGCTGCTTTCTCCGGCCTTGCCTTCGATTACCAGTGTGATGCGGGGTACATCGTGGCGGCGTTCCAGCAGGCCTACGGCATCGACCTGACCCGGGAGCGGGTGCACTGGTTCCGGTTCCGGGCGCTCTTCGCGGCCCTGCCGGAGGAGACCCTCATGGCCAAAATCATGAGCTGGCGCACCATGGATCTTTCCGAGTACGAGGGCAGTATGCGTGCCCACTACGCCGAGCTGCAGGAGCGCTTTGCCCTGCCGCCGGAGCTGAGAGGGGGTGCCGCCCGTGTCGTGTCGGTCGAAGAGCACGATGCCGCGTTCCTTGCGCGGTTCCGGCACTAGCCGTGCCCCGGTGCCCTGCCCCTACTGTGGGCGAGCCCTGCCGGTGTGGGCAGAAACTGCCGCATCTGCCCACGGCCTGTGGGTCAAATGCAAAAATCCCGCCTGTAAGCGGGAAATAGAGATCAAGTTATAACAGCCTGTGCCCTGTGCCCGCGCTCTTTGGAATGAGAGGTGGACACAGTGGCATTCGATTTTGACATTACCGGCAACACCAAACTGGACACCAACGGCTTTACCAATGGCATTTCCAGCATGACGGTGGCTGCCGGTACGCTGATTGCCGACTTTGTAAAATCGGCCACCAGCAAAATGGCCGAGCTGGTGACATCCTCAGTGGATATCGGCGCGTCCTTTGAGACAGCCCTTGCCAAGGTCAGCACTATTGCCGACACGGGCAAGGTCTCGGTGGGCGAGCTGAGCAAGCAAATTCTCGACACCTCCGACAGCATGGGCGTTGCCGCTGCAGACATTGCCGAAGCGGCCTATCAGGCCATCAGCGCAGGACAGGACACCGCAAATGCCGTGGCCTTTGCCGGACAGGCTTCCAAGCTGGCCGCTGCGGGCTTCACGTCCAGCAGTGCGGCGGTTGACATCCTGACCACCGCCCTGAATGCCTACGGCATGAGCGCAGAGCAGACCACCCACGTTTCGGATGTATTGCTGACCACCCAGAATCTAGGCAAGACCAGCGTAAACGAATTGGCGTCCAGCATGGGCAGGGTCATCCCGCTGGCTGCGGCATACGGCGTCACCGTCGAAAACCTGTCCAGCGGTCTGGCTGTTCTGACCGCCAACGGCATTGCTACGGCAGAAGCTACCACCTACACCAAGTCCATGCTCAACGAGCTGGGCGACGCCGGTTCTACTGTCGGTAAGATTCTGCAGCAGCAAACCGGCAAGGGCTTTGCCCAGCTAAACGCCGAGGGCAAGAGCCTTGGCGACGTGCTGCAGATCCTCTACGACAGCGTGGACGGCGACAGCACTGCCTTTGCGGGTCTATGGTCGAGCGTGGAAGCAGGTACCGGTGCACTGTCGCTGGCGTCCGGCGGTGCAGAGCACTTTAACGATGTTCTCAGCCAGATGCAGAACAGCGCTGGCGCTACCGAGACCGCCTACGAGACCATGACCGACACCTTCCAGCACAAGGTGGACACCCTGCAGACGGCGGCGCAGAACCTCGGCATCACCCTGTTTGACTCGCTGGAACCGGCGCTGTCGGATGCCGCCCAGTGGGGCACCGACTGCATCACCAAGCTGACCACCGCCCTGTCCGAGGACGGGCCGGAAGCTATGCTGGCCGCTGCCGGAGAGATCATCTCTGATCTGGCGGGCAGCATTGTCCAGCAGCTGCCCAGCCTGATGCAGTCCGGTGTGGAGATCATCGATCAGCTGGCGACTGGCATTGTGGAAGCTACACCACAGGTGTTGAGCGTGGCGGCTTCTGTGCTGGGCGCACTGGTGCAGGGCTTGAGCGAAGTGCTGCCCCAGCTGGTGGATACCGGCATTCAGATGATCTCTCAACTGGGTGAGGGGCTGAAATCCGGCCTGCCTGATCTGATGGCGCAGGCAATGCCCGTTGTTGCAGACTTTGCCAGCGGCCTGCGTGAGAATGTCGGCCAGATCGTAGACGCCGGTATCGAGCTTATCCTGAATCTGGCGCAGGGCATCGCGGATGGCCTGCCTACGCTGATCGAGTACCTGCCCGGCATCGTCTCCGATATCGCGGGCATTATCAACGACAACGCCCCCAAGCTCCTGATGGCAGGCGTGCAGCTGATCGTCACTCTGGGCAAGGGCCTGCTTCAGGCGGTTCCTACCCTCGTTGCCAACATTCCGCAGATCATTCAGGCAATCGTCGATGTGTGGAGTGCCTTCAACTGGCTCGACCTCGGCGCAAAGGCAATCAAGCTTCTCAGCAACGGTATCACTGGAATGGTTGGAGCTGTCAGCAATGCTGGCAAAAGCATTGCTGACAGCATCGTGAACGCCATCAAGAACCTTCCTGACACGCTGGCAAACCTTGGCAAGGTCGCCATGTACGACCTGCAGGGGGCTATCACGGGCGCGATTGGTGCGTCCAAAGTGGCAGCTCTCAAAATCGTATCCGGCATCGAGACCTCGTTCAACACGCTCCCTGCCCACCTTCTCAGTATCGGCAAAAACGCGATTCAGGGTCTCATCAACGGCATCGCCGAGATGGCGGGCGCCGTTGTAAAATCCATCACCGGTGTGGTCAGCGGCACCGTCAACACCGCTAAGGGCATTCTCGGCATCCACTCCCCGTCCAAAGTCTTTGACGAGATCGGCTTGAACATCTGCAGGGGTCTTGCTGAAGGTCTGACCATCAACGCACCCCTCGCCGAAGACGCTGCAAAACAGGTCGTCGCTTCTGTCACCAGCACGACCGAAGCTCTGACCGGCTCGATGCAGACCGTGACAGAGACGGTCACGGAAATCCTCAAGGACGGCACCACCCAACAGAAGCAGGTCATCACCGAGGTCTACGACGACGTGGTGGACGGTGCCCTTGTGACCATCGAGCGGGTCAAGACCATCGCCGCCGACGGCACTGTACAGGTGGCTGAGCAGGTCAAAAAATCCAGCGCGGACACCTTCGACGGCCTGTGGAAGGAGCTGCAGACCGAAGCGGACGCCGGCGTGCTGGGCACCTTCGATGATCTGTACACCGCCGTCAAAAATCAGGACTGGCTCTCCGTCGGCAAGTGGGTCGCAAACACCATCTACAGCGGCCTGACCGCCGACCAGAAGCAGCAGGTGCAGTCCTTCGCCCTCGGCATCGTGGACAAACTCAACGCGGCGCTGGGCGGTGCCCGGGACAAGCTGGTGCAGGGCGCCATCGACCTCGGCACCCAGATCTGCAGCGGCCTGACCGGCGGCTTCTCTGAGGTCTGGCAGCAGGCGCAGGGCCTCGGCTCCACCCTCGTCTCGGTCTTTCAGGGCCTGCAGGGGCCGCTGAGCACGGCGGCTCTCGCCATCAGTCAGGGCCTGAGCGGCGGTCTGCTGTCCAGCTTCCCCGCCATTTTTGCGGGCGTGGCTTCCCTCGTCGGCACCATCGGTGCGGCCTTTGAGGGCCTGTTGGCCGCCATCTCCGCCGCCCTGAGTGCGACCATCTTTGGCATCCCGATGGGCCTTGTGGTGGCCGCAGCCGCCGTTGCGCTGGGCATTGCCATTGCGGCCATCTGCTCCCGTCTGGGCGGCAGTAAAAAGAGCAGCGGCGTGTCCGGCGGCGGCTCTTCGGGCGGTGGCGGCGGCTCCGGCAGCATGGGCAGCGTGGACATCACCACCGGCACCGGCAGCCTTGAGGACGCCATCAACGCCAACACCAAGGCGCTGGAAAAGACGAACTCCGCCCTTGCCGACATGATCCGGCAGGCGGGGGCTCTGGTGCTGTCTGACAACATGCGCCTCGGCTCCACCGTGGCCGCTTCCGGTACCGCGCAGGTGGTGTCCGCTGCAAACAGCTACCGCCGGGAGGGCGACACCAACATCATCCAGAACTTCTACAACGGCCACGATACCGCCGCCGCACAGCAGCGGGAAGCCCGCTGGGAGGCCGACATGGCCCGCCGTCAGCGCCGATGAAAGGAGGACGCCGTGCTTTTTAAGGATCATCTCAAGATCGTCACAGACGCCGGTGCCGTCCTGCATCTGGGCTGGGACTACGATGCCCCCTACTTTCTCGACCCGCTGAACGGCGTGGATGTGGACCTGCAGACCGCGCAGGGCATCCATCAGGTCGGTGCCACCGTGGAGGGACAGAGCGTCTCCGGCGTGTCCCGCACCCTCGATGTGGTGTTCTGGGGCGCATACGCGCTGGACAATGCCCGGGCGTTCAGCAAAAAACTGCCCTACTTCACCAAGGGCACCCTGTACTTCGGCGACCATTATTTCACCCGCTTTGTGCTGCAGAAAACGCCCTACTTTTCCAGCTACACGCCGCAGCCGCGCTGTTCGCTCATGCTCTACAGCGAAAAGCCCTTCTGGTACGACCTCAACGCCGTCAGCAGCGTGCTGGGCGGGTACGAGAAAGCGTTCTGCTTCCCCGTCTGCTACGACAGCCACATCTACGGCATCAAGCGGGACGGCACGGCGGCGGTGCTGCGCAACGAGGGCAGCCTGCCGGTACCCTTCACGGCCACCCTGCGGTGCGACATGCCGGTGACCCACCCCAAGGTGGTGGACCTGCAGACCGGGGCCTTCATCGGCTTCGACCTGACCTTGCAGCCGGACGAAACGCTGGAAATTTACCGCTCCACCTCCGACCGGCTGGCCTGCACCCTGACCCGGGCAGGCGTGACCGAGAACATCTTTGCAAAGCTGGACGAGGACAGCACCCTCACCGAGCTGCAGCCCGGCGATAACGTGCTGAGTATGCAGGCGGAGAACGGCTCCGGCTACCTGCAGGCATCCGTCAGCTTTTACCCGATGGAGGCGGGCATCCTGCCCGAACCGCTATGAGACTGGACGTTTTAGAAGCAGAGACCCTTGCCCGCGTGGGCTGGGTGGACGTGTGGGTGTCCCTCTACTGGGACAGCCCCTATTACTCCGAGGGCAGTTTTACCCTTGAGGTACGGCCCACCACCGAGAATCTGCAGCTTTTGCAGGAGGGCCGCTGGCTGGTGCGCAGCGACGAGAACCCCCGCATCCCCATGCGCATCTGCTCCCGCGCCAACCAGAACGAGGACGCAAACCTTGTGGTGTCCGGCTACCCGGCAACGTGGCTGCTGACCAAGCGGGTGTCTGCGGTGAGCATCAAGAACCAGAACGCCGAAGCCGCCATGCGGGCGCTGGTGTCAGCGGCAAAGCCGTGGCCCCGGCTTGAGCTGGGCACCGCGTACGGCTTTGACACCACCTTTGAAAAGCAGACCTCCGGCGGCACGGTGTTCGACTACTGCCAGACCATCGGGCAGGCCTGTGATCTGGGGTTCCGGGTCATTCTGGACGGCACCGGCAGCAGCAAAAAACTGCTGTTCGAATGCTTCCGGCCCACCTTCGACCCGAACCGCCGCTACAGCCCCCAGTGGGGCAACCTGCGCAACGCCGGGTGGAGCTTTGCCGACACCAACTACGCCAACGTGGCCCTTGTGCAGGGCGCTGGCGAGGGCGACGAGCGGGCTACCGTCTGGGTGGGCGACGTGGACGCCACCGGCTCCGACCGGCGGGAAATGTACATCGACGCCCGGGACGTGCAGCCGGAGGACGGCGAGACCAGCACCAGCCGGAGCTATCTGGAAAAGCTGGCCGACCGGGGCGGCGAAAAGCTGCTGAGCCAGCTGCGCACCGGAAGCATTGAGTTTGACGTGGACGATGACACCCTGCAGGTGGGCGACGTGCTGAGCGCAAGCCTGCCCCAGCTGGGCTACACCGCCATGGTGCGGGTGGCCGACATCATCACCCAGAGCGAGGACAGCGGCACCACCCGCACCATCCGGCTGGGCACGCCCACATGGCACAAGACCTGAAGGAGGACTTTATGGCCGATATCATTACTTACCCCGAAAATGGCATCACCTACGATGCCGACGACGCTTCCGGCTACCTTGCCACCCGCCTGAGCGGCGTGTACAGCGCCGAGGAGGATTTCTCCGTCACGGCACAGGGCGGCCTGAGCGTACAGGTGAGTGCCGGTCAGGCATGGGTGCGCCCGGCGCGGTTCAAGGGCCGCAGCATCATCATGGCGCAGCCCGAGACCTTGGTCCTGACCGCAGCCGACGCCGTGCGCAGCCGCATTGACCGGGTGGTGCTGCGCTACGACGCCGCCGCCAAAAAGACCCGCCTTGTGGTGCTGGACGGTACCCCGGACTCCGCTGCCCCTGCGGCCCCGGACATCTCCCGTACCGAGCTGGCCTACGACCTCTGCCTTGCCGAGATCAGACGCCCCGCAGGCAGCACCGCCGTCACCGCCGCCGACATCACCGACACCCGCGCGGATGAAACCGTCTGCGGCGTCATGCGGGACGGCGTGACGGGGATCCCGGCCGCAACGCTGATCCAGCGCCTGCGGGCCGAGATCGACAAGCTGGACAAGGGCAGCTTCTACGATAAGACCGAGGTGGACACACTGCTGAATTCATTGCAGGAGCAGATGTCAAAGATGGGGGCAAGCGGGCAGCCCGTGGTGGTGTGGAGCTTCGGCGCTAAGGTTGACAGAGGTGCAACTAAAACCACCACCGTCGCTGATAATGTTGATTATCTGATTTTTAGTACGACTTATGCTGGCAGCAGTAGTCTGGTCGTCCTGCGCGGCAAAAGCGTCACTTGGGGCTCGATGAAAGTCACGTTTGCTCAAAACGGTACACTGACCATACGCAACAGCAGTGACGGCGGTTACGGCGATCCAATCTATTTTACCGGCTACCACTACCTTACCCCCAGCGACGGCGCGAAATCGCCGTACATCGTGGACGTACTGCAGAATAGTTCCAGCAACAAAACTCTTACAGTGGACAGCTCTGTAGATTATATTGAGGCAGACGGGCAGTATATCGCACGAGGAACGCCGACCGGCAGCGATCCGAGCTTCTCAAGCGAAGGAGCGATCACGCTCCACTATACATCTGCTAACTCAAACGGCTACAAATATTACCCTACGACAATCATCCTTTATCACCTGATTACCCCCGAAGAGCTGAACAACAAAAACGTCGCTGCACAGGCCGCACAGGCCGACGCGGACGCGCTGAACCTTGACCAGGACTACCGCCTGACTCTTCTGGAGCTGGGCGTGACCGATGATGAAACAACTGAAACCGCATGAACAGAAAGGAAGGACTCCTATGGCACTTTATAACACCTGCAAACGCATGATCGAGCGCGGCCTGACCTCCGGCCTGGCAAAGAAACTGGATATCTTCTACGCCGCCGCCAAGCTGACCGATGAGCAGTATGCCGAGCTGACCGAGATGCTGACCGAAAAGACCAGCGCCTGATCGGGCCGAAAAAGGACGTGATACATATGGCGATCAAACAGTACAGCCTGAAGAGGGACGGCGCAAAGCAGCTCTCTCCCGCATTCCGCGTGCGGGAGTTCCGTTGCCGCGACGGCACCGACACCATCCTCATTGACGAGGGCCTTGTGGTGCTGCTGCAGTGCATCCGGGAGCACTTCGGCAAGCCGGTGACCATCACCAGCGGCTACCGCACCGCCAGCCACAACACGAGGGTGGGCGGCTCTAAATCCAGCCAGCACCTGCTGGGCCGTGCCGCGGACATTCAGGTGCAGGACACCGACCCGCTGGCCGTGACCGCCTACGCCGAAAGCCTGATGCCGGACTGGGGCGGCGTTGGCCGCTATCCCGTCAAGGCAGGCCGGGCCAAGGGCTGGGTGCACGTGGACACCCGCCCGAACAAGAGCCGGTGGACGCTGTGAGGGGGTGAGACCAGTGGAAAGCATCATCTCAGCCATCCTTGCCGGTGCGGTGACCCTGATCGGCGTGCTGATCGCCAACAGCCGCAGTCAGGCCGTGACCGACACCAAGCTGGAAGAGCTGACCCGCGAGGTGCGGGAGCACAACAATTTTGCCCGCCGCGTCCCCATTTTGGAAGAGCAGATGAAGGTGGCCAACCACCGCATCGCTGATTTAGAAGCAGACGAACACGAAAGAGAAAGGACCCAACTATGAACGCACACACCTACAACGCACCCACTATCTCCGCAGGCACCATTGCCCGCACCGCCTGCCTGCTGCTGGCCCTGACCAATCAGGTGCTCAGCGCCTGCGGCAAGCCCGTGCTGCCCATCGAGAGCCAGACCGTGGAGCAGCTGGTCACCGCCGGCATCACCACCGTTGCCGCGCTGGTCGCGTGGTGGAAGAACAACAGCTTCACTACCGCAGCCCTTCAGGCAGACCAGACCTACGACAAGCTGAAGGCACAGGGAAAGTAAGCCTCCCAGCCCAAAACGGCCATACATAGCAGCAGCCCCGGGGAGCCTGACGGTTCCTCGGGGCTGTTTTTGTTTGGCATGTTTCGACGCTTTGCGACGTATATCGACGTAATTGGTAAATTTTAAGTATTTTTCGGTTAGAGTTGACGCATAAAGAAAGGATGTGTCAACTATGATCGTTTCCGATTTGTCCGCTCAAGTCAATGACCTGCTGCGCCCGATGGGCATTACACGCAATGTGAGCGCCTACAGCATCCTGCTCCGGTGTATCGAACTGATCTATGAGCAGGAGGACCGCCTGCAGGCTGTGGAGAAAGAAATCTACACTCCGATCGCAGATCAACGATGTTGTGACCCTAAGGCGATCCAGAGCGCGATCCGCAGGGCTACGAAAACCGCGTGGGACACAAACCCCGCCTATGTGCAGCAGCTGGCAGGCTACCCGCTGACCGGTGCACCCAGCGCGGTGCAGTTTCTGGAAATGCTGTACAACGCGGCGGTGAGAGCAGTCTGAAAATTTAATAGTGTTACCAAAAGTGTTACCATGATGAGAAAAAGCACGCCGGTTCTGAACGAGCCAACGTGCTTTTTCTCTTATGCGGGTAGTGGGGGTCGAACCCACACGCCTTGCGGCACAGGAACCTAAATCCTGCGCGTCTGCCAATTCCACCATACCCGCAAATGTGTATTTGTGTAATTTTAAAGAAACTGCTCTAATATAGTATCAGTTCCATGCACAAAAGTCAATCACTGCACTGATATTTTCACCCGCTCCCGCGCATACTATCGCCGGGCAGTCGTATCATTCTGCGACGCCGGAAGGGGGTTCCCATGCGCAGAGCAAAACTCCGCCGCTTTTTCCGCATTGCGGCAGCTTATCTTTTAGTTGCCATTCTGGCCGCGCTGGGATGGCTCTGGCACAGTCTGCCCTCTGAGATCCTGCTGGAGCCCGGGCAGTCCCTTTCCCTGCCCCGCTTTTCCTTTATCGAGCCTCTGCGCGGCACCGGCTCCCGCAATGCAGCCAGCACGCAGGCTGTAGGCAGCTATCAGGTCACTTTGTCGCTGGGCGGCTGGCTGCCCATCAAAACCGCGCGCGCCCTTGTGGAGACCCGGCCTGCTGTCACAGTCTGCGGCACACCTTTCGGAGTCAAAATGTTCTCAGAGGGCGCACTCATCGTGGGCTTTTCCGATCTGAACACGGCCGAGGGCACCATAAACCCCGCCAAGAAAGCCGGGCTTCGGCTGGGTGACCGCGTGGTGCGTATGGACGGCGTTCTGACCGAGACCAACGATGCGGTGCACGATGCACTGGAAGCCGCAGCAGGTGCCCCGGTGCGGCTGATCTATATCCGCGAGGGCGAACAGTTCCAGACCCAGCTCACGCCTGCATGGGACGGCACCGCCGGGCAGTGGCGCGCCGGGATGTGGGTGCGTGATTCCTCCGCAGGCGTAGGCACCATGACCTTTGTGGACAACGATGCCGGGGTGTTTGCCGGTTTGGGACATCCCATCAGCGACAGTGATACCGGCGAAAGCGTTGCGCTGCGCAGCGGCGAGATCGTCCCCTGCCAGATCGTGGGGTGTACCAGCGGCACCGTAGGCAGCCCGGGTGAGCTGAAAGGCCGCTTTCTGAGCACCCATGCGCTGGGCAGTATCTGCATCAACGGCGAGACCGGGGTCTACGGCCGGACACGCACTGTATTTTCCGGCCCGGAAGCAGAGATCGCTTTTGCGCAGGAGATCGTGCCCGGCGATGCAGAGATCTGGACCACAGTGGACGGAGAAGCGCCCCAGCATTACCAGATCCGCATTGAAAAGGTAAACGATGCCGACCCGCACCGCAACATGATCCTGCATGTGACGGACCGGAGGCTTCTGGCAAAGACCGGCGGCATCGTGCAGGGCATGAGCGGAAGCCCCATCCTGCAGAATGGCAGGCTGGTGGGTGCCGTGACCCACGTACTGGTAAATGACCCGACACGCGGCTACGGCATTTTTGCGCAGACCATGCTGAAACAGGCGCATTCCATTGAAAAAACAGACGATGCTGCGCAGCCATAAAGCTGATTTGCAAAAAAATTTGCGCATTTCGATTTTCTTTGCCAAAATTTACCAATATAAACCGTTGAAAGTTCTGGAAAATTATGGTAAAATCCATGGTGTTAAGGGAACTGCACACATTGGAGGAAACAACCATGGACAAAGTGAGATTTTTGATGTCAGACACTGGTGCACAAATTACTGCCGCCTGCCGTGAGGCACTGGAGCAGAAGGGTGTGGATGTGACCGTCGTGGAAAAGGACGGCAACAAGGTGCTGCAGAAAATGCTGGCTGTGCGTCCGCAGGTAGTGCTGCTGGATGCCTTTATGCCCGGGCTGGATGCCCTTGCAGTCAAGCAGCGCTACAATGCCGCCGGGGAACGGCACACTTCCTTCTTCGTGACAGGAGCTTTCCAGAGCGAAGAGATGGTTCAGGAGCTGCTGGATGAGGGCTTCTCCTACTATTTTGTAAAGCCCTTTGATGAGACCGTGCTTGCTGCCCGGGTCCTCAAGGCTGCACTCGGAACGGAAAACCGCATCCTGCACACCAGCGTGGACAGCGATGAACTGACCGTGACCGAGATCCTGCATCAAATCGGCGTTCCCGCCCATATCAAGGGTTATCAGTTCCTGCGGGATGCCATCCTGCTCACCATGAACGAGCCGGAGTATATCAACGCTGTGACCAAGCGCCTCTACCCGGAAATCGCCAAGAAAAACGGCACCACCGCCAGCCGGGTGGAGCGCGCCATCCGCCACGCCATCGAGGTGGCATGGGACCGGGGCGATGTGGACACCCTCAACAGCTACTTCGGCTATACCATCCACAACCTGCGCGGCAAGCCCACCAACAGCGAGTTCATCGCAATGATTGCTGATAAGATGCGGCTGGATAAACGGCAGCGGGTGGGGTGAGTGTCGTTCCCGCACAATTCAGCGTTCCACCGTTTTTATTGATACAAGTTGTTCCATAATCTTCCTGCTTAAAAGCCGATGCTGCACGCACCGGCTTTTTCTTTGGGTTCCTGTCTTTCATAGAATCCGCTGCCGTTCATATTCTGATAAGAGCAAGCCATGCAGGCAAAGGAGGTTTTGCCCTTGAAACGATCAGAATACCTTGCCCGGCGCAGGCGGGCCAGAGTGGCAGTGATGATGTTGTTTGCCCTTATCATGGGGTTTGTATCTGCTGCGCCGCCAGTCGTCACCGGATGTCAGGCGCAGGATCTGACCCCGGTACCGGACACCTCGGTGCTCTCCCCTGCCATCTCTGTTCCGGTGCAGGCAGAGCCCGCTGCCCCTGTCCTTCCGGAAAAGTGGGTCTGCCTGACCTTTGATGACGGCCCCAGCAAGACCACGCCGGATGTGCTCAATGCCCTGAACGCTGCAGGGGTGCGCGCCACCTTTTTTGTGGTGGCTACCGGCCACAACGAAAAGTATCTGCCCTTGCTCACCGAAGCGGTCAGTGCCGGGCATCAGATCGCACTGCACTCTGCTTCCCACGAGTACAGCGATATCTACCGCAGCAGCGAAGCCTACTGGGCGGACATTGCACTGCTGAAGGAGCGCATTGCTCCCTATGTGGACGCAGAAAGCATCCGGTATCTGCGGTTCCCCGGCGGCAGCACCAACACGGTGAGCCGACGCTACGGCGGGAAAGGCCTGATGAAGCAGCTGAAAGCCGAAGTAGAGCAGAAAGGCTGGCAGTGGGTGGACTGGAACGTCTGCGCCGAGGATGCCGTAGGCGGGCACCCCAGCGCGGACACCATTTACCGCAATGTAGTGCGGGAGACCGGGCAGCAGACGAACTGCATCGTTCTGATGCACGATTCCGCCACCACCCGCACCACCGCCGAGGCGCTGCCCGACATCATCCGGTGGTATGCGGATCAGGGTTTTGCGTTTTTGACGGTGGCCGAAGCGCTGCCGATTGGGTAAACGATTTTAATGGCCTCCGTTTCACTCTGGCCATATTCAGAGGAAAAATCACTTTTAATATTGGGCCTTCCGAAAATCTGCGGATTTTCGGAAGGCCTTTTTCACAGAGAGGTCGCAATGGGAAGCTGCGTTTTCTTTTGAAGAATGCCGTGAATCCATCCGGCCTTTCCCCTGAAAAAGCAAAGGGGGAAGTGTCCGCAGACGCTTCCCCCTTTGCAAATTAAAACGATTTTCCGCTAAGAATAGTAGAGCGCACGCGGAGCCATTTTCAAATCATTCGTCCGCGTTCTGGCAGAACAGCGAGAAGGTACGGTAGGCCATGTACAGGTCGGTCTTGTGGATGACCTCGAAGGGCGAGTGCATGGACAGCACCGGCACACCGATGTCCAGCACGGGAATACCCCGGTTTGCCACATACTTGGCAATGGTGCCGCCGCCGCCAAGATCCAGACGGCCCAGCTCACCGATCTGCCACGCTACATCGTTGGCGTCTAGCAGGCGGGTGATGTCCCCTACCAGCTCGGCGTTGGCATCGCTGGCAGAGCTCTTGCCGCGGCTGCCGGTATACTTGAAGAATGCCACGCCGCGGCCGGCGTAGGTGCCGTTCTGCTTTTCAAAGGCACCTGCCCAGGACGGGTCGTAGGCAGCGGTCACGTCCGCAGACAGGCAGACACTGTTGCGGAAAGCAAGGATATCGTCCTGACCGGCTGCGCGGCACAGCAGCTGCATGAAGTGGAACACATACATGCTCTGCATGCCGGTGACGCCGTCGGAGCCGATCTCTTCCTTATCAGTCAGCACGCAGACAGTGGTGTGCACCGGGTCTTTGGTCTCGATCTCTGCCATCAGTGCGGGATAGGCGTCCACCCGGTCGTCGTGGCCGTAGCCGCCCACCATGGCGCGGTCAAAGCCCACGTCCCGGGCCTTGTAGGCGGGCACCACCTCGATCTCGGCACGGGTGAAGTCCCGCTCGGTGATGCCGTACTTTTCGTGCAGCAGCATCAGGGTGTTGAGCTTGACGGCTTCCTTGATGTCGGCGTCCTCCACCGCGTCGGAACCGATGAGGACGTTCAGCTCTTCTGCCTTGATGCCCTCGCTGAGCTTGCGGTCGTTCTGCTCGGCACCCAGATGGGGCAGCAGGTCGGTGATGCAGAACACGGGGTCGCTCTCTTCCTCACCCACGCACACCGAAACGCTGGAACCGTCTGCACGGGTGAACACGCCGTGGATGGCCAGCGGCATGGTGCCCCACTGATACTTGCGGATGCCGCCGTAGTAGTGGGTCTTGAAATAGCTGAAATGATCGGCCTCGTACAGCGGATTCGGGCGCAGGTCCAGCCGGGGGCTGTCGATGTGGGCAATGACCAGACGGAAGCCCTCCTCAAAAGATCTCTGTCCGATGGTAGCGGCCACCACCGCCTTGTGCTCCTGCACAAAGTAGATCTTCTGGCCGGGGGCATAGGTCTTTTTCGGCTCAAATTTTTCGTAGCCGGCCTCCAGCAGCATTTTTTCGCTGACGGCAGCCGCTTCGCGCTCGGTTTTGGCAGCGTTCAGAAACGCCTTGTAGCCCTCGGCAAAGGCTGCGGCTTCCTTCTTGACGCCGGTGCTCTTGTCGGCAGCATACTCCGGCTTATAAAGCAGCTGTTCGGCAGCCTGCTTTGCGGTAAGTTTTTCGCTCATTTTTCTTATCTCCTCTCAACTTCCTGCATAGATACGCTGATATTCTGCATAGCAGGAAGTGATCTTTTTTACGTAGTGGTTCATCTGGCTGTAAGGGAAGCCCTGCAGGGTCTCGCCGTCTGCGGAGTGCTCTTCCATCTGCAAAAGAGCATCCACCGTGCCCCACCCGCTGTGATAAGCGGCAGCGGCAGTGGCAACATCGCCGTTGTAGCGCTCCATGCACAGGTGCAGGTAATAGCATCCGAACCGGATGCTGGTCTCCGGGTCGTAGAGATTTGCAAAGAGCAGTCCTTCGTCCGGTGCGATCTTGCTGCGCAGCCAGATAAAGGTCTCCTCGGTCATCTGCATCAGGCCCCGGGCATCCACAGTGGAGGTGGCCTGCGGGTCAAAGCCGCTTTCGGTGCGGATGAAGGCGTCCACCAGAAGCGGATCAAGGTCGTAGGTGTCGGCCCAGCGCTCCACCAGCGCTTCGTACTTACGGGGGTAGAGCATGCGTTCTGCCCGCTTCCACAGGCCCGGCAGCAGCAGCGCGGCGCAGACTGCAAGGACCAGCAGCACCGCCAGACGCCGCAGCCGCTTCTGTCTGCTGCGGCGGGCTTTCCGGGCACGGAGAGCGCGGCGCACACGGGCGGCTTCCGGGTCATACTGCAGCGCAGCATTTTTATCGTTATATCGTTCGTTCAAAGCTTTTCTCCCGCACCTCCTTCTGCCAGAAGCTTCCCACACAGCTCCTCAGCCGCAGCCTGCAGGTGTGCAAGGTCTGCGTCATTGCGCAGAATGTAGTCTGCCTGTGCGGTGAGCACGGCTTCCGGCGTCTGTGCGTTCAGGCGGCGGGCAGCCATTTCAGCCGGAATGCCGTCCCGGGCCACGATGCGGGCCACACTGGTCTCAAAAGGTGCCGTGACCACGCACAGGCGGTCGCACTCGGCCTGTGCCGCAGTCCCCACGATGACCGCACCATCCAGCACGAACAGCGGTGCTCCGCCATCCAGCGCCGCCTGCTTTGCCGCACGGATGCGGTGGACGATCTCCGGATGGGTCAGGCTGTCCAGCGCTGCTTTGCCCTCAGGGGTGGCAAAAGCGCGGTCGGCCAGCAGGCGGCGGTTTAATGTGCCGTCCTGTTTTAAAATGTCCGCGCCAAACCGCTGCGCCAGCTTTGGCAGCAGCGGCGAACCGGGCAGCAAAATTTCGCGGCTGATCTGGTCGGCGTCGGCCAGCGGCACGCCGTGGGCCGAAAACACCGCCGTGACCGTAGATTTTCCGCAGCCGCTGCGGCCGGTGATTCCCAAACAGATCATAGCTCGATCACCCGGAAAGCCGCAGCGCGGATCAGGCGGTTGTACACTGCCATGGAAAGGCCGTCTTTTCTGGGGCAGCGGGCGTAGACCACCGCATCCCCCTGCTCATCCAGCGCACGCAGAGAGCGGAAGATGTGCTTTGCCTGATCGGCACCGTCCCCCTCGCGGCCATACTCCACGCAGGGCACACCCAGCTTTTCCGCCTCGCCGGTGAAGCACAGGCAGCTGGGATTCTGGTCGGCGTGGGCGTCCACATATGCCTTGAACTGCTCAAAGGTGCCGTCCAGCAGGGTCACATCTGCCTTGGGCGCATAGTGCTTGTACTTCATGCCGGGGCTGCGCACCACAGCACCCTCCGGCAGCTTTTCGAGGATGGCTTTGGACACCTCCACCTCTTCACCGAGGGCACGCTCGAGGTCTTCCAGCGTGATGTGGCCCGGGCGGAACAGGGTGGGCTTTTCGCCTACCACCGACACCACGGTGCTTTCCACGCCCACATCGCACTCGCCGCCATCCAGGATCAGCGGCAGGCGGCCGTCCATATCGGTGAACACATCCTGCGCGTTGGTGGGGCTGGGCTTGCCGGAAAGATTGGCGCTGGGGGCGGCAAAGGCGCAGCCGCTCTTTTCAATGACTGCACGGGCCACCGGGTGGCTGGGCATCCGGATGCCCACGGTATCCAGACCTGCACAGCACTCCGCTGCCACCTCCGGGCCGCGAGGCATGATGATGGTGAGCGGGCCGGGGCAGAACGCCGCCATCAGCAGCTGGGCGCGCTCCGGCACCTCGCTGACAAGGCCGGGCAGCATTTCCGGGCCGGTAACATGGACGATGAGGGGATTGTCCTGCGGACGCCCCTTCGCCACAAAGATCTTTTTGACCGCCTCGCCGTTGCGTGCATCGGCAGCAATGCCGTAAACCGTCTCGGTGGGCAGTGCCACCAGCTCGCCTTTCTGCAGCAGGGCAGCCGCTTTTTCAATGCTTTTTTCTTCTGCAGCGGATAAAACTTCAGTCTTAAATTCCATACGGATCATCGTTCTTTCTATCTGTAAAGTGTTTTTGCTTTTCGGTATATTTTAACAGTACAACGTGTTATTCTTGAAATCGTTTTTCAGCGCTGTTCGTTGAGCTTCTGCAATTTTTCGGTCTGTTCCCGGGTGGCAAGCGCGTCGATCACGTCGTCCAGATTGCCGTCCATGATCTTATCCAGATTGTGCACGGTCAGGCCGATGCGGTGGTCGGTGCAGCGGTCCTGCGGGAAGTTATAGGTACGGATCTTCTCGCTGCGGTCGCCGGTGCCCACCTGCCCCTGCCGCTCCGAATTGATGGCATCCTGCTGCTGTTTCTGCTTCTGTGCCAGCAGACGGCTGCGCAGGATCTCCAGTGCCTTATCCTTGTTCTGGAACTGGCTGCGCTCGTTCTGGCATTCTACCACCGTGCCGGTGGGGATATGTGTCACACGGATGGCGCTGGAGGTTTTGTTGATGTGCTGACCACCCGCGCCGGAGGAACGGAAGGTGTCGATGCGCAGGTCTTTCAGGTCCAGTGCAAAGTCCACTTCCTCAGCCTGAGGCATCACAGCTACCGTAGCGGTAGAGGTGTGGATGCGGCCCTGGGTCTCGGTCTCCGGCACGCGCTGCACTCGGTGCACACCGCTCTCGTACTTGAGGCGGTTGTAGGCCCCGGCACCATCCACCGAGAAGATGGCTTCCTTCACGCCGCCAAGCTCGGTCTCGTTCAGGTTGAGCATTTCCAGCTTCCATCCCCTGCTTTGCACATACATGGTGTACATGCGCAGCAGACTGTGGGCAAACAGGGCCGCTTCCTCGCCGCCTGCACCGCTGCGGATCTCCACAATGACATTTTTGCCATCGTTCACATCTTTGGGCAGCAGCATAATTTTGAGATTATTTTCCAGTTTTTCCACATCTTGACTTTTTTCGCTGATTTCCTGCTGTATCATCTGTTTAAAGTCCGGGTCAAGAGCACCAGACTCTTCCAGCAGGGCTTTTGCCTGTTCCAGATGATCCTGTGCAGTCTGCCACTCCCGGTAGGCCTGCACAACAGGCTCTGCGTCGTGATACTCCCGCATCAGCTTGCGGAACAGCGCAGGGTCGGCAGCGGCATCCGGCTGGTTCAGGCGGACGGAAAGCTCCTCAAAGCGATGGCAGACAGCATCCATTTGGGTAAACATGTTCGGCATAATTCCGGCAGTTCTCCTAACAACTCAAATCTGCATCTGCAGCGCAGCAGGACGCCCCGGCAGGGCACGTCTCAGACCCGCACATGCAAAGGCATACGTTTCCCATGCGAGCTGTGCCGGACGCTAGACCTGCCCGGGCTTTATCACCTTTTTGATGTTCTTTTCAATTTTAGCACGCGGCAGCATCACCTCATGCCCGCAGCCAGTGCACCGGATCTTGAAATCCATGCCGACGCGCAGCACTTCAAAGCTCTGCGCACCGCAGGGGTGCTTTTTGCGGGTGAGGATGGTATCGCCTACAGCAATGTCCATAACCTTGGCTTCTCCCTTCTGCCTGCCTTTTTCAGTCGTCTGTGGGCAGGCGGCGCGTGTGCGCACCCCCGGTGTACCGGGCACAGCGCATACAAATATAGTATAATGCAAAGCCGCATAAAATGCAAATATCCGCAATGGCAGATGCATAAGTTTTAATGAAATGGAGCTGGTTTTCTCAGATGGCACCTGTCCAGCTCCCAAAAACAACAGAAAGAGGAATGAAAGATGATGCATGCATATCGTACCGAAGGCAGCTACCGTTCTGCTGCCCGCATGACCGCCGCCGAGCTGCGTGCCGCCATGGCCAGCCGCGAGATCCTGCAATCCACCGCTCTGGCCTTTGATACCCAGCGTCAGCTGCGGTTTGAGCTGGGCGGAGTGAAGGCCGTGATGCCCTTTGCCCAGTGCGCCGACGGGGCCGAAAGCGGCACCGTGCGGGATATTGCCGTACTGACCCGGGTAGGCCGTCCCACCTGCTTTGTCATTGAGTCGCTGGACACCGACGAGACCGGGCAGCCGGTGTACCGGCTTTCCCGTGCTGAGGCGCAGCGGATGTGCAAGGCCGACTATCTGGACGCCCTGCAGCCCGGCGATATCCTGCCCTGTACGGTGACCCACATTGAACCCTTTGGTGCCTTTTGTGACGTAGGCTGCGGCATCAGCGCCCTGCTGCCCATCGACTGCATGTCGGTGAGCCGCATCTCCTCCCCTGCCGACCGGGTGAGCGTGGGGCAGCAGATCCTATGCGCCATCAAGAGCCGGGACCTGCAGGGCCGCTTTGTGCTGACCATCCGGGAGCTGCTGGGCACCTGGGAGGAAAACGCCGCCGGGTTCACCGTGGGCGAGACCGTGGTGGGCATCGTGCGCAGTGTGGAGGAATACGGCACCTTCATTGAGATCGCACCCAATCTGGCCGGTCTTGCGGAGAGCTGTGCCGACCTGACCCCCGGGCAGGCTGTCAGCGTCTACATCAAGAACATCCTGCCGGAAAAGATGAAGATCAAGCTGGTGATCGTGAATCATTCCCTGAACCAGCGCCACCGGTTCGAGCTGAAATACTTCATCACCGAGGGCCGTCTTGACCGGTGGGTCTACTCCACACCGGAAAGCCCGAAGCGGATCGAGACGGATTTTGCCGCTGCGGCTTGCAATCCGGCGTGAAACCCTTTATACTATAAAAGAAAAGGAATGCAAGGGGGATGTATGGAACGATGGCCGCTAATGATGCTTTTACCGCCGGTGTACGTCCCGGCGGGCTGACCAGCAGCACCGAGATCCGGCTGCTGCTGTGCTATCTGGTCAAAAATGCCGGACCCATTGCCCGGCAGGAGATTGAAAACGCCCTGATGGAAGAAGCTCTGGTGAATTATTTCGAGATCGGTTCGTGTCTGGACGATATCACCAAGCAGCAGCTCGTCACCCTGACAAAGGGCAGCTACACCATTACCGATAAAGGCCGCAAGGTGGCGCAGGAGCTTGCCTACGACCTGCCCCGCAGTGTGCGGGAACGCGCTGTGGCCGCTGTGCTGCGCTGCCAGACCTGGGCCCGCAAGGAGGCCAAGTACAGCGCCAGCATCACCGAAAAGGCAGACGGTCACTGCACCGTGCGCTGCACCGTGAAGGGGCTGGATGCGGAGCTGTTCTGTCTGGAGCTGGGGGCTCCCGACCGCCTTTCGGCAGACCTGATCAAAAAGCAGTTCATCCTCAAGGGCAACGAGATCTATCAGATGCTGATCAATAAGCTGACCGAAGAAGAAAAGTAACGATCCGGAATGGCCGCCGCGCACGCTTTGCAACGGCGACGACCGCGGCCAGTGGCCGAAACAGGGAGGAGCTGTTGGGGCCGCGGCCTGCAAGATGCGAGTGCCGCTCCAAGGCGCGAAGCAGATGCAGGGTGCCGCAACCCGAATATTTTCAGCGGAAATTTCAATGATTTTATTTGCGGTTTGGAAGTGTCTGCGGACGCCTCCAAACCGCTTTTTTCACGAGAAGTACCCAAACTATAAACGAAATCTCTCCCGACTCCTTCCGTCACCTTCGGTGCCAGCTCCCTCGGAGAGGGAGCCTTTGGCAAAACCGAAAAGTTTGACGGAACGAGTCAGACGGGAAAAGCAGCTTTCCTCTACGACCCCATTCCGTGAAAAAGGGTTCTGGAAAAATCCGCAGATTTTTCCAGAACCCTATAAAAATATTTTTCCTCTGAAGATGGCCAGAGTGAAACGGAGGCCATTCTCAATAAAAAATCAAATCAGGATGCAGATGAGCCCGGTGCACCCCTCATTGATGACCCGTTCCAGCGTTTCCTGCAGCCGGGTGCGGGCCTCCTGCGGCATATGCAGCAGCTTGCTCTGCAGGCCCTCGTTCACCAGCTCGTGCAGGCTCTTGCCAAAGATGTTGGACTCCCACAGTTTCTCCGGGTCGTCCTCAAAACCGGCCAGCAGGCTGCGGGCAAGCTCCTCGCTCTGCTTTTCGGTGCCCACGATAGGGCTGAGCTCGGTGTGGATGGTCGCCTTCAGCATCTGGATGGATGGCGCGCAGGCTTCCAGACGGACCCCATAGCTTGCCCCCTGCCGCACGATCTGGGGCTGTTCCAGCTTCAGCTCGCTGACCGAAGGCATCACAATGCCATAGCCGGTAGCTTCCACCTGCTCAAGGGCACTGCGCACCTTCTCGTACTCGCGCTTTGCCCGCGCCAGCTCCATGATGCAGGGCATCAGGCCCGCTTCGTCGCCAATGGCAAGGCCGGTCTGCTCGCTCAGCACCTGATAAAAAATTTCCGGTTTCAGCTCCACCGTGATGCGCACGCTGCCGGCCGCAAGGTCGATGCCGCTGATGGACGACCGCTGCACCGCGTCGCATTCCAATGCCGATGTGTCGCTCCCGGCCGGAACATCCTTCATGCGGGAGACCTTCTCTGCCAGCTGCATGGCGGCTTCATACACCTGCGTCTGCAGCCAGTGGCCGTTTTCCAGCATCGTGACCCAGCGCGGCAGGGCAAAATCCAGCTCTCTCACCGGAAATTCGTACAGGACCTGCCGCAGAATGCTGCCGAGTGCCTCCGCGTCCAGATCCACGCAGCTCACCGGCAGAACGGTGTGGTCATAGTCCCGGGCCATGCCCTCGGCCAGCTGCTTCGTCTCCGGGGCATCCGGGTGGGTGCTGTTGAGCAGGATAATGTAGGGCTTGCCCAGAGCATCCAGTTCTTCCACGATGCGCTTCTCGGTTCTGGCATAACCCTCCCGCGGGATGTCACTCACCGAGCCGTCGGTTGTGACCACGATGCCGATGGTGGAATGTTCGCAGATCACCTTGCGGGTGCCCGTCTCGGCGGCAAGATCGAAGGGAACCTCGTGGTCGAACCATGGGCTCTTGACCATGCGGGGCCTGTCGTTTTCCTCGTGTCCCATGGCCCCCTCCACCATGTAGCCCACGCAGTCGATGAGCCGCACCCTGCACTCGCCGCCGCCCTCCAATTGCAGGGGCACGGCTGTTTCCGGGATAAATTTCGGCTCGGTGGTCATGATGGTACGGCCTGCGGCCGACTGAGGCAGCTCGTCCCGGGCACGTTCCCGGGCTGCCGCCGGGCCGATGGCCGGCAGCACCAGCTGCTCCATGAAACGCTTGATGAAGGTGGATTTGCCGCTGCGCACCGGGCCTACCACCCCAATGTAGATATCTCCGCCGGTGCGTGCGCCGATCTCACGGCAGATGCCATTCTGTTCCTGATTTGCCAAATTGCTCTCCCCTTCCCGTTTGCGCTGTGCACCGGACAGATTTCCGGTCCGCTTGTTGTAATCGTATGAAACAGGGCGGGGCATTATGCCGGAACGATTTTGAATGCCCTCCGCTTTGCTCTGGGCATATTCAGCGGAAAATTTATTTTATAATTGCAATTCAGGAAAATCTGCGGATTTTCCTGAATTGCTTTTTCACAGATGGGGTCGTAGAGGGAAACAGCATTTACAGCGCCACTTTCTGCGAAAGCGCGGCGCTGTGGAATAGGTTTTTTCGTTTGCGTTCAGCATGCTGAACCCTCTCAGGCTCACATTCGTTCGCCAGCTCCCCCGAAGGGGGAGCTTCTTGCAGTAACGGCGCAGTTTCCAGATAAAATGCAAGCCTTGCGGATGCGTCAGAAGCTCCCCCCTTCGGGGGAGCTGGCAAATCCGAAGGATTTGACTGAGAGGGTGAGGATGCTTTTCCTTCTCCCAAGGGGACGACTGAACTTCCTCTGGCAAAGCCGGACACCTTCTTATCGCAATCGATATCGACGCCATGCAAAAGCCGTTTTCCGTCACAGCCCCCTCTGTGAAAACGGTCTAGCGGAATGCCCGCAGGCATTCCGCTAGACCAAAATCTAAAATTTATTTTCCGCTAAGAATGGCAGAGCGAAGCGGAGCCACTTTAAACCATCCGACAAAAAAGAGAGCTGCCACGCAAAATGCACAGCAGCTCTCGGTATGGTTCCTATGAAATTACGGGGTCAGACGGTTGGGGCCGCGGAACAGGAACTCGGCGTCCTTGATGCTCAGGCCGCACAGCAGCATGGTCAGGCGGTCGATGCCAATGCCGAAGCCGCCGTGGGGCGGGCAGCCGTACTGGAAGAACTCCAGATAGAACTTGACATCCTCGGCCAGACCCTTTTCCTCAGCCTGCTTCTTCAGCACTTCGTAGCGGTGCTCGCGCTGGGCACCGGTGGTGATCTCCACGCCGCGCCAGATCAGGTCGTAGCCCTGGGGCACACCGTTCTCATCCCGCATGTGATAGAACGCACGCTTCTCGGCGGAATAATCGGTGATGAAGAGGAACTCGTGACCGTAGTGCTTCTTCACCCACTCATAGCTCAGACGCTCGGCCTCAGTGGTCAGGTCGCCCTTCTCGCTCTCATCGACGGTATAGCCGAACTCTTCTTCCAAGCCCTTGTACAGGTCTGCCAGCTTGACCACCGGGAACGGAGTGGTGGGCACGATGACTTCCTGACCGAACATCTCCTTGATCTGATCGCCGTAGTTGTCCTTGACGGCCTGCAGACCGGCAGTCAGCAGCTCCTCTTCCATCTTCATCACGTCTTTATAGGAAGTGATGTAGCTGAACTCCAGATCGAAGCCGGAGAACTCGGTGGAGTGCTTGTTGGTGTAGCTCTTCTCGGCGCGGAACACGGGGCCGGTCTCGAAGATGCGCTCAAAGCCGGCAGCCATGGCCATCTGCTTGTAGAACTGGGGGCTCTGTGCCAAATAGGCATTGCGGTCGAAGTAATCCACTTTGAACACCTCAGAGCCGCTCTCGCTGGCAGCAGCGATCAGCTTGGGGGTGTGGATCTCGATGAAGTTACGGTCCAGCAGGAACTTGCGCATGGCATTGACGAAGCAGCTCTGTGCCTTGAACATCAGCTGGTTCTCGTCGGTGCGCAGGTCGATCCAGCGGTAGTCGATGCGCTGGTCGATGCTGGAGCGC